>Ga0181520_10000011_pt1 | contig 338273 bp, 253 predicted proteins | sample PEATcosm2014_Bin_29_FD_132451 | JGI IMG/M metagenome (GOLD analysis project Ga0181520, IMG submission 132451) | Peatland microbial communities from MTU Mesocosm Facility, Houghton, MI, USA - PEATcosm2014_Bin02_30_metaG | ecosystem: Environmental > Terrestrial > Soil > Wetlands > Peat | place...
AGGAGCAGAAGCCCCCGGCTCCCGACGATGACTTCAACGTGGTGTAATCGGCCGCATGGCCGATCAATCCGGCTTCCAGCCGTAACCCGAAGCCACCGGCTATTAGCCGGTGGTCGTTCACGGAATGATACGAAAAGCAGCCTACACCTCGCTGCTTTGAGAGCTCTCATTCACTCCCGCGTCCTGCAGCATCTGTGCGTCGGCGAAGCGGTAGCCAACATAGACGTCGGTGAGCAGGTAGACGGGGTTCGAGGGATCGTCCTCGATCTTCTTTCGCAGTTGGCGGACGAAGGTGCGCAGGTACTCGACTTCTTCGCGGCTATCGGCGCCCCATACGGCGGTGAGCAATTTGGCATAGGTGACGACGCGACCGGCGCGGCTCATCAGGCAATGCAGAATGTCGAATTCCTTACGCGTGAGGTGCACCGGCTGTCCGCCTTTGGTGACCACATGCTTGACGGGATCGATGCTGATTTCGCCGATCTCGATAGACGCATCCTCGGCGCGCACCGGAGCGTGTACGCGGCGCACCGCGGTGCGGATGCGGGCAATCAGTTCGCGGGTGCTGAAGGGCTTGGTGACGTAATCGTCGGCGCCCAGTTCCAGCGCTTCGACCTTCTCTTCTTCTCCGTCGCGCACGGTGAGCATGAGGACCGGCAGGCGCGGGGCGAAGGCGCGAATGCGGCGCAGCGTTTCGATGCCGCCAATGCCGGGCATGTTGATGTCCAGCAGCACCACATCGTGGGTTGTCGCGCGCAGGGCCTGCAAGGCCTCTTCGCCGCGCGAGGCCTCGGCCACCTGAAAGCCCAACTCCAACAGCGGCGGGCGCAGAGCCCGGCGAATCGCCGGTTCGTCGTCGACAATCAGAATGCGGATCGCTGCCTGAGCCATGGTCATCTCCTCGTTTCGATCGTAGCGGGAATGGATGCGAAAAATGTAGTGCCGTCGACCTCGTCGCTGGCAACCCAGACGTAGCCGCCGTGCAGCGTAGCCGCGCGCTTGGCCACGGCCAGGCCAATGCCGGTTCCGGCAGCGCGGCTGGCGTTGGTCGAAGAGCGATAGTAGCGGTCGAAGATGCGTTCCCGGTCAGCCATCGGAATCGCCGGGCCGAAGCTGTGCACGGAAAAAATCACTTCATTTTTGGACAACGCCGCGCGAATGGTGATGGCAGTGCCGAAGATCGAATACTTGCAGGCATTATCGATGTATTGCGTCAGCAGCATGGCAATCAACTGGCGGTCGCAATGGAGCACCAGGTTCTCGTCGGGCAGATCGACGACCACCTTCATGCTGGCCAGGCGGTCGCGCAGGCTGGCGATGACTTCATCGAGGATGCTGGCCACATCGGCGGAGCGGGCGTGCAGCTTGACCTCGTCGCCGTCGAGACGCGCGGTGGTCAGCAGGCGGGTGGTGAGATCGTTGAGCAGTTCGGCCTGTTCGCCGATGAGAGCCACCAGATCGGCTTGGCCCACGGATAGCTTGCCCATCTCGCTCAGCCCGGTGCTGGCGGCGCGGATGGCGGTCAGTGGCGTCTTGTACTCGTGGGCCAGACTATCGAGAACCGTGGCCCGCAACTGCTCTGTCCTGCGCTCGGTCTCGATGCGGCTCTCGTTGGCGAAGGCGCGATAGCGGTCGAAGGTGAGGGCGATCAGCGAGGCGATGGCGTTGTTGGTCAGCGGACTGGTCTCGCCGCGCACCACCAGGCTGCCCACGGGAACCGTTCCCAAGCGAACTACGCGGCGCCCTTGGCCGATCTTGGGATCGTCGTCGCTGGTTTCGAAGTAGTAGACGTTCTGGGCCAATTCCTGGGGGCTCTCGTGCCAGACGCCGGCCTGGTAGATCTGATGCAGATCGGCGTCGAAGACGGCCACCGCCTCCAGGGCGAAGATCTCGTGCACCAGCTCGGCCAGTTGCGGCCCCGGCTCCATATGCAGGTTCATCTGCAAAGTGCGGCGGGTGAACTCGTAGAGGTCGTGCATCTGGCCGCCCCAGGACTCGGCCTCCTTGGCGTGGTCCGTCACCCGCGCAGAGAGCCGGCTGACCACCAGCGCCACCAGCAAAAACACCAGCAGAACAACGGAATTCAGAGGATCGGCGGCGGGATTCAATCCTGGGTGGCGCGCGGTGAAGAGGCTGTGCACCACAACCGCCGAGAGCGAGACGATCGCCGCCTGCCAGAATCCGCACAGCAGGGCGATGGGCACCACCACCATCAAATAGAGCAGCACCGCGACGGGCAGCAGCCAGTCCGACCAGTGCGCCAGCGCCGCCACCAGCACCACGGTGAGGATGCCCAGCGCGCATTCCAGCCCAAACAACAGCAGAAACGTCCCCCGGCCGCGCATGCTTCTGGCCGCCAAGGCGGATCGAATCATCGTTGTGGGGCTGGAAGAAAACATCGATAGGCCTTTGCGCAGCGGCGATCCAGAATAAAAACGGTATAAGGATTTTAACAGGTTGCTAGGAAAGAATGTGTTGTTGTACTTATCGAGGCGGTCAAGAAGAACCACACTCAGATCGCCCGCGCAAGCAGAAACCGGCATCAAGAAAACTTTTTATAATCCTCATTTGTTCTTTATGGATTGTTTGCGTTACTTAGATCATGCAACGGGGAGACGCCGCGGAAACCAGCGGAATGAATCCTACGCGGCTGGTATGCACGGCTGGTCTTCGCCGTGGCTGTGAAGGAGGAGGCGCTTGCGCCGATCCCCTTGAGACAGGACGCTGCAGAGAAGCGTCCGCCGCGCCCGCAATCGGGCTGAAATCATGGTTTCGTCTTACCAACCAATTCATTTATGGAGGAAGATTGCCGATGTTCATGAATTCGAATCGCATCTTGCAAACGATGGCCGGAGCCGCTCTGGCGATGGCACTGACAGCAGGCGCACAGACACCGGCTACACCCGCTCCGGCGGCCGCTCCCGCTGCTCCCGCCGATGCAGCACCCGCCCCACTCTCCACCTTCGTTCTTACCGGTCCGCTGACATGGCTTCCGCCCGCTGAATTCGATGCCGGTCCCTTCGGCAAGCTCTCGGTGAACGGCATCCTGACCGGCTACGCGCTGGGCCAGAACAACGCCATTCCCGGAGACGACACCAAGCAGGCCACTCTCAGCAATGGGCAAATTTTCATTCAAAAGGCAGACGGAAAAGTTCAATATTTTATTCAGGCAGGTGTTTACACCATGCCGACTCTCAGCGCCTCGTTTATGAACGCTCAGAATACCGTGAGCAATTTTTACGGGCCTGTTCCGGTCGCCTATCTGAAACTGCCGGTGGGTAAGACTACCCAGTTCCTGATCGGCTCTCTGCCCACGCTGATGGGCGCCGAGTCCACCTTTACCTACCAGAACTTCAACATCGAGCGCGGCATCATCTGGAATCAGGAGAACGCCATCAACCGCGGCCTCCAGGTGAACCAGACGCTGGGCAAGTACCTGAGCGCCTCCGTCAGTTGGAACGACGGTTACTATTCCAACCGCTACTCGTGGCTCTCGGGCTCGCTGACTCTTACCAAGGGGCCGCACAGCCTGGTCTATGACGGCATGGGCAACCTCGGACAGACCGTTTATCAAACCTCCGCGATGCCCAACTATCTGAACAACGGTTACATGCACGCGGTCATCTATACCTACACCAAGGGCCCATGGATCATTTCACCGTACTTTCAGTACGGCAAGGTGCCGACCAACACGAAGGTATTCGTCCCCAAGGGTACATCCGCAACCGGCGGCGCGCTCAACGTTAGCTATGCCTTCAAGAGCGGTTTCTCCCTCCCCCTGCGCGTGGAATACCTCGCCAGTTCGGGAAGCACAACCGACGGATCGGTTAATCTGCTGGGCTTTGGAGCCGGCAGTTCAGGCACCACCTTCACCGCGACGCCTACCTATCAGAAGGGCGGCTTCTTTATGCGCGCGGATCTCGCATATGTGAATGCTTCCAACTCCACGCCGGGAATGGTCTTCGGCAAGACCGGAACCGATGCCAGTCAGTTCCGGGCCGTGGGTGAATTCGGCTTCATCTTCGGCAGTAACATCGTCAAGAAATAGAACCTCGGAACGGTACTCGCTTACCGGCTCCAGCGCTTTACACATGGCATATTTCAGCCGTCCTGCCTTCGGGCGGGAACGGCTGGAGTGTGCTTGAAAACAGAGAAACAATGCGATGTTTTTTCTCGCGATTCCTGATTCCATCTTTATCGCTTCGTCACTACATTCAAGCTATCCGCTGAGCGTCGAACCCGATTGCAAGCGCGGATGAACCCTATGCAAATCCCGGGGGCCAACCGCCGGGAGCAGCCAAAGATCACGATCCAGGAGATTGCTCATGGCAGAACAGAAAGCACCTCAGATGCAGGCCACCCTGGGCCTTACCGGGCTGACCAGCAACGCAATGGCCCTCATTGCCCCCGGCGCCTTCCTATGGCTCACCTTCTACATCCAGGCCACCACCGGCACCACGGCTCCGGCCATGTGGCTGGGCATCTTCGGCGCCCTGCTGCTCTGCCTGGCCACCGCCGTCGCTTACGCGGAGATCGCCAAGCTCTATCCCGGCACCGGATCGAGCTACTACTACGCCGAGCAGGCGCTGCTCTCCCAGGACAAGATGTTCAAGTACGCCCGCGTGGCCAAGTTCATCGTTGGCTGGGGCTCGCACCTTTACTACTGGGTCTATCCCGGAGTGATGGTAGCCACCACCGGCATCTTCATTGGCTATGTGGTCGGCTTCCTCTACCCCAACATCATGAGCGGATCCAATCCGGGACCGTTGTTCATGGCGTTGATCGCGGTGGTCTTCTCCTTCTTCGTTGCCTGGATCGCCGCCAAGGGCGCGGGAGCTTCGACGGCCGTCATCCTGGCCATCAACATCATCCAGATCTCCGCGCTGCTGATCTTCAGTGTGCTCGCCATCGGCTATCGCACCAGCCACCCCACCGGCTCCGCGGCCTATCAGTACGATGGGCAGACGCTGGCCACCTACGATTATCAGTTCGCCACCGACAAGACCGGCGCAGTCCTCCGCGACGCTTCGCAGGCGCCCCTGCCGCTGCTCGATGCAGCCGGCAAGAAGGTTCCCTTCACCATCGATTATCCCGAGAAGGATTCCACCGGCGCCTTCCTCAGCCACACCTCCGCTGCCTCGGTGATCTCGCCGCACAAATTCAGCTACCTGTTCATTCAGGCCACGGTCGCCATTCTGATTCTGGTCGGCTTCGAATCGGTCACGTCGATGGGAGGAGAGGCTAAGAACCCCACCAAACATATCCCCATAGCCGTCATCTCTTCGCTCCTGATTCAAGGGTTGGTGTGCTATCTGATCGAGTATTTCGCGGCCAACTACTTCCTCAACTCAGGGTACTCGATGGCCAGCGCCTCCAGCTCCGCTGCGCCCATCGGCGACATGATGATCATCGTCGGCGACGGCCTGCTGGGCCACGGCAACGGCAAGTTCTTTATGCTGGCTGAAGCCTTCACCGTCTTCCTGGCGCTGATAGGCACCACGCTGAGCTGCATGAACACCGGCGCCCGCGTCACCTACGCCATGGGCAAGGACGATGAGGCTCCCGAGCACTTCGGCATCCTGCACGCCAAGTCGCTCAGCCCCCGCAAGGCCATCTGGACTCTGGCCGTCATCTCCGCGGTCATCGGCGTCATCGCCGTCTCGCTGGTCTTCGGCGATGCCGGCGCGCCCACAGATGCTGCGATCTCCGCACTGCCGCACGGCATCTTCTCCAGTTGGGGCTATCTTTCGCACGATCAATTGGCCGCACTGCCGAATTCGCTGCTGACCATCACCTTGACCTCCAACTTCGGCACCTTCATCCTCTATGCGCTGAGCTGCTTCCTGTGCATGGTGGCCTATCACAAGCGGCACGACTACAACTTCGTCCGCCATACCCTGATTCCCGGCTTCGGCTTGCTGGCCAATCTGGTCTGCATGGCCTTCTACCTGATCAGCCCGGTCTTCGGCCTGGGCACCTTCAAGGAACCGCTGCTGGCCCTGGGAATCTCAGGCATCTGGGGCATCTACGGAGCGATCTACTTCATTCGTTCCTCCAAGGCCAAGGGCAAGGCGATTCTGTTGACAGCCAAATAGTCCAATGCTACGGCACACGAACCCGCTCTAACCCACTGGGTGGCTCTCTTGCTTCTCTCTTCGCAGAGAACCGGGACAGAGAGCCACCCGGTGGCGTTTTCAAGTCAATTGCTTCACAATCAGAAGAGCGCCTTCTGTGCAGGCAAGCGGAGGACGCGTCAGGCGGCGGCGCCCATGCTCGACGTACAATTTGGCCAGGCCAGCGATTTCGGCAAAGTTCGCACCAACAATGAAGACTCGATGGGGTCGTTCATCCCCACCTCGCGCCAGCAGGCCCGCACCCACGGATTCCTCTTCGCGGTCGCCGACGGCGTGGGCGGCATGGATCTGGGCGAGGTAGCCTCGGCCACCGCGGTGACGACGCTCATCGACGAGTTCCCCAAGACGCCCAGCGGCTCGATGCTGATGAGCCTGATGCCAAAATTGGTGCAGCAGGCCAACGCAGCGGTCCACGACCGCACTCTCTCCACGGAGTATCGCGGCAGAAAGATGGCTACAACACTGGTCTGCTGCGCACTGCGCTACGATCAGGCCGTTGTCTGCCACGTGGGCGACTCGCGCTGCTACCTCGTCCGCAAAGGCCAAACCAAACAGATCACCCAGGACCACACCTGGGTCAACGAACAGCGCAAGATGGGCCTGCTTACTGCCGAAGAGGCCTCCTCCTCCGACTCCCGGCACGTTCTGATCCGCTCCATCGGCCCAGAGATGTTCGTCGCCCCCGACACCACGGCGATTACGCTGCAAGCCGGCGATCACCTGGTGCTTTGCTCCGATGGATTGCACGACGAGATGAAAGAAGAGATGATCGCCGAGATTGTCTCGCAAAAGAAGAGCATCGCCGAGATTGCCAGCGAACTGGTCGCCCGTGCTGTCGAGATCGATGGCAACGACAATACCACGGCGCAGGTCATTCGGGTGCGCGCCGTCGAACAGGTGGGCATGTACCGCGGACGCCCGTACCGCCTGCCGTCTTGATGGGCTTTGAGCATCTGCCGCAAAAACTTGTGCGCATCCTTGCGCTTCTTGCCCCGTTTCCCTATACAGTGAACACAGATTCCCCGATGGAGTAAGCCTCACGATGGGTTACCACGACACCTTGGATGCCGGAGCCAAACTCGATTACTACACCATCGAGTCGCACATTGCGCGCAGCGGGATGGCTTCGATTTATCGCGCCATCGACCAGCGCGACAACCGCGTGGTGGCCCTCAAGATTCCCCACCCCGATCTGGAAGCCGATCCCATCCTCTTCGACCGCTTCCAGCGCGAGGCGGCCATCGGCGAAAAGCTCGACCACCCCATGGTGATGCGCGTCTATGGCGGCGAAGAGCGTTCCCGCATCTACATGGTGATGGAGTGGTGCGAAGGCCGCTTGCTGCGCCAGATTCTGGACGACGGCCCCATCGACAGAGACCGCGCATTGCGTATTTCCTCTTCGGTGCTCGATGCGCTGGATTACATCCACTCTCAAGGTGTGGTCCATCGCGACCTCAAGCCCGAGAACATCATGGTCGACGAGCACGACAAGATCAAGCTGATCGACTTCGGCATTGCCGGCGACTCGGCTGCGCGCCGGTTGACCTACGCCAACATCACCGCGACATTGGGCACGCCCAACTACATCTCTCCCGAGCAGGTCAAGGGCAAGCGCGGCGATGGCCGCAGCGACATCTACGCCATGGGCGTCATCCTCTATGAGATGCTCAGCGGCAAGCTGCCTTTCACCGGACCCACTCCCATGGCGGTAATGAACGAGCGGGTGTTGAATCACCCTATTCCACCCACAGTGGCCGATCCCTCCATCACCCCGCAACTGCAAGAGGTCATCTATCGCGCCATGGAGCGCGATCCCAAGAACCGCTACGCACGCGCCGGGGAATTCAAGAAGGACCTCGAGCATCTGGACCAGGTGGGCGTCGAGGACCGCATCGAGCTGCGCGAATGGGAAAAGCGCAAGTCGCAGTTCACCCGCAAGATCCTTTACTATGGCGGGCTGGCGCTGATCCCGGTAGTGATACTGCTGCTGATGATCCTGTTGGCGCATCATCGCTGAGACGCGCATGAAAGACGGCCGCGGGCTCCATTGCACTGCGCCAAAGCTGCGTCAATACGCCTCTTTCCTTCTGCAACAAAAAATCTTGACGTAATCCTTATGCCTCCGCCTCTACCATCTTGGAGAGTGTCGAAAACCATTTTTGCTTGAGGGAGATTCATGACGAAGTACAAACTCGAATACATCTGGCTTGACGGCAAAACGCCCGTCCCCGAATTGCGCGGCAAGACCCAACTCAAGTCCTTTGCGACTGAACCCACGCTTGCCGATATCCCCAATTGGGGCTTTGACGGCAGCTCGACCATGCAGGCCGAGGGCAAGAAGTCCGATTGCGTTCTCAAGCCTGTCGCCCTTTATCCCGATGCCAGCCGCAAGGACGCGTACATCGTTCTCAGCGAGGTCATGCACCCGGATGGCACCCCACACTCGACTAACGCCCGCGCCACCATCGAGGACGATCCCGACCTGTGGGTGGGCTTCGAACAGGAGTACTTCCTCTATAAAGAGGGTCGTCCGCTGGGCTTCCCTAAAGACGGCCATCCCAAGACTCCGCAAGGCCCCTACTACTGCGGCGTTGGCTACAAGTACATGGGCATCATCGCCCGTACCATTGTCGAAGAGCACTTGGATCTCTGTCTTGCTGCCGGCATCAATCATGAAGGCATCAACGCCGAAGTCGCCAAGGGACAGTGGGAGTTTCAGGTCTTTGCCAAAGGCTCCGCCAAGGCCGCCGATGACATGTGGACCGCTCGCTATCTGCTGATGCGCCTCTGCGAGAAGTACGAAGTGGATGTCGAATTCCATTGCAAGCCCATCAAGGGCGATTGGAATGGCTCCGGCATGCACACCAACTTCTCTACCAAGCACATTCGCGAGGTTGGCGGCAAGGATTACTTCGAGGCCCTCATGAAGGCCTTCGCCGACAACGTCTCCGAGCACATCGCGGTCTATGGACCGGACAACCACCTGCGCTTGACCGGCCTGCATGAAACCCAGGCCATCGACAAGTTCAGCTACGGTCTCTCCGATCGCGGCGCTTCCATCCGCATGCCCGTCAATTTCGTCAGGGACGGCTACAAGGGCTATCTGGAAGATCGCCGCCCCAACTCCGAGGGCGATCCCTACCAGATCGTCTCGCGCATCCTCAAGACGGTCAATCTGGTTCCCATCAGCTAACCCATCTGGCTGCGCATCGTTGCATGTGCGCTTCTCACAACGGGCGGCGGACCGAAGGGTCTGCTGCCCGTTTGCTTTTCCCTGGTTTCAACGACAGCCTGCTACGCCCTGCTTCCCTTAAAATAGAAGATGCCTGGGCCGTGGATCTGCGGCGCGGTAATTTTGTGCGCCGTATTGCTACGAAGGAATCTTGATGAACGCTCCCCTTCTGCCCATCCATGAGGTTGCCCGCAAACTCGGCCTTGCGCCCCATCAGTACGACAGCATCGGAACCTACGGAGCTAAGATCAAGCTCGATCTGCTTCACGACCCCGCCTTTCCGGTGCGCGGCAAGCTGATTCTGGTCACGGCGACCACGCCGACCGTGAGCGGCGAAGGCAAAACGGTGGTCTCGGTCGGTCTGACGCAGGGGCTGGAGCGGATCGGCAAGAAGTCCATTTTGACCTCACGCGAGCCTTCCCTGGGACCGATCTTCGGTCTCAAGGGCGGAGCGGCCGGCGGCGGTCTTTCTCAAGTCGAGCCCAGCCAGAAGATCAACCTTCACTTCCACGGCGACTTTCACGCCATCGCCGCCGCTCACAACCTGCTCGCGGCCCTGCTTGACGCGCACATCTTCCACGGCAATGTGCTGGGCCTCGATCCTGCGCAAGTCACCTGGCCGCGCACGCTAGACATGAACGATCGCGCCTTGCGGCATATTGTGCTCAACGCCGGCAGCAAGCGCGAGGGCGTCGAGCGCACCAGCGGCTTTGTCATTACCGCGGCCTCGGAGGTCATGGCCATTCTCGCTTTGGCCGCTGGCCGCGCCGACCTGCGCCGCCGTCTGAACGCAATCATCGTGGGCGTAAGCCGCGCCGGCCGCCCGGTCACCTGTAAAGATCTGGGCGCAATAGGGGCGATGATGGCGCTGCTCAACGAGGCGTTGCTGCCCAACCTGGTGCAAACCACTGAGGGAACCCCGGCGCTGGTCCACACCGGCCCCTTTGCCAACATCGCTCACGGCACGAGCTCGGTACTTTCACAGCAGATTGCGCTGCGCGTGGCCGATTACGCGGTCAACGAGGCCGGATTCGCCTCTGAGCTGGGCGCGGAAAAGTATTTCGATATTGTCTCTCGCGCCAGCGGCATCGAGCCTGCCGCGGCAGTGCTGGTGGCCACGGTACGCAGTCTGCGCGATCAGGGTGAGGGCCATCTGCAACGCGGATTCGCCAATCTCTCCCACCATATCGGCAACCTGCGCGCCTTCGGTGTGCCCGTGGTCGCGGCCATCAATCGCTTCCCCAACGACACCCTGGAAGACCTTGAGTCCATCGCCGCGGAGTGCGCGCGCCATGGCGTTCCCTGCTCGTTTGTCGAGGCATTTATCAAAGGCGGAGCGGGCGCAACCGATCTCGCCGAGAAGGTTGTCGCGGCCATCGATGCGCATCCCACACCGGCGATCCATCGCTCGTACCCGTTAGAAGACCCGTTTGAAGAGAAGATCCGCAAGGTGGCGACGCGGGTCTACGGCGCGGCCGATATTGTGCTGAGCGAACCGGCCCGCGCCAAGCTGCAACTCTACCGGGAATGGGGCTTCGGGCAATTGCCCGTCTGCATCGCCAAGACGCAGTATTCGCTCACCGACGATCCCAAGCGAATGGGCGCGCCCAGCGGCTGGACGCTGCACATCAACGACGTTTCTCTCTCCGCGGGTGCGGGATTTGTGGTGGCCATCTCCGGCGCCATGATGCTTATGCCAGGGCTGCCCAGTGCGCCGCGGGCACAGGCCATCGATGTGGATGACGAAGGCAATATCGTTGGTATTTGACGATTGCACTGCTGTGGAGTCGAGTAAAAGACAGATTCACGCCTACTTTACAGGACGATAGCATTTTTGTAGAAGATCTATTGCGCTCGCGGATGGGTGCGATCGTAGACCTGCTCGAGCTGCCCGGTGGTCAGTTGCGTATAACGCTGCGTGGTGGAGAGGCGCTCGTGACCGAGCAGTTCCTGAATGGCGCGCAGGTCCGCGCCCTGCTCCAGCAGATGGGTTCCAAAGGCGTGGCGCAGAGTGTGCGGATGCACTTCCGCGGATAGGCCGCGCAAGATGGCGATGCGCTTGACGATGCGGCCCACGCTGCGGGTGGTCAAGCGCGCTTCGCCGCCGGGGTGGTCGAGGCCGCGTAGTTGCAGATTCAAGAAGACCGCCGGCGTCGTCCAGCCCCGGCCCTCGCAGGCTGCGGCCAGCCGCGCCGAGCGCTCTCCGAGATAGACGCGCAGGGCCTGGGCCGCGGCGTCGCCCAAAGGAGCATAGCGCTGTTTCTTGCCCTTGCCGTGGACCAGGATGACCTCGTTGGACCAGTAGATGTCCTTTACATTCAGCGCGACCAATTCGGCGTTTCTCATGCCGCAGCCGTAAAGCAATTCCAGGATCGCCGCATCCCGCGCCGGCCAGCTTGCCGCATCCTCGCCCACGGTATCGACGACGCGATTCATCTGTTCGATGGAGGGCACACGCGGCAGGTGCCTGGGCAGTTTCGGAGTAGCCACCAGCGAGGCGGCGTTCCGCTCGACATATCCGCCCCGCGCCAGCCACTTGAACCAACTGCGGATCGCCGCCAATGCCCGCGCCGCCGAAGCCTTCGAGAGTCCTCGATTATAGAGTGTTCCTAGATACGCCCGAATCTGCGTATGCTCGATGCTGTTGGCGCCGCAATCCTTGCCCAACTCTTTGCCCACCCATGCGACAAAGCCGTGCAGTTCGCGCTCGTAGGCGCGCAGGGTGTGCGCCGAAGCGCCGCGTTCGTTGGCCAACATGCGCAGATAAGCCGCCACCAAGCTATCCAGCACGGAGGACGGCTGTGGCGCGACGGGAATCTGAACCAATGCGCTCATGGCTGCTCCTCCTCGGCAGCGGCCCTGAATGCCGGCTTGGCAACCAGATGCAAACCGCTACGTGTGCCGGTTGCGGCGGCTCTGCGCAATCCTGCTGGATGAGTGAGAGGCTCTTCGGCAATCGCTCGGCGCGCGCGGGGATGATGCAGGCGATGTACTTCCTTCAAATGACCCAAGGCCAGATGGGTATAGACCTGGGTGGTGGAGATGTCGGCGTGCCCCAGCATTACCTGTACGCTACGCAGGTCGGCGCCATGCTCCACCATGTGCGTTGCGCAACTGTGGCGCAGTTGATGCGGGCTCGCATCGTGGCCGGCCGCCTTCACCAAATGCCAAACCCATTGCCGGGTCAGCGGCAAGCCACGCAGAGAGAGAAACAAGCGAACGCGATCCTGTCGCGCCGCTTCCTGCCGCAGCACAGGCGGATTCTTAGCCGACACGGACTTGCGCGCCGAGCTGATCCGGGCCAGATGCGGCCGTCCCTCGCGTAGATAGGTCTCAATCGCTTCTACTGCCGTGTGCGCCAGGGGCACGATGCGCTCCTTATCGCCCTTGCCGCGCACATGCACCCGCCCGGCGTCCAGGGCCAGATCGCCGGTGCTCAGATCGGTCAGTTCGGAGACGCGCAGCCCGCCTGCATACAACAGTTCGAGAATCGCCCTGTCGCGCAGATCGAGGGCCCGCGCCTGGGGATGTGCGGCGGCTCGTTCGGCCCGCTCCAGCATCTCCAGCACCTCCGGCTCGGCCAGCGACTTGGGCAGCACCTTCCAGGCTTTGGGCGACTCGATGTTCACCGTGGGATCGTGATGGATGCGGCGGTCCAGGAGCAGCCACTTGTAAAAGCCGCGCAGGCAGCTCAATTTGCGCGCCGCCGAGCGCTCGTCGATGCCGTGTGTGCGCAGATTCTCCAAAAACGCTGCTACATCCTCCTGCACCGCCGTCAGCAATACACCGTGCCGGCCTTCCAGGAACTCGGCAAATGTATTGAGGTCGCCGGAGTAGGCCTCGCAGGTCAGTGGGCGCAATCCCTTCTCTACACGCAGATACGCCTGGTAGTCCTGCAAGAGCACGAAATTGCGCGCGGTTTCCACACTTCCGATTATCCCTTTAACCGGGGCGCAATGAACGTCTCAGGATTCTTACCGAACCTCGTTCATCAAGGGATCAAACTCGGCAACGATTCTTTGCGCGCAAGGCGAAGGATTGTGGTTGCGTTATAGTCAGGGTTCAGGGTTCAGGGTTCAGGGTTCAGGGTTCAGGGATTGGGGATTACTGACGCGGCCAAACGATTGCACAAAAATGGATTTGTCATCCTGAACGAAGTGAAGAATCTGCGGTTGTTCTCCGTTGCATCTTCAATAGGGCTGGATGGATTAGAGAGCCTCTGATTAAGTCGACTGTTTGAAGGGTACGGGCTTTAGCCCGTACATAAAGCTCAAAGAATCAATGGGCTTTAGCCCCTGAGGGAAGGTTGGTCATAGGAGGCGCACTTAATCAGAGGTTCCTTGGGAGTCAGGCGCCAGGCCGGGTAGGTTCAGGGCTGAGCCAGCAAGGTGCGAATCCTCTTCTCCATCGCGGCAAGGCCGGTTTCACCCTGGAAGCGGGCGCGGATCACGCCCTGGCGATCGATCAAAAAGCTCACCGGGACGCCCAGGATTCCCCCATAGAGCTTGCCCAGCGCCGCATCGCCCATCAGAATGGGATAATCGACGCCCAACTTGCGCCGCAAGGTGCGCACAGCATCCGCATCTTCAACCTCATCCATCGAAACGCCCAGGACTTGCAGCTTTTGCGTTCCGAATTCCCTTTGCCACGCGTTAAAGCGCGGCATCTCCGTCAGGCAGGGAGCGCACCATCCGGCCCAGAAGTTCAACAGCACCACCTTGCCGCGATAGGCGCTCAGGTCCACGCGAAGACCGTCCAGATCGGAGCGCACAAACTGCGGCGCAGGCTGGTCGAGCAGCGTCCTGGCTGGATCGGCGGCCCGTCCTGCACCTGCGGCCAAAAACAATGCTGCTATCAGCAACGCCGGTCTACAGACCCTCTTCCACCGCATAGCCTTTGTTGACCCAATCGTCGCCGAAGTTGTTGGCCAGGTAAAGCGCCTTCACATTGGTAAAGCCGAGCGTGCGCAGCAGCTTGTACGCGGGACCCAGATTCGGGCAGCGATCCCAGGGGCAGCAGCCGCAGTAAATCACGATGGGCCTGTCGCGTTTAAGCCCGGCTACCTTGATCTGCAACAATTGCAGGCCCGCCGCCTGCGAACCGGGGCCGGAAAAGACCGCTCCGGGAATATGCGCCTCGGCAAAGAAGAGGCGCGAGCCGACTTGCAAGATCAGCGGCTTCTCCGCGCTCTTGAGCAACAACAACCGGTTCAAAACGTCGGGTTGCAGCAGGGCAGATTGAGGAATCGAAGCCGCGCTCGACGCATTCGCATCGGGAGCGGCAAACTGCGCTCCGCATCGCACAGCGGTTCCCCACAGCAGCACCGCCGCCATCGCTAAAACTGTCTGTAACCCTCGCCGGCTTTTCATCGCATCGTCTCCCGCGCGGGAAAATCGCCTAGATTCGAATAGACAAACTCGCGGGCCAGCCGCACAATTGCCCATATCTTCATTTTTCCCAGCCCATCCGAGTGCAGAGACACCCCCGTTTGAAGGAAAATAGAGTTGAACCATTTTCCACTCAAATCGAGGAACGTTTGACTTCGACACTCATTAGAACACCTCAATGGTCGGACCAGCAATTTATCCAGTTGGTTCTCGACAGCAAACCCCAGGTTGCGGTCTTCGACTGCGACGGCACTCTCTGGAGCGGCGACTCCGGCCATGGATTCATGATCTGGTCCATCGAGCAGGGACTCATCTCCCGTTCCACCTGCGACTTGATCGACAACCGCCACCGCGCCTACCAGGCCGGCAAGGTCAGCGAAGCAACTATCTGCGGCGAGATGGTGCAGATCTACGCCGGCCTGCGCGAAGAAGAGCTGCGTACCGCCGCTGTGCGCTACGTGCAGGAGTTCGTGCCCACGCGCTACTTTACCGAGATGGTTGCACTGGTCGACCAATTGCGCCACAACGGCGTCGAGTTGTGGGCGGTCAGTTCCACCAACAAATGGGTGGTTGTGGAGGGCGTGCGCGCCCTGGGCATCCCCGAGGAGCGCGTGCTGGCCGCCGAGGTGCGCGTCAGCGACGGTCTGCTCACCGAGGAGATTGTCGACGTGCCCACCGATGAGGCCAAGGCGGTGTCTTTGCGCCGAGTGGGGCTTGCCCAGCCAGACGCCGTCTTCGGCAACTCGATTCACGATCTGGCCATGCTGGAGGTCGCCCGCCATCCCTTCCCGGTCAACCCCTCGCCGGCTTTACTTGAAGCAGCGGCGCGCCACCGCTGGGGCTACTATCTGCCGCACGCGGCCAGGGGCCTGCAATCCTCGGTGGGAGGAGAATAACTTTTACTACGGTTGTAGCTTGTGTCGCGAAGGGAGCAGTGCGTTGCGGACTTCCTGGATTTCTACCTTGCTGCTGTAGCTCGTCGTGCGGAGGGAGCAGTGGCCTTCAGGCGACTGAGAGAATGCGTCAAACGCAGGCGCCTTTAGGCGCGGCTCTTCGCCAGTGATTCGGGGACTGAAGGATCTACTACGGCGGTGCTTCGCGCATGTGCATCACTTTTTGCCTTAGGCGGTGGCTTGGGAACCATCCTGGTCAAGAGCCGCCCTGCGCAGAGGACATGCGGTATAGACTCCGCCGGAAACCATGCAGATACACTAAAGGAGTGGAACCGGAGATCCAATCCAATCTTCCCCCTCGCCCGGCTGGCCCCGCCCTGCGCTTCGTGGTGGCGGCGTTGATTGTGCGCGGCGGCGAGGTGCTGATCTGCCAGCGCCGGCCCGACCAGCCCATGGCCCTGCAATGGGAGTTCCCCGGCGGCAAGATCGAAGCCGGCGAGACTCCCGAAGAGGCCCTGGCCCGCGAACTGGACGAGGAACTTGGTATCCAGGCGGTCATCGGCAATCGCGTCACACGCATCCGCCATAACTATCGCCACGGCGGCGCGGTCGACCTCCAGTTTTTTGCCGTTCACGCCTTCAGCGGCGAGCTGACCAACCGCATCTTTCAACAGTTTCGCTGGACCAAGCTGGAAGAGCTGCCCGGCTACGACTTCCTCGCCGCCGACCGCGGACTCATCCGCGACCTGGCCGCCGGCAAGCTGCTGTAGCCTCCGCAAAGAGGTTGAGCATCCGAAAAATCTCCTTTACATTCGGTATCGTGTAGCGCTACACTTTTCGCGTGATCAGGAGCTTTCGCCATTCCGGCATAGAGAAGTTCTTCTATACCGGGAGCAAGGCGGGAATTCAGCCTAGCCACGCGTTCCGATTGAATACCCAGCTTACTCTCCTCAACAAGGCGAAGAAGCCAGAGGATATGAACGCTACCGGCTGGAGTTTGCATTCGCTGCGAGGAAAACTGAAAGGGCATTGGTCGGTGAAGGTGAACGGCAACTGGCGGCTCACATTCTGTTTCGAGGGTGAGGACGCGATTCTGGTCGATTATCGGGATTACCACTAGGGGAGTTGGCATAACAATGGCGGAAATGTTCAATCCGGCGCATCCCGGCCGCGTACTGAGGGAGTGGTTGGGCGAGATGCAGGTCAAGGAGGCGGCGGCGCGGCTGCACGTCTCGCGGATCACGCTTTCACGTATCCTCAATTGCAAAGCAGGCATCTCGGCAGAGATGTCGCTGCGCCTCTCCGAAGCCTTCGGAACCAGTCCCACGCTGTGGATCGACCTGCAAACCCAGTACGATCTCTGGCGCGCCAGCCGCAAGCGCAGACCAAAAATCGAACTCTTCGACCGCGCCGCATGAGGGCCAGCACGTATTATTCGCCATAACTCTGCTTTGAGTCAGCTTGCTGTCTATGCTGGTTGGCCCATCGGCGAATCCGGGTGCGCGCCCAACGATAATGGCTGCTGGTTTGGGCCGCGATCCAGCGGGAGAGCGGCCAGACGCGCAGCCAGGGATAGAGTCCCTTGTGGAAGAGCTTTTCCTGTGAAATTGAGCGGGTCAATTCGAGCATTCTGGCGTAGGTGGATTCGAACTCGGCGAGAATCACCTCAAATGTTTCTTCTTTCCACTTCCTGTAAATGCGTTCGTTCAGGGCCGGCGTCTGGGTCCACTTCAGATCTTCGGCGGGAGTGCGCGGGTTGCCGCCCTGCAAGCCCTCCTCATACCATCCCAGGAACATTTTCTTCCACTCCACAAGGTGGGCGATTACGTCTTTGGCAGACCAAGCGTGGCAGACTCCCGAATGCTCGCGTTCTTCTGCGCTGAGCCCATCGATGCACCGCTTGAGCAAGCGGTATTCGGTCTCCATGGCCTCAATGAGTTCCTTTTTCGTCTTGGCAATTGCCATACTGGACCTCCTGACAGCGGTAAGAACCGCTGGACGCGAGGTTATCTTAATGGCCCGGCATCATGCCCCAGAGCATCACCAAAGTCATCCCAATAACGATGAGGCTGGTGCCCCAGGCGATGATGTTCCACAGGCGCGAGTTCTTGTGCTCGCCCATCAGATCGTGACGGTTAATGAGCATCAGCATGAGGATAATTACCACCGGCAGCAGCACGCCGTTGAGCACCTGAGAGAGAATCGCCACATTGATGAGCTGAGCCAGCGGAAGCACCAGCACGGTGGCCGCGCCGCCCACGATCAACAGTGTATAGAGCCAATAGAAGAAGGGCGCTTCCTTGAATCGCTTGTCCACGCCCGACTCGAAGCCCAAGCCCTCGCAAACGGTATAGGCAGTCGAGATGGGAAGAATCGAAGCGGCAAAGAGCGAGGCGTTGAAGAGCCCGAAGGCGAAGAGCACAAAGGCATAATCCCCGGCCAGGGGGCGCATGGCTTCGGCCGCGTCTGAAGCCACTTGAATGGCGCCCATGCCGTGTACGAAGAGCGTGGCAGCACAGGCCACGATGATGAACCAGGCCACGATGTCGGTAAAGAAGCTGCCCACGATCACATCCAGCCGCGAGGCGGCGTAGTCCTTGACGCGGATTCCCTTCTCCACAATCGACGATTGCAGATAAAACTGCATCCACGGAGCGATGGTGGTGCCCACCACGCCGATGGCCGTGTAGATATAGGCCTTGTCGTGCCAGACACTGCTGGGAGGCAAGACCACCGTAGCCCGCAGCGCGTCGTGCCAACTGGGCTGCGAGAGCACCCCGGCAAAGATGTAGGCGATGTACACGACAGAAGCAATGAGAAAGATCTTTTCCGTGCTCTTGTAGCTGCCCTTGACCACCATGAACCAGACCAGAAAAGCACAAGCCGGCACGGAAATAAAGCGGGAGACATGGAAGAGCTGCAAGGAGCCGGCGATGCCAATGAACTCGGTCACCACGTTGGTGTAATTGACCACCACCAGCAGCACCATCAGAATGAAGGTGAGGCGCAGTCCGAACTCCTCGCGGATCAGGTCGCTGAGTCCCTTGCCGGTGACTACGCCCATGCGCGCGCACATCTCCTGCACCACAATCAGGGCGATGGTGATGGGAAGCATGGTCCAAAGCAGGGTGTAGCCGAACTGCGCGCCGGCCTGGGAATAGGTCAGGATGCCGCCGGAATCGTTATCCACGTTGGCGGTTATGAATCCGGGGCCGAGAACGGCCATGAACAGGAGTACCCGTATTCGCCAACGCTTCCACATGCCCGCGATTTCCTATGGAGGATTCATGGAGTTCCTCCCTGACCATATCAGGTGAGGGGGCGGGAAGCGAACTCTCTGCGCCGCTCAAAAAATACTTTCTGCACGGCAACGGGATAGGCCGGCAAACCCCTCTGCTCCAGACACAACAAGGCCCCGGTTAGTCACTCCGGGGCCTTATTGAATATCGGCTGAACACCGCCTGAGACAAATTGATATTAGCGCTGAAGTCGTATCAGGTCAAACGAAATCAGCAGTGAATTGAAAATGCGGGTTGAGGGCGAGCGGAGGGCAGGAGAGTTGAACTCCCAAGGCTGACTAAGCCCTGCAACCGCTTCTCAGGCAGTGTCCAGTACCCACTGAAAATACCCTCCAAACACCTGCCCGATCGGCAACAGCGTAGCACTTGTCTCGAAATGAGACACATCGGCCCAGAAGAAAAATTGCCGTCGGCCAAGGATGCGAGTTGCTCATCTCTCGTTGAAAAATAGATGGTACCGTGGTACCCTGGTCTCTTGGTAGAAAGGAGGAACCATGAACCAAGAAAACAATTCCCGCCCTACGGTCGAGGTGGAACGGGTGCAAACCGGAGTCCGCATCGAGAAACGCATCCTTAAAGTGCTCAAGGCCGTTGCGGAGTTGAAGGACCTGACCCTGGGCGACTTGCTGGAGGGCATTGTGCTGCACGCCTTCGAGGGCAAGGCGCCATTTTCCGCGCAGACGCTCAAAGAGATCGCGCAGTTCAAGGAGATCTACGGGATGACTCTGACCGCCGGCGACAGCCACCATCTGCGCGAAACAAAGCGGGCCTGAACGCTGCTTCGGGCGCAGTTCATCGCTCAACACGGGCCCCGAAAAAAGAATGGACGGAAGATCCGGATTGGATCTTCCGCCCATGGACTTCTGCCGAAATTCGGCAAAAGAGTGCGCTAGGCGGTAGCCGCCAGGACACGTTCTACTGGCAGGATATTCTCGCTCAGGCTGAGCAGCGAGCCAACCACTTCGCCGGCGCTATAGCTGGACTGCCCCGGCGCAAGGAACTGCGCCACGGCGTTCATCTCATCGCCCACGGTAACCAAGGCGGGTTCCAGGCTCCCGTCCTTGCGGATCTGCGCATGGCCAATGTTGGCCAGCAGCGCATTGCACAAGCACTTGCGTCCAACCGTCTCTTCGATCTTGCCGCCCTTGGCGACAAAGTTGGCCACGGGTTCGGCGGCGCAGCGGTAGCCAATCTTGCCGTCCTCTTTGGCGTAGGACTCCCGCAGGTATCCCATGTCGCAGACGCGGGTCCGCTGCTGATATACGCGCAACTCGGAGGAGGTGCCCTCCATCAGGGCTACCTTGAAGGGGAAACCGGTGGGCGAGGCCAGCGGATCGGTAAAGACCTCGCCGGTCCCGTTGAGCGCCTTTTCCAGTCCCTGTTGTTTCAGATCCTCGCGCAGGCCGGATTCGCGGCTGAAGGCGAAGGCGGTACCCACTTGCACGCCGGCAGCACCCATATCGAGAGCTTCGCGCACCTTCTCCGGAGTTCCATAGCCGCCTGCCAACCAGAAGGGAACGCCCAGCGTGCGCAGATCGGCGATATTCACCCGGTCGCGATCACCGTAGACCGGTTCGCCCTTTTCCGAGAACAGGGTCTTGCCACGCGGAGGAGCATTGTGCCCGCCCGCCGTGGGACCCTCGATCACCAATCCGTCGACCCGCCCCGAGGCGCGCCGCAACATGGTGGTCGCCAGCGTATTCGAAGAGACAATGGCCAGAAACTTGGGCCGGCTGAGAAGCGGCAGCGGTCCTTCGGCATATTCGAGCGGATCGAAGACCATCGCCGTATCCATGCCCTGGTACGCCCCGGTCACCGAGAGGTTGTACTCGGTGGGATGCTGCAGAGAGAGCGCATCGAGGACGCCGGGAATGTGCAGGGGAATGCCCGCGCCCATCAGCACATAGCCGACACCGGCCAGCATGGCGCCATAGATCGACGAGAGATGCGGCATCTGCACTTTTTCAAGAAAGTTGATGCCGACGGGATTCTTGTGGTCTTCCTTGGCCAGGAAGACTTCGACGAAGTTGCTCACCATGCACAGCTCAACCAGCTTGCGCGGGTCCTTGCGCTGATGCATGGGGGTCGCCGGATAGGGCTGGCTGGCCGGTTTACCGCCGGGCACAAAATACTCCTGCCAGATGCGCCTCGCCATCTCAGGGAACGGGAATGCGTCCAGTCCGCGACGCATGGCGCCGTCCTTGTCGCCATCGGCCAGGCGACGCACAAAAAGTTGATCGAGCGCCGTGCCGGAGACTACCCCCAGCTGGCCGAGTTTGGAGACTGCCTGAGCAAGACGCCAATTCGAGACGCCTACACCCATGCCTCCCTGAATGATCTTGGGAAACTGCATCATACTAGGATTCTTTCATAGATCCTGTTCGGCGCAGGGGATTTCTCGGCTCGAATCGACCTTCCGGTAACAAAAAGGGAACCTGATTCGCCAAATGGGTCAGAAATTGAGCCGGATTGCACAGTTCAACGGCTGTCCAACAGCTTTAGAGTTTGTCGCGCAGGAAGCTGATGACGTGGTCGGCCTGCACCACCCCCACCATCCGCCCTGCCGTATCGACTACCGGCAGCGCGTGCAGGTTGTACTTGTCGAAGAACTCGGCCAGTTCGTTCTGGTGCAGGTCAGCGGGGCAACTGAGAACCCGCGATTCGCTGAGTAGATTCATATGCGTCTCGGGCAGCGCCATCACCAGCCGGGCCAGGGGAACGGTTCCGCGCAGCACACGCTTGTCGTCGAGCAGATAGATCTCGGTAACGCTCTCCAGATCGCCGTCAAAGGAGCGCAGCGCCTCAACCGCCTGGGAGACGGTCGCCGTGACGCTCACGTAGACGAAGTCGGTGGTCATGCAGCCGGCCGCGGAGTCCTCGTCGAACTCCAGCAGTTCCTCGACCTCCTGCCGTTCCTCCGGCTCCATCTCTTCGAGAATGGCGTCGGATTGCTCTTCGGGCAATTCGGCAAGCAGGTCGGCGGCCGCGCCGGGGTCCATCTCTTCGACGATGTCGGCGATGCGCTCTTCGTCCAGCCTTTCCAGCAGCGCCTTTTGCAGCTTGGGTTCGACCTCTTCCAGGGTCTCCGCGGCCAACTCCTCGTCCAAGGAGGTGAAGACCGCCTCGCGCTCGGCGGGAGCCAGATCTTCCAGAATCTCAGCCAGATCGGAGGGGTGCATCTCGGCCAGGCGCTCGTACTCGATGCGCAACTTGACCCGCCGGGCGGGATCGACCTCGATCACATCGACAAACTGCCAGGGAATCCCGCTGGGCTTGAGCTTGCGCGAGATCGTCTCCAGCGTGGCCCGCGGCAACAGACCTTTGAAGACGCGGCGGAAGGCTCCGCGCAGGCCGACCTCGACCTCGGCGACGCGCAGCAGATGGGCCGCGCCCTTGCCCATCCATTCCAAATCGACATCGTTGACCCGGACCACCTTGCGGCCATGAATATCGATGATCTGGCGATCGATCAGATCCTGTTGCAGATAGAGGTAGTTGCCCTCGTCCTTGAGCGGCTCCAGAGCGCCGACGGAACGCAGCTCGAGGGTGCCGGCGGGCGTCTCCATCACCTCCTGCGAGGGGACGATGAAAAGCCCGGTGCGGGTCTTCAGCACCAGACCGGCGACTTTGCCGGCATCGGGACCGGTAGCCACGGCCACATCCTTTAGCCGTCCGCGCAGATGCCCCTGGGCGTCGGTCACCGGGGTGCCGAGCAGGGCGGTCAAACTGACGCGAGCTGAGGTGCGAGGCTGCATGGGATGAGTGTACCCTCTCCGGGCAACCCTCTGTCTGTATGCGGAACGTCTTTGCGCATCAACTTGGATACTCGTGAATCCTTTTGATTGTTTGGCCTCAAGACGCCCCGCTCTTGACACAATCCGCTGCAGCGCTGAAACTGCCAGAAAGGCGTGGGCTTGGGGGAGTGCTTGATTTTTCCCGATGGCATTGCCGGAAAGGTACAGGCCGGTGAACAGACCGCAGGCAGAGAGCCGGGAATTCGCGTTGAGCTCCACCATGGCGAGCGTCGCCCAGATCGAGGCCGCCGCCGAGCAGTTGGCGCTGGAGGCCGGACTGGATGAAGATCAGCGCTTCAATATCTCCATGGCGGTGCGCGAGGCCGCCGTCAATGCCGTGATCCACGGCAATGAATACGACTCCGCCAAACACGTCTCCGTCCGCCTGCAAAACACCGGCAGCGACCTGATCTTTACCATCGCCGACCAGGGCAAGGGGCTGGGCGAGAACTTCGACCCCAATTCCCTTCCCGACCCGCTGGCTCCCGAAAATCTCCTTCGCGGATGCGGCAGGGGAATCTTTCTGATCCGTTCCTTCATGGATGAGGTACACTTTCGTCAACTACAGCCCGGAACCGAATTGACTCTGGTCAAACATCTGGCCCCGGCCGGCGATCCTCCTGACGCTCTTGCGCGGTAGAATACCAACAACGATCTTTTCCCGGTGTTTGAAGATCCCCATGCTTTCCGGTGCGGGAACGAACAAAGGCTCCAACCGTACTTTTAACAAGGAGGAATACCTGTGGCTCTTTCGATTGCTTCCCGTGAAGTGGACGGCGTCACCGTCCTCGATCTCAGCGGGCGGATTACCCTCGGCGAGGGCAGTGTCGTGGTGCGTGAGGCGGTTCGCGACCTCATCGGTAAAGGTTCCAAGAACATTCTCTTGAACCTGGGCGACGTCAACTACATCGACAGCTCCGGTTTGGGCGAGTTGGTCAGCGCCTTCACCACGGCCAGAAATCAGTCTGTGGCCCTGAAGCTGCTCAACCTCACCAAGAAGGTCCACGACCTGCTGCAACTCACCAAGCTGTATACCGTCTTCGACATCTATGACGACGAAGCCAGCGCCATCGCCTCCTACAAGTAGGGGTTAGGGATGAGGGGTTAGGGGTTAGGGTTCTTGCGGTCTCTAGCTGCTAGTCTTTCTCTACTCAATCCATGAAAAAGGCCATCCCCAGCGGGATGGCCTTTTTCGCGATCAGTCGCTGTGCAGACTTCTAGAACTTGACCGTCGGAGCCGTGCGGGCGCTCTGGGTGGCCTCGAAGAAGGCATTGTTCACCTGGAATCCGGCGATTCCCGCCCAGATGCTGTTGGGGAACTGGCGGACGAAGGTGTTGTAGTCGCGCAGAGCATCGTTATAGCGGCGGCGCGCTACGCCGATGCGATTCTCGGTTCCTGCCAGTTCGTCCTGCAGGCGCATGAACTGCTCGCTGGAGCGCAGTTGCGGATAGTTCTCGGTGAGCAGCAGCAGCCGGCCCAGCGCCGAATCCAGCCGCCCGTTGGCCTCGATCTTGCCCGCCGGACCCTGCGCGTTCAACATCCCTGCCCGCGCGTTGGCAATGTCGCCGAAGACCGTGCTCTCTTCCTTGGTAAAGCCCTTGACCGTCTCCACCAGGTTGGGAATCAGGTCGGCGCGGCGCTGCAACTGCACATCCACATCCGCCCACACCGCCTTTACATTCTCATCCTTGGTGACCATCTGGTTTTTGGCGCTCACATAGCTGCCAAAAATCATCAGCACACCCAAGACCAACACACCCACTACCGCCAATGCAATCCAAACGCCACGACGAATCAAGTGTTTTCTCCTTTGGCCGCCGTTGTGTGCGACCTGTTGCTGCAAGCCTATGAAAAATTACCAACTTCCATCTGAACCGCCGCCGCCTGTTCCACCGCCTCCGAAGCCGCCAAAGCCCCCGCCGGAGTCACCTCCGCCAAAACCCCCGCCGCCTCCGAAGCCGCCTCCACCCATCCACGGTCCACCACCTCGTCCACCACCTAATAGCATCCCGAGAAGTCCAAAGCTCATCAGCGTTCGCAACCCGAAGAAGCCTCCAAAAAAGATCAAAAGAACGATCATCAGAATCAACTTACCCAGTGGGGCTCCATGGCGCACTGGCTGTTGCGAGGGCAATTGGCCCGGTTCATCCTGCAAAGCCACCTTGGCATCGGTGGCGATTACCTGAGCAATTTGCTCCGTTTCCAGTAAAGCCGCGTTATCGTAATCACGAGCTTGGAGATAGGGAACAACAGATCTGCCTATATCGCCCGTCTTTGCATCCGGTAAAATGCCTTCGAGATCATAGCCAATCTTGATCGAACGTTTGCGGTCGTCGATTGCAAAAAGTAAAAGAACACCTCGATCTGTTCCCTTTGCACCAATCTTCATCTTTTCGAAGAGACGTGTGGCATAATCGGCCGAATCGTCGCCATCCAGTGTTTTGACGGTCACAATGGCGATCTGGGCGTTAGCCTGGGTGTGGTCCAACTGGGCGCAGAGGTGGTCCAGCCGGGCGATAGCCTGCGGCGAAAGCACGTGGGCGAAGTCGCTGACGTAATCGGTGGGTTTGGGCAGGTCCTCGACCCGCTCCGCCCGCGCTGCTGCGGAATAGACGCCCACAGCCGCCAGAAGCAGCAGCGGGAAGACCGTCGAAAGGGTACGGCGAAAAGCTCTCATCGCTCTCCATTGTACGCGGCGCGCGGGGCGAAGGTTCCCTGCCGGGGCCGCGCTTAGGACGGGATCGTCCCACCCTAGCCGCAAAAACAAAGGCGCGGCGAGGGTGGGGCACCCGATTCGAAACCTATATCTCACTCCGGATCACGGCTGTTGCAGGAAGGCCAGCATCCGCGGCGCGATGGCGGCGGAACACTGGACCGGGACCAGATGACCGCATCCTTTCAGCACTTCAAGTTGCGATTGAGGAATCATCCGCTGCATGGTCTGGCCCTGGCTGAGGGGCACAATGCGGTCCTCCGCTCCCCACACCAGCAGCACCGGCATCTTCAACTGCGGCAGCATCGTGTCGGTCGCATCCTGGCCGGTGAGCATGGTGTCGAGGGCGCGATCGATCACCCAGGCGCGTTGTTCAGACACGCGCAGAATGTCCCGCGCCACAAATGCGGGAACCACCGGCGGATGGGGCATCAGCAGCGCATCGAGCTGATCGAGTTCGGCGGCGGAGTGCGGAGTGAAGAGGTGGACATTCCACTGCGGCTTCTCTAGCAGGCCGATGCTATCGAAGAGAATCAGCCGCCGCACCCGTCCAGGGTGGCGAAAAGCCACATGCTGCACAATGCCGCCGCCCATCGACCAGCCGCCCACGTCCGCCTGGCGAATGCCCAGTGCGTCCATGAAGCCAACGACAAGTTCGGCTTCGTCGTGCACGGAAAAGGAAAAATCGCGAGGTTTTTCGCTGCGTCCGTAACCCAGCAGGTCGGGCATATAGACGCGGAATCCGGCTCGCGTCAACGGACGGGCAAGGTTAAGCCAGTCTTCGGCATGGCCGCCCAGCCCGTGCACCAGCACCACCGCCGGGCCGGTTGCGGGACCCTCGGCCAGATAATGTACGCGGTGGCCGGCAATTTGGAGAGAATGGCTCTCGATTCCTCCCAAAAACTCGCGCGCAATCATGCTTTCATTGAAGAAGCTGACTGGACGCTCGTAAAAGCCCAGCCCCGCCGCCAGCGCCAGCAGCAGCAGCGCGCCCCCGCTCCAGAGGAGAATTCGCAAGATTTTCATCGATCCGCTTGCCTTTCGCACCATTTTTTCCAGCCCGCTTCGATCACCATGGCCGTCACCGGATCAATACAGAGGGCGCTGTGGCTGTTCCACTCCGCTCGCTCGACCCAACGCGCCGCATCGGCGTCGGAGGCGGCCCGCAGCTCCCCGCCGGTAAGCCGGCAAAGGTAGTCGGCGATCACATAATGGTATTGGACGCGCTCGCCCTGGCGATGGACGCGGTCCAGCAGCTCGACCAGCTCCAACGGCTCGACTTCCAGGCCGGTCTCTTCGCGTACCTCGCGGATCACGCCCTGGTGCAGGGATTCGCCCAGCTCGAGCAGGCCGCCTGGCAGCGACCATTGGCCCTTGAGCGGTTCGCTGCCGCGGCGGATGAGCAGCACCCGGCCCCGGTCCACAATCACCGCGCCGACGCCGACCAGAGGCTGTTCAGGATATTCGCGTTGCATGTTGCTCCTGAGAGAAAGTTATCAGGTGACAGGGGTCAGGGGGCAGGTGTCACTGAGCAGTACCCGGATGGCGGCGGCGTGCCGTTCCCTCGTTCCCTTGTTCCCTTGTTCCCTGTTCCCTCGTTCCCTGTCCCCAATTAAAATCAGAGAAACGAGGAGGCGGCAATGGCCGAAATTACCCTACGGATCGACGGAATGCACTGCGGAGCCTGTGTGCGGCGCGTCGGCCAGGCGCTGGCGACGGTCGAGGGAATCGAAGTGAAGGAAGTGCGGGTGGGTGCGGCGCGCTTTACCACCTCCGCGGAACCGGCGTCACCCGGACCCGCGCTCGAAGCGATTGCCAAAGCCGGATTCACGGCATTCATCGAGGAAGGATAAGGTCCTGCGAGGCCGTGCCGTTCAGCGAGCGATTGTAAGACGCAGCTAACCTGCTAATATCGCTGATCCCGCTATCTTCGCCAACACCGCTAACCTGCTAACCAAGCTAACGCTGCTAACTTCGCTAGCTCCGCTCGAAAAGGAGTCCATGTCCTCAACCTCGACCCAGACGCTCACCCTGCCCGTGCTGGGGATGAGCTGCGCCGCCTGCCAGCATCATGTGGAGGCCGCATTGCGTTCGACCGAGGGCGTGGAATCGGCGCATGTAGATCTGATGGCCCACCGCGCCAGCGTGGTCTTCGATCCCGCCCGCACCGCGCCGCAGCGGCTTGTAGAAGCCATTCGCGCAGCCGGCTACGATGCCGTGCTGCCCCGCAAAGACGGCGCGACCAACTCCTCCCAGGCAGAGAACACGGGATTCGAGCGTAAGGCCTGGGCCACACTGGCGGGCGGCGCTGCGGCCATGCTGCTGGCTATGCCGCTCGGTTCTGAAAAGATGGGCGCTTTCGATCATCTTCTGATGCGTCTGCTGCCTTGGCTCTACGCGCTGCCGCCGGAGTTTCTCCGCGGTACGCTGCTGGGAATGACGGCGGTGCTGATGCTTTGGGCCGGTCGGGGCATCTATGGGAGCGCGGTCCGCGGCTTGCGCCACGGCAGCACCAACATGAATACGCTGGTCAGTCTGGGAACCGGCGTGGCTTTTCTTTACTCCGCCTACGCCACGCTGCTGCCCGCGCCCGGCCGCCAGGTGTACTTCGATGCAGTGCTGCTGATTCTGGGCTTTCTGCTTTTGGGCAAGACGCTGGAAGGGCGGGCCAAGCGGCGGGCGCTTGCGGCCCTCGATTCCCTCACCCGCCTGCGCCCTGCGACCGCCCGGCGCATCCGCGACGGAGTGCAGGCGAAGGTGCCGCTGGAGGAGATTCAGCGGGGAGACAGCGTGCTGGTTCTGCCCGGCGAGCGTTTTCCGGTGGACGCAGTGATTCTGGAGGGCCGCACCACGGTCGACGAATCGATGCTTACCGGCGAATCCACGCCGCTGGCCCGCGAGACCGGCGAACAGGTGCTGGCCGGCTCGCTCAACTACGACGGCGCGGTGGTCTGCCGGGCGGAGTCGTTGGGCGAAGCCACGGTGCTCGAACAGATCACCCGCATGGTCCAGCAGGCGCAGAGTTCCCGTGCGCCCATGGAGCGGCTGGCCGACCGCGCCAGTTCCATCTTTGTGCCCGTGGTTCTGGGGCTGGCCGCGCTTACGTTTTTGCTCTGGATCGTCTTTGCCCATTCGCTGCAACTGGCTTTGGCCAATACCGTTGCGGTGCTGGTGATCGCCTGCCCATGCGCCATGGGGCTGGCCGTTCCCGCGGCGCTTACCGTGGCCGTGGGCCGGGGTGCACAACTGGGCGTGCTTTTCAAGGGCGGCGAGGCGCTGGAGCGGCTCGCGCATCTGGACCTTCTGGTGCTGGACAAGACGGGCACACTGACCGTGGGAAGGCCGGTGCTGGAAGCCGTTCGCCCGCTCTCTGTATTCACTGAGACGGATTTGCTGCGTCTTGCGGCGGCCGCCGAGGATCGGTCGAACCATCCCCTGGCCCACGCGATTGTCGACGCCGCCAGGGAACGCAAGCTCATCTGGCCAGCCGCCGAAGACGTGCAGGTCTTGCCCGGTCGCGGCATGACGGCCAGGGTCGAGGGCCGCGCGATCCTATTGGGAAACGAAGCGCTCTTCCGCGAGTATTTTGTTCCATTGCCGCAGGATGTTTCTCCTGTTGAGGCGGGTGTAACGCGGCTGTGGATGGCGCTCGACGGCGTTGTGGCGGGGTTCTTCGACGCCCGCGGTGCGTTGCGGCCTGACGCGGCCGAGGCGGTTGCGGCGCTGCGTCACGCCGGGCTGCGGGTCATGATCCTGACCGGCGACTCCGCTGAAGCCGCCGCACCCATTGCCCGGCAGGCAGGCGTCGCCGAGGTTGGAGCAGGGCTGGACCCCGCCGGTAAGCTGGCGCGGATTCGGGCTTTGCAAAAGGAGGGGCTGCGGGTGGGGATGGCCGGCGACGGCATCAACGACGCCGCGGCGCTGGCCCAGGCCGATGCCGGCATCGCCATGGGCGGAGGCGCGGATCTGGCTCAGGAGGCTGGCGACGTGCTGCTCTTGCGCGCCCAGCCCGCGTTGATCCCCGCCGCCATCGAACTGGCCCGCGCCACTCTGCGCGTGATGCGGCAGAATCTGATCTGGGCCGTCGGCTACAACCTGTTGGGCATTCCCCTGGCCGCCGGAGTACTCTATCCGCATTTTCACATCCTGCTCAGCCCCTGGGTGGCGGCGGCGGCGATGGCTCTCAGTTCGGTCAGTGTACTGGCCAACAGTCTGCGTTTGCGGCGTTGGCAACATTGAGTCGCAACCCTTCCCGCTTCTTCTCCGTCTACACCCAAGCAGCCTCCTGCGCCCCGGCGCGATAAACTAGGCAGGGACCCCCCATACCGTGCGCATTCTGACCCGTTACATTCTCGGCGAAATCCTCTCCCACACGCTCATTGGCTGCGCGTTGTTCACCTTTATTCTCTTCATGCGTTACCTGCCGCACATTCTGGAGATGATGGTGCGCAATAGCTCCACCTTCTCGAACGTGCTGCAGTTGTTCCTCTTTATGCTGCCCAACATCTTCCGGGTGACGATTCCCATGGGCGTATTGGTGGGAGTGTTGCTGGGCCTGAGCCGCCTGGCGGCCGACAGCGAAATCATCGCCATGCGCGCCTCGGGACTGGGCATCGGCTATTTTGTCCGTGTGGCCTCGATGGTGGCCATCGCCGGGACCCTGCTGGGACTGGGCAACTCGCTGTATCTGGCGCCGCGGGCCAACCGCGCCATTCTGGAGTTGGAGCAGGCGCTGGCCACCTCGCAGGCTTCTTACGAGATTCCACCGCGGGTCTTCTACGAGGATTTCAAGAACTTCGTGCTCTACGTGCAGGATGTTCGCGCCGGAACCGGAGCGGCCAACTGGCGGCAGGTCTTTATGGCCGATGTCACCGACCCGGCGACGCCCAAGATCACCACCGCAACCTCGGCGACCGTGGCCAACGATTCCTCACAGGATCTTTTGATGCGGCTGCGCGAGGGCGCGGAGCACGAGACGGTCACCGGGCAGGCGGACCAATACAACATCTCCACCTTTACCACCACCGACCGGCCGCTGGCTCTCAGTCAGCAGAACGACGTCCATCTGGGCCGTCTGGACACGGCGATTTACGCTCTGCCGGTCAGCACGCTGCTGGAACGCGCGCATGGTCCCGACGCCAAGCGCTACCTGATCGAGTTCCATAACCGCTTTGCCTTTCCCACGGCCTGCCTGGTGCTGATGCTGGTGGGGGTGCCGTTGGGCGTGGCTTCGCGGCGCGGCGGCAAGAGTTCGGGCTTCGTCTTTACGATTCTGCTGGTCTTTTTCTACTATTTTCTCTCTTCGACAGGGATTGCGCTGGGGCGGCAGAACAAGTTGCCGGCATTTTTGGCCGTCTGGTCGGCCAACTTTCTCTTCGCCGCGGCGGGAATCTTTCTCTTGTGGCAGATGGCCAGCGGCGGAAGGGTGTTGAATGCCATCACCAGTTGGTTCGCACGCTCTCCAGAATCCCAGCCCGAGGGTTGGGGAAAACGGACCGGAGCCTGGATCGGGAGGGTTTTCGATCGGCTTCAGACGCAACCCCATCGCACCCGTGAGCGCGGCATCTTTCCCCGCATCCTGGACGAATATGTAGTGCGGGAGTTTCTCACCACCTTTTTCATGGTTCTGGCCGGTTTTGTGATGTTGATGCTGGTGTTCACCTTTTTCGACCTGGTGGGCGACATCCTGCGCAACCACATCGCCCTCAGCGTGGTGGGCGAATATCTGATCAACCTGACGCCCGATCTGCTCTACACCATCGCGCCTCTGGCGGTGTTGATCGCCGTGCTGGTCACCTTCGGTGTGCTCAACCGCAACAGCGAGCTGACGGCGATGAAAGCAACCGGAATCAGCCTTTACCGGCTGGTGGTGCCGATCGTAGCCATCGCAGCAATTCTGGCCGTGAGCCTGTTTCTCTTCGACGAGTTTTATCTGCCCCAGGCCAATCGCCGCCAAGAGGCGCTGCGCAGCATCATCAAGGGACGCCCGCCGCAGACCTTCCTGCACCCCGATCAGAAGTGGATCTTTGGCCAATCCCACGCCGGGGAGCCGGCGCGCATCTTCTACTACCAGTTTTTCGATCCCGACCGCAACGAGTTTGCCAATCTCTCTGTCTTCGAGATCGATCCCAACACCTTTTCGCTCTCCCGGCGCATCTTTGCGGCGCGCGTCTATTGGGATGAGCAGAGCGGCAGTTGGCATTTTCAAAAAGGCTGGGAGCGCGACATCGAGGCCGCCAGCGTCACCGGCTATCACGAGTTCAAGGAGACATCTTTTGCCGAGATCCACGAGGACCCCGGCTATTTCAAAAAAGAGAACCTGCAATCGCAGGAGATGAACTTCGGCCAGTTGGACGATTACATCACCGATCTCCGCCAAAGCGGCTTTGACACCATGCGCCTGCGCGTGGCCTTGTGGCACAAGCTGGCCTATCCGCTCGTCGCGGTGGTGATGGCGGTGCTGGCGATTCCCTTTGCCCTCTCCATGGGCCGCCGCGGCTCGCTGACGGGAATTGCCGTGGCCATTGCAGTAGCTTTGACCTATTACATCGTCGACGGCCTCTTCGGGGCTATGGGAAATGTCAATTATCTGCCCGCTGCGCTGGCGGCGTGGTCTTCGGATCTGCTCTTCGGGCTGGTGGGCGGCTATCTGCTCTTGCGCACACCCACTTAAGCGGGCGCTGGAATCGTGACCATGTGATTCAGCAACCGCGTTCCATTGAAATGGGCGCTCTCGGTCTAGCATTTGAGACCGGGGAGGGGGTTCTCCCACACGGTCACGGCGTTAGCCCGCCGCGGGAGCCTGCGGCGACAAATAATGCAGGGTCTGGATCAATCCCTGGAACGAGACCACAGCCTGCACGTCTTCATGGATGAACTCCATTCCCACGCCCTGCCCATTGCGAATTTCGATCACCCGCGCGCGCGTACGGTAATGGTTGTTATTGACCTGGAAGCGCAGTTCCACCAATGACAAGACCTGCACATGCAGATGGGCTCTGGTCAGGATCATGCAGCCCGTCAAGCTCACATCGCGCAATTCGCCCCGAAAGAGAATCTCGGGTTGATGGAAGAGTCCCTCCGCCAATCCAGAACAAGGGAAACGGCGGTTACGCCTGCGTTCGATGCCCTGCGCAGGTTCCACTGCGGAGGCTTCAGCAATGACAGGTTGATTCTCCATTGCGCCTTTCCGATGCAGGGCGAAGATTCGGTTCACAACCCGGCGCGCCCTTCACTCCAGTTTCCAGCAAACTCTCTCGAGGTGAAAGCTGAACATAGCAGAAGGCAGGCAGGCAGGCCCATTTCGGGTCTGGAGACAGGTCAAGAGACAGGGTTCCCCGTCCGCATGGCAGGCGGGGATGAAGCGAGGTTTCAATCCGTAACGGTGCTGACGCTCAGCGAGCGAATCAGCCCCTGGAAGGCCTCTTTGGCGCGCGGGGAATCGAAGGAAAACTCCATTCCCACGCCATTTCCAGAGCGTATCCCCATCACCCGCGCCAAGGTGCGATACTGGCTGCCGTTGACCATAAAACGAAGGTCGACACGGCTGTAGCGATCCATGTTGACCGCGGCTTTGGTCTTGAGGAAACAACCGGTCAGGCTGATGTCCACAACCTCTCCCCGCAGCAGGAACTCGGGGAACAGAACCATGGCCTCCGCGGAGCCATGGCAAGAGTAGCGGGGGCAACGACGCCTCTCTGTCTGCGCGAGGGAAAGCTCGCTTTCAGCCACATCCATCCATAGCGAGGAACTCATGAGGTTTCTCCACAGTCGAATTTCTTGCTCTTGCGACCACAGCGATTCCAGAATTGCAGTACCTGAGAACCTTTGCATTCAAGCCGGTGCGAGCCTTAGCGAGCGACGACCTGACACCAAGGTTGCAGGGCGGAGCCTTTCTGGAATCGTTCTAGAACCATCCCCTCTATCGGCAGTCCTGGCGGGTTCATCATGGCCTGAGCCTTAGATTGTTGTATCCAACAAGTTACCTGCGTCACAGGCACCCTCCGCCGGTAATCCTATCCGTAGGCCGCGCGGCAACCCTCGGAAAGCTGCAAAGGCGGCCGGGAGCCATGCCGGCAGAACGCCTCTTCCCCGTACAATAGAAGCATGATCCGCGATTTGGCCCCGCTCTTTGCCTATATGCGCCGCTACCGCTGGCAATACCTGGCGGGGACGCTTTGCTGTGTCGGCACCAACGCCATCTGGGTGCAATTCCCGCGCGTGTTGCAGAAGGCCGTCGATGAATTGGGCAAGAACGCCTCGCACCAGAGGATTCTACTGCTGGCAGGGATGCTGATCGCCATCGCGCTCATCAAGGGCGTCTTTCTCTACGCCCAGCGCTGGATTCTGATCGGCATCTCGCGAGAGATCGAGTTCGATCTGCGCAACGACCTCTTCCGCCAACTGGAGCGGCAGGACTCGGGCTTCTACCAGACCTACCGCACGGGCGACATCATGGCCCGCATGACCAACGATCTGAACGCCGTGCGCATGATGTTGGGTCCGGCGCTGATGTACAGCGCCAACACCATCTTCTTCACCGTCGGCGCGCTCATCTTCCTGCTCAAGCTCAGCCCCTGGCTGACCCTGGTGGCCTGGGCGCCGATGCCGGTTGCCAGCATCCTGGTGCAGTACTTTGGCAGCCGCATCCACGACCGCTTCGAGCGCATTCAGTCGAGTTTTTCCGAGATCTCCTCGCAAGCCCAGGAGAACTTCTCCGGTGCGCGGCTGATTCGGGCCTTTGCCCGCGAAGATTCCGAGATCGGCCTCTTCGAGCGCCTCAATCGCGAGTACATCCGCCGCTCGCTGCGCCTGGTGCAGTTGATGGGCATGTTGTGGCCCTCGCTGGAGTTCATCCTGGGCATCTCCATGGTGATTACACTGCTGGCCGGCGGCCACGCGGTGCTCTCCCACAGAATTACCCCTGGCCAGTTCGTCGAGTTCAACACCTTCATGATTCTGCTTACCTGGCCGATCATCGCCGTGGGCTGGGTGGTGAACCTCTTCCAGCGCGGAACGGCCTCCATGAAGCGCATCGACGAGTTGCTGCGCGCCGAACCGGCCATCGACGACCGCGCCGCCGACGCCTCGATTCCCACCGACGCAATCCTGGACGGCGAGATCGAGTTCCGCCATCTCAACTTCAGCTACAGCGAGACACCCGTGCTGCGTGATATATCGCTGCGGATTCCGGCCGGCTCGACGCTGGCCATCGTCGGCCCCACCGGCTCGGGTAAATCCACTCTGGTCAACCTTCTGGCCCGGATCTATGAGGCTCCCGAGGGAACCTTGCTCATCGACGACCGGCCCATCCGGGAGTTCCCCTTGTCCGTGCTGCGGCGCAACATCGGCATGGTGCCGCAGGAGACCTTTCTCTTCAGTGAGACGATTCGCGAGAATTTGACCTTTGGCGCTCCCGGCGCGGGCGAGGAAGAGATGCTGAAAGCCGCCGAGGCAGCGCACATTCGCCAGGAGTTTGCGGAGTTCCCCAATGGTCTGGAGACCATGGTGGGAGAGCGCGGGGTGACCCTCTCGGGCGGGCAGAAGCAGCGTTCGGCGATTGCCCGCGCCCTGCTCCGCCGCCCGCCGATTCTCATCCTCGACGACGCCCTGGCCAGCGTGGATACCTACACCGAAGAGCGCATTCTGGGGGGTCTGCGCAGCTATACGTCGAGTTCGACGACCATCCTGATCTCGCACCGCGTCTCGACCGTGCGCGAGGCCGATCAGATTGCGGTGCTGGACCATGGAAGGATTGTCGAGTTGGGCCGCCACGAGGAGTTGCTGGCCCGCGACGGCTACTACGCCAGCCTCTTCCAGAAGCAGCAGTTGGAAGAGGAACTGACGGTAGCCGGGTGAGCAGTTTTCATGCGTTCCAGTTGGAGCGGCCGCTGGATTCAAACTCGTATTCGGAGTCGAATCCACTGGAGCGGCGCGAGGGGACTTGCAGGGGCGAGGGATTAACGGCGGGGTCGGCTGCAACCGTACGCCAGGCGTCGCGCACATTGCGCACGCACTCGATCACATGTTCGAACTTGGGCCGCGAAGCCGACTGCGAAGCCTGCAAGATCTGCGCAAAGATCGATGCGTAGAACTCGCTCAGCGCCTGTGCCGGCCGGCCGCCCACATCCATACGCAAACGGGCCTGCAGATGGATGATGATGTCCAGTGCGCGCTTGACGGCATTACGGCGCTCGGCTTCGTCGCCGCGATCGACGGCAAAGCTGGCGGCATAGAGAAAGCGGATAATGCCGTCGTAGAGCGCCACTACCAGATCCACCGCCGAAGCGCCTTCCAATGCATGTTCCTGATAACTCATAGGAAACAACTCCTTACTGCGGGGATACCAGTAGACGCGGCGGCAAGGCCGCGTGCCGCCGCCGCAACGTACCGCGGCTGGGCCGGTGAAGATTCTTTCCCGCACACAGCACTTATCGGCGGGGTATAACTTCCGATCAGCCTGCCTCCGGTCATTAGCAGGCGCTCATTAAGTGCTGCTCTGGTTATAGCCGGAGATGGCCGAGTACAACTCGTTGACGCCGCTCAACTGCTGCGGCAGCTCTTGCATGATCTCGTTGGCGCTATTTAACTCACTCAGCACGCTCTTGGATTCCGAGGAGATCAAAAGGTCTTCCCGTGAAATATCGGCATTCAGTGTGGATTCGATGCTGCTGTTGGAGTTCTGCGAGAGTTTGAGAATGCCCGTCGAGGAACTGGTGCCGGCGTTGTTGAGCATGGTGGCAAAGGAGGTCCCCCAGCTATTGGCGTTCTGAAAAAGTCCCTGCACCCCGCTGTAATCGGTGTTCAGAACTGAGTCCAGAGATGCAACATCCAATGAGAGGGTGCCGTCGCTGTTCACGCTGACACCAAGCATGGACATACTGGTGATATCCGAAGAGAAGTTGTAATTCGCCACCGTGCCGACCTTGTTGCTGATGTCGGTGAGGCTGGATGAGACGGTTATCGCGCCGGCTGTGCCCGGGGTTTGGGAGGTCAATTGGATATACGAGGAGCTGCCGTCGGTGCCGGCAACCACGTCGGCAGTGACTCCGATATTGGCGGCGGTGATGGCGTTGGAGAGACCTTGCAACGTGTTGTTCGAAGAGAGGGTGATGGTCTGGTACCCGGCAGTACCCACCTGGATCAGCACCGAGCCCGCCAGCTTGTCGGCGGCAAGGGGAACCGATCCGATGGTGCCGGTGTCATTCAACCCGCTCGCTCCGCCGTTGCCCTGGTCGGTGTAGATGATTTTGGCGGGGTTGTGGGCGACGATGCCCGAGGTCACGGTCAACGCCCCGTTGGCGCCGGCGGTCTCCGAGACCAGCGTCAGGCTGGACTCGCCGTCGGTGGTCACCATCCCGGCCGTCACTCCGATATTGGCCGAATTGATGGCCGCGGCCAGGGCGGAGACGGTGTTTTGCGAGGATTTCAAGGTGATGGTCTGAGCCGCCGCGGTTCCTACCTGGATGACGATCGATCCAGAGATCGTGGTGTTGACGTTGGTCGAGATGCCGTCCAGGTAGCCGTTGGGATTGTTGGTGACAATGCCCCCCAGAATGTCCTGCTGCAACATGGAGAGCGTGGGGGAACCGAAGAGCGGCTCGGAGTTGCCGGAGCTGTCCTTGCCCTCCTGGGTATTGATGGCGCTCATCAGCGAGTTGTAGTCGGTAACCAGGCTGTTGACCGTGCTCTCTACGCCGGAGTTGTAATTGCCCACCACCACCTGCACCGGGGAGTTGGCCGCCGAGGTGGCCAGCAACTGAAAGGTCACGCCCGGAATCAGATTGTTCACCGTATTCGACGAGGTGGTCAGGCTTACGCCGTCTACCGTCAGCGAGGCGTTGGCGCCGGGCACGGCGGAGGTGTAACCCAGCAAGGTGGTGTCGGTCAGGCTGGAGGTAACCGTCAGCGCCCCAGCCGCGCCGTTGGTCTGCGACTGCAGTGCGATGCTGGAGAGGCCGCCGCTGGTAACGATGCTGGCCGTCACCCCCAGGTTGGCGGCGTTGATGGCCGTCTCCAGGCCGGTGAGGTTGTTGGTGGGCGAACTCAGGGTGATGGTCTGCGGCGTACCGCTACCCACCTTCAGCACCACCGAGCCGCTCAGCTTGTTGGAGGTGCTGAGCACCGAGCCCAGGGTGCCGGTATCGGCCGCCAGACTGACATTCCCGGCGTCGGCGTAAGACAGAGCTGTGGGCGTAGAGGGCGTGGTGTCGGTCAGATTGGAGGTCACCGTCAGCGCTCCCGCTGTTCCTCCGGTTTGGGAGAGCAGCTTGATGCTGGAAACGCCGGTGGTGCCATTGGTCACGATACTGGCCGTAACTCCAAGATTGGCCGAATTGATGGCGGTTTCCAGTCCAGTGAGGCTGTTGTTGGAACTTAGCGTAATGGTCTGCGCCGCGGCGGTGCCCACCTGCAGAACGACAGAACCGCTCAGCGTATCGCCGGTGCTGGCGACCGTGCCCAGCGTTCCGCTATCCACCGTCAAGCTGCTGGTCCCCGCATCGGCATAACCGATGGCCGTCGCAATATGCGAAGTGATGTTCAAATCGCCTGGCACGCCGGAGGTCCCGGAGACGATGCTCAGCCGCGAGCCGGTGGTGTCGGTCAACACGCTGGCGCTGACCCCGATGCCCGCTGAATTGATGGCCGATGCTAGTCCAGTAAGGGTGTTGTCGGAGGAAGTCAGGGCGACGGTCAGCGCCGTGCCGCTGGCGCCCACCTGGATGACAATCGAGCCGGTTAGTGGAGTCGTGGCGCTGGGCAGCTCAGTCAGCACGCCGCTGGAGGTCGCCGCCAGATTGCTTACCGTCACCACATGCGTTCCGGCAATGGCGCTGTTGTCGGCCGCGGTCAGTTCCAGCACGTTGGAGTCGGAACTAGAGCCCGTCTTCTGCGCCAGAATCCCGCTGGCGTCGGTCAGGCTGGTCATATCCGTGGACAGGTTCGACAGCAGCGTCCCCAGGCTGGAGAGCACTGTGTCCTGGCTGTCCAGGGTTGTGATCTGGCTCTTCCAGGGCGTCTCGACGCCTTGGATATTGGCCATGATCTCAGAGACGGTCGTGCTGACGTCGAATCCCTGTCCGCTGAAGGGTGACCCGAAGTTCAGGCCTACTGTTCCCATCGCATCCTCCGTGGCTTACGGGAGCAAATCGGCTTCCACCCTCCGCCCGCGTCCATTGGAAAAAGCTAAAAAGGACCTGCGAGCGAAGGGCTTCTGCCCCCTGGTAACTTCTCCAGAACAGAAAGGGCGCCCTTGCGGGCGCCCTCCCTGTTCTGGCGTCGAAGCGCCTTGCGTCGTCCCGGCGGCGGCGGTAAGCCGCGGCCGGGGCTGCCGGGTTTACTGCAACAGCTTGGTGACTTCCTGCTGCATCGAGTTGGCCTGAGCCAGGGCGGAGATGCCCGTCTGGCTGAGGATCTCGTACTTCGACATGTTCGAGGTCGCCGAAGCGTAGTCCGTGGCCTGAACCGCGTTCTGCGCCGAGGTGACGTTCTCCGACTGGGTGCTCAGGACGCTGCTGACGGAGTTCAGAGTGTTGATCTGGGCTCCGAGGTAGCCGTCCTGGGCGGCCACGGCGGTGATGGCTGCGTTGATCTGGGTCAGGGCTGCCTGCGCATCGCTGGCGCTGGTCAGATCGGTCTGGGCCAGAGAGACGCCGGCTGCATCCGAATAGCTGATGACCGCCGTGCCGTTGCTGCCGTTGGTGTTGGCGGCGATACCCACATTCGCCGTGCCGCCGCTGGTGCTGGAGTCGGCGATGTTGCCGGAGATGCCGATGTCGTAGTAAGCGGACGACGTCGTCGGCGCGCTCAGGTTGCCCACACTCTGGCTGGTTGCGGTGCCCACCGGCGTTTGCGACAGGCTGCCCGTGCTCACCTGCAGCGAAGAGTTGCTGGTGGTGAACGTCAGGTTCCCGGTGGAGGTGCTGTACGACGCGGTCACGCCGTAGTTGCCGTTATTGATCGCCGAGGCCAGAGTAGCTGCGGTGTTGTTGCCCGAGCCGATGGCGATGCTCTGCGAGCCGATGCTCACGCTGCCGCTCAGCGTGGCCGTGTTCAGGATGCTGACCGAACCCAAATTGGTGGCGTTGGCGCCTACCGTGGTGGGAACGTTGCTCAGCGCGATGTTGGTTGTGGTCGCCGGCGTGGTGTCGACGACATTGCCCAGGTTGGCGATGGTCGGCGTGCCTTTGTCGCCGCTGGTCTCGGAGAAAGTCAGCGTCGTTCCCGCCTGGTTGAGAGAAGCTGTGATTCCGTAGCTGGCGTCGGCCACGTTGATGGTCGAAGCCAGTTGCGACAGCGTCTGCCCGGTCAGGTTGATGGGGGTAAAGGCCGTTTGCGAGAGATTGCCTTGCATGCCGGTCAGCGTACCGCTCAGCTGATCGTTGGCCGAAGCCACCGTGATGCTGCCCAGGTTGGTGCTGGCGGCCAGGGTCGTGGCGCCCGAGTCGGTCACGCTGACCGGGGCAACCGCGGCGTTGTAACCGTCATTGGCCGTCTGCGCCATGGTCAACTGCGTTCCCGCCTGGTTGAGCGAGGCCGTGATGCCGTAGGCAGCGTTGCCGTTGATGGTGGCCATCAGGTCGGCCAAATTGTCGGTCGAACCGCTGGTGCCCAGTGCCAGATTGGTGGTGGCCCCGGAGATGCCCGAGGTGATGTTCAGCGAGCCGCCCAGCGTATCGTTCTTGCCGTTGACCGACAGCGTATCCAGCATGGTGCCGCCGGAGACGCTGATGTTCTTGGAGGCCGCGGGCAGCGTGTCGGTGAGACCGTTGCTGCTCACGTTGGTGGCATAGGCATCGCCGGCGGTTGGCGCCAGGGTCAGCGTGTCGCCGCTGATCGAGGCCGTGATGCCGTCGTTGGTGCCGGTGCTCCCCCAGTTCGCCGTTGCCGTCGCCGTGTCGTTGAAGTTGGCCGCGATCTGCGCGATGGTCATCCCGGAGATGTTGTGGCTGTCCACCGTGCCGCTGCCGGTGTTCACCGTCAGGGTTCCGGAGAGCGTCTGGTTCGACGCGCCCACGGTGATGGTGTTCACGGTGCTGGGCGCAACGCGGTTGGTGACATCGCCAATCGTGCTGCCGCTCGTAGCGCCGCCCGTCGTGGTATCGAACAACTGGCCGTCTGCGCCGCTACTGGTGAAGGTGATGGTGGTTCCGTTGTTGGACAGAGCCGAAGAGATCCCGGTGGCTGCGCCGCCTACGGTGTTGGCATTGATGAAATTGTTCAGGGTAGCCAGCGTAAATGCGTTGCCGCCCGGCCCGCCTGTAGCCAAATTGCCCAGCCCGGCCACCAGGGTAGTAGCAGCACCCGCAACGTTGATCTTGAGGTCCCCGCTCAAAGTATCGTTGACATTGTTGACGCTGAAAGAGCCAATTGCGCCTGTGCCCTTTCCAAGTGTGCCTCCGCCGGGGGTTGTAAGCGTAACCGGCGTGTAGTCGGTCACGGTTGCGGCATTGGTGCCCACGCTGGCGACGTTGTTCGTTCCACCGGTGCCGTCGTCGGAGAGGGTGATGGTGGTGGCGGTGGCGTTGCTGGTGCCGCCCGAGAGCACGGCCGAGATGCCCGTGGTGCTGGTGTTGGCGTTAATGGTCGCATACAGATGAGCCAGGGTGTCGGTTGTCACGCCGGCGCCGCCTGTGGCGGTTCCCAGAACGATGTTATCCGCACCGTTGCTCTTGTTCGTCATATCCAGCGTGCCGGCGAGAATGTCATTGGGATTGCCCACGCTGAACGAGCCGATGACGCCGCCGGAAACTGGAATCGCCGTATGGTTGACCAGCACGTTCCCCACGCCGCCCGTTACCGAATCGCCGTACGTTGTCGAGGTGATGCTGGGGGTTCCGGCATCGCCCGCCTTGGCTGTAAAGGTCAGACTCGTGCCCGCCGCGTTGAGATTGGCCTGGATGCCGTAGTTGGCAAAGGAGCCGCCGGTCGTATTAAAGGCCGCCGCCAGGGTGGTCAGGTTGTAGGTGCTCAGATTGATGCTGGGGATAGCGGTTTTGCCGTCTCCCTCCACACCCGTCAGAGTTCCCGTCAACAGATCGCCCGCGTTGAGCGTGGTCAAGGATCCCAGGCCCGAGCTGACGGTGTTGACATTGACCGCCGCCGTTGCGCCCGGAAGCGTAGTGTCGTCGATGGCTGTGGCGTCGGTCACGTTGGCCTTGCCCGCATCGCCGGAGGCCTGCGTGAAGGTCAGCTGTGTGCCCGTCGTGTTCAGCGTGGCGACGATGCCCAGATCCTTTTCGGCGCCGGTGGTGAAGGCCGCTGCCACCTGGGCCAGATTCTGCCCGGCCAGGTTGTAGGTGGATGTGGTGTTGTTGCCGTCCGCGCCCTCTTGAATGTTGAGTGTTCCCGTGAGCGTGTCGCTGGCTGCGCCCGCAGTGAGGGTATTGACGATGTTGCCCGTGCCCGCGGTGTTGAACGTCTGCGTCGCGGTGCTGGCGCCGATGTTGTCCACCAGGCGATTGGCGGAGGTGGCATCGGTGGTGACGGAAGCGATGGGCGAGTTCAGGCCCAGGTTGGGTTGGCCAATGGTTGGCTGGGCATCGCCAGGAGCCTGGCTGAAGGTCAGGGTCTTGCCATCCGCGCTGACGCTGGCCGTGATGCCATAGGTGTTCAGCGCGGGACCGCCGCCAACAGTGTTCAACGACTGCTGGGTGTCGGTGGCGCCCTGCGCGGAATTGAAGTCGTAGGCGATCTGAGCCAGGGTCTGGCCCAAACCGGTAGCCGAATTCGTGTTGATGGCAATGTCGTTATGCGTAACTCCATCGCCACCGACGATGTCCAGATCGCCGCTGATCGTATCCGAGGCATTGGCCACGGTGATGGTGTTCTGCATGGCGCCGGGAGCCGTCTCAACATTGGTGGTTACGCCCGGTGTGACATCGCTGATGTTGGTGCCCGATACCGCCATGCTGGTGCCCGCTTGCAGGGTGAAGGTCAGGGTGTTGTCGGCCGGATTGATGGCCGCCGTGATTCCCGTTCCCACATTCGCGCCGCTGCCGGTAAAGGTGTTGGCGATCTCCTGCAGTGTCTGCCCCTGGAAGCTGTAAATCGAGCCCTTCCCGGCAGCGTTGTTGAGGTTCAACACACCGCTCAACACATCGCCAGGCGCGGCGGCCGACAAGGTATAGGTCGTCGCGTTCGTTTCGTTGACATTCTGCGCCGGATTTGTGCCGCCCGGCGTGAAGTCGCTGATGCCGACTCCCGTCGCGGACGCGCCCGCGGCAGCGGTTAAGGTCAATGCCGTTCCGGCGTTGTTCAGGCTGGCGGTGATCCCCAGTCCGTGGTTGGCGCCGTTGACCGCATTAAACGAGTTGGCCACCTGCTCCAACGTTTCGCCCGTGATGTTATAGGTGGAGTGGGGGTTGCCTGCGCCGGAACTGACGATATTCAGGCTGCCGTTGAGCAGATCGCCGGCGTTGGCGACTTGCAGAATGCCAGGTGTGCCGTTCACAGCGCCCGCCGACTGGTCGGTAAGGCTCGAGGTGAGCGTTGCGCCGTTGAGGTCGAAGGAGAGTTTCGTGTTCGCTCCGTTGCCTCCAGAGGTATTCAGGCTGGCCACAATCCCGCTCGAACCGCCATTGATGGTGGCCATGATCTGGGACAGGGTCTGGTTCTGGAAGCTGACAGTGGTTCCCGCAACGTCCATCGTGCCGCTTAACTGATCGCTGGAAGCGGCCACTGAAATCGATGGAGAGGTGGCGACTGTGCTCTTCAGAGTGTCTGACGTGATGGCGTCGGCGCCGGCGTTGGTGAAGGTCAGGGTACCTGCGCCAACGTTATAGTTAACAACCTCGCCAGCCACGTGGTCTACGCCGCCGGCATTGAAGGCTGCCGCAACCTGGGACAGCGTTGCGCCCGCAAAGGTTCCGGTTGCGTTGGTTGTGGTGATTGTCCCGGTGAACAGATCGCTGGCCGTGGTTCCGTCGGCGGCTGCTGTAAAGACACCGCCAGCTCCACTATCGCTAGCAGCTGCTCCTACGCCGCCGGCTGTGATGGTCACCGCGGGACCCAGGTCGGTCGGGGCATTCAGCACGCCCGAGGCGGTGGTCTGGGTGAAGTTGGCATTGCTGGTAATGCTGGCAGTGCCCTTGTCTCCGGCGGTCTGCGTGAAGGTCAGTACCGTACCGGCAGCGACCGACGTGCCGCCCACGGTTGGTGACGTCACACCGCCATCGGTGTTGTTGGTTACATTGTTGATCGAAGCCTGATTGAGGTTGGCCGTGATGCCCAGGGCCGCGTCGTTGTTGATGGTCTGGGCGATGGTGCTCAGCGTCGCGTTGGTAAAGCTGAGAGTGGCCGGGCTGTTGAGACCGTCGGCCCCTTCCTGCACGGTAAAGGTGCCGCTGAAGGTGTCGTTGGCGTCGGAGGTGGTCATGTTGCCCGCGGTCAGCGAACCGAGCGTGGTGCCCAGGCCGAGATTCGGATTCTCTTTCAGAGCGCCGGAGCTGATGGCCGGGGTGTAGGCACCACCCGCCTTGGCGGTGAAGACCAGGCTGGTCTGATCGCTGCTGAGCGTAGCCTTGATGCCATAAGCCGCGGTGTTGTTGATGGTGGTGGCCAGGTTGGACAGGGTGTCGGTGGTGCCCACCGCGCCCAGTGCCAGACTGACAACTGTGCCCGTGCTCGCCTCGGTGATGTTCAGAACGTTGCCGGGAGCTGCCGCGACGCCCTGGAATCCCTCGTTGGCGTTGAGAACGGTCAGACTGCCCAGCGTGCCGCCCGAGCCGGCAACCACGTTGGTGGTCGGAGAAGCCAGCGGAGTGTTGTCCACCGGAGCGTTGCCCGCAATGGTAGGAGTCTCGCTGATGGCCGCCGAACCGCTGCCGGTAAACGAGAGCGTCTTGCCATCGCTGGAGAGCGTGGCGCTGATGCCCAGGGCGGAGAGGTTGGTATTCGCACCCACGGTGCCGTTAATGTCCGCTGCAATCTCAGCCAGCGTCTCGTTGTTGCCGCCGGTGCCCATGGCCAGAGTCTTGGTGGTCGAGCCGTCGACCGAGGTCAGGCTCAGCGTGCCGCCGGTGATGAAGTCGGAGGCGCCATTCAAGGTGATGGAGCCCAACTGGTCGCCCTGCTGGATGGCGACAGGGTTCTGCACGGTGACGTAGGTGTTGTCCACGCCCGAACCCGTTACCGCCGCCGAGCCGCTGCCGCTGGTCTGGGTAAAGGTCAGGTCGGTGCCCGTCTTGTCCAGGGTAGCGGTGATGCCGTAAGCCGCGTTGCCGTTGATGGTGGCGGCCAGATTGGCCAGGGTGTCGGTAGATCCGCCCGTGCCCAGCGCCAGAGTGCTGACCACGCTGCTGCCCGAGGTGATGTTCAACGTGCCCGAAGCCAGCGAATCGCCGGCATTGGCCACAGACATCGAGCCCAGGGTCGAGCCCACGCCCACCGAGGGAGCCGCGATATCGACGATGTTGTTGCCGGTCACGGAAGCCGTGCCCAGATCGCCGTTGGCCCTGGTGAAGGAGAGAACGTTGCCCGCGCTGTTGGCCGAAGCCACGATGCCCAGCCCGGCCTGCGATCCACCTGCGCCGAAGTCGGCAACCACCTGAGCGATGGTCTTGCCCGCCAGGCTATAGGTAGTGGGGCTGTTCTTGCCGTCCACGCCCTCATTGAGAGTGAGCGTGCCCGACATGGTGTCGTTCTTGCTGCCCAGGGTGATGGTGCCGAGTCCGGAACCGGTGACCTGCACGTTGGCCGTCGAAGGCGCGCTGCTCTGGGTCAGATTGGTGCCGGTCACGCTCACCTTGGAGTTGGCCGAGGTGAAGGTCAGCGTGGTCCCCGCCTGATTGAGCGAAGCGGTGACGCCGATGGCCATGGCATTGACGGTCGACTCCAGGTTGGTCAGATTCTCGGTCGAGTTGGTGGTGCCCAGGGTGATGTTGTGGCTGGCGCCGTCGGAACCGACGATGCTCAGCGTGCCGCCCAGGGTGTCGCCCGCGGCCAGTGAGAGAGCGCCGACCACACCGTCGCCATTGCTGCCGGCGACCTGCGTGCCGATGCCCGACGCGGAGATCTCGATGCCCGTCTGTGCTGCCGCCTGCGAGGAGGTAGCAGAGGTATTGCCTGCCTGCGCCGCGGCAAGCGCCGCGCTGCCGGCATTGGCGGCCGTGGTGAAGCTCGCCGTAAGGCCCAGACCCGCGTTGTTGATGGCGCTGATCAAGCCCTGTGCCGTGTTGGCATAGTTGGTGCCCGTGCCCACGCTGATCGCCGACGTGGCCTGAACGGTAGCGCCCGCGGCGCCCTTGGTCAGGTAGTTGACATTGATGGTGGTGGACTTGCTGGAGTTCAAGCTGTCAGTCAGGGCCGCGTTGGTGCCGCCCGAAGACAGATTGATGAACACGTTGCTGGAACCGTTGCTGTAGCCCATCACGCCGTCGCTGTCACCCAGGTTCGCGGAAGAAAGACCGCGAATATTCAGGGCGTCGACGGAAGAACTGACCGTCGAGGAGTCGCCGGTATAGATGTTGGTCTGAGAGCCAAAGACCTGCTGCTGGTTATACGTGGTCGTCGAGCCGATATTCGAGACTTCCGAGAGGATGGACTGATATTCCTGATTGGCGGCCGTGTCCTGGGAAGCGTTGAGGGTGCCGTTCGAGGCTTCTGTAGCCAGCGTCACGGCCCGGTTAAGCAGGTTCGTCACTTGCGAAAGAGCGCCATCGGCGACTGTCAACTTGCCAACACCTTCTGCAGCGTTGGTTTGCGACTGGGTCAGGGCCATCTGGTTGGCTTGCAAGCCATCCACCAGCGATAGACCAGCCGCGTCGTCTGCGCCAGAATTGATCTTGGAGCCGGAAGACAACTGATTCAATACCTTGGAGAGGTTCGCGCTGGTACTGTTCAGATTGTTTTCAGCGTAGATCGCATTGAGGTTGTTTAAAACGCCCAGGGACATGGGGTTCTCCTTAAGATGCGTGGATTTACGTTGCCATCACGCGGCCCGCGCCCGTTTTCGTACGCGCTGGGCAGCGTCCTTAGGAAATGGTTCCGTCGCATCTGGCCCTTTCTTCGGTCCCCCCCCCGGTGTACTTTATGAGTCAGTGTTTCTGCTTGGAAACGCGACATCCACGGTACTTAAGGACTCTAACCTTGGCTGTGCCGGATTGAAACACTTTGCAATCAGTTATCTAGAATCGCTCCCGCGCAGAGATTCCTGGAGAAGAAGTTTAACCTTTGCCGTCCGCCGCCGATAACTATCGACAAAGGAGTCGTGCGGCAATGATCGAACTCACCCGTCTCAACGGCAATCCGATGGTGTTAAATAGCGATCTGATCAAGACCGCGGAGGCCTCCCCGGACACCATGCTGACCCTCATCAATGGAGAAAAACTGATCGTCCGCGAGGAATGCGGCGAAGTGGTCGAGCGCGTCCTGGCCTACCGCGCCCGGCTGCTGGGCCAGGTGGCTAAACGCATTCCGGCGTTGGGCGATCTGCAGCGCATCACCTCGCTGGCCAGTCTGGATCTCTCCAGCGACTCGACGCCGCCCCCACCGCCACCCCGCCATCGCTGAATCATGAGGTGGTCTTGCATGCGCACCTCCAATCGAGGAGATTTTCATGGATAAAGGCAGCATTGGCGGAGTCTTTCTGGCCATCGCCGGAATTGTAGCCGGCCTGCTGATCGAAGGCGGGAATCTGGGACAGATTCTGCAACCGACCGCGGCGCTGATCGTCTTTGGCGGCACCATGGGCGCGGTGCTGCTTCAGTTCCCTCTCTCTACAGTGGTAGCCGCCTTCCGCGCCATGGGGCACGTCTTCTCCGCCCCGGTGAAGCGCAATGACCAGTTGATCCTGCTGCTGGTTTCCTTTGCCAACAAGGCGCGGCGCAACGGCGTGGTCTCCCTGGACGCCGATATGCAGACCATCCAGGACCCCTTCCTGAAGCAGGCGCTCATGCTGGCCGTCGACGGCACCGAACCAAACGAGTTGCGCAATATCATGCGCGTCAGCCTGGACTCGATTGCCGAGAGCGAAGAGCGAATGCCGATGGTCTTCGAGTCCGCCGGCGGCTTTTCTCCCACCATCGGCATTCTCGGCGCGGTGCTGGGTTTGATTCAGGTCATGCAGCATCTGGACAATATCACCGAGGTGGGCAGGGGCATCGCCGTGGCCTTCGTGGCCACCATTTATGGCGTGGGCATTGCCAACCTCTTCTTTCTGCCCTTCGCCGGCAAGATGCGCCTGCGCCTGCGGGATACCCAACAGCAGCGAGAGATGATGCTGGAGGGCGTGGTTTCGATTCTGGAAGGAATCAATCCGCGCATGTTGGAAGTGAAACTGGGCGGCTTTGTCAAGGACGACAGCCGGGACAAGAAGGCTTCCAGAATATGATCGTAAGAAACCGCAGGAAAAGCGACCGACACCGCGTCAGCCACGAACGCTGGCTAGTCTCGTATGCCGATTTCATTACCCTGCTGTTTGCCTTCTTCGTCGTCCTTTATGCGTTTGCCAAAGCCGATCAGAAGAAACAGGTGGAAGTCGCCGCGGCCATCAACAGCGCCCTGAACTCGATGAGCATCATGCCCAGCGAATCAAAGTCCAAGTCCACCAATCCAGCCGAGCCGATGAACGCCTTTCTCAATGCGGAAGCGGTCTCCCCGGCCAAGGCCAAGGACGACCTGGAACAGATGCGCCACCAGCTGATCCAGACCCTCTCGAAACAGATCTCGCAGCAATCCATCTCCGTGGAGATGACCCGCGAGGGGCTCGTGATCAGCCTGCGCGAGGCGGGCTTCTTCAGCTCCGGGTCGGCCATGCCGCGGCCCGAGTCGCTGCCCGTGCTGCGGGAGATCGCCGACAAGTTGAACCGCTCCCCTTACGACATGCGCGTCGAAGGGCACACCGACAACGTGCCCATCCACACGGCGGAATTCGACACCAACTGGGAGCTCTCCTCGGCCCGCGCCACGCACATCGCGCGCATCTTTCTCGAGCTGAAGGCAATCACCCCCGATCGCCTCTCGGCAGCGGGCTTCGCCGAGTTCCACCCGGTGGCCAGCAACGACACTGCCGAAGGCCGGGGCAAGAACCGCCGCGTCGATCTGGTCATCCTGCCGCGCACGACCATCAACTTCAATGCCCCCGCGGTGGCCCGGCCGACGGGCGGCTGGCACAAGATCACCGACGACGATACCCCAGCAAAGAAGCCGTAGACCTGCGACTGAGCCCATCGTTTCATTTCTTATCGAGCAAGGATCGCGCTACTGCCCAGCAACGCCCTAGATGCTGGTCGGCAATCCACGGCGTTCCTCGGGGATCATGGAGTGCTCTCCCAGCCAACTGGGAGGGGGACTCCATGTGGCGATCCAGTCGGGCAGATCCTCTGCCGGCATAGGCCGTGCAATGCAGAATCCCTGCGCCAGATCGCAGCCCATGCGCAACAGCAATTGCCCCTGCTCGATGGTCTCCACGCCCTCGGCGATGCACTCGCGGCGAAAGGCGAATCCCAGCCCGAGCACGCCCTCCAGAATGGTCAGATCCTCCGCATCGTCCAGGATATTGCAAATAAATACACGATCGATCTTGAGCACCCGTGCAGGCAGTTGCTTGAGATAGACCAGCGAGGAATAGCCGGCGCCGAAATCGTCCAGTGCGAAGGAGACGCCCAGGTCGATGCACTTCGTCAACATCCTCGATGTTTGGGCCACGTCGCGCAGAGCGCTGGTCTCCAGAATCTCCAACTCCAGGCGGGAGGGACTGACCTGAGGATGCGCAGCCAGCAGAGCAGCCAGTCGATCCACAAAGTCCGTCTGCTGCAATTGCCGCGCGCCCATATTGACGCTGACCGAAAGATCTAACCCCGCCACGCTCCAACTCTCCATCTGCTGCAAGGCCGTGGCAATCACCCATTCGCCCAGATCGACGGCCAAGGGATGGTCCTCGATAGCGGGCAGAAAAACTCCCGGCGACAAAAGGCCGCGCTGGGGATGTCGCCAGCGGATCAGCGCCTCGGCGCCGACCACCCGGCCTTCTCGCATGTTGACTTTGGGCTGATAGAACAACTCGAATTCGCCCATCTCCAGAGCCCGGCGAATCTGTTCGATCTCCTCGTGATGGCCGCGAATGCTGCGATCGACACCTGCGTCGAAAAGGTAGGAGCGGTTTTTGCCCAGCAGTTTAGCCTGGTACATGGCCTGGTCGGCCTGACGCAGCAGTTGATCCGCATCCACATCTTCAGGCTGCGGATAGAAGGTTACCCCAATACTCGCCGAGACCTGAAGAGTCAGTTCGCCGACGCTCACCGGCTGCGAAGCTGCTTCCAGCAGTCTGGCCACGACCGGCACAATGGCCTCGACGTTCTCCAGATCCAGAAGAACAGCGACGAACTCGTCTCCACCCAGGCGGGCCAGTGTGTCGCCGTCGCGCAAGACGTTCTTCATGCGCGCCGCCACCGCCGTCAACAATTCGTCGCCCACATCGTGGCCATGGGTGTCGTTGATCGCCTTGAATGCGTCCAGATCCAGGTAGGCAATGCCGATCGTCTCCTGGCGGCGGTGGCAATGCGCCATGGCCTGATGGATGCGGTCGGCAAGAAAGACGCGGTTGGGCATGCCGGTCAACGGATCGTAAAGGGCAAAGTGTTCCAGCTTGCGTTCGTGCTCTTTGAGCGCCGATATATCGAAGGCCAGCGCCACATAGTGCTGGACTTTGCCCGCGGCATCGCGAACCGCGCTGATGGTGAGCATCTCGGGAAAGATGCGGCCGTCCTTGGCGCGATTCCAGATCTCGCCCGACCACTGACCCGCTTCGCGCAGCGTGCGCCACATCTCTGCGTAATAATCGTCGCTCTGCCGGCCCGACTTGAGCAGCCGCGGATTGCGTCCCACAACCTCTGCGCGCGTATATCCGGTAATCTGCGTGAAGGCGTCGTTGACCTCGAGAATGGCGCCATTGGCGGCGGTGATGATGATCGCTTCGCGGGCATTGGTGAAGACGCTGGCAGCCAAATCGAGCCGCGCCTGCGCCGTCCTCTTTTCAGAGATGTCTTCGGTGAAAATCACGATGCCGCCCACCGCGCCATCGGCCTTGCGCCAGGGCTGCACCTCCCAGCGAACACACTGGAGCGTTCCATCTTCACGCTGGAAAACGTCATCGTCGTTGTGAAGGGTCTCTCCCGCCAGCCCACGCCGGTGAACTTCTTTCCAGCGTTCCGGGATCTCAGGAAAGATCTCATAATGCGAGTGCCCGACAACCTCGGTACTGCCCAGTTTGTAGTCGTCCATCCAGCGCTGACTGACCACCAGGTAGCGCATCTCGGTGTCGAACATGGCCAACGATGCGAGCGCGTGCCGGATGAATAACTGCAGCAATTCCTTGCTCTCGCGCAGCGCCGCCTCGGCCAGCTTGCTGGCGGTGATGTCTTGAATGGTGCCGCGCATACGGCACGGGCTTCCTTGGGTGTCCAGATCCAACCGCCCCATCCCGTGCGCCCAGTGCACCGATCCATCGGTTTGGCGGATATAGCGATATTCCCTGTCGAAGGTCACGCCCTTACCCACCACTTCATCGGCAAAGTAAGCGGCCATCATAGCGCGGTCCTGGGGATCGATCAGGTTGGTCCAGCCCTCGACCGTGTGCGGATAATCCGGGCCGATGCCAAAGAGGCGATCGAGAAACTTGGAACTGCTCCAGACGCCGGTCCAAATATCCAGCGCATAGCTGCCCACGCCGGCGATCTCCTGCGAGTCCTGAAGCTCCTCCTCGTTCCGCCGCAACTCCTCCTCGGCCTGCATCTGCCCGGTAACATCCCGGGCAATGCCAAACAGCCCCACGATCTCTCCGCTTTGATCGTGGATGGGATATTTGCGGTTGTCGACCCAGCCTCGCTTGCCCTCCTTGGTCAGCGTCTGCTGAACCTCGTGGGCCACCTGCTTGCCGGAGAAGACATCCTTCTCCAGCTTGTAATAAATGTCGGCGAATTCCTCGGGAAAGACATCGTAGTCGGTCTTGCCCAACAATTCCGTCCAATGTTCGATGGGGCTGGTCAGCTCGACCAGTGTGCGGCTGGCGCCGATGAAAACATGATTGCGGTCTTTGAAATAGATGTAATCGTCGGTACTTTCCATCACCGCACGAAAGTTCAATGCGGTGGACAACTCGCCCTGGTCGCGCCACAAGCTCTTGGCGTCTTGCAGCAGCAAGTCCAACCGCATCTGGCCGCCAGCGAGCGTCTGTTTGCAGCATTCGCCACGGATCAGGCGAATGCGCCCGTCGCCGTGGCGAACGCGTATATTGAATGGACCAACGCCGCTCTCAATATCGAAGGAAAAGAGCCGATCCACAATATCTGCGTCCTGGGGATGAATCCGCTCCCGCAGGCTGACCCTCGAGGCAAGAAAGTCTCCCGGCGTAAAACCCAGCAGCGCCTCTATCCCCTCTGTCACCGACAGAACGGTCCACTGGCCTTTCCCAACCAGAGAAAAAGTGGCTTCGAGCACAAAAGGATTCATTGCTCCATTTATCGACAAAACAGGGAAAAGGATCAAGGCGCACGGTGGGCTTGCGTCTCAGTCTATCCTGAAATGAGCCGTGACTCGTTCCAATACAATCCCCGCCAGCGTCCCCTTCCACACGGGCGCGGAATTGCCCGCCGTCAACGCCTCCCAGCGAACGGCGCAAGCGCAATCCGCCGCGCGCCTGCGCCAAATGCACGATCTGCTGGCTGCCGCCTACGGGCCGCAACACTGGTGGCCGGCCAAGACCCCCTTCGAGGTTATCCTGGGCGCCTACCTTACCCAGAACACCGCATGGAAGGCTGTAGAACGCTCTCTGGAGCAATTGCGCGCCGCCGGGGGACTCACACTCGCCGGCCTTCGTTCCCTGCCTTTGGAGGCCTTGCAGGAGCTGATTCGTCCCTCCGGCTTCGCCACCCGCAAAGCGCCGGCGCTCAAAGCCTTTGTCCAAATGCTGGACACGGAATTCGCCGGCTCTCTCGATATGCTCGCCGCTGTCCCCACTCGAACACTCCGCCCCCGCCTGCTGGCGCTGCCCGGTGTAGGTCCGGAGACCGCCGATGCCATCCTGCTCTACGCGCTGGGCCATGCCGTCCCGGTGGCCGATGAGTACCTGCGCCGGCTGGCGGAGCGGCATCAATTGCTGACCCCTGCTCCAGGGCGCAACCGGCGGGGCTACGAGGCGCTGGTTCAACTTACCACCGCGGCCTTTGCCCCGGACCCGGCCCGTGAACACGCACAGCTTTATAACGAGTTCCACGCCCTCACTGTCGCCGTGGGCAAGGCCCACTGCGGGCGCACCGCGCACTGCCAAGGCTGCCCGTTAGCCCAGGATCTGCAAAACCTGCGCTGAAGGACCAAGAGAGAAAACTCGCTTCAGTAGCGGGAAGGGGGGGTCCAGAAGCCGCGTTGGCAAAGCTCCTGTGCCTGGGAGGCTTCCAATGTCAGGGAGAGCAGCGGCCCCTGCCCCAGTTCACAGCCCATGCGCGTGAGTGCATCCAGTTGCTCAACCGTCTCAATGCCCTGCGCCACCACCTGTACGCCCAGCGTGTGGCCTAGGTGAATCAAGGATTCGACGATAGCCAGCCCACGCCCCGCGGCGACCGCGCTGGCCGAGAGGCGGGGATGCAGTTTGACCACGTCGATGGGCATCCGCTCCAGGTAGGCGAGCGGCGCCAGCGTCGAACCGAAATCGTCCATGGCCACACGCACATTGCAATCCAGCAGGCGCTGCAAAATAACTGCCGCGGTCTCCGGATTCTCGTTCAGTGTGGTCTCCGATATCTCGAAGAGAATCTGCTCGGGGTTGGCTCTGGTGACTGCCAGGGTGCGCTTCAACTGGGCCAGCATGTCGGGATGGAAGAATTGCCGCTGGGTCAGGTTGACGGTCAGGGTCAGGTCCGACTGGGGCATGGACTGGCTCCAACTACGCAGCTTGCGGCAAACGCTCTCGATCGTCTCCCGGCCGATGGTGATGGAGAGACCGGTCTCTTCGGCTACCGCCAGCAGTTCGTCGAAACTGCCCACCAACCCATCTTCGTGACGCCAGCGCAGGCGCGACTCGAATCCCTCCAGCTTACCGCTCTGCAGGCGGAAGATGGGCTGATACCAGACCTCGAACTCGCGTTTGTCCAGGGCCTGGCGCAGATCCCGCTCGCGCTCTTGCTGGTTGGTGGCCTGGAGTTTGAGGGACTTGTCGAAGATCTCGAAGCGTCCGCCGCCCTCCTGCTTGGCGCGGTACATGGCGAAGTCGGCATCGCGCAGGATCAGCTCGGGGGCCACGTGATCCGGGCCGGCCATGGCCACGCCGATGCTGGCGCCCACCTGCACCGTGTGCCCGAAGATCTCGAAGGGGCGATCCATCTCGCGCAGAATGCGGCCGGCCAGCAAATCCAGATCGGCAACGCAGAGAATGCTCTCGACCAGGATGGCGAACTCGTCGCCGCCCAACCGCGCCGCCGTATCCTGGGGCCGAAGGGCGGTGCGCAGCCGGTCGGCGACCGTCCCCAGCACCACATCCCCGGCCGCATGACCGAGGGTATCGTTGATCTCCTTGAAATGGTCCAAATCGAGAAAAAAGACGCCGCAGCTCTGATCGCGCCGCCGCGAACGCCGGTTCAGAGCCAGCTTCAGGCGATCCAGAAAGAGGGCGCGATTGGGCAGGCCGGTCAACAGGTCGTGCATTGCGTCGTGCTGCAGCTTGGCCTCGACCTGTTTGCGCTCACCGATGTCGCGGAAGGTGAAGATAAAGCCCACCCTGGCGCCATTCACCCGCAAAGGCGCCGCCGCCACGGCCACATCGATCAACTCGCCCTTCTTGTTCAGCCGCACCGTCTCTAGCGAGGCGTGGCCGTCCTGTTCAACCGACCGCTCCAGCATCCCGTTCTCGTGCTGGCGGGTCTCGGGAACGATGAACTTGCCCAGATCGGCGCCGGTCATCTCCTCGGCGGTAAAGCCGAAGATCCGTGAAAAGGCTGGATTGGTATAGAGGATATGGCTCTCATGCACGATGGCCACGGCCTCGGGAATGCTGGAGAGCACATCTTCCAGCAAGCGCAGCTTGGGTGCCCGTTCCCGCCCCGTGACCTGGGCCACGATCACCGCAATGCGCAGCTCGGGATGCAGAACGCTATAGGTACCCTCGACCGGAAAAAGATGTCCATCCAGGGCGGGCAGCGTGGCGTGAAAGGGGCTGCCGCCGGGCACGCCTTGCACCGGCGCCGGCGTCTCCACCGTCCCCGGAAAAAGCCCCCACAAGACCTCTTCGACCGGCCGCGGAAGCCAGTCTTCCAGGGTCACGCCCATCCGTTGCCGGGCCTCGGCGTTGGCAAAGACGATCTTGCCCACCCGCTCCAGAAAAATCAGCGCAGGCAGGGCGTCCAGGATTTCCCGCTGTTGCGGGGACTCCGCGTTCTCCGGAAGGTTCAAACCCATCGTGCTCCAAGAATGGTCAACATTCCCCATCTTCGTCGGTTTCCCCTGCGCTTGTCATCTGCCCCGCAAGACCCGCCTGTTTTCCACTGCATCCAAGGCATCTTGTTGCAAAGGCAAGCCCGCGTGCGTCCCTTGAAACAGCTATCGGACGATACCGGGGTCAACTTGAATCGAACCCTCCCTTCTTGCCCGAAATGATCGGGTATGCAACCAGGATCGCTGGCGACTTGAGATCTGAGATTGAAGATTGTCTACAAGAAAACTGTCCTCCTGAGCAACCTGACTCGTGTTGAGGTGTTACGGCTGCAATGAACGCCGCAACCGCTTCCCGCTGGGAGGCGATGAAAGCTGCCAGGGGTGAACCCTGACCCCGAACGCAGTGCAGGGGAAGGGGCAACCCCAGGGTTGGATGCCAAAATTTACCTCGCGCCCCTCGGGACCAAGCTGAAACGGGGGCTTAGCAGACCCGTTCATTAGGAGCATCTTGATCGCCTGAGCGCGTTACGGCGGCCATAAACACCCTATCTCTCCGTCAGAATCCCGCCAGCTTGCCGACTTGCTCAATCCGCGAAGCGGAGGCTGACTCGCTGTGTTTGTCCCAATCCTGATCCCATCCTCCAAGCCTTGTTCATAGGGAGCGGAGTTGGGCACGTTCTTTCGCCCAACGCCGCTCAGGATGACAATTCATGATTCTGATTCCTGCCTGAAACCGGGACATCAGGGAATCTCGACCAGTTCCATCTCCCCGTCGCGGCGGCGATGGAGGACAAACAAATCCCCCTCCGGATTGTGGAAGACGAGCAGATCCCGATCGCCGGCCTCGGTGTCTTTGACCGCTTCTTCGATGGTCATGGGCTTGGAGGCGATGGCCTCTGCCGCGGTCAGCACATGCGGCTCCAGAATCGCCGGCTTGGTGGGATGGGATTTGACGGCAATCGACTTGCGCGTCTTGGCCGCTGCACGGACCGGCTTGGCCTCCTCCGCCTTGGGCTGCGCGGCGCGCGACTTGGGCCGCGAGACCGGCAGCGCCGTCAAGACTTTCTCCTCCTTGGGCAGTCGCTTGTTCTCCAAACTGCGGTCGCGATGGCGCAAAGCCTGGTTCTCGATCCGTTCCAGCGCCTCCTTGAGCGCCATGGTTTGGGTGGCGGCCTTGCCCTTCGAGACGATCTTCTGCGAGCGCGCCTGCACCGTCAACTCCACAATCTGATCCAGCTTTTGCGCACTGAAGATCAAACTGGCGTGCGCGGTTTTGCCCACAACCCGGGCGATGCGTTGCAAACCCTCCTCGGCCTTTGTCCGCAAGGCCTTGGGGATCTTCACTTGTCTGGCGGTGAACTCCACTTCCATGGTTGCCTCCGCTACGCGTTCTGCCCTCCGGCAAGCCGGAGAGAAATCCACTTCCCAAATTGCTACTTCCCGCTGGCTCCCGGACGGCCGGATCAATCAACCGGCCCTGATTTCCGGTCCAGTGGAAGTCAGTATATGCCCAAACCGAAAAGATGCAAATCAGGGAGAAGACAGGTAGTTCCAGCCGGAACAACATGGAGCCGGAATCGGGAAAATGGCACACAAATCGCTGGGTGCGCCGGCGGCATGGCTCTGTTGCACCGTCCAGCCTGGGGTTGGCCAGCGCCTCGGTCCCGGTTACACTTGAGTCATGCCGGAGATTCAGCGCAGAAAATCAACTACCGTCAAGATTGGCCAGGTCCGCGTGGGCTGGGAGGTTCCGGTCGTCGTGCAATCGATGACCAACACCGACACCGCCGACGTACCCGGCACCATCGAACAGGTCGCGGCCCTGGCCCTGGCCGGCTCCGAACTGGTCCGCGTCACGGTCAACAACGAAGCCGCCGCCGCCGCCGTCCCAGCCATTGTCGAAGGGCTCGGGAAGCGCGGCCTCACCGTCCCCATCGTGGGCGACTTCCACTACAACGGCCACCTGCTACTCAAGAAGTTCCCCGAAGCGGCCCGCGCACTGGCCAAGTACCGCATCAATCCCGGCAACGTCTCCATTGGCCGCAAAGACGACGACAACTTCCGCACCATGATCGAAGTGGCCATCGAGAACCATAAGCCGGTGCGCATCGGCGTCAACTGGGGTTCGCTCGATCAGCAGTTGCTCACCCGCATGATGGACGAGAACAGCCGCCTCCCCCAGCCCGCCCCGGCCCGCGACGTGATGATGGAAGCCATGGTGATGAGCGCCCTCAACGCTGCCCAGGCAGCCGAGCACTACGGCATGGGCAGCGACCAGATCATCCTCTCCGCCAAGGTCTCCGGCGTGCGCGACCTGATCGATGTCTACACCAACCTGGCCGCGCGCTGCGTCTATCCGCTGCATCTCGGCCTGACCGAAGCCGGCATGGGCGTCAAGGGCCTGATCGCCTCGGCGGCCGGTCTGGCGCCGCTGCTGCTGGCCGGCATCGGCGACACCATCCGCGTCAGCCTCACCCCCAAGCCCGGCGGCGACCGCACCGAAGAGGTGCAGGCGGCGCAGCAGGTGCTGCAATCGCTCTCCATTCGCAGTTTCATGCCTCAGGTGACGAGCTGTCCCGGTTGCGGTCGCACCACCAGCACCTATTTTCAGGAGCTGGCCGAGCAGATCCAGAACTACCTGCGCGCCTCCATGCCCGAGTGGCGCAAAAAGTTCCCCGGCGTCGAGGAGCTGAAGCTGGCGGTGATGGGCTGCGTCGTCAACGGCCCTGGCGAGTCCAAACACGCCAACCTGGGCATCAGCCTGCCCGGCACCTTCGAGGAGCCCAAGGCCCCGGTCTACGTCGACGGCAAGCTCTACACCACCCTGCGCGGCGAGACCATCGTCGCCGAATTCAAGCAGATCCTCGACAACTACGTCGAGAGCCACTACGCGCAAAAAGCATAAACGCTCCCCAGGGAACCTCCAATTTCCCAGGAAACATCTAATAATGTTGGTGATTTGTAGGGTACGGGCTTTACAGGCTGCGGAAAAGCCCCGTAGCAGACGGCGCTTTGAAGGGGCACGGCTTTACAGACTGCGGAAAAACTCCATAGCGGGCGACGTTTTGAAGGGGCACGGCTTTAGCCGTGCCGTAAATGCCGCAAAATCAACGAGGGCTTTAGCCCTTGAGGGAAGATCGGTTCTTCAAAAGAGCACTTCATCGGAGGTTCCCCAGATGGTCCAAAGCCGCCTTGCCGAGCGCAGGGCGGCTTTTTTTCGCTGTTGCCGAGATGGCCGCCATTTTTTCGGAACAGTCCGGTTTTGCTCAAAGGTTAAAGATGCTCGCAGCCCTCCGCTCTAACTTGTTTCTAATTCATTAATTTCTCTCGACAACTATTGACAACTTAGAGCCGCAATGCTCTCAATAAGATCGTTGTTTGTTTGAGTTATGAATCTTGCAGCCGCTGCGGCGCAGTAAAACATTGCTCTCAAGCTATTTCTTTGATAAACTAGCATTGGCATCTGAAAAGCCGTTGACGAATGCAACGATCAAAGGAGACGATCATGCCCAATACCGTTCGCAAGACGATAAAGACCGCCAAGCCGCGCCAGGCCGCAACCAAGAAAGTTATTGTTGCCGAAGCGGAAACCGCGGCGGTGCACCAGGGTATTACCTTGGTTGCAAAAACAAAGGCTGCCAAGGCTGTAACATCCAAGCCGCGCAAGTCTGCCGCGGATGAAAATCAGGTTACAAAATCCGCAAAGACTTCCGCGCAACTGCGCGAAGAGATTGAATTCCGCGCCTATTGTTACTGGGCCGAACGCGGATACCGGCATGGCAACGCAATGCAGGATTGGCTGCGGGCCGAGCAGGAATTGCAAATGGCTTCTTAGTTCCCCACCGGCTTCGCCGACCCTCGGGAGATGAAACTGTAGCGCCGGCCCCCCGGCCTGAATCTACCGTCGGCCTCCCGGCATTAATGTAGCGCTGGCCTCCTGGCCGGCTGGAACGTGGACCTCCCGTCCGCGCCTGTCCATGTTGAATGACCAATTTATCCGGTCAAACCACAAGTGTCCTGAACACAAGTGTTCTGAATCTGAAGTCCGTCATTCAAAGAGTTGTCATCCTGAGCGGAGTTGGACACGTTCTGTGTGTCCAACGCAGTCGAAGGACCTGCTTTTTCCGAGTCCATCTTGAAAAGCAGGATCCCTTCGGCTTCGCTCAGAGCAGGCTTTCGACTCGCTGCGCTCGCTCAGGAGGTCAGCGTTCATCTTGAATCAATTTCCGACTCACCACAGTTGGGACCAACCCCACAGGCGGATAAGCGTCCTTCACTCTCCCACTGAATTGAAAACCGGGATACGGAGAGACCAGGGACACGGAGGTAACCAAGACGCGGAGGAAACCGGAATGCGGAAGGAACCAAAATGGGAAAGGGACCGGGACACGGAGGGAGCCGGGACCTTCAGGTCCCGGAATGCAGTCCCACGAAAACCCGGCTTCAGCCGCGGGCCTTTTTGCCCCCCAAACGACATTCACTTCCGACCCCAATCCCACGCGCAATCATCGGCGATTATTACGGCGTTTCGGGGCAATCCGACCACCGTGCCCGAAAGCACGTTGTATGAATACATTGGGTGTTGGTGCCAGCTGATATTCAATTAGCACAACAGAACATTCGGATCGAGGTTCGAGTGATCGCACCCTTCGCAGGAAAAAAGCCAAGGGTTGACCACCCGCCTGATGGTACTCTTGGCCTAGGGTGTCTCTATGTTTGGGAGATTAATGATTGGTTCTTCAACCATTGAACCTGGAATTCAGGGTCAGTGACCTCTGGAACAAGGACGAGGCCCTTCGCAATTCTTCGACTCCAAACAAATACTTCAAAGCCACGAATAATCCCAGCAGATTCCTCCACGCGCAATAAGACGCCTGGAGTTTGGCTTTCAACGTAGACGCACGGAGAAGAGGGCTCCGAGATCGAAACCACCATCTCGTCTGCGAACTCATTGTATTCGAAAGTCATTTCGAATCCTCGCCGTCACCTGGTTTTGGCTTCGACCAAAATATCTCGCCAATCGTCTTTGAGAAATTTTGCTTTCCAGGGAAGTAGCCTGTCAGCACTCTGCCGCTTTTCCCACCCTTTTCGTAGTCCTGAGGGGCAACGACTCCCTCATACAAAACCGGTACAAAGAATGATTGTTGCTCAACTTCAAAATACTTCTCGAAGATACAGCTTTCATTCTCAACCGCAGGATCCAGGTTTCTATGAGCATGGTCAGGGTTAACGATGGCCTGGAAAATGTGCTCTTCGGTAGCGGGATACTTATCGAAGGCATGTTTCGAGGCATGTTGCTCCCAAACCCAAACGGGAAGCGACACTTGATTCGTGAAGACATCAGGCCGTACCCAATAGATGTCTTTACTTTTTGCCACTTGCTTTTGCCGCCTCAGTTGCCTTTTCAACCATGGATTTGTGTCCTTCAACAATCTGCTTGAGAATCTGAATGAGCGGTTCTGCGAGAGCGAGAGGCAACGTCACAGCGGCCTTCAATTCCTGTTTTGCTACCGCCCCGTTTTCGCCCGGGAGCTGTCCAATCTCTAAGAAGTACAGACTAAAGTCAGTGAGAGTCCCACCCGCGCCGATATGGTTTGCGTAGGTTGCTGACACGTTATGCGGGTTCGAAACCTGCACATTTTGCGGGGTCAACCCAAACGGACCCTGCTTTTCTGCCTTCTTAACTTGCTCGCTCATAGTTCCAGTATCCCACACCGAGGTTGAATGATTGGACACACAGTATTCATCGGCGCTTGATGGTATGTCAATAGCCATTTCCACCAGGTAGGACTAAAATAAGCAAATAGAGAATAAATGGCGAATATGGACTATTCATTTCGAACCCATTGTTGCCAAATCCCGTCGTGCTCACTGGGAAGATCATTACCCGTAAGTCACTCGGCGTCCATCATTTCAGGGTCCCCCCCCCGCTCTCAAAGATCACCTGCCGAAGAATATCCTCTTGCGGCACATACTGAAAACAGATTGGGTGTGCCGTTCGGGTTCGGGGAAGCAGAAAAATCGGGGTATTTGCAGCCTTATTTCCCTTCCATAAGCGCTCCGTGGAAGCTCTCCGGCGGACCCAGATAGCTGGGCGCGATCTTGCCCTGGCTGACGACGATCTTCTCCAGCACCACGCCCGGATCGACCATGCGAATCTTCAGAGTGTGGCTGCCAGGAGCATCGACCTTGAGCGAAATCGCGACGCGGCGCACACCGTCGCTGACCGACTTGGCCCAATCCTGGTTGGTGTTATGCTCCAGCGCGTCGACGATCTGCGGAGGCTGATCGTCGAAGGAGACGGCAAAGCGCAGGCCGCGGCCGGGAACGAAGTTCAGCGTCGGCGCCAGCGTGGCTTCCACGTTGAAGCTGCCGCTCTCGAAGAGCCACATCTTGTATTCCAACGTAGGCGCGGGCTGAGCCAGATCGATGCTCGACACCGTCACCGGGAAGACGCTCATCCCCGAAAGCGTCTCGCCAAAGCCGGGAATCCGCTGCCAACTCACTCCGTTCGCCGCGCTCTTGGCGGAATAGTGCTCGGCTTCGATGGAAACGAAGTGATTGGCCTCGACGAATCCCGCGACGGTATCCCGCGCGGGCGTTGCCGGCTTGAATGCCTGCACCCGCACACGAATCTGCGGACCATTCTTCTGGGCGATGGTCACCGCGCCGTTTTGTGTTCCTTCAGGAGCCTTGTCCCAGTCGATGGAAACCAGAAGGCGCTGGTCTTTATCCACGGTTCCCTGGGATTGATCGAGAACGATCCAGGGCTGATCGGCGCTGGCGGTGAACTCGAAGGACTGCCCGCCGCGCTTGAAAACGTCGATAGTGCGCGATTGCCGGTTGAAGCTATCGAAGGCAGGCAGCGGCAGTGGGAAGCCGCTACTGGCCATCGGGATGCCTTCGACGGCCACGGCCATGCGCGCGCCGTCGGCCGGCTGCACTTCGCTGACCGCCGGCATCACGTTCAGCGGCGGCTCCTGCCAATAGGTGTAGCCGATGTGCGTCTGATCCATCATGTGGTCCCACTTGCCGTTGAGCAGCCCGTGGTTGTACTGGTTGCTCCAGGCAGCGTCGGCGGCAAAGAGGGCGCGGGTGGCGGCGGCGGCATCGTCGGCGCTGGCCCGGCCCTGAACGCCATATAAATGGTTGCGCCCGGCCTCGATATACATCTGGTTGACGATGGCCGAGGCCTTCAATGGATAAAGAATCAGCTCGAAGAACGCGTCGCGGCGCTCGGCGGGCAATTCGGCCGAGAGCTTCTCGGCGCGGTCGACGAGCTTCTGCCAATCGTTGAAGACGCGGTCGGCCTCATGGTAGCTGGTCAGGCTGAAGGTGTCCGGCTCCAACTGCTCGGGCTTGCGGCGACTGTTGTATTGGGTATAGAGCGAGATCAGATCGGCGGCCTCGGCGGCATATTGCGGGCCAAACTCGCGCGCCGCCCATAGCTCGGTGAACTTACGCAGGTCTTCCCTGCCCCATTGCTCGGGATGGCGGCCGTAATCGAGGAAGAACTCGATGGGAAACTCCATCGGCTTGAGATCGCCCACATTCACGATCCAGATGCGGTCGGCGCCGTACTCCTTGGCCAGGTGCATCTGCTCCCAGACCTTGGTGATGTTGTAGGTGAGCAGCCATTTATAGTTGCGCGGGTCGCCCACGTAGTCGAAGTGGTAGTAGACGCCTGCGCCGCCCGCGCGCTTACGCTCTTCGGCGGTGGGCAGGCGTCGGATGTTGCCCCAGTTGTCGTCGGCCCACAACAGGGTCACGTCGTCGGGGACGCGCATCCCCTTCTCGTAGTACCCCTGCACCTCTTTATAGAGGGCCCACACCTTGGGATCGGCGTCGAGCGTGGGGGTGCTGTGCTTGGCCAGGATCGCACGCTGATCGGCGACCACCTTCTCCAGCAGTGCGATGTTGTCGTTCTCGGCCATCGGCATGTCGCCGTCGCCGCGCATTCCAAGGGTGATGGCGCTCTCGTAGTTCTTGTTGCGCTCAATGCCCTCTTCCCAGAATTTTTTCAGCACATCGGAGTTGGCCGCATAGTCCCAGGGACCGGTGCCGTGGCGCTTCCACTCCTGTTGTGCGCGCAGCATGGGCTCGTGGTGCGAGGTGCCCATGACAATGCCATATTCGTCGGCCAGCTTGGGATTGAGCGGATCGTCTTCGTTGAAGGCGTTGCCCCACATTGCCGGCCACAGGTAATTGCCCTTGAGGCGCAGCAACAGCTCGAAGACGTGCTCATAGAATTGATGGTTCAGGCCACCGAACTTCTCGTGCGCCCAGCCGCTCAGCGCCGGGGCCTCGTCGTTGAGGAAGATGCCGCGATACTTGACCGCCGGTTCGCCCTCCACCCACCGCCCAGCCTTCACATAGAGCGCATCGTGATGCGCGGGAGGCACATCGGCCCACCAGTACCATGGCGAGACGCCGATCTGCTCGCAAAAATCGTAGATGCCGAAGATGGTTCCGCGCTTGTCGCTGCCGGCAATCACCAGAGCGCGGCTCACGCCGGGCAGCGGATGCTCGACCACCTGGGTCAGCGTCGCCTCCCATTTGCCCTGCACTGGACTCACGTCGATCTTGTGGGTGCGGATCAGGCGGTCGATCAGAGCGCTCTTGCCGATCGTCCCAATGAGGACAATCTCGCCGCTCAGGCCTTTTCCGTCGGCGACAAAAGCGGCTTTTGCGCCGCTGACCCGCTCGATGTCGGCCTGCAAGTCGTGCGCGGCGCGAATCACACCGGGAAAATCGGCGCTATCGACGACCAGGGGCGCCGCAGCTCCGCCTTGCACCAGGCGTAAACTCCCCGCTGCCGCGGTGGTCTCGACAACCTTGGGCTGGCCCAGCGCCAGCGCCGGCAGCGAGGCCAGGGCGGGAACCAGTAAAAGCAGCAGGCAAAACGCGAGAGCCCGACTATTGAACACTGTGGGAGCGAAGATAGGGCGAACATCTGTGGAAATCTTCATCGTTTCAGGACCAATAAGTTTGCACATCAAACAATATCCCCCGTCAGTAACGCTGTCAAACCCGCCAGACGCGCACCGCAGCCAAACAGGAAAACGCTTTCCGGCAAAACATTCCTGCCTATTATCCATCTTCTTTCCCCTTCCTTCCAAACGCGCATCGGCAAAGAGCCGGTGCACTTGATGGGAAGCCCTTATTCTCGGTGGAACACGGCGCGAAATCCCCCGCCAAGGGAGATCTCCTTCCCAGCCGGCCCGGAACCGCATCGCGGCGCCGCAGTCTGCATGAGCCCGACGAAAGGCATTGTGCCCCGCCTGGGGACGAGGACACCGGGAAACGTTAAACACTTGATTGAACTAAAGCGATTATTTTCTTGACAGTAATTTCACAAAACGCATATAGTTCGTGGCGCGTATTAAAGCGCACTCGAGGAGCGGTTTGTTCCCGGGGTGGAAGGCGTGTCGAGTTCGATTCACAACGCTATTTTGTTTGCGACTCGAATTAGATACCGGCCCTCTACGCCGCGGAATGTATCCGTTCCCGGGAAATCGAACGATGTTTTTGGAGGAGACCATGTTGACCAAGCCAGGAAGCGATCCCCGGATCAGACCCGGCGCTAGAAGAGCACTGCTGATGGCAGTTGCGCTTCTTGCAATACTCTTTACCACCATGACTGCCGGAGCCCAGGTGCTCTACGGCTCGCTAACCGGAACCATCACCGACAAGAGCGGCGCCGTTGTTCCCAATGTTGCCGTCAACCTGACCAACCAGGCTACCGGCGAGATCCGCACGGCCACTTCCAATTCCACCGGCGAGTATGCCATTCGCGACATTCTGCCTGGCCCCTACACTCTCTCGATTAAGAAGGCCGCCAGCTTCTCCGGATACACGCAGAAGAACATCGCGGTGGAAGCCAACCATGAGATTCGCTTGGACGTTACCCTGGCGCTGGCCAGCGTGACTGCCGAGATCACGGTGGATTCCGCTCCGCCGATGCTGCAGACGGAAACCGCCGAAATCAACAACGACCTCTCGCCCACGGAACTGAAGCAGCTACCTCTCTTCACTAGTGAGGGCCGCAACTTCCAGTCACTCTATACGATCATTCCCGGCTCGACCGCCGTCAGCGAGCAAAACTCGGCGGGTGGCAACCCCTTCCGCGCCATGAGCGTGAACATGAACGGCATGGAAGATATGGGTAATATCACCCGTATCGACGGTGCGATCAACATTTACGGCTGGCTGCCTTATCTGATTGCCTATCTGCCCCCATCGGACGCGATTGAAAGCACCAACATCGTGACCAACTCCTTCAACGCCGAGCAGGGCGTGGCGGGCGGCGCCTCCACCAACGTCATCATCAAGAGCGGCACTCAGAAGTTCCACGGCAGCACTTGGGAGTACTACCAGGATGCAGCCTTTAATGCCCGCGCGTACACCTCTACCCAGGCGGCTCTCAGCTCGGCTCTCAATCCTAATGGAGAGGTGCCCAAGAACGTATTTAATCAACTTGGCTTCACCATTGGCGGCCCGGTTTACATTCCCAAGATCTTGGCTGGAAAGAAGAAGCTTTTCTTCTTCCAGGACTGGGAGCGCACCTCCACGGCCAAATCCAACGCCGGCCAACAGACCGTTCCTGACACGAAGATGGCGGGCGGAGACTTTTCTGAAGTGGCCTCCGGCGTGGGCGCCGGAACCACCATCCTGTACGATCCTCAGCCGATGGGAACTGGGCCTTTTGTGGCCGTTGGCAGCCGTCCCACCTTTATCTCTGAATATGGCACGAACGCCATTCCCCTTACCCGCCAGTCGAAGGCCGCGCAGTTGATGCTGGCACGCCTGGCGCCCTTTTCCACCGCGGTCGGTACTCCCTCAACATCGGCACTCACCGGTCAGTTGGCCAACGACTTCACCGGAACCACACCCTACACCTACACCCGTAACACCGAAGACACCAAAATCACCTGGATCCCCAGCGAAAACACGCAGACCTTCGCCCGTTACAGCGAAGCTCCGTATACCGCGGCCGACCCGCAACAATTGGGCGCTGCCGGCGGTGGCACCTATGACGGCGGCCAACCCGGCGCTGCACAGGGTGTTGTTCGCAACGTCGGCCTGGGCGTGAGTCACATTTTCACAGCCAACTTGGTGATCGATGCCGACGCTGGATACACTCGTCAGCGTACCGGCGCCGTCAATCCTCTGGATCAGTCCGTGGGCACCTACGGCCTCACCGTGCTCGGTATCCCCGGCACCAACAACGCCGGAATCGGCGCCAACTCCGATTACAACGGTCTGCCGCAGTTCTCCTACACCGGCTTTTCCTCCATCGGCAACTCCAACGGCGCCAACCCCTTCCTCTTCCGCGACAACCAGTTTACCGCGGATGTAAACCTGAGCTGGACCAAGGGCAAGCACGTCACCAAGTACGGCGCAACCTATTATCACTTCGACCTCAACCACTTCCAGCCCTCGGGCGGCGGCGGCCTTCTCAACCCCCGCGGCGCCTTCCAGTTCAAGGGCGGCATGACGGCCAATGTGCCCAGCGGCTACACCGCCTACAACTCCCTGGCCGACTTCCTGCTGGGCATGCCCAACAACGACACCAGCTCGGCGGTAGGCAAGCTGATGCAGTTGTACGATCCGAACACCCTGCGCTGGTCGCAGTATGGCGGCTACGCTCAGGATCAGTGGGCTGTGAATCAGAAGATGACCGTTAACTTCGGCGTCCGTTATGACTACTTCCCACTGGCTTACAAGGATCACGAGGGTATTGCTCTCGCCGATCCCACGCTGCCGCAGTCGGGCAACGTGATTCTGGGCGGGCTGGGCGGCAACCCCACCAATCCCGTCAGCGTCGGCTGGGGTATGTTTGAACCTCGCCTGGGCGTGGTCTACCGCCTCAGCGACAAACTGGTCATCCGCTCCGGCGGCGGCATCACCGAAGACGCCGACAGCCAGCGCTTCATGCGCGACTCCTTCCCCAGCAGCCAGAACGAACAGTATGTAGGCGCGGCTCCGGCCTCTATCGCGCTGAACGGCACCACGCCCATCACCCTGACCACCGGAATTCCTGTGATGACGCCGGTGAATACCTCTTCCGGTTTTGCTTCACTGCCGGTCAGCGGTTCCACCACTACCATGCTCAAGAACTATCGCCGCGGTTACATCGAGAGCTGGAACCTGGCGGTGCAGCAGGATATGGGTTATGGTTTCGTCTTCAACCTCGCCTATGTGGGCACCCACCAGGTGCGCCAGTTGGCCGGTGTCAGCCCGCTCAACTCTTCGCAACTGCCTGATGCCACCACCCCCTGCATGGCCAACGGATACTGGAACCCGTCGACCGGCCTGACCGGCAAGTGCGCTTATTCCGCCAACCAGACCATCCAGGAAACCTGGGCGAACGGCAATGCCGCCAACCTTTACAACACCGGCGGCATCACTATTGCCGAACCGATCTTCAGCTCCAACTACAACGGCATGCAGAGCCAATTGACCCGCAATGGCAGGAACGAGTCTGTCGGAGCGGTCTACACCTGGTCTCATGCCTTTGACTATGAAGACAACGGCGCCGGTTCCGGCGGCGCGGGAACAGGCTGGAATTACCCGGCGTACTACAAGCTGAACCGCGCCTCTTCGGGCTATGACCGCACCAACAACCTGCAGCTCTGGGACATCTACCAGTTGCCCTTCGGCAAAGGTCAGTCTTTCCTCAACCACGGCATCGCTTCCTATATCCTGGGTGGTTTCCAGGTGAACGGGCAGTTGAGTCACGTCAGCGGCGCTCCCTTCTCGGTGACCGCCAGCAACAGCAACAACGCACAGGGTGGCCAGAACTACGCCAGCCTGGTGAAGCCATATAAGCAGTTGGGTGGACACCAATACACTCCAGCGGCCCCTTACAAGGGAATCGCTGTTGCTTATGGCACTGCCTGGTTTGATTCCTCCTGCTTCGCCAACCCGACGCAGCCAACCGAACCGACGGGAAACAGCACAGCCGGCGTTCTTCCCATGGTCTTTGGCAACACCCATCGCAACCAGTTCCGCGGACCCGGCCAGACGTACATCAACGCCAGCTTCGTCAAGTCGATGCCCGTCTTCCGCGAAACCAAGTTTGAACTGCGTTTGGAAGCGGTCAACCTGCTCAACCACCCGCTGATCAACAACCCCAACGTCTCCCTATCCAACCTAACCACCCTAGGCCAGATCACCAGCTACGGTCCCTCCTACCAGAACGGTTCGCGTACGGTGGAGTTCAGCGGCCGCTACACCTTCTAACCAACACCACACCGCGGGCAGCGTCTTCTTCACGAAGCGCTGCCCGTTCTAATTCCCGCAGTCCATCTCCTCGCCGTACCGGAACTTTTGTACGGAAGATTTTTGTTCTCCGGCCTCATTTTCGCCGGCTTCTAAGGTTTATGATGAAATTACCATTAGTTTGCGTCGCAAACAATCTATTCGTCTGTGGCCGGCGAATCGATTCAACCTGGTGAAAAACAACGCGCAAGGAGACCATGGATGCCATCCGTCAATGAGGCTGTCACTGAAGGTGCTTTTGAAGTCGTGAATCCCGATCTGAATCTTAGCCCATTGACGGGGATGAGCAGAAAACACTACATCGAATGCGCCAAGTATGTGCTGCAAAGAGCATTCCGGCACGTGAAGTCTTTTGACACGCCCATCGTCTTCCCGCAGGTGCCCGGCAAGTCGTATCCGGAGCCGAACGCACCGGAATGGCGCCACCGCGCCAACGAGTTTGAAGCGCTGGAGAGGACCTTCAATCTGGCGGCCCCGCTGATTCACGTCGATCCCGAGGTGTGCATCGGCGGCATCAAACTGCGCGATTACTATGCCCATCATTTCTACAATGCGATGACGCCGGGGCATGTGAACAGCTTGCCCATGCCCGAAGACCTTCCCGACGCGACCTATCAGTTCACCTGCGAGTTTGGCGGCTGGACGAAGACGATGCTGCTCATGCCGGATGTCCTCTGGCCGCATCTGAGCCAGCAACAGCGCGATGAAATGGCGGTCACGATTTCTAAGTGGGCGCACTATCGTACCACCCAGAATAACTGGCGGATCTTTAACATCTGCGCGCTCTCGTTTCTGAAGAAAAACGGATATGCGATTGACGATGAATTGCTGAAGAGCCACCTTTTGTGGGTGGCATCCTATCACGCGGGCAATGGATGGTACTTGGAGCAAAGCTACAATTACTACACCATCAGCCTGTTTGTGGTTTATGGAACCATCTGGAACCGCGCCTTCGGTTATGAATATTATCCGGAGATTGCCGCGGTACTCGAGAAGAGCTTCAACGAGCTGTTCCAGACCTACCCCTTGTTCTTTGGACGCGACGGCTATATCAACATGTGGGCGCGCAGCATATGCTACCGGCTCTGGATCTCCGGCGGCTTCCCGGCCTCTTTTATGCTCAATTCCCCACCGCCAATCGACCCTGGCTGGGCCAGACGGCTGTGCTCCGGATCTATCCTGCAATTCACAACACGCGAGGATTTTTACGAAAACGATGTTCCCAGCCTCGGCTTTTATGGCCATCGGGAATTCGCCATTCAGAATTACAGTTGCTCTGCCAGCCCCTTCATCATGTTCCTTCCGTTTATCGCATTAGCGCTGCCGGAAGATTCGCCCTTCTGGACGGCCAAGGAAAACGACGGTGTGTGGACGGCGCTGGGAAAGAACTCCATGCGCACCGTCCTGGAAAAGCCGGGCTTGGTTTTGGTCAACCACGGAAGCAGCGGGAGTTCGGAGATTATCTCCGGCAAAGTCTACGACGACGACCACAACTACTCCAAACTTGTCTTCAATACGCATTTTCCCTGGGAAGATCACAACCCGCGGGGCGGAACATCGCAGGAATACAGTTTCCGCAGTCTCGATCCCCGCGACTTGCGCGGTGTGGATATCAATTTCTACCTCACGGGACGCGCGGTCGATAACACGGCGGCGCGGAATTCCGAGTATTCGACTTCGCAGAGCATTCTGTTCAATGGGGTCCGGAATGGCGTCCTCTATAGGCAATTACTCATGCGCAAGCCGCCCAATAATGGCGTGGGTTACATCATCGACCTTGCGGAAATCACTGTGCCCGGCGGGGTGATCAGAATCGACCGTTGCCGGCTTGCCTTCGAACATGAATTGACTCTGGGCCATTTCGGGTTGCCGCATATGAATGGCGTCAAGGCAGAGGTGCGGAGCTTCGAACAGGGAACACACAAGGCTCTCACCGCGTCTATCCCCGGCCGGAGTCTGGCCATGATTGCCTATCACGGTTGGGATGACCTGGAGAGCCGGACGCACAGTGGCTTCAATGCAGAAGCATCGGAAAGCACCATATTGTTCGCTCATCGCCAGCGCGTGGCGAAAAACCCCGCCATGGAACTGATGATCTCCGTCTTGTTGCACAAGACCGGCGACGCTGCATGGAGCGAAGAAGAGTTGTCTCCTTTGCGTCGTGTCGAATTGGTCGATGTGATGCCGTCCGGTTCCGTCATCGGCGCAGAGGTTACACTGGTAGATGGCACTGAGTATGTCGTCGACTTCAAGGATGTTGACGGCTACAAATCCTGCTAGGAGATTCCCAAAAAATGAAGATCGAACATTTCGCGTTCAATGTCGCCGATCCGACAGGTATGGCGGATTGGTATACCAAGCATTGCGGGATGCGGGTGGTGCGCCATTTCCCGGTTCCTTCGCAGACCCATTTCCTGGCGGATAGCGGTTCGACGGTGATGGAGATCTATAACAACCCGGCCGATCAGGTTCCCGACTACCGGAATATGGATCCCTTGTTGTTTCATGTGGCCCTCGCAAGTTCCGATCCCGACGGGGATGCAAAGCGTTTGATTGCCGCAGGCGCCGTTTATGTGGATGAATTTAAAATGCCGGATGGTTCGCATCTCATCATGCTGCGCGATCCTTGGGGTTTGGCGTTGCAGTTGTGCAAACGAGCCCACAATCTGATTTGAATTCCGCCGATTCTCTCTGGAAAAGAGAATCGGCGCTTGTATTACGCCGTCTTACAACCTCACTGCGGGTCGAAGTTCGACCTTTCTGGTGGTAATGACCAGTTTGGCGGGAGTCAGTTCGGGGCCGTCCCAACCCTCCTTGACCGCCTCGATGTGGATCTCGCCAGCCTTCCTGGTCGCCTGCACAATCACCTGCGCCAGCCCATTGAAGAGTGAGCGTTTAGGCTCCTTATCGCTCTCCTGACAGTTGGGATCGCCGTTGCCCACGCCGATCAATGCACCGTCGCCCGAGACCTTGAAACCGATGCGGTTGCTGGCCGTCGGAACCGCGCGGCCTTCTTTGTCCAGCGCCTCAACCGTAAGAATCGCCACGTCCGCGCCGTCGGCGTCGATCGTCGCGCGGTCCGCGGTCAGGCGGATGGAAACCGTCGGCCCGGCCGTCTCGCGCTTTTCCGTTAAGACCACCTTGCCGCCTTTCGAACCCCTTGCCTCGATCGCACCTGCCTCATACTTGACCTTCCACTCCAGGTGGCCGAGGGCTGGAACCTTCTGTCTGCCCGCGCTCTTGCCATTGACAAAGAGCTCGACCTCATCCAGATTCGAATGCACCCACACGGGAATTACCTCGCCCTCTTTGCCGGCGAAGTTCCAGTGCGGGAAGAGGTGCAGCACAGGCTCCTTGCCCCACCACGCCTTGTAATAGAAGAAGGTGTCTTTGGGGAACCCGCACATATCCACGATGCCGAACTGGGAGTTGATTGAGGGCCATCCGTAGGGCGTGGGCTCGCCGCGATAATCGAAGCCGGTCCAGGCAAAGCCGCCCGCCTCCCAGTCGCGCTGCGCGTAGAACCTCCACCACTCCTCGGCCTGCTCGCCCCAGCCAGGCTGGTTCACATCGTAGGCGCTCACCGTATTGCGCAGCGGGTCGGTCGAATAGACGCCGCGGGTCGAAACCGCGCTGGCCGTCTCCGATCCATAAATCGGCCGCTGGGGATGCTCCTTGTGGTACGCATCCGGGCGATTCAGGCCATAGTTGAAGCCGATGATGTCGAAGGCGTCGGAGACGCCCTTTTCATTGTCGCCGTTGACCGCCGCCGAAACCACTCGGGTGGGATCGAGTTCATGACAGCGGCGCACCATGCTGGCGCCGATCTTCGCTCCCTGCTCGGCCATCGCATCCTGCAGGTGCCACTCCTCGTTCCCAATCGACCAGAGGATGATCGACGGAGAGTTGCGATAACGCTTGACCATGGCTTCCAGTTGCGCCATGCCCTCGGGACTGGAACTCATCTGCCGCGTCTCGCACATCATCATCATGCCCATGCGGTCGCAGGCCTCGACCCACTCCGGGGTGGGCATATTGTGCGAGGTGCGCACCGCGTTTCCACCCATCTCCTTGAGCACCCCCAGACGGAAATACTGCAAGCGGTCGGGCAAGGCCGCGCCCACGCCGGCATGATCCTGATGGTTGCAGGTGCCCTGAATCTTCAGCGCCTTGCCGTTGAGGAAGAATCCCTTGTCGGCATCGAAGGCGGCTGTGCGCACACCGAAGCTCACCCGCTCCGCATCGCGCACTTTGCCGTTTGTCTTGACCGTGATGACGGCCGTGTAGAGATTCGGAGTATCGACAGACCAAAGCTGTGGGGCCTCAAACGCAAAGCGCCCGGTATATTCGTTGGACTCGTCAACCTGCAACGGAGTGGAGCGGGAGGCAAGAACACTGCCGTAGAGCTTGTTCCCCTTCGGATCGAAAAACTCCCAGGAGACATCAACCTGTTCGGGATTCGGTCCGCTGTTGGTAACAACAGATCCCACCGAGAGCACAGCCGTTCCGTCTTTGAGCGATGCCCGCACATAGCTCTCCCAGCGCCCCAGGTGCAGCGTATCGGTCTTGGTCAGCCATACATGGCGATAGATGCCTGCGCCCTCATAGAACCATCCGTCGCCAAAGCTGGCGTCGACGCGGGCCACGATGCAGTTCTTGCCGCCGTAGTGCAGAAAGTCGCTGAGATCGAAGCGGAAGGGCGCGTAGCCGTTGTCGTTGCGGCCCACAAAGCAGCCGTTGACGAAGATCAGTACGCTGCGGAAGGCGCCGTCGAACTCGACCGCGATGCGCCGGCCCTGGTCGCTCAGGGGCACATCGAAAGTACGCCGGTACCAGCCCACGCTGGTCTCCGGATAGCGGCGTCCGATGGGTTTGTAGCCGTGCGAGTTCTGCACCTCGTCGCGAACAAAGGGCAGTTCCACCGCCCAATCGTGAGGCAGATTCAGGGTGCGCCATTTGGCGTCGTCGAATTGTACCGTGGAGAACTCGAACTCGCCGGTCTTGGCGAAGTCGCCCTGTCCGTTGCCAAAGCCCAAGTCGCGCGCAGGATCGGAGCCGTGACCGAACTGAAACTTCCAATCGAAATCGAAGAGCAACTGTTCCCGCGGCGCGACCGCGCCAGGGGCTGCAGCGGAACCGTCCACAGAGCCATTCGCCAAGGCAGCGGCGCGCGCCCAAGCCGAGCGAGCCACAAGAGAAGACGCAGAGAGCGCTAACCCTGAATACAGCAGATCGCGACGAGAGAGAGCGTGCATAGGAACCTCATTTCCACAATTTCACTCCCGCGCGAGGCAGAAGCCGCACGCCGGGCAAAGGGGAACTATAAACCAGCCGGCGCGTTGAAGTAAACGATTTCATTTGCCCTCCGCGCTTCCCTGCTCCATCTTCCTCCTCGCTCCCCAAATGCCTGTCCTTTCCTCGCAATCCACCCCGCCCGGTTGTGTTAAATTCAATAAGGCGGCACACCCAAGGAGAGATGGCCGAGTGGTTGAAGGCGCACGCTTGGAAAGCGTGTTTAGGGGAAACTCTAACGTGGGTTCGAATCCCACTCTCTCCGCCATATAAACACATAAACCCCTCAGAACAAAGGCAAATGATAGTAAATAAGCAATTTGGGCGATTTCCCTTCCGTCACATTTGTCACATCGATTCCTCTCTATTGATCCCATTTCGGGCATAAGCAATAGCAACTAAAGCAACGATAGTGAGCATTTGCCAAATCGCATCGCGGCGCTGAACGCCGTCGACGAATTCCCAACTGCCCCGATACGTCGCTTCGAACGGCGATGCATGGGCCGACATTAAAGGCACGCTTCTGGCTGAGGTCGCGGCCGGGCCCGTCTACCTGCTGCTCAGCGCCAAGGGGCTGGAACGGCGGGGGCATCCGCCGATGGAGACCACACTGATCCTGGGAGGTTTGGGCTCCCGGCAGTATCCATACGGCCACACCCCGCAACCAAACTGGGTGTATTCTTGGAGTTCGCGAGGCATTCTGTCCATACGCATGGTGAGACGTCCGGGGGTAAGTAATCGGTGACCGGCTGCGATGTTGCCTGGTCGATCATTGAATCGTATCCCTATAAGTGACGGGCGGCCTGTCTTGTAACTCGAATGTAGCTCCCACCACCCCTCGAAGGACTCGCGCCATAAAGGTCCCTGGGACTACCACTCCGGTATCCGCTAGCTGTATGCTGGATTCCAGGTCCCAGATTCGTTGAGGCCGTTGGATGGATATGAAGATTAAGCCCGTTCTGATCGCCTCGCTCCTCCTGTTCCACGCTTCAGCTTTGTTTCCCCAGGCCGCAGCACAAGCGGACTATGCGCATTTGGTCCCCCGGGCAAGAGTCATTGTCTTTGTCCATGGCCTTCACGGGAGCCGGGAGTCCTGGCGGGCTGCAAATGGCGCCTTTTGGCCGGATTTGGTTCGGACGGACCCGCATTTCGCATATTCCGACGTTGAAGTTGCGGAATATCCCACGCCTGTGTCGAATGGCAAAATGTCCAGCGTGCAGTTGGCCGACATCCTCTGGACTCACCTCAAAGAGCACCACGTCTGGGAGCACCGGGAAGTGGTTTTCGTCGCGCATAGCCTGGGCGGCATCCTCGTCGAGGAGATGTTGTTGCGCCATCCCGCCGAGGCAGCCAGAGTCAAATTCATCGTCTCGTATGGAACCCCGCACGAGGGCTCAGCGATCGCCCGGATTGCTTCAATCTACGACAAGGACCCTCTGCTCAGCGATTTGAGCGATACAAGAGATAACGCCTTCCTGACCCAATTGGAGAACAACTGGCGAGGGCACGACTCAGTCAACGGCATTCATCGGTTCTGCGCTTATGAAACCGAAGACACCATGCCGGATGGCGGGCTTGGCCGCTATCTCAAGGCCCATGCCCGCGTAGTCAGCTACTTCAGCGCAACTTATGGATGCGATGTGACAACACCGCCGCAGGAGATTCACGCCGATCACCTGAACATGATCCGGCCCACGGACCGCAAGTCGAGTGCTTATGATTTTTTCTACCGGGTGTACCGCGACAATCCCATTATCGAAGAACAGGTTGTCACCAGGGATAATGTGATCGCGGGTTTGGAAGCCGGCTGCGATCGAAGCAATGCGAATCCCGATTTGCCCGTCCCGATCGTCCTTTATGGTTCTATGCACGAGAGAGTGGTTGCGGCGGCGGCCTCTTTTATCCATGCCGATGGCCTCCGAGATGTGAATCCTGATCCGCCTGTCGTCACCAGAATCGACCCGGACGGTGTAGCCCATGTGCAATACGGATTCAGCGGGCCATCGAAGAAGCTGTTTGTTTGCCTCGGCGCTGCCCACGCATCGTTAAAGGTTCAGTTTTCTATCGACCGGCAAGTACCGATTCGCGAGCCGTAGAATTGAGCCCCGGTCGGGGACAAACCAGTTGCCAACACATCCACGGGAACCAGGATAGACATTCCCTCTCAAGGTGCACCTATGCGATTCCATTGTTTGCCGATCTCCGTTGTTCTGCTCTCTCTCCCGATCTGCGGGTTTTTCTCCGGAGTGCCTCGCCATCAGACTTCACCATCGGCTCCGGTTACGAGCGTCACTGTCCCGGTCGCGGAGAGCATGGACGAGATTGTGGCCAGCTACCGCAAAGTGATTGTTCTCATGGACGGAGCAGCCATTTTGGACGAGGGAAACCGGGAGCGGGCTCACACCGCGGCGTGGATTCTATTCGAGAACGATGGCGAGCGTTTGGCCAAATTGGAGCGGGATCTCCGCGCCGACCTTGGCAAGCAGGACTCTCCCCTGGTGGCAGCGTTTCTTGCTCGACTGGAAAGCGAAACGATTCTCCGCGATGCAGACAAGCTGGCCTTCCGCGATGTTCTGGACGGGCTTATAAGTGTTCCCCCGGCGGAAGCGCCGAACCCAACTGTGCGCAAGCGCATCGCCGAAGATGTTGCCGCGCTGGAGGAGATTCAGCGCCGCTACCAGAAAGAGATCGCCCAGATCTTTTCCGGTATGCAGCCGCGCGGCATGGCCCTGCACCGCGAAGCCTGGGATCGTTACGTTGAGTTTCTCAAGTCGCGATACAACCGCGAGGCGATCCTCAGGGAGCTTGACTCGAAGCTGCCTCCTGCCGAAACGCGCGGAGGCGCGGCTGCCAAAAGCAAGCTGGTAATCACCGGGACCGAACTTCCCTTAAAGACAATTGCCTTGACCTTTGACGACGGTCCGCATCCCCGCTACACCGATCAGGTGCTCGCCATCCTTAAAAAATATGGCATTCATGCCGTTTTCTTTGAGGTTGGCAGAAACGTGGGAACGGCCAACGACAAGAACGAAGTGACTTTGGGTCCGGGCGCGGCCGTCAGCAACCGCATTCTGGAGTCGGGCTCGTTCATTGGCAATCATACGTATACCCATCCCGTACTTCCCAAACTCGACCAGGCCGATCTCTCCAGGGAGATCGATTCGACCAGCGCGATTCTGACGGAAGTTCTGAAGACGCCCCCGGTTCTTTTTCGCCCGCCCTACGGCGCGGCAAATGCGGATATATTGAACGAGATCCAGACCGACAAGATGAGGACCGTGACATGGAATGTTGACTCAGAGGACTGGGCCGATCCGGTGCCTAATTCGGTCGCGCAACGGGTGATTACCGAGATTGAGAAGCAGCAACGCGGCATCATACTCTTTCATGACATTCACAAAGTTGGCCTGGATGCGCTCCCCATTGTGATTGAGACTCTGCAGGCCGATGGATACAAGTTCGTTTCATGGAGCGGCACGGACTTCGGCCCCACCGGTACGCGGGGCGAAGAATCTGCAGCGGCTCCAGTCCCGGCTGTTGCCCAGCCGTATCGTGAGAGCTGGGCGGCCATTGTCGGCATCGACGACTACGTCAACTGGCAGAAGCTCGAGTACGCCGCCAACGATGCGCTGGGCGTTAAGGATCTACTGATCCAGAAATATGGATTCAAGCCCGACCACGTGTTTATGCTGCTCAATGGTCAGGCTACAAGGCAGCACATTCTTTCTCTGCTGGGCGACAAACTGGGCGATCCCACGATGGTCCAGCATGAGGATCGCGTCTTCATCTTCTTTGCAGGCCATGGAGCTACGCGCAAGTTGGCCTCCGGCCGCGAACTTGGCTATGTCATCCCGGTGGATGCGGACCTGACGAACTTCGAAGGAACCGCCATCGCCATGACCAGTTTTCAGGACATCTCCGAGTCCATCCCCGCCAAGCACGTGCTTTTTGTCATGGATTCCTGTTATAGCGGGCTGGCGCTGACGCGCGGCGGAGCCGACTTGCGTTCGCAGAACTACCTGAACGAAGTCTCCCGGCGCGAGGCCCGCCAGATCTTCACCGCTGGCGAAGCCGATCAGCAAGTTGCCGATAACGGCCCCAACGGGCACTCCATCTTCACCTGGACGCTACTACAGGGACTGGATGGACGCGCGGATTTGAACGGCGATGGGGTCATTACAGCCTCCGAACTGGCGACCTACGTTGCACCCGCGGTATCCGCACTGTCGCACCAAACGCCTGTCTTCGGAAACATGCCGGGCGCAGAAGGCGGCGATTTCATCTTCAATCTGAAGCATGAAACGGAATTCCTGAATGGAGATTCGACGCAACTGAACGATGAGGCAATCAAAGTAAACACCGAGATTGAGAAGCTCCGCAGCCAAATGCAAGAGGAGGAAAAAAAGAACCAAGAGCTTCGCAAACAACTGGAGACTGCGCAAGCGCTGTTGAAGCAAAACACCCATACGAGCAGCGCGGCGTCCGCGTCTGGTTCCGCAGGGAGTGGCTCGGCAAAGGCCGGTAGCGATGCTGCGTCCGCGACCCCAGCTTCAATGCCCGCCGAAACAGCCGCTGCCGCCAATGATGAGGGGATGCACCTTTACAAGGAAAAGCGATATGCGGATGCTGCCGCCAAGTTCAGCGGGGCGTCGAAATTGCTGCCAAACAACGCACTCTTCGCCAACAATGCAGGCTTTGCGTACTATCGGATGGGCCAGTACGAAGAGGCCGTGAAGTGGTTTCTGCAGACGATTGCGCTCGATCCGAAGCGGGCTGTCGCCTATCGGAATCTCGGCGATGCCTACCTCAACATGGGCAAGAACGCTGAAGCAAAGAGCACCTATGAGAAGCTGCTCGCGCTCTTTCCGAACTCCAAAAGCGCCCTGGATGTGCAAGAAATACTGAAATCTCTCCCTTGATAGAAACCCATGAACGCGCAGAACAGCAGATGTTTATCTTTGGCGTGCATCCCGGCCCCTGCGGCGTTTGAACCAAGCCGCTAGGGCGAGGGACGCTGCCGCATCCTTGGAGGACGAGGGGCACTTTCTGGACTGAACCTACTTCGACTCCTTCACAATCGCGTCCGCGGCGTTGCCCGCCACGACCCAGTTTGCCGACCCAGCTACGACGGCCTCATCCTCGAACCAAAGGAATCCAAAGTCGTCGATACACTCCGGGAAATCCGGCTTGATGATGATGTATCCCGGAATGACCGCGCCCGGAATGTAGGAACTGTCGCCGCGGTTGTTGCTGTAGGTCTTGGTCTTGGAGACCGTCCCGACACCCGCAACATACGAAGTGCTGGATACAGGGTGGGTGCCGAGAATGTAGTTGACGGCGCGGAGTGTGTATTCCGGGCCCACAAGTTCCGGAAATGTTCTGTGCAGAAAGTACATCCGTATGGCCATTTCAACCACGGCGCCCGATCCGCCCCAGGGACCCAGGCTCGGAGGCACGCCGAAGGGTGTGGCATCTAACTGCTTGTCCAGGCCCACCATGTAAGTCTTCACCGCTTCGCGCATTTGATCCTTCTCGCGCGGGTCCAGATAGGGCAATGCCCGAACCGCCGTCCAGCCACGAAAACCCATCTGCTGCTGCGCGATGACCTGAGGGAACAACTCCCGGAGACGGGATTTGTAGGGCTCGGCGCCATGCGTGGCGATGGTCAGTTCCAGAGCCGCAGCCCAGTCCTGTGTGGCTTCGAAGGCTCTAGGGTCGAAGCCAGCCGGCGGAGGGGCAGGTGCGTTCGTTGCGGCAGGACTTGCCGGAGCTCCCGCACTGCCACTTCTGTTACGACCACCTTGTGGGTCGGATACCACACCCTGAGAGGCAGCCAGCACGCCCCCTGCGGTGGAATCGCCCGTATTCGCGCGGGCGCGCGCTGGATTCGGCGTCGGATGAGCCTTCTCGTCGTTCCATGCCTTGATGGCGGTCTCAAGACAGTCTTTCGCTAATGCGTCGTCCCAGCCTTTCAGCGTGTCGGCTGCCGCAGCCAGCGCCGCGATGGCGTTCCACTGAAAAAAGGAGTTGTTCGACGTGAAGATCCAGCGATCGTCCGGCCTACCGGAGTAGTCGCCCTTCACTTCGTTCGGACCGAGAGCTGGATCGTAGATGCGACCGTCGGTTTTCGACGCTCCATCGCCCAGGTGCGTATATTGCCGCAGGTCTGGTTCGTGCGTGCCGCGGATCGCATGACCGATGTTGTGAAATTGCGCCAGGATCAGCAGCGCCCCGTGCTTGACTTGCTCGACGGTATCCGGCACACCATCGGGACGGTGCATCTCCACCTGACGGGCGACTTCATCAACCGTGAGTTCATCGTAGGTGAGATTGAACTCGCGATACGCCAGCGCCAGACTCTGGATCACATTGAGTTGCGCAGGCTCTTCGAGGTCGAAGTCGCCGGCATCGTACCAGCCGCCCACGTTCATCCCCGGAATGTGATCGCCGCCTTTGTACTTTCCATCGGTAGCCGTAGCCTGATTCCATCCGTCGAATTGCTCTCCGACCACGGGCGCCATGCGGCCATCGTCCAGGTGCGACGCACCGTGCCAGACGCGATAGCCTTCGCGCACGGAGACGTGATCCATCTGCTCGGCAAGGTGATGATCCAGGCTGTCTTGCCAGATGTTAGCGTAAACGTCCTGGGAGATGGGGAACGGCGCCGTACGCTGATCTGCGTACTCGATAACATAAAGTCCGGGGTCCTTCACCGGGGTAAAGTCGAATTTGGAATAAACATACCGCAGCCATGGCGTTGAAGAAGTGATAGGGCCCTCGAACACCTGCTTGTACGATCCGTCTTCCATCAGGCGCAGCACTTTGGCCGTTTTCGGACCCTGGTACTTCGGATCGAGTTCGATCACAGCAACCTTGGAGAAGCCCGGTGCATAACCCACCTGGCTGTGCGCGATCATGGGCGGCCGTGTCCAGTTCGGAATCACGTCCGGCCGGATGTGCCATACGATGGCCCCTGTGGTCTTGCCCGAAGGGATCAGCGAACGTAAAACGAACCAGCCGTTCTGTGCGCGGTTGCGACCATCGAATAGCATAAGGTCGGCCGTATCAGACTTTACGTTGATTCTGGCCTGTGCGTCGTCTACCCCAAGAGTGATGCTCTTGCCTTGGGCGAAGGGAAGTGGCTCCGTGTATCCCTTGGCCTTATCCCAGTCCTCCAGGTAGTACGCCTTTTTCGGTTCGTCAGCCAGCGGCAAGACCTTGACCATCGCATCGTTCGGCGTGCGCGGGAAGATGCCGGCTCGGTTTCCGTCCACAAGGTATGTCTTGCCCATGTAGATCGAGGGCAGGAACTCCAGGTTGAAACCCGCTCGCCCGGCCAGTTTTTCCGGTAGCGGCTTGTCGAGATTGATACTCACCTTTACGCCGCCAGGCTCTGCCGTGACTTCAACGGTGTAGTTCAAATCGAAGCTGGGGAAGGCAAGGTCGGCGGTGAGCCGGTTGTTCTCCTTATCGGCGTGACGCCCTTTGAGTGTTGCTACCAGGTCCCACTGCTCGGGCGTTGGCATCAGCCGCACGTCGCCGTTGGTGGCGATACGCTGACCGTGGAGAATCATCTCCATCGCCGTGTGCTTCTGGTCTACGAAGACGGGATGGTACGTGGTGTCGTAGAGAAACACGCTGAAACCTTGCGTGTCGAGGTAGTTCTTGTCGTTCACCTGCATTTGAACCTGGGCGCGGCAAGCCGGCAGCGAGATGAGCAGAAAGAGAACGAAGGCAGCGAAGCGATTCGATGTTGCGAATGAATCAGAGAGCATGATGGTCTGAACCTCATGGACCGAACTTGACGGGACCTCGTTGCGACCCGCGTGCGATCCTGTTTTTCTTGACTGGCATGAGGGCAGAGAACGGCGAAGATCGCTGCCCGGATGTTGGCTATTGGCGCCACATTATCCGAACCCGGCAACACCTCACTCGGTTAGTGCAAGCTGGCCCTCGATGTGGAAATGGCCACTCGCCACCGGCGCGCCGGTATCGGGCTGGCCGCCGCCGATGCTGACGGTATAATCTCCCGCTGCGACGATGGGATTGCCCTCTTCGGTCACTATGCCCAAGTCGCGCGGCTTCAGATTGAAATGCACCGTTTGACTGGCTCCGGGCTGCAGATGAATTCGTTCAAAGCCGCGCAGGGCAATCGCCGGCGCGCCCTTGACGGCGGGGAATTTGAGATAGAGCTGGACCACCTCGTCGCCGGCAACCGCGCCCTTGTTGGTGACGGTGACCTCGGCTCCGACATCTTGCCCGGCGGCAATGGGCTGCGCGGGCAGCATTAGTCCACTGTAGTCGAACTTGGTATAGCTCAATCCGTAGCCGAACGGAAAGAGCGGTTTGCCGGTGAAGTAACGGTAGGTGCGGTTGGCCATGCCGTAGTCTTCGAAGTTCGGCAACTGGTCGACTCCCTTGTAGAAGGTGACCGGCAGCCGGCCCGCCGGGTTGTTCTTTCCGCTCAGGGTTTCGGCCACGGCGGCGCCGCCCTCTTCGCCCGGATACCAGGCTTCGAGAATGGCGTTGGCGTGATCGTCGATCCAGTTGACGGCCAGCGCGCTGCCGTTCATCAGCACCACCGCGAGCGGCTTGCCGGTGGCGGCCATGGCCTCTACCAGGTTCTCCTCCGGCTGGGGAAGATCGATGCTGGTGCGGTCTCCGCCTAGGAAGCCGGGTTCTGTGACCGGCATTTCTTCCCCCTCGAGCCGGCTCGTGATTCCGACCACCGCAATCACCACGTCGGCGTCTTTCGCCGCTTCAATCGCCTGGGGTGACACCTCGTTCTCGACCTTTGCCCAAATCAACTCTGCCTGGTGCTTGCCGTTGTTGCTGCCGTAAGAGATTTCAAGCGTCACCTTCCGATCCTTCTCAAGATGAATGCGGCCGACGCCGGATGCGGGCTCTGAACCTCCGCCAGAGGCCATCGCAATCTGCTTGCCATCCGCCGTCAACCGGCCGAAACCCGCGCAGCGAATCCCCAGCAGATAGTCACCCGATTCGGCCGGTGTAAGCGATCCCGACCAGCGCACGCCAAAACTCTTGCTCGACGCCACTTCGGGCGGCACGCTCTTCTCGTCCAGCCTCAGATTTGGTTCCGTGCGGCTCACCAACGGCGTGGCGCTCGTTCCTGGGGTGGGGCGTCCGCGCACCATCCCTTCGTTGTACTCGGCCTTCAGTCCCGGCTTGCCGTCCGGCGTGGTCAGCAGCGCGTCAGGCACCGCGACCCCCTCGGTCCGCAGAAACTGCGTGCCGGGAACAAACGTAATTGCTGCGCCGGGAAACTCGGCTTTCAGACCCTCCAGCACAGACACAATGTGCGTCGGCTGTCCGGCATAGTTTCCGATCAGCGGGCGGGTCTGGTCGGCAAGTGGCCCCACGACCGCAATCTTGCTGACTCCGGCCTTCAGCGGGAGAAGGCCGTCATTCTTGAGCAGAACCATGGACTCGTTGGCCAATCTGCGGGCCTCGGCGCGGTGGGCCGCGCTGTCCAGTTCCTTCTCGTCGATCTTCGTGTAGGGAACCATCTCCGGCGGATCGAACATGCCCAGCTTGATGCGCGCCGTGAACAGCCGAATGAGAGCTGTGTCGAGCACGCTCTCAGGTAGATATCCCTGCTGTACGGCATCGATATACGCTTTATCGGCCGGCTCGCCAAAACGTTCGTTGAAATTGACACACTCGTTGTCCATACCGCGCAACACGGAAATGGCCACGCCCTGCGCCTGGGTAGTCCGATAGCGGTGGTTGGCGGCAACATCCTTGATCGCGTCGCAGTCCGAGACCACATAGCCCTGAAAGCCCCATTTATCGCGCAACAGACCCTGGAGCAGGAACTCGCTGGCGCAGGCCGGCTGTCCGTTGATGGCGTTGTACGCGCACATCACCGAGCCGGCCTTGCCCTCGACCACGGCGGCGCGGAAGGCCGGCGTGTAGGTGTCCAGCTCGTCGTGCAGGCTAACGTCCACATCGGCAAAGTGGCGTGTTGGCTCGGGGCCGCTGTGCATGGCGTAGTGCTTGGGGGTGGCAATGCCCAGATAGTATTTGGGGTCCTCGCCCTGCAGGCCGGTCACGTAGGCAACGCCCATGCGGCCGGTGAGGAAGGGGTCTTCGCCGTAGGTCTCCTGGCCGCGGCCCCAGCGTGGATCGCGGAAGATGTTCAGATTGGGAGACCAGAAATCCAGGCCTCCCATGATTCCCGTGTGGCCCTCGCGCGCATTCTGCACGTGCTTGATGCGTCCCTCGACGCCGATCTGCCCCGCCATGGTGTGAATGCCCGGCGCATCGAAGGTGGCGGCCAGGCCGATGGGTTCGGGATACTCGGTAACACCTTCGTTGATGACCCCGTGCAGCGCTTCGCTCCACCACTGGTAGGCAGGAATATTCAGCCGCGGAACCGCCGCCGAGTTGTTCTGCATCTCCGAGGCCTTTTCCGCAAGGGTCATGCGGTGCACCAGGTCGGTGGCGCGTTGCCCGGCCGGAAGTTGGGGATTCATGTAGGGACGGCTGGCGGCATCCTGGGCGGAAGCCAGTTGGAGAAAGACACCTGCCAGAAACACTCCGGTACACGCGACGATGAACTGGACGATGCGATTCATGCGGATTCTCATGCGAACCTCCACTGTGGGGTTGAAAGAAGTACGCTGCTGCCAACCGTGTGATCGAGACGCGGCTTGCTCACACAAATACCCAGGCTTGCCTGCCAGTCACGCACAAGTTTCGACGGAACCTACGATAAAGCGATTTACCCGGAAACAATACCAGTACCAGTCCGGATTCGGCAACCTCACTGGTTTGAAAGCCTAAAATTCGCCTTTACTGCGGGCTTCAGGCGGAGGTTATGCCATCGATGGCTGTGCCTCATTCCCGGCCCGATGCCATCGACTGTGAGATGCGCGCCGCAAACGCATCGCCGCTGTTTTCAGCCGCCGATCGCGCTGGGCTGGAACAGAACAGAAAGGTCATCTTCAATCTGTTATTTCACTCCAGTGCTCAGACGCTGCTGGAGGTTGCACTCCACCCGCTGCATTTCGGCGTCGAGATCGGCTTTTTCACCGTGCTGCACACGTGGAATGAACGCCTGCAGTTCCATCCGCATACCACCGTGTGCATGTCGAGTTGAGCAAGCGGGATCGGATGCGGATATGCATGCAAGGGAATAATCTACCCACTTTCTCCTGCTCATTCGGAACCGGTGGCGGTTGCAGGCCGTTTCTTGGGCGGTAAGCAGGCGGCCGAGAGAGTCTGCCTCACCGCAAGTGGTGGTGGACAGGTCAGATGACTAGTGATATGACTATATGAGAGGAGGCTCCTATGGCCTGGCAGGTTTACGATGCAAAAGCGCGCTTTAGCGAGTTCCTCGACGCCACCCTCAAGGACGGTCCGCAAGTGCTCACCCGGCGGGGGGTGGAGACGGCTGTTCTGGTTCCCATCGATGAGTGGAAACGGCTGAAGGATCGGGCTGGACAATCGATTCCAGACCCGCTCCTGAACCCCAATGGACCGCGCGATCTCTACATACCTCCACAAAGGACGCTTAAATTGCGCCCATTTACCTTCGATGACGCGGAATAGCCATGAGGTTCCTTCTCGACAACAATGTGGTATCCGAATTCCGCAGAACTCGCCCGCATGGAGCCGTACTTGCATGGAGGCTATCCGTACCTCTTCACCAGATCGCTATCCCTGCTATTGTTGTCGCCGAGATCCAGGCCGGCATCGAGATCACGCGTAATCAAGATGGCGCCAAGGCCCGAGAGTTAGAGATATGGCTGGATGAGGTTATGAGCTATTACCCGATTCTTCCTGCAGACGGAGGAATCTTTCGCGAATGGGCTCGCTTGATGCACGGCAGATCGTTGGATTTGAGCGGAGACGCGATGATTGCAGCGACAGCACGCGTTCATTGCATGATGGTCGTCACTCGCAATGTGAGGGATTTTGAGGATCTGGGTGTGGAAGTCTTCAATCCCTTCTTGTACAAACCGGGGGGAGAGGTTTGATCGAAGCAGTGGTTCCTCGCATCGGCGTACTCGCCATTCAGGGCAATTATGCCAATCACGCGCAGGCGCTGACCGAGGCTGGCGCGAACTCGGTCGAGGTGCGCAAGCCGGAGCAATTCACTGGCTTGGACGGGGTGATTCTGCCCGGCGGCGAATCCACCACCATGCTTAAGTTTCTTGAAAAGCATCATTTTTTTGAGGCGCTGGCCGAGTTTTGCGGCAAGAAGCCTGTCTTCGGCACCTGCGCGGGGGCGATTCTGCTGGCCCGCGAGGTTCTCCACCCGCCGCAGCGCTCTCTGGGTCTGCTCGATGCCGTCGTGGAGCGCAACGCCTACGGCCGCCAGATCGACTCGAAGATTGTGACGGCGCAGACGGAGCTCGACGGGGGGCCGCTGGAGATGGTCTTCATCCGCGCCCCGCGTATTGCCTCGACTGGGCCCGGTGTAGAGGTTCTGGCCCGCCGCGACGGCTTTGCGACGCTGTTGCGCCAGGGTTCCCTGCTGGCCGCGACCTTCCATCCCGAACTCTCCGCGGACCGCCGTGTGCATCGGCTGTTTGTCGCGATGGTGCAGTCCGCGCGCGAGAAATAGACGACTTGCGCGGAAGCCGCCGAGCGCCATTCCCTGAATGAAATCGCGGCATCCGTACGGAGCACCCTTTCTTCCAAATTGCCTTCAATCCGCGTCCAATCGGGAGTATGCTCATCGGCACGGAGGCTCCCATGGTCACCCACTTGGTCCGCGCGACACCCCCCTCGGAAGACAAGGAACTGGGAGCTGGCGGCAAACCGCCCGTAGACCGGCGACCGACCGGCGGCGGAGGCGGAGGCGACGACGACTGGAAGGACAGCGTCAGTCCCCATCCTTTGCTGGACCGCGTGCGCGTGGTTTTGGCCTTCCTCTTCATGATCGATATGCTGGCCACAGTGGTGGTCATGGCCGCCTTTTTGGGTCGCCAGGGGGTGGTTCAGCCGAACCCGCTCGCCGCGTCGGCCGGCTCTGCCCGGCATATGGGGGCTTTGCTTTTCCTGCTCTTTTTCAATGCTGTTGTGCTGATGCTGAGTTGCGGCACGGTGGAATTGGCCCGCCGCCGCATCTTCCGCGAGATCGACGCGATGGAGGAATGGCTGGGAATGGGCAAGCCCGCTTTGCGCAATGCCCTGCCCTGGCTGGGAACGACGCTTGGCCTGGGCGTCCTTTTTCTCGCCGGGCAGTTTGTGCTTTGCCGCTGGATCGCGCATGGAGGGGGTCAGATCTCTCCAGCGATCGATCCATGGCGAGTGCGCAGCGGCGAACTCTTTTCCCTGGCCGCGGGAATCCATGGCGCTCATCTCGGCCTGGGTCTGGCCGGGCTGGTCGTTTGTCTTTGCGCACTGGGGTCGTTGCCGCGGATGGAACTACGCCAGATCGCCGTGGACGCCATCGCCTGGTACTGGCACACCATGGGGCTGATGGGACTGGTGCTGATGGTTTTGCTGGCGGTGAGCCGGTAGACGCCGGATTGCTCAGAGGGAAGATTCTGGAGTCGTATGCCTGGAATGCGGTGCACGGGCGGGACAGCGTTTAGCGTCCACGTACCCAGGACAAAAAACGCTCGCGCAAGGTGGGCACAACCGGGCAGGCTAAATAGATTTCTCGGTTGAGCGCCTTGAGCAACTCCCAGGCCTCGACATCGTCGGGCGGTGGGGGAAACGGGCTGTAGCGGAAGATATGCTGGTCGGCGAGGTAATCGATGGCGTGGCCGAGAACCTCCAGAGCGCGACCTGCCTGTGGGGAGATGCGGCGGCGGCGGATTTGGCCTGCGGCCTCGGGGAACATCGCCGCCGGGGATGGGGTACGCGCCGACCGCACGGGAGCTGCGATCCTCTCCTGCACCCCAGAGTCCTCACTCAAGCTGGGCGGCGCCTGCGGGAGAGAGCTCTCCTGCCCTCCAGACAGACCTGGAGACGGCGCCGACAAAGCCGAGCTCGAACGTGAAAATGGCGGCAAAATCTGTGACCTGGATTCCTTGTTAATCAGAATCTCACATTGCGGTGAGGAAATTGGGTAGAGTTGTTGAAATCCAAAAAGATTCTTTGCCCCATTTTTCCTTTTCCCGGTGCAGGGGAATGCGAGGGTAATCTTTCCTGTCTTGACGTGAGGCGGCTGAAAACCTAAGCTCAATCCAGCGCCCTGTGGCATCGGGGGGAGGCGGAGCACTGCCGCATCCCTTCGGCGAGCGCAAATCGAAGCCGTTTTCCGGACTGGACGACCATGATTCCCTATTCCTGGCAATACCTTCCGCTGTTGCTGCAAATCCTTGCCGCCTTTGGACTTGGAGTGGGCATGGTGGTGGCCTCCTGGTTCGTGGGCAGGCATCGCAACACGCGCGTCAAGCTGGCCGCCTACGAGTGCGGCATCGAGTCCGTCGGCGACGCCCGCCAGCGCTTCAGCGTGCGCTTCTATCTGGTGGCGGTGCTGTTCATCCTCTTCGACGTGGAAGCGGTCTTCATGATGCCCTGGGCGGTCATCTACCGCAGATTGCCGGCGATCACCGGCTCCCGGCTCTTCGGCTTCTGGGAGATGCTGGTCTATCTGGGCTTTGTGGCCGTGGGCCTCTATTACATCGTGCGCAAGGGCATCCTGAACTGGAGCCAGGACAAGGCGGATCTCTAGCATGGGCGATTTACGGAACCTTTTGAGCAAGACGGCGGTGCTGGAGCAGTTTCCCGAGCACCCGGCGGTGAAGGCCATCCTGGCCTGGATGCCGGAGGCGCTGACCGACGCCCGGTGGGAGCGCAACGAACTGACCCTGACCGTTGCCGCCAGCGAGATCTGCGGCGCGGCGGCGGCAATGCAGGCGGCCGGCTACAACTTCTTCGAGGATATGACGGCGGTGGACTGGTTCCCCTCGACGCCGCGCTTCCAATTGAGCTATCACCTGCTCTCGCACACCTTCAAGGAGTACATCCGTCTGCGCGTCTTTCTGGAAGGTGACAACCCCTCCGCTCTCTCCATCACCTCTGTCTGGCCCTCGGCCAACTACTATGAACGCGAGGTCTTTGACCTTTTCGGTATTCGCTTCGAGAACCACCCCAACCTGCGCCGCATCCTGATGCCGGACGAGTGGGTGGGGCATCCGCTGCGCAAGGACTATCCGGTAGAGGGGTACAGATAGATGACCGCGACGATTGGCACACCCATCCTGGAAGCCCCCAAAGCCGAGGGCGCGCACGACCAGCACATGGTCCTCAATATGGGGCCGCAGCATCCGGCCACGCACGGCGTCTTGCGCCTGGTGCTGGAGATCGACGGCGAAATCGTCGTCCGCATCTATCCCGAGATCGGCTATCTGCACACCGGCATCGAGAAGACCTGCGAGGCCAAGTTCTACCAGCAGGTCGTGCCGCTGACCGACCGCGTCAATTACCTCGACCCGATTTCCAACAACCTCTGCTATTGCCTGGCCGTGGAGAAGCTGCTGGAGCTGGAGATTCCCGCCAAAGCGCAATGGCTGCGCGTGGTGCTGGCCGAGTTGAGCCGCCTCAATTCGCACCTCATCTGGCTGGGCACGCACGCCATGGACATCGGCGCGCTTACCGTCTTCCTCTACACCTTCCGCGAGCGCGAAGAGATTCTGCGCATCTTCGAGGCGGTGGCCGGGCAGCGCATGATGACCAGCTACGTGCGCATCGGCGGGTTGGCGCTGGAGCCGCCGCTGGACTTCCTCGACCGCGTGCAGGGCTTCATCAAGATGCTGCCGGAGAAGATCGACGAGTACTCCAACCTGCTCACCGGCAACCCCATCTTCAAAGGCCGCTTGAAGGGCGTGGGTACCTTGTCTGCCGCAGACGCCATCGCTCTGGGAGTGACCGGGCCAGTGATGCGCGCCTCGGGCGTGGATTTCGATCTGCGCCGCGATATGCCCTACTCCAGCTACGAGAAGTTCCAGTTTCACGTGCCGGTTTCGACCGATGGCGATTGCTGGGCGCGGTACGAGGTGAGGCTCATCGAGATGCGCGAGAGCATCAAGATCATTCAGCAGGCGCTGGACGGCATGCCCGAGGGCCCCGTCAAGGCCGATGCGCCCAAAATCGTCTTGCCCGACCGCGAAAAGATGAAGACGCAGATGGAATCCTTAATCCATCACTTTAAGATTGTCACCGAGGGCTTTGCGGTACCCGCCGGCGAGGTTTACCAGGGAATTGAAGCAGGCCACGGGCAGACCGGCTACTATGTGGTCTCGGACGGCTCTGCCAAGCCCTATCGCGTGCACATGCGCTACCCCTCCTTTGCCACACTGCAGGCGCTGGAGGCCATGTGCAAGGGTCGTATGTTGGCCGACGTGGTGGCCGTGGTGGGTTCCATCGACATCGTGCTGGGGGAGATCGACCGATAATGAGTCTGGAAACGATGAGCGTCTTTTCGCCGCAGTTGTCGGCCCGCTTCGATGCGCTGACGGCCAAGTATCCGGTCAAGCGCTCGGCGCTGGTCCCCATGCTGCTCTATGCGCAGGACGAGGTCGGCTACTTGTCCGATGCAGTGATTGGCGAAGTGGCCGCACGCATCGGCATCACCGAACTCGATGTCAGGAACGTGGCCAGTTACTACTCGATGCTGCGCTTCAAGCCGGCCGGCAAGTTCAATGTGCAGGTCTGCACCAACATCAGTTGCATGTTGAGAGGCGGCTACGAGATATTCGAGAGCTTCCGCGAGGAGTTGGGCATCGGACACAAGGGAGTCACCGCCGACGGAGTGTTTTCGCTCGAAGAGGTCGAGTGCATCGGAGCCTGCTCATGGGCGCCGGCGATTCAGGTCAACTACGACTTTCACGATGAGCTGAAGCCCGAGCTGGTGGCGGGCATAGTGGCCGGCTACAAAGGCAAGGCAGAAGCCAAGCCTGAAGCGGAGGACCTCCATGCCTAGGCTGGTTTCGCATCCCGATGAAGTCAAGATCGTCACTCGCCGCTTCGGCATGGGCGCGGCGCAGATCGACCGTTACGTCGAATTGGGCGGTTACTCTTCTGCACGCAAGTGCATCGAGCAGGGTTCGGAGTGGATCATCAACGAGATGAAAGCCAGTAACCTGCGCGGGCGCGGCGGCGCGGGCTTTCCCACTGGGTTGAAGTGGTCCTTTGTGCCCAAGCAGTCGGTCAAGCCCAAGTACGTGTTGGTCAACGGCGACGAGAGCGAGCCGGGAACCTGCAAGGATCACTTGATCTTTTTGCACGATCCGCATTCGATCATTGAGGGTACGATCATTGCCGGGCTGGCCATTGGCGCCAAGATGGGCTTCATCTATCTGCGCGGCGAGTATCGCTATCTTCTCGAAATCATGGAGAAGGCGGTCGCCGACGCCTATGCCAAGGGCTTTCTGGGTAAGGGAATCTTCGGCTCCGAGTTCGACTTTGAGATCATCACCCAGACCGGCGCGGGCGCTTACGAAGTGGGCGAAGAGTCGGCGCTGATGGAATCGGTCGAGGGTAAGCGCGGAGTGCCGCGCATCAAGCCTCCCTTCCCTGCCGTCGTCGGCCTGTATGGCGGGCCTACTGTCATCAATAACGCCGAGACCATCGCCACCGTGCCGCATGTGATCGAGATGGGCGCGGCGGCTTATGCGGCGGTGGGCTCGGAGCGCAACGGCGGCACACGCTTGTTCGGCGTGAGTGGCCACGTGGAGCGGCCCGGCGTTTACGAACTGCCCATGGGCTACAACCTGAAGAAGATCGTTTACGAAGTGGCCGGCGGTGTTTGGAAGGGCCGCGGCTTGAAGGCCGTGATTCCCGGCGGGTCTTCAACTCCTGTGCTGTTGCCTGAAGAGATCGACATCGGCATGGACTTCGATCAGGTGGGCAAGGCTGGCTCGATGCTGGGCTCGGCGGGCGTGGTGGTCATCGACGACCAGACCTGCATGGTGGAGTTCGCATTGCGCACCATCAGCTTCTATCAGCACGAAAGCTGCGGCTGGTGCATTCCCTGCCGCGAGGGAACGGATTGGCTGAAGAAATCGTTGACCCGCTTTCATGCGGGCTTCGGCACGGCCAAGGACATCGACAACATCAAGTATCTGGCGGAAAACATGATGGGCAGGACGTTCTGTCCCTTGGGCGACGCCGCGGCCATGCCCATTCTTGGCTTTGTGAAGAAATTCCGCAAGGAGTTCGAGGAGCATTTGAACGGCAACCCGTGCCCACATGCGAAGCATGTGGATTTGGCTGTGGTGTAGGGTCACAGGACCTTACTTGCGTGATTTGTGACGAAACAGCGGTTTCTGGTGGTTTACGAACACGGAAAGCGGAACTACGGCGGTTTTGCCCCCGATATTCCGGGCTGTATTTCTACCGGGAAGACGTTGAAGAAGATGCGCGAGATGATGCGGGAAGCGCTCGAGTTTCATCTTCAAGGGATGGCGGAGGGCGGAGACGCGATGCCAACGCCGGTCACGAATAGTGTTGATTTCAAGGAATTGGACGACATCGATGAAGGCAAAGTAGATCATTACGTTGTTGAGTGGTTGGAGATTGAGGTTCCAACCTCAGGTCAAGTAAGGAACGAGTTGGCGAACGAGCAATGAAATACCGGGAATTCACTCGGGATTTACGCGACGAAGGATGGCGGCTGAAGAGCCAGGAAGGCAGCCATCAGCAGTGGGAACATCCCACGAAACCGGGTAAAGTAACGGTAGCGGGTCATGCGAGCGACGACATTCCGCTTAAGACTCTGAAGGCGATGCGCAGACAGGCAGGAATGAAATGACAAAGAATTATTTGGTCGTCTTTGAAGTCGGAGAAACGAGCTTCGGAGCGTCTGCACCGGACATCCCCGGCTGCTTTGCCGTGGGACCGACCCTGGAGGAAACCAAGCGGCGTTATTTGGAGGCGGTTGAAGCCCATCTGGAATGGATGGCGAGCGATCACGATCCAATTCCTGAACCTGTAACCTCTGTCTTCGATTTTTCGCGCGAGCCGGGTGAAGAAGCCTCCAGTTATTACGTAGAATGGATGGCCATTCCATTGCCCGTTGAAATGCGCCTTGCCATTTCCGCATAAGGACACAAATGTCAATCGTAACCATCACAGTGAACGGCAAGAAGCTGACGGCTCCCGCGGGGGCGCTGCTGATCGATGTTTGCCGCAAGGCGGGCATCGAGATTCCGGCTTTCTGCTACTATCCGGGGCTCAGTTTGCAGGCCGCCTGCCGCATGTGCGTGGTGCGCCAGGAGAAGGTGCCCAAACTGCAAACCGCCTGCACCACCACTGTCGCCGAGGGCCAGGTCTTCGTCACCGAATCTGATGAGATCACTCAGGCGCGCAAGGCGACCATCGAGTTGCTGCTCGGCAACCATCCGCTGGATTGCCCGGTCTGCGACGCCGGCGGCGAGTGCGAGTTGCAGGACATGACCTTCAAGTACGGCGCCGGCGAGAGCCTCTACGTTGAGGCCAAGCAGCATCGCGAAGAGCAGAAGTGGTCGCCCGCGGTCTACTTCGATCGCCCGCGCTGCATCCTCTGCTATCGCTGCATCCGCATGTGCGGCGAGGGCATGGACGTGTGGGCTTTGGGAGTGCAGAATCGTGGCGTTCATGCCACCATCGCTCCCAACGGCGGAGACCATCTGGATTGCGAACAATGCGGCATGTGCATCGACGTTTGCCCGGTGGGCGCGCTGACCAGCGGCAGCTATCGCTACAAGACGCGGCCCTGGGAGATGAAGCACGTCTCGACAATTTGTACGCATTGCTCCGACGGCTGCAAGGTGACGCTGGGTGTACGCCAAACCGTGAGTGGCGCGGAGATTGTGCGCGCCGACAATCGCGACAAGAGCGGCATGAATGGCGACTTTCTCTGCGCCAAGGGCCGCTTCGGCTTCGACTTTGTCGACAGCGCGGAGCGCCTCACCAAGCCCCTGATCCGCAACAGCGAAGGCAAGCTCGAAGAGGCGACCTGGGAGAAGGCGCTGCGTCTGGCGGCAGCCAAGCTCAAGGAAGTCCGCGCCAGCAAGGGCGGTTTCAGCATCGGCGTGCTGGGCAGTTCGCGCACCACCAACGAAGAGAACTATCTGTTACAGAAGTTTGCCCGCACGGTTTTGCAAACCAACAACATCGATCACGAACGCAGCGCCGACTACGCATCCTTTGCTCGCGCCCTGGCTGGGAGCACCGACAAGACCGCCAGTCTGCGCGATACGGCCGCTGCCCCCGCGATTCTGCTGATCGGCGGCAATCCCACGGAAGAGCATCCGCTGCTGGCCTGGAACCTGCGCACCAACGTGCGCCTTAACCGGGCGCGGCTCTACATTGTCAACGACAAGAAGATCAAGCTGGAGCGCCAGGCCAAGAAGTCGTTGCAGATTCCCGCGGGTGGCTATTCCGCCGTTGCCGATTTTCTTCAGAACAGCCATAGCGAGTTCAGCGAAGCCGTGCTGGCGGAAGAGTCTTTGCTGGTGATCTTTGGCCAGGAGTATCGCGGCCACGATCTGGAAGCGTTGGTTGCCTGGGGATTGAAGCGCGGCAACGTGCGCTTTGCACTGTTGGGCGATCACGTCAACGCGCGCGGCGCTTCCGATCTGGGATTGCTGCCGAACTTCCTGCCCGGCTACGAGCCGGTCACTGAGCCGCTGGCCTTTGCAGCGGAATACGAGGGGCTCTCGACCGATCCCGGTATGACGCAGGCAGAGATGATGGCCGCTGCAGCCGAAGGCGAACTGGGCGCGCTGCTGGTGGTTGGAGCAGATCCCGTGGCCAGATCGGGCATCGCTCCCGCTACGTTGAAAAAGACCTTCCTCGTGGTGCAGGATATTTTTCTCACCGAGACCGCTGCGCTGGCGGATGTGGTGTTGCCCTCGGCAAGCCTCTATGAGAAGACCGGCACCGTGACCAACACCTTTGGCGATGTGCAGTTGGTGACCAAGGCTGCCGATCGCGCCGGCGTCAAGAGCGACTTCGAGATTCTGGTGCGGCTGGCCGGGGCCATGGGCGTCGATGTCAAGACGCTGGTTCCCTTTGGCAAGCAGGGCGTGACGGCAGACCTGGGCCAGTCGCGTGGGGTGCAAGCCGGCGAGGCCGATCGCCATGCTGTCTATCTCGCGGCCAACAACCTGGAGCCCAAACTCAGCCCCTTCGATCCTCTCGCGGTATTGGATGAAATCGAGCGGCTGGTGGCCGGTTATACACTCGACCGGATCAATCTCTCCAGTGGCAACGATGTGCGCACCGAGCCGGGCTTTGTTCCGCTGGCGGATCTGATTGCTCCGATTCTGGCTACCCCGGAGATGGTGGTTGCCGCGCACGATGGACTCTTTACTTCCACGGGGCTGGATCGCTATAGCCCCGCACTGCAAGCGCTGCGCCAGCACCAGGCGCGAGAGACGAAAGTAGCCGCGGCGGATTGAAGGGAGAGTGGCGAAGAAGCAGATCCTTCGCTGCGCTCAGGATGACAAGTTTTAACTGAGGATGACAAGTTTTCTGGGAAGGTCAAGAGAGGCTGAAGGCACGTGACGATACTGCAGTTTGTACTTTGGAGCTTGCTGAAGGTGGCCGTGGTGACGGTGGTGATGCTGATGGGCATCGCCTACACCGTGCTGCTGGAGCGCAAACTGGTGGGCCGCATCCAGAACCGCTACGGGCCCAACCGCGTAGGCCCCTTCGGCCTGCTGCAGCCGCTGGTCGATGGCGCCAAGTCCTTTCTCAAAGAGGACCTGATCCCCACCGGCGTCTACAAGCCGCTCTACCTGCTGGCGCCGATCCTCTCGCTGGGCTGCGCGCTGATCTCCATTGGTGTGGTGCCCTTCGGCGAAACCACTGTGGGGCCGGGCGGGCTGGTCAAGCAAGGCGCGCTGAGTTTCTTCCAGATCTCGGATGTGAACGTCGGCCTGCTGGTGATTCTCGGTGTTACCTCCATCGGTGTTTACGGCATTGCGCTGGCCGGGTGGTCGTCGAACAACAAGTATTCGCTGCTGGGCTCGCTGCGCTCTTCCGCGCAGTTGGTCAGCTATGAACTGGCGCTGGGTTTGTCGCTGGTGGGCGTCGTGCTGCGCGCCGGCTCGCTCAACTTGAGAGTGATTGTCGAGAGTCAGGCGCATCACGGCATCGCTTCATGGAACATCTTCGGCGGCTTTCAATTCCTGGCCTTCTTCATCTACTTGATGGCGGCTTATGCCGAGACCAATCGTTCGCCCTTCGATCTGCCCGAAGCAGAAAGCGAACTGACCGGCGGCTATCACACCGAGTACAGCTCGATGAAGTTCGCCATGTTCTTCATGGCCGAGTACGGCAACATGATCACCGTAGGCTGCGTGGCCACGCTGCTCTTTCTAGGCGGCTGGACCAGCCCCTTGGGCGATCTGATTCCCGCGCCGCAGAACATCTTTGTGCACGCGCTGGTTCCCATGTTCTGGTTTGTGATCAAGGTCTTCAGTTTTCTTTGCTTGTATGTGTGGGTGCGGGGCACGCTGCCGCGCTTCCGCTATGACCAGTTGATGAACTTCGGATGGCGCTGGCTGATGCCGCTGGCCATTCTCAACATTGTGGTGACAAGCCTTTGGCTGGCTTATCGCTGAACTGCAACCTGGAAGGCTTCGATGCACCTGATCCTGTTTTTCCTCTTTGCCGGATTCTGTTTGGCGGGAGCCATTAACCTGCTGCTGCAGAGCCATCCCATCAACAGCGCGCTTTCGCTGATCGTGGTGATGGTTTCGCTGGCCGTGCTCTACCTGATGCTGGGCGCGGAGTTTCTGGCTGCCGCGCAGGTGATCGTCTACGCCGGCGCCATCATGGTGCTCTTCACCTTCGTGGTCATGCTGCTCAACGCCGGGCGTGAAGACCGCACCCGAGGCAGCAAGGCCGCGCGAGCGGTGGGCTTTCCCGCGGTAGTGGCGATTCTCGCCATGCTGGCCACGGTGGTCCTGCAAGCGCAGGGTTGGAGCGGCGTTATTCTGGGCAGCCACATCACATCTACCGAAGAGGTCAGCAAGGTGCTCTTCACCGAACTGCTGCTGCCCTTCGAGGTCACCTCGGTGCTGGTGCTGATCGCCATTCTGGGCGCTGTGGCGCTGGCTACTCGCGGCTCCGGCAACCCCACCGCGAACGGAGAAAGGACGGCCGGCAAGTGAATCCTCTCGCCTATCTGCACCAGCCCATCCCGCTGGAGTGGTATCTGCTGTTGAGTGCTACGCTCTTCTGCCTGGGTATCTGCGGCTTTTTGCTCAAGCGCAATCTGATTACCGTCTTCATGTCGATCGAGCTCATGCTCAACGCCGTGAATCTATCGTTTGTGACCTTCGCTCATCAGTGGGGTGCGGTGAAGGGTCAGATCTTCGTCTTCTTCGTGATGATGGTGGCCGCGGCTGAAGCTGCCGTGGGCCTGGCCATCATCATCGCCGTCTTCCGCGCCCGCGCAACCCTGTCCGTCGACCGCATCGACCTGATGAAACTATGAACTATCATCTCTGGCTCATTCCGCTTCTTCCCTTCGCCGGGTTCCTGCTCAATGGAATCCTCGGCAGCCGCCTGCCCAAATGGCTGGTGAGCACGATTGCGCTGCTGGCTCCATTGGCATCTCTGGCAGTGGTGACGCAAGCCGCCAGCAGCGTGCTGGGCGGCGCGACGGCTTCCCTGCCCTACGTCGAGACCTGCCCGCTGGGATGGATCAGCGCCGGCTCGCTGCACATCGGCTACAGCTTTGCGCTCGATCAGCTTTCGCTTGTCATGCTGCTGGTGGTCACCGGCGTGGGCTTTCTGATCCACATTTACTCTGTTGGCTACATGAGCCACGAAGAGGGCTATTGGAGGTACTTCAGCTATCTCAACCTCTTCCTCTTCTTCATGACCGTGCTGGTGCTGGCCGCGAATGCGCTGGTGATGTTCATCGGCTGGGAGGGCGTGGGACTGGCGTCGTACTTGCTAATCGGCTTCTACTACAAAAAGAAGTCGGCCGCCGACGCGGGCAAGAAGGCCTTCATCGTCAACCGCATCGGCGACTTCGGCTTCCTCATCGGCATGTTTCTGCTGCTGGCCAACTTCGGAACGCTGACCTTCAGCGAGATCGGCGCGCAGTTGGCGCTGAACCCCGCGTGGCAAGGCGGCGTGCTCACCGTGATTGCCCTCTGTCTGATGCTGGGCGCGGCGGGCAAGAGCGCGCAGATTCCGCTTTACATCTGGCTGCCCGATGCAATGGAAGGCCCCACCCCGGTCTCCGCCCTGATCCACGCGGCCACCATGGTCACGGCCGGCGTTTACATGGTCAGCCGCACGCACTTCCTCTTTGACCGCTCGCCCACGGCGCTACTCGTTGTAGCCATCATCGGCGCGGCCACGGCCATCTTTGCCGCTACCATCGGCTTGGTGCAGCACGACATCAAGCGGGTGCTGGCCTACTCGACCATCTCGCAGTTGGGCTACATGTTCCTGGCTTGCGGCGTGGCAGCTTACTCGGCAGCGATCTTTCATCTCATGACCCACGCCTTCTTCAAGGCGCTGCTCTTCCTCGCGGCAGGCTCGGTGATTCACGGCATGGGCGGCGAACAGGATCTGCGCAAGATGGGCGGACTGCGCAAGAAGATGCCCATCACCTTCTGGACCATGACCATGGGCGTCGTCGCCATCGCCGGCATCTGGCCTTTCGCCGGCTTCTTCTCGAAAGACGCGATTCTCTACGCGGCCTTTGTCGAGGGTGGCAGCGGCCGGGTCTTGTGGTTCGTCGGTTTGGTTACGGCGCTGTTGACTTCGTTCTACATGTTCCGGCTCTGGTACAAGACCTTCATGGGCGAATCGCGTTCACCTGAAGTGCATCCTCATGAGAGCCCTTGGTGGATGCTGGGGCCGCTGGTGATTCTCGCTGTGCTCTCGGTTTGCGGCGGATGGATCGGCATCGAGCGCTTCTCCGCATTCCTCGCGCCTTCCGTGGGTCATCGTGCTGCGGAGGCAGGCAGCGCGCAGCTTGAAGTGATTCTCAGCATTGTCGCCGTCGCGACGGCGCTGCTGGGCTGGCTGGTCGCCGACAGATTCTATCGGCAGAAGGTTGGCCAAGCGGCGCAATTGGCCGAGGTCAATCCCAAGACCTACGGACTGGTACTCAACAAGTATTACGTTGACGAGATCTATGCTGCGCTGATCGTCAAGCCGTTGCTGGCGATTTCGCGCTACGTGCTGGGTTGGGTGGTCGATGCGGGCATTCTGGGCGGCGCGGCGTGGCTCTTGGGTGGCACGGCCCTCTTTGGCGGAGCGATTCTGCAACGCTGGCAATCGGGCAATCTGCGCTCCTATGCGGCGTGGCTGGCGGCTGGAGCCGCGGCAGTGCTCGTTTACGCACTGGCGCCGTGGAACGCATTCTGGCCTATCACGATGGAGTTCCTGGGGAAGGTGGCGGGGCACTGATGACAGCACTGATGACATTGCTCAACCAATCGATATTGACCTACATCCTGCTCGTGCCGCTGGCCGGAGCGATTGTGGTGATGCTCTTGCCCGATCGCGGCAAGCTGCCCAACTGGGTCGCGCTGCTCACCGCGCTGGCCACCTTCGGCCTGACGCTGCATCTGCCCGCGCACTTTGCCTATGGAGAGAGCGGCTTTCAATTCGAGATCGTTCGCCCCTGGATTCAATCCCCCGCCATCGTCTATCACCTAGGCGTAGACAGCCTCAGCCTGTGGCTGGTAGTGCTGGCCGGGCTGCTCGCGCCTATCGGCGTCATCGCCAGTTGGAACGCGATCAAGGATCGGCGCAAGGTTTTTTATTCGCTCTTTCTGATTCAGCAAACCGCCATGCTGGGCGTCTTCGTCTCGCTCGACTTGATGGTCTACTACGGCTTCTGGGAGCTGTCGCTGGTGCCCATGGCCATCCTCATCGCCATGTACGGGCGCAAGGACGGACCCAAGGCCGCGCTCAAGTTCTTCCTCTTCACCTTCATTCCCTCGGCGCCACTACTGGTAGCCATCCTCTGGCTCTATGCCAAGACCGGCAGCTTCGATCTGACGATGCTGCAAGTCTACGTAGCCAGCGGCGTTTTACCCGCGGGCGCATTGTGCTGGGTGGCGCTGGCGTTTCTTGTTGCCTTTGCTGTCAAGGTCCCGGTCTTTCCGCTGCATGGCTGGCTGGCGGATTCCTTCAGCGAAGCGCCTGTCGCACTCGCCATGGTGGTCGCAGGCAAGCTCGGCCTCTACTCGATGCTGCGCTTCCACATCGGGCTCTTCCCCGTGCAAGCCAAGGCCATGGCCCCGCTCCTGGTTGGGCTGGCCGTCATCGGACTGCTTTATGGCGCTTGTCTGGCTCTTGTGCAGAAGGATTTCTGGCGCTTGATGGCCTTTGCCGCATTGAGCCATCTGAGCCTGATCACGCTGGGCATCTACGGTTGGACGCTAGTTGGCCGCGAGGGCGCAATCTATCAGATCCTCAATCACGGCGTCATCGATGGCGCGCTCTTCCTGCTGCTGGGGGCGCTGGAGGTTCGCTACGCCACCACGCAGATCGACGCATACGGCGGGCTTGCCGCGCGTCTGCCGCGACTGGCTACCTTCTTCGTCATCGCCTCGCTGGCCATGATCGGACTGCCCATGCTGAACAACTTCGTGGGCGAGTTCCTCATCCTGTCGAGCACCTTCACCGGAGTCAGCAAGGGCTGGGCGATTGCCGCGGCGCTTGCCGTGATTCTGGGCGCGGCCTACATGCTATGGCTGGTGCAGCGCATCTTCTACGGCTCTGAAAGCAAGCTGACCGCATCCCGCCCCGGTGACGATCTGCACTTCGGTGAGATCGTCGTCGTGGCTCCGCTGGCGGTGCTGATGCTGGTGATGGGGCTAGCGCCCACGCTGTGGCTTTCGACTATCGAGAAAGCAGTGCAGCCGGTGCACAAAATCGTTACCGTGCAGCCTGAAACTGCAACGCACATCTTTTTGCAAGGGGAGGCTCAACGGTGAACACCGTACCCGACATCTACCGCATCCTTCCCGAGGTCATCCTCACGCTGACCGGCGTGCTGGTCATGCTGTTGGACGCGACGATTCCACCCGCTTGGCAGCGCCGCCCGCTGGGCTGGGTCGCGGCCTTTGGTACCGTCGCCGCGCTCTGGACCAGCCTATGGCAGCTCTCGTTGCCTATGGGCACGGGCTACTACGGAACCATCGAAACCAGTCCCTTCACTGTCTTCTTTCACGTGCTGATCTGCGGCATCGTACTGGTCTCGCTGCTGCTCACGCTGGATACGCTGCCCGAGCACAGCCATCATCAAGGCGAGTTCTATGCCCTGATCGTCTTCGGCGCGGTGGGCATGTGTCTGCTGACGGGAGCGGTCGAACTGCTGCTGGTCTTCATCGCGCTGGAGATCTCCTCCATCGCCACCTACATTCTGGCCGGCTATCGCAAAGAGACGCCGCGTGGACCCGAGGCGGCCATCAAGTATTTCCTGCTGGGGTCGTTCGCGACTGCCTTCCTGCTCTACGGCATCGCGCTGCTCTTCGGCGCCACCGGCACCACGCAGATCTACGAGATTGCCGGCAAGGTTACCACCGCGCCCAATCATGGGTTGGTGGTGGCCGCGCTAGCTCTGATGCTGGTGGGAATTCTCTTCAAGGTCTCTGCCGTTCCCTTCCATGTGTGGACGCCGGATGTCTATGAAGGCTCGCCCTCGCCGGTGGTTGCGCTGATGTCCACCGCGCCCAAGGCCGCCGCCTTTGCGCTGCTGCTACGGGTGATCTATGAGATCTTCCCCTCGCTGCACGCACTGTGGACGCCGCTGTTGTGGGTGGTCGCCGTGCTGTCCATGACGGTGGGCAACCTGGCCGCGCTTCGACAGAAGAATGTCAAGCGCATGTTGGCCTATTCCTCCATCGCTCATGCCGGCTATCTGCTGGCCGCCTTCGCAGGTATGGGAAACAGCGGCATCGCCGCGGCCAGCTTTTACATTGCGGCCTATGCGGCGATGAACGTGGGCATCTTCGCTGTGGTCACGCTGGTGGGCGGCTACGAAGACAAGCGGGTCATGATCGACGACTTCAAGGGCCTGATCTATCGTTCTCCCTTGCTGGGCGGACTGTTGATCTTTTTCCTCGTCTCGCTGGTTGGAATCCCCTTCACCGGCGGCTTCTTCGGCAAGTTCTACGCCTTCACCGCCGCGGTTGGCGGAGGCGCAATCTGGCTGGCGATCATCGGCCTGCTGAACTCCGGCTTGGCGGCGGGCTACTATCTGCGCCTGCTTTTGGTGACAGCACAGAAGCCGGAAGACGATAAGCCAATCCCCGTACCGCAAGTGGGCGTGGCCGTCGGCGCTGCGTTGCTGCTGGCCGTGGGTGCGACATTGGTGCTGGGCATCGTTCCCAATGACGTACTGCGCGCCGCCGAAAATGGAGCGCACACCCTACAAGCGCCGCAAACCTGCCCGAGCCCGATGGGAGGTATGACGCCGTAACTTATCCGTAATCTCGTGGATAAAACCGAAGAACAGCGAGAATTTGCATTTAGGTCATTGGATATATGACGGAATTCTGGCGGCGGTAAAACGCCCAATGGGATAGGTTTTGTAACAGGGCACGACTTTAGTCGTGCCGCAGGTAGCAGAAAATTTATTGGGCTTTAGCCCCTGCGCAGCGCTTTTCAATGATGAGCCTCATGCAGCGGCTAAAGCCCGATTCCTTGAGGCCTTTTTTCGGCACGACTGAAGTCATGCCCTGATTACAAGACTCTTTTGGACGAGTTGTGCGGGGCGTGGAGAGAAATACATGATCACACATGAGGAGTTCCTGGCAGCCAATCGTCGCGCGGAGGAGCTTCGGCTCACCACTCCACACGCGGTGAGCGCCCGTTATGATTGCCGCATCGGGCGTGTTGTCGTCCGTCTCAGCTCCAATCTAGAGATTTCCTTCTCGCCGCGCGATGCGCAGGGGTTGGAGACGGCCACATGGGAGCAGTTGCGGGAGATAGAAATTGATCCTGACGGCTTCGGCCTGCACTTCCCGGCGCTGGATGCGGACTTGTATATTCCCTCGCTCCTGGAAGGCTTCATGGGCTCGAAGAAGTGGATGGCCGCGCGCCTCGGTGAGCAGGGCGGCAAAGCCCGCAGCGCCGCAAAAACCAAGGCCCCACGAGAGAACGGACGTTTGGGCGGCAGGCCGAAAAGGGCTGCAACTGCGGCTTAGACCCATCCTGAAGTTTCTCTCTCACCCAATGGTGATGTAGACATACAACCGATATCCTCTGCGCGACACCCACCCTAGCCGCAAAAACAAGAACGCGGCGAGGGTGGGGCACCCGGTTCGATGATTCTGCCTACTCCTCTTTGCTCTCGGAGGGCGCGGCGGCATCGGCGACGGATTCGGCATCGAGTTCGTGCTCGTGTTTGTAGTGCTCGACGGGCATTTTGCCATCCCACCAGGCCCAGTTCATGGGATAGACATCGGGATCGAAGAAGACCTGATAGAAGTGCCAGACCAGGATCGCTAGCGTGGCCAGAATCGCCTCGTAATAGTGAATGGCGGTAGCCGCGTCCACCCACCAGCGGGCCAGCAGATTGCCCACCCACACCTTGGCCCAGAGCATGATGCCGGTGACGGCCATCAGCGCCGTTCCCCACACCAGCGCCCAGTACTCGGCCTTCTCGGCATAGTTGAAGCGGCCGTATTTGGGCTTCTCTCCACCCAGGCCGAGATAGTAGCGCATGGTCTGGATGACGTCGAAGATGTCCTTGGGAACCGGGAAGAGGTCGCGGAAGAGTTTTCTGCCTTCTCGGGCCACCATCAAATAGGCCACATGATAGAAGCCCGCGCCGATCAGCACCACGCCGGCAATGCGGTGAATGATGCTGCGCAAGCGCTCGCCATTGCCGTTGCCTAGGATCTCCGCGATCCAGGAGTTGGGGAAGCGCAGCGCGAAGCCGGTAATCACCAGCACGATGAAGCTGACCAACAGCGTCAGATGCTGCCAGCGCTGCTGCACGCTCATGCGGGTCATCATGGGGTTCTGCATCCGGCGCAGGCGTACGGTCTTGGCGCGCCATAGGATGGCGTTGTGCAAGAACATGCCGCCGATGACCAGGAAGATCAGGGGCAGATAGATCCAGCGCACCCAACGGGTGGCGACTGTGCCCATGTCTTTTCCCGCGCCGCCGTCGAGGTGCACCTGGGTCTGAGTGAATTTGCGCGTGGCGCCCTGGTGGCATTGGCCGCAGGTCTTGTCGAGATTGGCCTTGTTGATGGTGGAGTGGGGATCGCTGGAGGGCAGAATATTATGCACGCCGTGGCAACTGGCGCAGTTTGCAACGATAGCCGATCCGCCCTCGGCGGCCAGCCCGTGATAGCTGTCGTTGTAGCTGGAGACGCGGTTGCCGGCCACGCCGAACTCCTGCGAGAGGCGCACGCCTTCATGGCAGCGGGCGCAGGTGGCGCGGGCCAGATTCTGTTCGCTGACCGGAGAGTTGGGATCGAGGTGCGCCTTGATGGTGTGGATGCCGTGGCAATCGGTGCAGACCGGAGCCAGGCCGTTGCCCTTGGCGATTCCCTGCCCGTGAATGCTCTTCATGAAGGTTTCCGAGACCTGCTGGTGGCACTTGCCGCAGGTCGCGGGGACATTGAATTTATAGATGGGAGATTTGGCCTCGTTGGCGGGCAGAATCTCGTGCGCGCCGTGGCAATCGGTGCAGACGGCGGCGTTCTTGTCGCCCTTTTCCGTGGCCCTGCCGTGCACGCTCTCCTGATAGGAGTAGAAGGACTGCGCGTCCTGGCCGTTAGACTCCATGAGGAACTTCTGCCCGTGGCACTTACCGCAGGTGACAGGAATGGCGCTGTGGTTGACGGGCGATTGCGGATCGCTGGCGGGCAGAATCTCGTGCGGCCCGGCGTGGCAATCCGTGCACTCGGCAGCGGGCGACTTGCCATTTTTGGCGGGCTTGGAGTGACTGCTGTGCGCGTAGGCCTCTTGCGAGTCGGCATGGCAGTCGGCGCAAAGCACCTTCTTGGGCGTCGAATCGTGAACCAGGCCCTTCACGTCCTTGTGGCAATCGACGCAGGTGAAGAGGCTGCCGTGAATCGAGTGCTCGAGCTTCTTCTCGTCGACGAATAGACTGACGGTCTTACCGTTCTCTTCAAAGCTCAGCGAGGCGTCGCCGTGGCAACTGAGGCAGTCCGAATTCTTCGGCTTGTGCTGGGCGCAGACCGTGGAAGCGGTTGCCGCAAAGAGCAACGTTACTGCCAAAGCAAAAATAGACCGCTTGAAAAAAGACATAGTTCTCACGCAACAAGAAGATGCTGCGGAGCGAAATCCCGGCTGTGATTGAAGTCACAGGCTACAGTGGCGCAGAGCATAGAAGGTTTGCAGAAACAGCGAGGACGGGCCGAAGCCCGTCCTCTTGGTTGCATTCAATCCTGGCGAACTGTCGCTTAAATGAAGTAAGCGCTGAGGGTCAGAACCAGCAGCAACAGGCCGATGAAGATTGCGGTGAAGCCAACCACGCGGGAGAAGTTCAACTGCCAGCTTCCCGGCGCTTCGCCGAGGCGGGCTTCGAGCTTGCCTTCACGCACCAGCCGCTCATATTCCAGCGGACGCTTGTGTTCGAACTCCTCTTCGCTCTCCACGCCGGTGAAGATCACCATATCCATGGGGAAGCTGCCCGGCCGCAGGTGGGTATTGACGAAGTGAATCGAGAAGATGAAGAGGATGGCCAGCAGCCCCTCGTCGCTATGAATCACCAAGGCCGCATTCAGCGCCCATCCGGGAAGGAAGGTGGCGAAAAATGGCGCGAACCACATGGCGTAGCCGGAGAAGCCGATGACGATCATTCCCCAGAAGACCGCCCAGTAATCGAACTTCTCCCAATAGGCGTAGCGGTCGAAGTGGGGTCGGGGACCGAGGCCGACGAACCAGAGCATATGGCCGAAAAGGTCCTTGGCGTCCTTCCAGTTGGCCACCATTGAGCTGTAGCCCCAGAAGACGCCCTTTTCGCGATGGACAAAGGCGCGAGAGAAGATGTCTCTCACGTGAATAAGAAAGGTGATGCTCAGCACCAGGGCGCAAAACTTGTGAAAGAAGAGGATGGTGCCGAAGCCGCCGACCAAACCGGCGAAGCCGCGCGCCCACAGGCTCTCGCTGAAGCGCATGGGCAGGCCGGTGGCCGCCAATCCCAGAAAGGTGGTGAAGAGCACCGCATGCATGTAGCGCTGCCCCGGAGAGAAGCGCTTGAAGAATCGCTGCGGGGCGGGCGTCGGCGTCACGACCGGCGGGACGATCTGTTCTTGATCAGGCATTCTTGCCTCCTTGTGCGGCTTTCTTCCTGATCTGGTCGAAGCGGGCGCGGATCAGCCACAGGATGGTGTGAATGATGAAGAACGTCAGAGTGCCGACCAACAGCAGATTCATGAACAGCCGAATGTAGTAGAGGGCCGGGTTCATGGTGCGGTTGTGGGCATTGGCATGAGGCTGGTACTGAACGAAGCTCTTGTTGGCGCCCACATGGCACTTGCCGCAAGTCGTGATCAGATTGGCGGGGTTGACAGGTGAGAGCGGGTCGGCGGTGGGCCGGACCTCGTGCGCCTCGTGGCAATCCCAGCAGCGCGCCGTCTGCACATAGCCGCCCAGCGAACCGAGCTGGGAGTGGAATGTGTCGCGATAGGTGGAGAACTTGTCCTTGTGGCAGGAGCCGCAAATTGGCGTGGACTGCGAGCGGAAGGCGTCTGCCGTGGGCTGCAGGATGGCGTGGGCGGTGTGGCAATCCGAGCAGACCGGCACATTCTTGTTGCCGGCGGCCAGCGCCTTGCCGTGCACGCCGTTGAAGTAGTCAGCGGTGATTTTGGCGTGGCAGTTGCCGCAGGTGTTGGGAATGTTGGTCTTGAAAGTGGGGCTCTGGGGATTCTTGCGGCTGAGAATATTGTGCGAACCGTGGCAGCTTTGGCAGTTGGCGGCCACCAGCAGGCCTTCCTTGCTCAGCGCGAAGCCATGAATCGAGTCCACATAGGAGGGATAAACGCTGTCCAGGCCATGCTTCTGGGCCATCCCGTTGTTGCTGTGGCAGTTGCCGCAGGTGCGGGGAATGTTGAGCGGATAGACGGCCGACCGGTTATCGCTTTTGGGAAAGATGCTGTGCGCATCGCCGTGGCAACTGGTGCAGGGATGCTCTTTGCTGTCGGCGTGTACACTGCCAGCTAATTTGGAGGCCTGATCGGCGTGGCAGGTGTCGCACTGCACCTTCTTGAGCTTCTCGGGATGCGGATATTCTTTGATGTCGGCGTGGCAATCGTTGCACTTCAGGCCGCCATGAATGCTGGAACCGAACTTCTCCGCATCCACGCCGATGTTGTGGCCGGCGGAGTCCTGCATGGTCTTGTCGGCGTGGCAGGCCAGGCAATCGGTCTGCGCGTGCATGCGGATGGGCGCGGCCAGCAGCAGCGCCGTCAAGCCCACAACGAGCAGCCCCAGACGCAAGCTGCGCCGCGGCGGACCATCCGTACACAACCCTCTTCTCGTTTCGGCGTCGGTCATGCTGCCGTCTTCTTTCTCCGCGAGCGCTTACGAACGCATCTCGCCGGACCACCCGCGGTAGAGATCGAACACCCTTCTCAAGGCTTTCTCCACGTCAGGCTACGAACTTAAGGAATCAGGCTTTAGGGCTGGTTTGAGCAGTGACCGGGATCACACCGTAAAATCAGGCGCAGTTCCCCTTCCCTTTTCCTCGTCTCATGTGATCCCGACGCGGTGGTCGGGGATGAAAATCCCTTCGGCGCAGGAAAAACGCGCCCGCGGCGAAGAAGTGCGGCCATGGCAACTGAACGGCCGGCGAGGAATCCTCTCTGGACCACAAAGTGATGCGGGTCACTTGCCAGTGTGAGCTCAGTCTTGGAGAATGGATGGGCTGTTTGAGGATGTAAAAATGGCCACGCTTGTAGCCCTGGATACCAAAACCATGTTGACGCTCCCCGGAGATGCGGTCCGCCAGATTCAGTGGCGCTTTGCCGAACGATTCGATTTGCAGATGCTGGTACAGTCGGCGCGCGGCGTCGCCCGTGGAACCGTCGCCCGGCTGGTCGCCGCCGGCGAACGCAATACCCACGAGTGGACCCCGGCCAAAAACGCCATGCTTCTCGAGTTCGACCGCGCCGGCATCACCGCCGCCTTCATGGAGCCGGAAGAGGGCGGCTTCATCGTTGGACCCAAGAACCTGGCGCTCTCGCTGGCGGCCTTCGAACTGGCCTGGGTCGACGGCGGCGCGGCCACCGGCAGTCTGGCCGGCTTTCTCGCCCTGGCGCCGATTCACGAGCGCGGCACCGCGGAGCAGATCTTCCACTACAAGAGCCTGTGCGCTCCGCCGCAGCCCGGAGAAGATCGCCAGCCCTGGCGCGGCAGCTTTGTGCTCACCGAGCCCGTTCCCTACGTGGGCGTTGACACCGGCATGTTGAGCGGAAAAATGCGTGTGGTCGATTGGAAGGACGGCGAAGAGCCCTGGCTGCAAGTGGACAAGCGCGGCCGCTTCATCACCAACATCGCCTTCGCCAACTTCGTTACTGCCGCCGTCAACTCCGACGACGAGCGCATCAAGGGTAGTTGCGTCATCATCCTCGAAGAGGGCGACGAGGGGACCTTCGATCACGGCACGCCAACCAAAAAGCTGGTTCACCAGCTCAGCTCGACCGGCGACCCCATCTTCAATCTCAAGGTTCCCGCCAGCCGCATCGTGGGCGGCTACACGGTGAAGGACGGGGTGATCGTCCCCAACTACAACCACAGCGAGATACTCGAAGCGGTCTTCAAGCGCACCCGCGTGGCCGTGGGTCTGATGACTTCGGCCAAGCTGCTCTCGGCTGTCGAGCCGGTGATCCGCTACCAGCGCGAGCGCTTCCGCGGCGCAGAGGGCGCCAAGCCAGGCTCCATTCGCTACGAGCAAGGCATTCAGCAACGCGAGGATGCGCTGCACCGTCTGGTCGAGGTCTGGGCCACGGGCGAGGCGGCCACCTCCATGGGCTTCGCCACCGCGCGCCTCTTCGACACCATCGAGCCGATCGAGAAGCAGAAGACGGCTATGCTCAAGGAACGCGGCATCCAGGGCGGCCGCTCCGAGATGAAGGCGCTCAAGGAGAGCGAACAGCGGGCCATCGAACTGCTGGGAATGAAGGAAGACGATCCCCGCCGAGCAGAGTTGGAAGCCGATCCGTTGGTGCAATTCGTCTTGATGGACGCCGAAACCAACGTGATCTGCCCAGCCACCAAGCTCTGGAACACCGGCCACGGCGCCAACATGCTGCGTGAAGCGGTCAGTCTGATGGGCGGCTACGGCATCACCGAAGATTGTCCCGGCTTCCTGGCCAACAAGTGGATGGACGCGCAGTTGGAGGCCACCTATGAGGGTCCCGAGGCCGTGCAGCGCCGCCAGTTGACGGTCACCATGACCAGCGAGATCTTCCTGTCTCTCTTCCGCAACTGGACCCGCGAGATGCGTCGCATCGCCAGCGAGAAGCCCGGTACCGGCGCCTGCACCCTGGCCTCGGCTATGAACCTCTGGCTGTGGACCCTGAATTATCTGCAAAAAGCCACCGATCCCGGCGGCGCCAAGCTCTATCATGGGCAGCGTCAGGGCGTGACCTTCGCGCTGGCCGATGCTCTGTGCTGGCTGTTGGCTTCGCGGTACCAGATTCTCGATGTGCTGGAGCTGGAAGCCAAAGGCCCCATGGACCCGGTGGCCGCCGAGGGCCTGGAAGGCACCGTGCAGTTCTTCAGCGACCTTTGCCACACCCAGGCCGCGCAGGCCGCCGGCGAAGTCAGCCGCATCTGCGCCGAGCTGGTCTTTGGCTACAACTGCCACCCATCCTGGGACGAGGAAGAGCACCGCAGTTGCTTCCTGGTCAGCGAGTTGGACGCCTATGAAGAGACCATGCCGGGAATCTCGGCGATGGCGCTGGACGTAATCGCCGCCGACGGTACTCATCCTATGAAGGCCGGCCCCTGCGCGGGTTGCGTGGGATCGGCGGAGTTCCTGCGCCTGCAAAGCAAACTGACCACCTGTCTGAGCGGTTCAAGGCTGGCCAAGGACCGCGCCGCGGCGACCGTCAGCAAAGTCATGATCCCCGAGGCGCTGGATTACCCCCAGGCGGGATAAGCAACAAACAACCAGTAAGCGGGTGCCCCACCCTCGCGACGTTCTTGTTTTTGTCGCTAGGGTGGGATACCAGGAAACTGAACCAGCCAACTCATCGAGGTACCGCTCATGAGCGTGGAAACCACCACGGACTCACCTGAAATTGAAATCGACCGTCCGGCGATGGAGGTTGATATCGCCTGCGCCGGCTTCGGTCCGGCGACGGGCGGCTTTTTGACCACCCTGACCCGCGCCTGGGACGCGAACCCCTCCGATCCCGCCTTCGAGAGCAAGGTCGCGCCGGGAATGCCGCTCCAAGTCATGTGTTACGAGCGCGCCGACGATCTGGCCGCCGGCGTCAGCGGCGTCGTCACCAAAGCCCAAGGCATCCGCGCCAGCTTTCCCGACCTGAACCCGGCGGAGATTCCCATGGCTGCCGGCGTAATGCAGGAGAGAGTCTTCTATCTGCTCGATCCCCTCGGCGTCAGCCGCCGCTCCGCGCTTTTGCGACTTGGCGATGCGCTCTTGAAGACGGTGGGCAAACTCCTCGGCGTCAAGGATCACGCATTCGAGCTGCCCTGGACTCCCGCCTTTCTGCACAAGCACGGCGGGCTGGTGCTCTCCATGGGCCAATTCAACCAGTGGGTCGGCAACCAGATCATGGCGTCTGGGTTGGTACAGATCTGGCCGGGCTCACCGGTCAGCGAACCCCTGCTCTCCGGCCGCAAGGTCGAAGGCCTGCGCCTCGCCGATCAGGGCGTGGACAAATTCGGCGCTCCAGCCGACGGATTTATGGCCGGTATGGACGTGCGCGCCCTGTTGACCGTAGTTGGCGACGGCCCGGTGGGCGCGGTTGGTCAGGCTCTCGACGAAAAACTGGGCCTGCCCAAGGGGCATTCGCGCGGCGAGTGGGCCATGGGCATGAAGTTCGTGATTGAGCTGCCCGAAGGCGCCGAATTGGAGCCGGGAACCGTTTGGCACAGTTTCGGCTACCCTGAGCCGGAGATCTTTGGTTTTCTCTACGCTCATCCCGACCGCTTGGTCTCAGTGGGAATCTTCGTCCCTTCGTGGATGGGCGACCCCTCGCGCACCGCATACCGTTATTTGCAGCACTACATCCAGCACCCGGTATTGTGGAAGGTGCTCAAGGATGGGACGCTGCGGTCATGGGGCGCAAAGTCGCTGGAAGAGTCCGGACGCCGCGGCGAGCCGTTTCTGGCAGGCGACGGATTCGCTCGCATCGGCGAGGGCTCCGGCTCAACCAACATGCTCACTGGCTCAGGTGTCGACGAGGCCTGGACCACGGGCGTGCAGTTGGGCGAAGCAGTGGTGGAACTGCTGCGTGCCGGCAAGCCCTTCACCGAAGAGAATCTGAAAGCGACCTATGTGGCGCGTCGGCGGGCAAGCTGGGTTGAAGAGGGCGCAAAAGAGGCGCAGAACGCCCGCAACGGATTCCACTCGGGGATGGTCAAAGGCATGATCGGCATGGCGCTGGCCGGGTTAACCCACGGCAAGCTGTCTCTTGGGGCGGCGATCGATCCCGCCTTTGGACAAATTGCGCCCAAGCAGGCAGGAATCGACCCGAAGGTGCTGGAAGAGCTGGCCCAGGCGGCCGCAGCCGGAGGCCGTCCGCTGCACGATGCACTGCTCAGCGAGCGCGGTTGGCCGGAGGTCGAACTCGACGGCCGCTTGCTCGTCTCGCAGCAGGACGCACTGCTGATGGGCGGTAAGGTGCAGGCCAATCCCGGATTCGCTGACCACGTAACCTTCCGCGATCCCGCTTTCTGCCAGGTGTGCGGAGCAAAGACCTGCGTGGCCATGTGCAGCGGCCAGGCCATCACCCACGGACCCGACGGCGTGCCCCTGTTTGAACGCGAAAAGTGCATCCACTGCGGCGGCTGTCTGTGGAACTGCGGCCACTCTCCCGACGGCGTACACGGCAACATCGAGTTCCGCGCCGGCGCTGGCGGCCTGCACTCGGCGGAGAACTGATTTTTTCATCCAACCTGAATCCGGCGATTCCTTTTCGCCTAAAAGCCTGGGCAGAAGGAATCGGCCACTCCTAATCAATCCTCTGTCATCCTGACTCCGAGCGCAGCGAAGGGGAAGGACCTGCGGTTTTACACCAACCCTCTTGTTCTTCGGAAAAGGACTGGCCCTCAACCCGACCCTCTACGGAACGGAGATCCTCAAGAATTGCATTCGTGAAGGCTCGCCACAGCGCCGCCAGACACACCCATCTGGCCTTTCGCGCCCAATGCAACTCTCATCGATGCGATGTGCAATGGAACTTAAGGAACCTCTGATTAAGTCGGAGATTTGGAGGGTACGGGCTTTAGCCCGTACATAAAGCCAGAGGAATCAATGGGCTTTAGCCGCTGAGGGAATTCTGGCAATTACAGAGAGCACTTGATCAGAGATTCTCTAAATCCTCTGCGCCCGGCGTCCGATGTAGCCCTGTGCCTGTTGTGTCTCCAGCAGATCGACGACCACCGTTTTAATCTCGTCCAGCTTGCGTGCGCTGACGTTGGTGAACTCGATGCCGGCGCGCAGGTTTTCTTGCCGGTGGCGAATCACTCCGGCCAACTGCAGCGTATTCCCCTTCACCGAGAAGAGCACTTCCACGTGCGCAAAGGCGCCGGCGTCCAGCGGGGCGCCCAGTTGCACACAGCACCCATGCAGGCTCAGATCGACCAGCGATCCCGTGGTTTTCACTCCCTCCGGATAGATGCGCAGTTCGGCTGGCCCCGCGCACTTCCAGCGCCGGTGGGCGCGGCCCGACAGCTTGGTGTGGGGTCCGCCCGCATGGTCCTTGCCGGTCTCTAAGGCATAGCGCTGCATAGGCTTCCTTTTGATGGTAGGAATCGTGAGAAACGACAGGGGAGGTGTTTCTTAGAGAGTATCCCAAAGGCCGGCGCAGGAAGATGAGGATAATACCAAAAGTTGAACCCTGAGTAATTGTCCTTTTCCAATCGATTTCGACCGCACTTTCCGGTCTCCCAGAAACCGCCATTCCCAGATACCGGGGCGCACCTGTCGAGCCGGCGCGGCAAACACCACATCTATGAGAAACTAGAGAGGCAGCTTTGCTCCGGGGCAGCCCTGTGCCGGCTCCCGGAACCCCCGATTCAACCCAGCGAAATCCATCTCACGGCCGCGCCGGACCCCATCCGACGCCCGCCGACAGGAACTCAAGCATGATCAGCGTTAGCAATGTCAGTATGCGGTACGGCTCGAAGGTGCTCTTCGACGATGTCAGTGTCACCTTTGTCGAGGGCCGCCGCTATGGCCTGACCGGGCCTAACGGCTCCGGCAAGTCCACCTTCATGAAGGTGCTCACCGGCGATCTCGATGCGCAAAAAGGCAATGTCGTGCGTCCGCGCAAATTCGGCGTCCTGCGCCAGGATCAGTTCGCCTTCGACAGCTATCGCGTCATCGACACCGTCATCATGGGCAACAAGCCGCTTTGGGCGGCCCTGGAAGAGCGCGACCGCATCTACGAAAAACCCGAGATGACCGACGCCGACGGTATGCGCCTGGGCGAACTCGAAGGCGTCATTGGCGACGAGGACGGCTACACCGCAGAGAGCGATGCCGCCGTGCTCCTCGACGGCCTGGACATCAAGGAAGATCTCCACGAGCGCAAGATGGGCGAACTACAGGGCGGCCAGAAGGTCCGTGTGCTCCTGGCCCAGGCGCTCTTCGGCAAGCCCGAGGCGCTGCTCCTCGACGAGCCTACCAACTACCTCGATCTGGAATCCATTCACTGGCTGCAAGACTTCCTGCTCAATTACAAGGGCACCCTGATCGTCATCAGCCACGATCGCCACTTTCTCAACAGCGTCACCACCCACACCGCGGACATCGACTACGAGACCATCATTGTCTACACCGGCGGCTACGACGACATGGTGATGGCCAAGACTCAGGTGCGCGCCACGCTCGAGTCGCAGAACGCACAGCGCGAGAAGAAGATCGAGCAGTTGAACGACTTCATCGCCCGCTTTGCCGCCGGCACCCGCTCCTCGCAGGTAACCAGCCGCCGCAAGGAGGTCGAGCGCCTGCAAACCAACGATCTGGCCCGCTCCAACATCGCCCGCCCCTACATCAAATTCGATCAGGTGCGCCCCAGCGGCAAGCACGTGCTGGAGATGAAGGCGCTCTCCAAGAGCTACGGCGATCAGGTCATTCTGGAGAACTTCACCGCCAGCGTCATTCGCGGGGAAAAGATCTGCCTGATGGGCCGCAACGGCGCCGGCAAAACCACCATGCTGAAGAGCCTGCTCTCCAACTATCCTGGTCTGGCCGACAAGGAATTCACCCTCGACCACGGCAACGTCTTCTGGGGCCACGAGGCCCACGTCGGCTACTTCCCCCAGGACGTATCGGCGCTGATCGAACCCGGCCTTACCGTGGCCGAGTGGCTGCACCGCTGGGACCCGCAAGCCCACGTCGAAGACATTCGCGGCATTTTAGGCCAGATGCTCTTCCGCGGCGAAGAAGGCACCAAGCCCACCAAGGCCCTCTCGGGCGGCGAGCAGGCGCGCCTCTACTTCTGCAAGCTGATCCTCACCAAGCCCAACATCCTGATCTTCGACGAGCCCACCAACCACCTCGATTTGGAAGCCATCAACGCCCTCAACATCGCCCTGCAGCGCTACGAGGGAACGGTGCTGCTGGTCACCCACGACCACGACCTCATCGACGAAGTCGCCACCCGCCTGTGGAGCTTCACCGCCGCCGGCATCGAAGACTTCCAAGGCCCTTACGCCGAGTGGAAGGGCAAACACAACTAAGGTTCAATGAAGATCCTGTGACGAATAGAGCCGGAAGAGAAACTATCTTCTATTCCGGCTTATTCATTCCACGGGACAAGGATCTATCTACATTCGAAATTCTCCGCTTTCTCCGTATCGCCGCTGCCCTTGTACTGGGCATGTTTCGGATAGGCGCAGAGTGGGCGCGTACGGCCTGGGAAGGCCCTGCCACTGGCCACAACCCCGTCCGGCGCAGTTCCCTTCTCTACCCAGTTCACGATGGCTGTAAGCATGTCGAATTGGTCAAGCGCCGCCGGACCTCCGCCGCAGTGGCCCATCCCCGGTACGTAAAAGTAACGGCTCGAATCCCGCACCCTTTCCAATCCCCCGTTCACTTCGGCCATGTCTTTGTAGTAGCCAAGCGTGTCCAGCGCGCTGAACCAGGGATCGCTACCACCGTGGTAGAAGATCTGCTTGCCGCCATCACCAAAAAAGGTCGACAAATTGGTCGAGAGCGCCGACACCAGCGGCTCATCGCCCGCACGCGCCAGCTTGTCCACATCGATGGTCATGGCGCTAGTCGGGAGCCCGAAGATCCCCGGCCCAGTGCCAATCGAAAGCAACCCTGGAATCGGCGTCTTCACAGCTACGCCGGTATCGAAAAGAAAACCGGGATAGATCTGATCGCCATGCAGATTTTTCGGCCCCGCAAATGCAGTCTTCACGGCTGTCACTTGCGCTGCGCTCAGACAGCCGTCGCTCTTGGCTCCCTGGCATTGCAACTCGGCTGGATCGAAGTCACATCCAAATGCATCGAAGACCATGCCGTCGGCCACGCCGTCGCGGGCATCGCACCTTTTCACCAGTCCATCGACAATCAGCTTGCGATCGCTGTCGGAAAGCGCCTGACCGGTCAGCGGCTTTCCATCCGCATCCTTTGGAGCGGCCTGATTGTAGGCTACCGCCGCCCACGGCCCGGAAGCGATATTGGAATACCCCGTCCGTCGCGCCGGCGCGCCTGAAACCACCCCGTTGAAGACCTCGGGATAGAGCTGGGTAAAGATCATGCCTTCGCGTCCGCCTGTCGAGCAGCCCACAAAATACGAGTAGGCAGCCGGACTGCCATAGTAGGTCGCAATGATCTGTTTGGCCAGGTTGGCCACCTGCGGGTTGGCTTCATAGGCAAAGTCCAGCGCTGCCTGTTCGTCCTTTAGAAAGCTGAAGTCGAAGACCGCGCCCTGATGGCCCGTGTCGTTGCTGACCACGGCAAATCCCCGCGTCAAAGCCGGCTTTTCGCCGGCCGCCGTCCCTCCCAGAGGCAACCCCACTGTACCGTTCGCGCCGCCCCCACCCTGCATCAGAAAGTCATGATTCCAGGCAGTAGGCAGGGCGATGGCAAAGCGAATCCCGTACTCCTTACCATCCACACCTTTGCGCCGGTTGAGGACCCCCTCCACCATGCACCGCTCCGGCAGTTGGCCATCAAAGCCGCCATAGGGCATTTTCGGTGCCGGGCCTGGGGAAGCCAGCTCCGCGCGCGTGATCTCCAGCTTCAAGCCAGAAGCGGAAAAATTCTTCAATGCGGCGCAGTTGCTCGCCGTCTGTGCCTTCAAGCCGGCGGTCATGCCCAGCGCCGTGCATAACACTATGAAACAGGTCGCCACTTTCGTCTTCATGAAAACAAGAACCTCGCCTTTCATTCTGTGGGACGATTCACCCGCTCTGTTTTGTTTCTTCTTTCGCAGAGTGGCCCACGCTGGGTGCAGTTGGTCCGGTTCCTGGAACCTGGGGTGCAGCGATGCCAGCAGCCCACATGCGCTGGGCTGGAGTTTCACCCCGGACCAAGGCAATTCCTCCGCTTCCGCAATCGATGCCAGGGTATGAAGAGACGAACGCCGGACCGGGGGTATAAACCGTATGAACGAGCTGGTCTTTGCAGTCAGCCAGGGGGCCGATGGCGGCTTTACCGCCGAAGCGCTCAGCGAAAGCATCTTCACCCAGACGGATAGTTGGGGAGAATTGCGAGCCAACGTCCGGGAAGCAGTGCAAGCCTTTTCTTTCGACTCTGCTGCACCGGCTTCCATCTGTATTCACTTGATCCGCGATGAGGTGCTGGCGGTCGCATGAGACTCCCGCGCATTCATCCGGCCATGTTCTTTTCCAAGAGACCCGGAATCGTGCCATAATCCATTCATGAACGTGCCGACTACCGTCGAACTCCCCGCCGAACTGCTTGACCGCCTGCGCCAGCGGGCTGAAGCCACCGGCGTTGCGCTCGGTTCGCTGATCGTCCGCACACTGGAAGAGCGATATGCGGAAGAGACCGACCGGGTGAAGAAGGGCAACCCCGTAACCGGACCGCTCATCCCTGCTACGGGCAGGCGAGGGCCACTCTACCCGGTGGACGAGAATCCCCATGACCTCGTTTTTTCCTGATCTCAATGTTTGGCTCGCCCTTTCGGATGGCGGACATTCCCATCATTCCGAGACAAAGGCATGGTTTGATCGACTGTCCTACGATGCGCGACTGATTTTCTCCCGCTATACGCAAATTGGTCTTCTCCGTTTGCTCACCAACGCCTCCGTAATGGGTGAGCGGACTCACACCCTGCGCAACGCATGGGCGGTCTATGACCGTTGGCTTGAAGACCCGCTTGTAGCTTTTTTGCCCGATCCACACACCATGGAAACCGCGTTTCGATGGGTCACCGAACCTTTCGCCGACCAGCCAGCCTCCAAATGGATAGGCGATTGCTGGCTGTTGGCCTTCGCGCAGGCCGCGCAGGCTCATCTGGTTACCTTCGACCGAGCCCTGCTTCAATTCGCCTACAAGCAAGGCAACGCGGCGATTCGGCCCGTTTAATTGCCGAGCGCCTCATCTTTCGTTCGTGGAATCTAAGCACGCAGAGTCTCACAACAGGCCGCTTGGCGGTCCCCTCATCCCTGGTCTGCTAATCTTACCCTTGGTGGCAGCCGATTTCATTCCCATCTTTGAAGAAGAGTACCGGGCGGTGCGCCCGCGTGCGCCGATGCCTGTCTTTGTGCTCCGCTTCCGGCGATTTGTCTCGCTGAACACCACCATCCGGCTGCGCGACGGGCAATTGCGGGTCAACCTCTCCGACCTGCTGGAGGGCGCTCCAGAGAGCGTCATCCGCGCTATCGCCCACATTCTGCTGGCCAAGCTCTACAAAAAGCCCATTGACGCGGCGCACAACCTGCGTTACAAGCGCTTCGCCTCCTCGGCCGCCGTCACCCGCCAGACCGAATTGATTCGCGGCGCGCGCGGCAGCAAGCGTTTCTTTGGCCCCGAGGGCCGCTACTACCACCTGGATGAGGTCTTCGATTCGCTCAATATGCGCTTCTTCGGCGGATTGCTGGGCCGACCCGAGCTGACCTGGAGCGAGGGCCACTCCAAGCGCTCGCTGGGCCACTACGATGCCGCCCACAACACCATCGTGGTCAGCCGTGTATTCGACCGCCCCAGCAGCCCCCGCTACGCCATCGAGTACCTGCTCTACCACGAGATGCTGCACCTCAAGCACCCCGTCAAGATGAAGGGTACACGGCGCTGCGTCCACGGTCGCGAGTTCAAGGCTGAGGAGGCTCTCTTCCCGCAACTGAAAGAAGCGCTGGCTTTTATCAAGCGGCTGTAGTGCTGGTGGGCAGAATCCGGATCAAAGAAAGTTCTTCCCTAGCGGGCGCACATTCCGCTCTACAATGGCGTCATCATGCGCCACGCCGTTTTCACCCACATCGATCCCGAGCTGCTTCCCGTCTTCGAAGAGTTGCGCGCCCGCGAACCCATCTTCCATTCGCTTGAGTTTGGGAGCACTCACGAGGATTTCGCGCGGTCTACCGCACCGGAGTATTGGGAGGTGGGCGCTTCGGGCCGGCGCTATAGCCGGGAATTCATTCTGGCCAACACCGAGAAGATCCAATCGGTCAACGCGGCAGCGGCAGGCTGGCAATGCTCGGAATTCGGCCTGTGCCGTCTGGGAACCGACGTCTATCTTTTGACCTATACACTACGCCAGAATGATCGTCTTACCCGTCGATCAACCCTATGGCAATCCACTGCGGAAGGCTGGCGGATTCTATACCATCAGGGAACCATCGTCGCCGCCGAGGAAGACGACGTGGTTCTCTCTTGATTTTAGGAGATCGCTCTCTTCGGAGGGCCGATCAACCGCCTACCACAGCAGTGAATTAAGGTGCGACCGTCTTACGCGGCTTCTTCTTCCGAGACGACAGCTTCTTCCGGCCCAGTCGATCTGTGCCGGGCAGCCCAGAGGATGAGAACGATTCCCGCCGCCACCGATCCCAAACTCGCCCATTGGGCATTGGAGAGGTCCAACAGAACCTTCGGATTGCGGCGAAGGAATTCGACCAGGAAGCGGGCAATTCCACTCAGCAGCAGATACTCGCCGACGATGGCGCCGGCGGGCCGCTGTTTTGCGCCTCGCAGCCACAGGTAGCCGCCGATGGCCAGCCCCATAACCATCTCATAAAGCGGTGTGGGATGAACCCGCACGCCCAGCGGTGTAGGCTCAATCCCGTGCGGAAAGCTCATGCCCCAGGGCAGCTTGGTGGGAATCCCGTAGCAGCCGTCGCCGGAGAGCAGGCAGCCCAGCCGCCCGATGCCGTAACCGACCGCGGCCGCCGGAGCAGCCAGGTCCAGCGTCTTCAGCGCGCCCACCTTGGCCCACCAGCCCTGAAAGAGCAGCGCCGCAATGCCCAGGGTGAGGCCGCCGAACCACGCCAGTCCGCCGGTGTCCCAAAGCACTTGCCAGCCCATCTGGCGAAACTCGATGGGGGTGTCGATGACGTGCCAGAGCTTGGCGCCTACAATGCCGGCCACGGCAGTAAAGGCCACCATGCCCACGGCATCCGCGTCCAATTTGGCGCGGCGGAAGTTACGGTCCATGATCAACGCCGCTACGACCATCGCCACCCACATAATGGGGCCGAAGGTGGGCTGCTCACGGTGCCAGCCAAAGAGTGAGATGTGCAAAAAAGGATACATAGCCTCTCAAGTATAGACGGGCCGGCCCGCGAATCGTCGCCCGCCGCGGCAAAACTCCGCCCCATCGCTTTCCTCCCCGTTGCGGCGTTTTTTTACGCATCGCTTGCCTTACAGGCGGGCCTACAGGCGATACTGGGAGTATGCCGAACGTGAGCTATCAAGGCCTTGAAGTCCTCTATACCCGCCAGCAGATCGCCGAACGTGTCGCCGAGATGGGCGCCCAGATCACCCGTGACCTCAAGGGCGAGAAGCTGGTGATGGTGGGAGTGCTGAAGGGCGCGGCCCCGTTTCTAGCCGACCTGGCTCGAAACGTGCAAGCCGACGCCACCTTCGATTTTGTCGCAGTCTCCAGCTACGGCGCCGGAACCCGCTCCTCGGGCGCGGTCAAGCTCATCAAGGATCTCGACGCGCCCATCGAGGGCAAGAACGTTTTGGTCGTCGAAGATATACTGGACACCGGCCTGACCCTCAGCTACCTGCGCAAACTGCTCCTGCAGCAGCGGCCCAAGACGCTGCGCATCGCCACGCTGCTCGACAAGCCCTCGCGTCGGCTGGAGAAGATCGAGGCCGACTATGTGGGCTTCTCCATCCCCAATCTCTTTGTCATTGGCTACGGCATGGACTACGCGGAGCGCTACCGCAATCTGCCCGACATCTGCCTGATGACCCCGGACCACCCCGAATAGTGCCGCAATCGTAGCGAGACGAATTCCAACAGGACCATCGATGCGAGCCTGTTGAAGGCTTGCGGAGCCAGCCAGTATCCCAGCAGGACAAAGCATCGGCTCCAGCGTGCCGAAACCAGCCCGCAAGACAGTGCAGTCGTGAGCGTCCCATCCGCTATGGGTGCGAAATCGAGAACGAGGATACAACCACCTGGGTTTGATCGCCAGGCGGATTTCCGGTGTTGGTGGTGTCGTGGTACGCTCCGACTTTGAAGTACACCGCCTGGCCCGCCCACGACGACACATTGAAGGCCTGGGTCGCGTTGCTGTGGGTGGTATTGTCGGTCACGGTGATCGTCAGGGTATTCCCCAGGTACACCATCCCGTAAGTGATTGAGTCTCCCAGACTCACACCGCTCAGCAGCGTTGTCAAAGAACTCGTCCCGTTGGGCGTGGCGTAGATCTGCACGGCCACGGCGCTGCTTCCCGGCCGGTATTCGAGTACGGCAAATGTGGGGTCGTCGCCGTGAATCTGGCCGATGGTCGCTTCGTCGCTCTGGCTTGCAATCTGGGTGACTTTCACCGTTGCGTTGAGGGTTCCACCCTTGACGCTGGACCAGTCTTGCGTAGAACCCGCGCCAGTGACCGAGCCTGCCCCGCTGTAATACTCGCGCAGCTCCGATCGGGTATGGTTCGAGCCGCTGCCCGGCGAGGTGGTTGCTCCGTTGGCTACCGCCGTAAACACCATCTGGTTGGAGGCGTTCAAGTAGAAATAGGGACTGCTATATCCGCTGTTGAGGACAGCCGAGGTGACTGAGGCGGAGGCGAATTCGCTGCCGTTTGTCCCGCCGGTTCCGCCATAAATATCCAGCGGGAGTTGCAGTGTGTAGCTCTCATTGCCGCTGGCAAAACTGAAGGTTGGGTGAGGCGGAGTTAGATTGTCGCTCACGGTCACCAATGTGCTGTTGTAATAGCCCAACTCGGCTCCCCCAGTCGGGTTGCTCAAAGTTACGCTGAAGGTCTTGGTTCCCGCGTAGTTGAGGGTATCGAGCCAGGGAACGATGATGGTCTTGACGGAGCTGTCGCCCGCCGCCCATGTGAGGCTTCCGCTCTGCGCGGTGTAGTCCGTTGGGGCCGTCGCCGTGCCGTCGGAAGTGGCATACGTGACACTCACCGCGCCGCTGGTTCCTCCGGTGCGGAAGACGGCGAAGGAGAAGGAGCCGTAATTTTGCGTTGGGCTATAGCTGGACGCAGCCAGCATGAGACTGCCGGCGGTATTGGCTTCGCCATTGGGCGAGGGCGAGGTGTTTCCGCAGCAGCCAAGTTGGTTTGAGGCTACGGCGGCGCTGAGCGGCGTCACCACCGGAGCGGCGGCTCCCACCAACTCCAGGACAAACGAGCTACTGTTGCCGCAGTTGCTCGACCCTGAGCAGCCCGTGACCCAGACATTGCCCGAGGGATCGATAGCGATGCCCCGCGGCGCCGGCGAAGTGGCAGTGGTGGCCTTGGCGAAGCCTCCCGGCTGGCTCAAACTGCTGTTTGCATCCGGGGAGACCGGCGCGCCGGTGTTACTCAATTCACTCACGCTGACATAGGTCGTGCTGTTGAAGGTGCTGCTCCCACTGTTGGCCACCCAGATGTTACCCGCGCCGTCGACGGCCAGATAACGCGGGCTATTCAACCCCGCGCCGGGAAAACTCTGCGCCGAATAACTCCCCGAGGAGAGCACCAGTTCTGTGACCTCGCTGGCGCCTCCGTCGGCGCTCCAGACGTTGCCGGAGTGATCGACGGCCACGCCATAAGGACTGGAAGCAACGGTATAAGTGCTGGGTGAGGAAAGATTGCCCGCGGGCAGTTCTGTTACCGAGTTGGAACCCTCATTGCCGACCCAGACATTGCCCGCGGGGTCGATGGCCATTCCATAGGGCGTCGATCCCACCGCGCCCCAGGTCTCGGCCGAGCTTCCGTAGACGGGTGCGGCTACCGTGCCGGTGTTGGGGTATTCGAAGAGATACTGCCCGGCCGTATCTCCGCACGCGAAGAAGATGTCGTTCGCCCCATCGATAGCCATGGTCTCGGGCAGGCAGGCGGAGTCGGTCCCGGTGTTGGCGCTGAGCTTTACAGATGTATTCGATGTCGGAAAGTATTCGACCAGCGAGTGAGAGTTCGATCCGTGCTCGGCGTTCCACACATTGCCCAGAGTATCGATGGCCACCGTCTGAGGGCCGCTCATCGGCGAACCGCTGCCAGACAGAAAGGGGCTTCCCCCCACCGGCAGACCGCTCGGGGCCAACTCCACCATGCTGGTCGATGGAGAACTGGCGGCGTTGTCGATCCAGAGATTGCCGTTGCCGTCGGCCGCAATCAGGTAAGGAAGATTCAGCCCATCGCCGTTATAGAGAATGCCCAGTGTCCAATCGAAGGGGGCCGCGGTGAGACTCGGCTGAAAGGGCCCGTTGGCGGTCTGCAAGGCGTACAATCCAGAGAGATTGTTGACCGGATTCTGCGCCATATACAGCGCTGCCTGAATCGTATCCGCGGCCACCGCCTGCCCATAAGGCGAGACGGCGGTGAAAAGCGCTGCGCAGGCGCTGTTGCCATCGCTGTTCACGCAGGTGGAGAGAATATTCGCCAGAGTATTGATCTTGGTGGATTCCAGCGTCTCGTCCGCAGCCGAAACCAGAGCCCCCGAGGCCGTATTGACCAGATTCTGAGCAGTAGTCATGGCGTTGGTCACGCCGGTCAGCGATTGCGCGGTTCCCGTCACCCCCACGGTCTCGGCAAATGGGGTACCGTAGCTCACTCCCATAAACTGCTGCAGCGACCAGACGGCGGCCACGGTGGTCAATTCGTTGATGGTGATGTAGCTTCCCGCGTTCAAACTGCCGCAGGGGCCCACCACCGCCATCATAGCCAGCGCCGCATTGTTGGTGCCTGCGCTCAGTCCGGGATTGCCGCCGCTTGCGGTCAGAAACACTTGCGCCGTGGAAGAAGGACAGGTGTACTGATTGGTAAGCACAAAATTGCCGCTGGGGTCGGTGCTCACGGTGACGCCGTTATTGAGAATTGAGCTGGCGGCGGAGCCGTTGGCATTCACCGCCCACATCTGGATGTTGGCGTTCGTTACCGGACTCTGCCCGCCATGCACTCGTCCGCCCACTGCCGGAACCGCCGGCCCACTTCCCGCGCCAAGGTTCAGCGGATTGCTCGATCCGCATCCCGAAACCAGAAAAACGATCAAAGCAAACAAAACTGCAATCCGCCGATCCAGGCTCCGGCCGGCCAAAACATCCCGATAACCCATCCCTTACTCCCACCCTGTGCGGCGATCTGCGCCGCCGCGCCTGCATCGCTCTTCCTGGCGTCTTGAGTCCATGATTTGCTGTACTGAATTACCTGTCATCCAGAGCGGAGCAAAGGATCTGCTCTTCGTGAGAAGCGTAGCAATGCACCCGCCTTTTCTGGCAAAGACTCGAAGGGGCGCTCGCGTTGAAGCAGCGCCCCTCGTTGCCTTGCGTCTCGATTGCGGTTCTTACTTGATGCGCATCGAGCGCCGGGTTAAAAACGCCCCTGCGCCAACCACCAGCGCCAGAACAATGGTGGGCGCTTCAGGCGAGTCCTCGCAGCCCTCCTGAGCGCGCAGCGGCAGTGTAACTGCCAGAAAAAGAATCACCCATATAAACTTTGACCAACGCAGCATAACCGTCTCCTTCTGAGTGAAATCGAACTGGAACCTCTGTCCCGGATCCCAGCTTTGCGTTTGCTTCCAGATTGTTGCCGGGCAACCGTCTCCGCGAAGCGTTCCATAAATCCTGTGCGTTCTGCGCCGCAGCGCTGCCGAACCGGTGTTGCAAGCGGGCGGCGCAACCCAACGAAAGCCGCCCGCCGGCAAGCAAGCTGCTAGGGCATCACCGCGGGCGTTTGCCGGGCAAGGATCGGCCAGGTCGAGGTGCCGGTGCCGATCATCTGAATCAGCATGTTGGCGTTGGTCGTGGTCGAGGTCGTGTCGGGCGTCGTCCACCACACCGACCCCGTGCTATCCACCGCAACGCCCTTGATGCTGGCGTTAAAGTCTGGATAGGTGCAGGCCACCGAACCGGCGCCCGCTGCGGGAAGGCAGGGCTTGAAGCCGCCACTCTCGGAGAGAAAGGCCGGCGTTCCCAACCCGCTGGCATAGGCTGCGATACCGGTGGTGTCGGCAATCCACAGTACGTTGCTGCCGTCAGCCTCCAGGAACTTCGGCGCGGTGAAGGCGGAAGAGATCGTGGAGCAAGTCGTTGCGCCGGTAGTAAATGGCGTTCCGCCAGCGGGTATGCACTTGAAGAGACCATTCACAACCCCTCCGGTTAAGGTCTGCCCAGGCGCTCCTCCCGCGGTGTACCAGGCATTATTGGAAGAGTCGATTGCCACGCCGTAAGGGGCGTTATTGCCGGTTCCGGCAGTGGTGCTGGCGCCTCCCAAAGCCTTTTTGAATTGAACGGCCGTGTCGTAGTTAGAAGCGCTGGTCTGCGCTCCACTCAGAGGGAGGAAATACGCCGTACCGCCCAGCGATTGCGCACCGAGATTGCCGCTGCTACCGCCGTAGGAAGCGCCGAAAAAGTTGCCCAAGCTATCGAAGGCTAAGCCGCGTCCCGCTGAAGCAAATGTCGGACCCGTCGCTGTTACGCCAATGGTGAGTGCGCTACCCGTACTTGCACTGCTGCCGCTGCCCGCTGCAAAGGCCATGATATTCGGAACGCTGCTCGTCGATGTCAGGCCATTGAACCAGACATCGTTGTATTGATCCACCGCCAAACCAACGGCTTGGAAGGATTGAGAAGCGCCCGTTTGCTGAGGTACTGGATACTGGGCAGTGAAGGTGCCTGGGGAGGAAGGGCTGATGGAGATCTTTACAACCTGGTTGTAGGTTGATGTCTTGGTTCCGTAGTTAGTGGCCCAAAGGTTGCCAACATTGTCCGCCGCCAAGTTGGCGAGCAGGTAATCATGGTTGCTGTCGGCATTTTGCACGCCGGAACAGAACCAATTCGACGAACCCGGCGTACCCGTGCCGGGTGTTCCCGCCGCGCCTGATACCGGAGCTATATCTGTCGTTCCACTGTATGGTGAGATTGTCGGGCGGAAGGCGCCCGCGCTGGTCCAGCCGAAGAGGCAGGCGCTCTGCGAATTGGTAGTCGTGGTACCAGAGACATACGGCGACCACGGATCGTTTTCCGGGCTGGTCACGTAGACGTTGTCGTCGGCGTCCAGCGCCAGCATGAAGGGGAAGCCGATGCCTCCAACTGGGTTGGGCGGAACGGGATAGGCGATAGCCAGCGTCCAGTCGTTGGGCTTGGCGCTCAGAACCGGGCTGAATGCCCCGCTTATGCCGGGAGAGAGAGCCCAGAGACCGGCGATACTGGCGGCGGGATTACGCGCCAGATTCAGCGCCGCGCCCAGCGTGTTGGTGGCCGTGCCGGCGGTCTGGCTTGGAGTATTGGTAAAGAGACTGGTGCAATTGGCGCCGGCCGCGGAATTCACACAAAGTTGGAGGATATTCGCCAGGGTATTCACCACCGCCGCCGGGGCGATAGCCGAAGAGTTGCTGGGCGGCGCGGTATTGGCGGTTCCGTTGCCCATGTTGGCCAGATTGAGGGCGTTGTAAAAGGCGTGCTGCAAGCCGGATGCCGTTTGTACATGGCCTGAAGTCACAGCGTTGGTCGCCGTACCCGAAGCCAGCAGGTTCGAATTTGTGCTGGTCGCCATGATGTTCACGGTCGAACCGCTCACCGTCATGAAGCTGCTGAAGGCATAGGCCGAGGCGACGGTGGTGACCTCGTTGATGGTGGTGGAAGTACTGGCCAGACTAGTCGTGGTGCCAGTCGACTGGGTCGTATAGAGGTCGCAGTTGGTGTCGCTGGCGATGCCGATGGGGGCCATCAGCACGATATCGGCATTGGTGCCAGCTCCGGCATTGCCACCCGACCCGACCAGGTACAGAAGGTCCCCTGTAACGCATCTGCCCGTAAGGCTGCCCAGTGCGAAGCTGAAGTTGCCGTTCACGTCGGTGGTGTTGGTGGCGGTGCCCATCACGGTGGCTGTCCCGGTGTACACGCCGCCAGAGGCCGTGCCGACACCGGACTCGTACAGGGTGACCGTGGCGCCCACGACGGGCGATTCGCCGCCGTGCATCTTTCCCAGCTGAACAGATGCCGCGGGCGAAGAAGGCATGAGCGAGCCGCCGGGCTGGACGCCGCAACCCGCCATCGCGAGCGTACCCACCGCAGCCAGCGCAAGCGCAATATAACGCATGAATTTGTACGAATTCATTGAAGAACTCCTTCGGACTCAACTGCCCGCCCATGATAACGAGGATTACGGCTATTGTCTAGAAAAAAGTCATCCGTGGTCATACCACAGCGGTTTCTTATACCATGAAACCGCAAGCTGGGATACCATGGCGGTTGCTTCCATTTCCTGGGCGGCGGCTACTCGATCAGCGCGAAACAATCTGGATTGTTTATGGTGGCAGGTCGGTTCAACGATGAAAAACGGAATTTCAAGCGTCATTTTGGCCTTCGGTTTGCTCGCTGGCCTGACCGGGTGCGGAGGCGGATCGGTAAGCACATCCGGGGGCGGGTCGGGCAATAGTTGCACCCCCGCGTCCGCGACCCAACCGACGCCTACCTGCCCAGCGCGCACCCCTGTCAGCGGAGTGGCACTGAGCGGTAAAGTGCTGGCGGCCCAGCAGGCGGTGAGCGGGGCGACGGTCCAGCTTTACGCGGCGGGGAACACCGGCAACGGCTCGGCTCCGGCCGCCCTGCTGGCCACGGCCGCCGTAACCGACGCCAATGGCACCTTTTCCGTCACTGCCGGCTACTCCTGCCCCTCGGCGCAGACGCCCCTCTATGTGGTCGCAAAGGGTACTGGCGCCAATACTTCGCTCTGGCTGATGACCGCCCTGGGGCCTTGCGGCAGTTTGAGTGCCGGCTCCAGCATTGTCGTCAACGAGGTGACCACCACCGCCTCTGTCTGGGCGCTGGCCCCGTTTTTGTCGAGTGGCGGCGCGGTAGGCGCGAGCTGCACCAACACCGCCGGGCTGAACAACGCCTTTGCCACCGCCGCCAGCCTGGCCAATCTCCGCACCGGCAGTTCGCCGGGCGCCGGAATTCCCGCCACACTGAGTGTGCCCTCAGCCAAGCTCAACACTCTGGCCAACGCGCTCGCCGCCTGCGCGGCCTCGAGCGGAGGTGCTGCCTGCACGCAACTCTTCTCCGCAGCAGACGCTGGGGGCGCTGTTCCCACCAATACGCTGGATGCGGCCAGGAACATTGCGCGCCAGCCGGGGAACAACGTAAGCTCCCTATTTTCAATAGCTCAAGGAAATTCCACCTTTACCCCTGCGCTCTCTGCCGCTCCCTCGGACTGGATGCTGGCCAACACCATCCAGGGCGGCGGCATGGCGATGCCGACTTCGCTGAGCGTAGCAGCTTCAGGGAGTGTCTGGGTCTCCAGCTACGAGGGTTCTGTAACGGAGTTCACGCCAGCGGGCGCTCCCGTCTTCCCCACCGGCATTGGCGGCTCCGGCATCAACCAGTCTTATGGAATGGCTCTGGATATTCTGGGCGATGTCTGGATCGCCAACCAGCAAACCTCGCTGAATAGCGGCCTGGGCGACGTCACTGAGTTAAGCCCGGCCGGCCAGGTTTTGCTGAGCGGCGTCACCAACGGGGGCATTTACTTCCCTGTTGCTGTGACCGCGGACAGCAATGGCAACCAGTGGATCGTCAATTATGCCAAATCTACGGTGACGCTGCTCAATAGCTCCGGCACTCCGCTCTCAGGAACCACCGGCTGGGGCGGGAATTCGCTGGCCTTTCCCGTGGCCCTGGCGGTCGACTCCAACCATAGCGCCTGGGTCGCCAATCAGGCGGGGAAGCTGCCCATCACCCACATTTCTGCCGATGGCTCGCTGGTTACCAATTACGACTGCGATTGCGACGAGGCGTCGGGCATCGCCATCGACCAAAACAACAATCTGTGGGTGGCGAACTACGCCACCAACAGCATCAGCGAAGTGAGCAACTGCGGAACCTTGCTGGTGGATGCAGTGACCGGAGGCGGCCTGATGCAGCCGCAGGGGATCGCCATCGATGGCGGTGGCGCCGTGTGGGTGGCGAACTACCATGGCAACACGCTCACTGCCCTGAGCGGATCTACGGCTGCCACACCGGGGAGCATTCTCTCGCCGGCCAGCGGATTCGGCGCAGATGCGGCGCTGCTCGATCCCTTCGCCTTGGCCATCGACCCCAGTGGGAGTATCTGGGTTTCCAATGCCGGCGCAAACACACTCACCCAGTTCGTCGGCGTCGCCGTCCCCGTGAAAACTCCCCTGGCCGGGCCGCCCCAACTACCCTAACTTTCGGCGGCAAGAACCCTAGAGCGATTCCAGAATTGGAGTACCCATAAACCATGCATTCAAGTCGGCGCGAGCCCCAGCGAGCGACGACCTGGCAAGAAGGTTGCAGGGTATAGCCATTCTGGAATCGCTCTAAGTCGAAGGGATACGTAAGTGTCTTGGTCTGACCGCGGAAAAAGCGCTCGGAGCGGATTGGTCTGACCATTCAGCCGATAGTTAGCGCAGACCGGCGGCAAATCCACATGTTTCTAACCATCCAAAGACTGCATTCGGGGCGCCCTACCGCGAGAGGGTAAACTCCAGAATCGCTGTCTCCGCTGCGGGATGCGAACTCATGCGGCGAGCTGCGCTCAGATACTCCGGCTGGCGGTAATGCAGCGCGGCCAGCAGAAGCGGCTTCTCCAATTCTCCGCTACGCATGCCGTCTAGGTTTTTGTAAGTCCATTCCTGCTTCCCGGTCAGATAGGGGAGAAGGTAATCGAGCGCTCCCTGCAGCGAGCCTCCGGCTGGCGACCGATAAGTCCAAAGATCGACACCGACTTTGTCGCCGATCTGCGCCAGTTGCATCAATGCGGCAAGATTGAAAACCGAATAGGAAAAGGACTTGGTGCGCGCCAACTCCAGTGGCTGCTTGCCGTCCGCCTGGATTTGACCGTCAATCCGGCGCTGCCTGGCCGACTCGACCACCTGCCGGGCCAGATCGTTGCGCCCCAGAAAATAGGCAATCCCCGCCAGTTGTTCATCGAACCAGCTTCCGTGATTATTCTTGGCGGCAGCCTCTTGCTGGCCATTTTTGCTCGTCTGCAGCCACGCCAGGTAGGCGGTGAACCACTGCGTCATGCCCTCCTGATCGGCTTTGGTCCAACTCGCCGATCCGGCCAGCAGATGGATCGCGTCGCCGATCGCAGGCAGGCCGCGGGCCTCAAGGACACCTTCTTCCCGCCCGTTGTTCACCCCCAAGACCGCTTGCGCGAAGTTCAGATTCGGATTCATCCGGCTTGCCGGGTCGAGAAACCAGGTGCGCAGCAGCAGTGTGGCGCGCGCCGCGTACTCCTCTTTGCCGGTAAGAAAATAGCCCAGCGCCAGCGCATGAACGCTTTTTTCCAGCAGGAAGAGGTTCTGATGATCGGGGATCTTGGCTGTCTGCGGGTTCCGTTCCCCGTCGTGGCGGATATAGGGCAAACCGTTCGCCGTCCCTGGGTTGGGCCAGAAATACGGCGCCAGGCTCATGTAGTCGTGCTTGTCGCCGCTGGGCGGCGTTTGCGGCTTCCCGGTCACCGCCAGCAAAGGAGTGTGCAGTGCCCGGTCGGCTTCGTCGCGAACGGCTTTGAGCACCTCCGGGGCCTGCTTTTGCTTCAAGAAGACCAGTTGATTGGCATCCATCAGCGCCAAACGGGGAGGGGGCGCGCTGGCCGACTGCGCCGATGCGGCCGCCGCGAGAATTGAAAATGAGAGCAAAAAGAGGGTTCGCACGACGGTTGTGCTCCTTGGGTAGACTCGATACGGATTCTACGGCCTTCTCCATCGACCCGTCTCATTTGCACTGCGATTTTGCCGCTTTCAAGCGCATGAAACACTGCTGAAGCGAGTGACACTTCGCTTCTGTTGCCGGACGAGTGCTGATGGCGCCACCGGTACGAACGTTTGACACGTCCAGGTTGCAGATCGTAACAAGTTGATTCTATGGATAATGATCGTGCACGAGGGAGGCAAACGGTGAGTCACTTGCCAGTTGCACGTTGCGCGAATGACGATCACACTGCTTCACTGACTCAATTTCGAAGATGTGCCGGTCGCGCGGCTCTGAGTCGGTTGAAGCGCAAGGGGAGGGTAGTAAATTGGCAATTTTTGGACTTTTTCCCAACCGGATGAAATTGGGTCCCACGGTTCTAGGCTTCGCTGGAGTGCTACTTCTGCTTTTGCAGTCCATGGCCTGGGGCCAGGCGCAGAATACCGGCACGGTGTCGGGCAATGTCACCGATCCCCAAGCCAGGGTGCTCACCGGAGCCAAGGTCCTGCTGTCCTTGCCGGGGCAAGGTCGCCAATTTACAGCCGAAACGAACGAAAAGGGCGAATACCTCTTTAACGACGTGGCGGTGGGGGTCTACACCCTGCGCATCGATGTAGCCGGTTTCGAAGGCTACGTGGTGCAGTCCATTCAAGTAGATGCGGACCAAAACGTGCGCATTGACGCGCAGTTGCAGGTGGGCGCGGTGGGGGCGGAGGTAACCGTGGAGGCCTCCTCGACCGTCGTCGACACCCGCTCGGCGACCATTGGAACGATGATCGACAACAAACTCGTAGAAGAGCTGCCCATCGACGGCAACAATGTCGTCTCCCTGGCTGCGCTGCTGCCCGGCGTCACCAACGTCAATGCTCCCACGAGCTTCACTTCCGACGTGGGTGGACCCACCTTTAACGTCTCCGGCTCGCGCAATAACCAGAACATGTTTCTCTTCGACGGCCTTCTCTGGAACAACCTTTTCTACAATACCGGCCTCAATTACCCTCCGCCGCACGCGCTGCAAGAGACCAGTGTCCTGCTCAACAACTTCAAAGCGCAGTATGGACGCAGCGCCGGCAGCGTCTATAACGTGCTGACCCGCGGGGGCTCGGATGCCGTTCATGGCACGCTGTGGGAATACTTGCAAAACAGCGCCTTCAATGCCACCGATTACATTACCCAGGAAAACCCCAAGCTGGTCTCCAGTCAATTCGGAGCAACGGTTGGCGGTCCCATTCGCCGCGATCGCGCCTTCTTCTTCCTCACCTTTCAGGATCTGCGCCAGGGAGCCCAGCAATTGGCTCTGCAGCGGGTCCCCGATCTTGCGCAGCGCGGGTATTCCTCCGTTGGTGTTCAACAATCCTGCGCTTCCCCGCAGTTTGCCGGCAAGACCTGCGCCACCTTTGGGGAGGACTTCCCCGGCGTCAATGTCAATCAGGCTCTCAAGAACCCGTTGTACAGTTCCACCTACTCGTCCACCGTCACCAGCCAGTTGAACGCTGCCTGGACTCTGGCCGGCAACACGGGCATCTCTCCCTGCGTTACGCTGCTGAACTCGGTGATGAATTCCCTTCCCTCTCCGTACAATAAATACCTTCCCAATGCGGAGATCCCCACCGTCTGCTTCAATCCCGTCGCGGTGAATTTTTACAACAACTACCTGGTTCTTCCCAACACCACGCGCGGCGGCGACTCTCATTATCTGCTCAGCCATGGCAACCATCCCCAGAGCTCGCCAGAGGGCATGGCGCGCGTCGACTTCAACCTTGGACGCCACGTTACCGACGCACGCTTCTTTGTCAAAGAGAGCTCCGACACTACCGCCAATGGCGCGACCAATGTGGGTGTCGCAACCTACGAACCCGATGCCAACAGCTCCAACCTCTACTTCGGCAATATCGGCGACACCTGGGAGCTGAGTCCCAATCTCCTCAACGTGCTGCGCGCTGGGTACAAGCGCTATGCCTACATCATCAATCCCACCGATCACAATACCTGGCAATCCCTGGGTTCAAACCTGGCCATTCCCGGAGTTCCCGAACTGCCCAAGGTGGAAGCCACCAACTGGTTTACGGTCGGCGGTCCCAACTCGGTGTACTCCAACACCATTAACGAGAGCATCGAAGTCGATGACAATCTCTCCTTGGAGCGCGGGCGTCACAACCTGCAGGGCGGCGTGCAGTTCCTGCGGCTCCAGTATCTGCACCGTTTCGATACGGAGCCTTTTATCGAGGCCGAAGTGCAAAACACCGGCGACTCGATCGGCGACTTCATCATGGGCCTGGCCTATCAGACAAACGTGGGCAACTCGACCAATCTGGCGGCAATCCAACATGCGGTTTATCTCTATGCCCAGGACGATTGGCGCATCACCTCGCGTTTGACGCTGAACTACGGGCTGCGCTACGAGCTTCCTTTCCCCTGGAACTCTCCGGACCGCCAGGCGGTGACCTTCGTTCGCGGCTACCAGTCGCAGGTCTTTCCCTCCGCGCCGTCGAGCATGGCCTACGAGGGCGACCCTGGGGTTCCCGACTCGATCGCCTCCACCAAGTTCGAGAGCTTTGCGCCGCGCGTGGGCTTCGCCTGGGATGTCTACGGAGACGGCAACACCTCATTCCGCGGCGGCTTCGGCATCTTCTACGACAATGTGAACGCCAATATTGTCGGCGTCGGCGAACCCTACCACTACAGCGCCACATATTCCGACCCGTTAGGCGGATTCTCCCAGCCGTTGATGGGAGAGCCGGCGGTGCCGCAGAACTACATCAAGGGTCAGCCGCAGTTCCCTGCGCCGTATACCGTCAACTTTGCCGACAAGAACCTGACCACTCCGTATGTCGAATCGATGAACTTCGGCGTCCAGCAGCGCCTGGGCAAAAGCGCCACTCTGGAGATCAACGGGGTCGGCAAGCTGGGCCGCAAGCAATTGATGCAATTCGACCTGAACCCGGCGATCTACGATTGCTCCGGCGCCTACTATCTCTCCAATCCGCAGGCCTATTGCAACCAGGCGGCCAATAACGCGGCATCCTACGTGCAACGCGTGCAGTATCCCGGCTACAACTACGGTGGCCAGGGAATCGTGGACAACGCCAGCGTGGCAACCTCCAAGTATTTCGGCCTGCAAGCCATCTTCATGGAGCGCCTGAGCAAATCCCTGAACGTAATCGCCTCTTACACCTGGTCGCGCTCGATCGACCTGCAGAGCAACGGCCAGACCAACACCAGCCAGACTCCGCAGCCCAACAATCTGCGAACCCAATATGGACCGTCGGATTTCAACTCGACGCACATCTTCAATGCGGGATGGGTCTGGAAGCTGCCTTCCTTTTCCAAAGGGGACCGGCCGCTCCGCATCGCCACCGGCGGTTGGAGCCTGGGCGGTATCGTCAATCTGCATACAGGAATGCCCTACAACGTCTACATCGCCGGCGACCAGAGCCTGACCGACGAACGTCCGCAGCGGCCGAACTTGGTGCCGGGCGTGAATCCCATTCTGCCCAGCAACCGGACACGAGCGCAGAAAGTCGCAGAGTGGTTCAACCCTGCCGCCTTTTCCACCCCGGCACTGGGCACCTTCGGCAATCTCTCCCGCAACGCTTACTACGGACCGGGATACGACTCTGTGCATCTGTCGGTTTCGCGCCTCTTTCCCCTTCCTCATGAAGGCATGAATGCGCAATTCCGCTGTGACGCATTCAATGCCTTCAACAATGCGAACTTCGCCAATCCCAATACGCAGTTGGCGAACAGCACGGCCAATGCCGAGGCATCCAACTTCGGCACAATCCTGTCGACCATCGGCACCAATGGCGCCGTGGGAACCAACGGACGCCGCCTGCAACTCTCGTTGGTTTTGCATTATTGAGGGGGCGAGGACCATGCACAGGATGAGATCGGGATCGGGACCAGAACGCGGAATGAGGATTGGGATGACAATACAGAGGTTGGGAAAGATCGAGTCAGTGGCCTTGCTTGCGGTGTCGATGTTGGCCGGTGCGGCCGCCTGCGGAGCGCAGGCCCCGGCGATGGTGCAATTACCCTTCGGCTCGACGGTAGCCGGGCTGGCGCCGGGAAGCGGCGCAACGCAGTGCAGTTCCAGCGTGGATATTCCGACCATCAAGGGAACCCATCTGGGCGATGGATGCCTGCCCACACAGGCAACGCTTTTCGCTCCCGCCGGTACTGCGGTCGATGCACTGGGCAACATCTACATTGCCGATTACAGCAATACCCTGCTGCGCGTCGTCTATAACGGCGGTGCGCAACTGGCAGCCGCCATCACCGCGGCCAACGCATTGAACGCGCCCAATCTGGTCCCGCAGCCGGGACACATCTACACTCTGGCCGGCGGCTGGACGGGCAGCATCACCCTGAGCGGGAGTCCCAAGAAATACTACTGCAACGGCAACGGCACGGGAACCGTGGGGGTTGCGTCGAATGGAGATGGATGTCCCGGCGCAGAAAGCTATGCCAAGCCGCGCGGCGTCACCCTGGACAAAGACGGCAACGTCTTCTTTACCAATCTTGCCGGCGGGCAAACGGTGCGCGTCTTCATGGTCAACCCCGGCGTCGCCAGCGCGCCAACGGCTGCCGCCAATCTGCTGACAACGCTCTATGGAAGCACCCTCACCGCGCCGCCGCAGACCGGGTTTGTCTACTCGATCGCCGGTACCACGGTAGCAGCTTACTTCGGCGATGGCGGGAATGCGCAAAAGGCAGACTTCATCAGTATTCGCGACGTCGCTGTGGATGCAAACGAGAATGTCTACCTGAGCGATGGCGCCGTCACTGTGACCACCGCCAATGGCGTCAATACGGTGACCGCCAGTTCATCTGGCGCGAACACCGTGCGCATGATCAATGGAAGCACGGGAATCATCACCACCATCGCCGGCGGAACCGGCTGCACAGAAGCCACGACAGCAACGACCTGCACGGCGGATGCGGGATTCAGCGGAGATGGCGGTCTCGCCGCCAAGGCGCTCCTGAGCGCTCCCTACACGCTTTTCCTGGACAGCAACAGCAATCTCTATATTGCCGACTCCGCCAATGGGCGACTGCGTGTGATCTACAACTCCGGCACTGTGCCGGGATTGACAAACCCAGTCGCCGGCAACATCTACACCGTGGCCGGCGGAGGAACCTCTACAACCTCCGGCTCGCCGGCCAGGCAGATCGCGATTGCTGAATTGGTCTCTGCCGGCATCGATACACAAGGCAATCTCTACGTGGGAGATGCCAGCAGCCGCTACTTTTGGCGGATTGACGCCTCGACCGCAATCGCCACATTGATTGCGGGAAATGGAATCACCATCAGCGGATCGGTCGTCACCGCCAATCCTACCGCTGCCGCGGGCAAAGCGTGCAACCTGGGCAGCGGCGGGCCTCTCTCGACGGATACTCTGGGCGACGGTTGCCCCGGACTGCAAGCGGCCGTAAGCAGCAGTATGCTTCTGGCCTTTGACACCGCCAATAATCTCTATGAGACGGAAAGCACCAATGCCGTCATCCGGCGCTTCTCGATGAACGATCAGCTCCCCTCCGCGACCGTTGGATCGAGTATCGTGCAACCCCTGGCCTATCAACTACTCACGGCCCAGACATTGAATAGCGAGTCGTTCTCCCTGCAAGGGGGCGCGACGGCGGAGTTTTCCGACGCCGGCGGAGATACCTGCGCTCTGGGCCAGGCCCAGACGGCGGGCGTCCTTTGCGTGGTAAATGTCGCCTTTGCTCCGTCTGCCGCGGGCGCGCGGAATGGATCGTTTCTGCTGAGCAGTTCCGCCGCAAATGCGCCGCTGGTTTATCTGAGCGGCACAGGCGTGAGCGGAATGGAATCGGGCGATCCGGGAGCGCAATTCTCTATTGGCAGCGGCCTGAAGCCATCCGGCGTTGGAACCGATGCGCTAGGCAACCTTTATATTGCCGACTCGGCCAACGGCCAGGTTCTGCGTGCACCGGCGGCTGGCGGAACAGCGACTGCGATCCTCTCCGGATTGAGCTCTCCTGGGCAGGTAGCCGTCGATGGCGCGGGCAATGTTTATGTTGCCGATGCAGGCAATAACCGCATCGCGGAATTACCCGCTGGGAGCGCGACAGTCGTCTCCGTGGGCAGCGGATTGAACAAGCCCGCGGGTGTCGTGGTCGATGGAATGGGCAATCTCTATGTCGCCGACACCGGCAACAAGCGCATCGTGAAGATTCTTCCTGGCGGTGTGCAGCAGACACTGGCCATCGGCGGTTTGAACACTCCGACGGGCCTGGCGCTGGATCTGGCTGGCGATCTCTTCGTCGCCGATCCTGGCAGCCTGCAGGTTGTGGAGCTTCAGTCCAACGGAACCCAGACCGTCTTCAACGCAGTGGTTACCCCTGAAGGGGTTGCGATAGACGCCGCGGGCGACGTCTATATTGCCGACTCCTCCAGCGAAGAAGTTCTGCTCTTCCCCGCAGGCAGCACAACCGGCAGCGTGCTGGGACGCGGTCTTCAATCTCCGGTCGGCTTGGCGATTGATCAGAACGGCAGCGTCTATGTGGCGGAGCTGCAGGCAACCGGAGCATTGGTGATCGATCGCGCGGCTGCCTCTCTGAGCTTCCCCATCACCAACGTCAATCAGGCGACGACGGTTCCGCTGCTCCTTTCCAATAGCGGCAATGCGCCGTTCTCCTTCACCGGGAGCCAGTTTGCCACGGCAACCGGCGATACCGCAGTGTTTTCGCTTGTTTCTGGTACTTCGAGCCCCTGTGCTCTGGCCACGCCGGTTCCCTCAGCAACTCAGTGCCAATTGACCGCATCGTTTTTGCCGACGGACAGAGGCACGTACAGCGAAACCGCCACCTTGGTCACCAACGCAGCCAACAGTGCGACGGCGGATGTGGTTCTCACCGGAACCGGCTTCCAACTGATTTCGACCACAGTGGTCGTCCAGGTAACCTCGCCCAGCGGAAGCATCGTCTATGCGCAACCTGTGACGGTCAGCGGCACGGTCACGCCGCAGATCACCGCCGGCGCTATGACCGGAACTCTAACCTTTACTGTGGATGGCGCCGTGCAACCCGCGCAGCCATTGGGCAGCGGCACGGTCGCGCAGAAGCTCAATCTGGCGGCCGGCACGCATGTGGTCTCTGTCAGCTATAGCGGCGACGCGGTCTATGCCAGCAGCAGCGGCCAGACCAGCTTCACCATCGCACCCGCCGTGACTAAAACCGTTTTGACGTTAAGCGTCGGCATCTCTGGCGGTAATCCGCAACTGGCGCTGCAAGCCACCGTTTCTTCCACCACCGCCAGCAATCCGGGGGGAACCGTCACCTTTTATGCGGGAACGGCAGCGATCGGTTCCGCCGCTGTGAACGCACAGGGAGTCGCATCTTTCACCACATCGACGGTGAACTATAGTTCCTATTCCTTCACCGCGGCTTACAACGGCACTCCCAACTTTGCCCAATCCACTTCGACTCCCGTTCTACCCACCGCCGATTTTCTGCTCTACACCACCAGCACTTCCGTGGCCACGGCTCAGGGAGGGGTCGTCTCCATGGCGATCACCGTCAATCCCCTCTTCAATTTCAGCGGTACGGTCACAGCTTCGTGCGGCAATCTTCCCGCCAACGCCGTCTGCCGCTTCCAGCCCGTCAGTTTGTCGATGAGCGGAACGGCAGCACAAACGGAATCGATTCTGATCTATACCAACGTGCCCTCGAACCTGGCGCAAAGCCAGTCGCCCACGGGACCGGGAAGTGTGGAAGCGGTCTCCGTAGTGCTCGCCGGCCTTTTTCCCGGAGTTCTATTCTTGCTCTTGCCGAAACAGAGGCGGAAAAGATGGGTGGGCCTCCTTATATGGATGCTGGTTTTGGGAGCGGCTGCCGGTTTAAGCGGATGCTCCAACGGAACCGCGTCGACATCTCAGCCCACTCCGCCAGGAATCTACGCCATCACCGTCGACTTTGCCGGTCCCAACAGCCTCGATCACAGCATGAATCTCAGTTTCACGGTGAATGGGAATTAGGGAATCCCGGTTCTGAGGGTGAACTGCGTCCGGCAAGGCTGAATCGTCCCGGCTTTTTGGCGCAGTCCATCCCTCTTCCGATGGACGTGCTCCTCCTGTTGCCGAATTTGCAAGATCAATCGGTTTCAAAACAGAGTCCGCTTTAGAGGTCGAAAGGTCTTCATGTTCGATTCATCCCGCAGGCAGTTTATCCAGGCAGCATCGCTCTCGGTTGCCGGCGCACTCGTCTCCATTTCGTCGCGCGCGGCAGCTTCCACAACGATCGCTGGCCAGGATGGAAGCCGTACGAACGTACGCCAACTCGATCAGGGCTGGCAGTTTCATCAAGGCTCCCTGAAAAGCATCGCGGAACTCTGGCAGCCCGCCCAGGAATCCGCGTGGCAGGCGGCGACTCTGCCCCACTGCTTTAACGGCGGAGATGCCTGCGATCCCGACCAGCCCTACTTCCGCGGACAGGGTTGGTACCGGACGCAACTGGAGGTACGCAATCCATATATAGATGGGCGTACCATTCTTCACTTTCGAGGCGCGGGACAGACCACCACACTTTGGGTCGGAACCGAACGGATTGGAACGCACAAGGGCGGATACGATGAGTTCTCCTTCGATATCACGGAATCCGTCCGGCAAATCCCTTCGGCTCTGGCCAAGGGGGGTATACGCGTCGCAATCTGTTGCGACAATTCCCCAGATCAAGAGCGTGTACCCTCCGATCTCAGCGATTTCTGTCTTTACGGCGGGCTCTACCGGCACGTCAGTCTGGTTTATCTGCCGGCTCTATCGCTCGATGCGGTGCACATTCTGCCCACCGTCGGCGCAGACGGATCGGCGCAGGTAACGGTCGCAGCCCGGCTCTATTCTGCTTCGCCGCACTCGGCGCGCTGCACCGTCTCCGTCGAAGTCGAAGACGCAGCGGGTCAGCGCATTCATCGCTCTTCGCAATCGCTTCCTGCCTGGAGCGATTTTGCTCATTTGGCCGCATTGCGCATCGCCCAGCCGCAGCTCTGGTCGCCGGAGAACCCCCACCTCTATCGTTGCCGCGTGACCCTTTCCACTCCTATCGGAGAAACCTCTCTGGAGGAGCGCTTTGGCGTTCGTCAGATCGAATTTGTCGAACACGGCCCCTTTTTGCTCAACGGCAAGCGCCTGCTCTTGCAGGGCACACAACGCCATGCGGATCACGCCGGCGTAGCCGCAGCCATGAGCGACGATCTGGTGCGCCAGGAGATGCAGCTCATCCGCGACATGGGCGCCAACTTCATTCGCCTCGGACATTACCAGCAGGACAGGCTGGTCCTCAATCTCTGCGACGAACTCGGCCTGATGGTGTGGGAAGAGGCCCCCTGGTGCCGCGCCGGAGTCGGCGACGCGGCCTTTCAAAAGAACGCCAAGGAGATGCTCGAGCACCTCATCGACCAGCATTACAACCATCCATCCATCATTCTCTGGGGATTGGGAAACGAAGACGACTGGCCCAACGAGTATCCCAGCATGGACCAGAACGCAATCCGCACCTTCATGACCGAGATGCGCGATCTGGCGCATCGTCTGGACGGTTCCCGGATGACCTCCTTCCGCCGCTGCGACTTTGCCCGGGATATTCCCGATGTCTATTCGCCGTCGATCTGGGCTGGATGGTACCGGGGCAACTATCGCGAGTACGAGCAAACTCTGCTCAAGGAACGGGATCGTGTCAAGCGCTTCATTCACATCGAGTGGGGGGCCGACAGCCACGCCGGGCGTCACTCCGAAGACCCGGACGCGGTGCTCCGCAAAGTTCCTACCGGTGGGGGCACCGATGAACGCGGCCTGGACTACATGAAGAGCGGCGGAGACGTCCGCGTCTCAAAGGATGGCGACTGGTCGGAGACCTACGCCTGCAACCTCTTCGACTGGCACCTGAAGACGCAGGAAAAACTGGATTGGCTGACCGGGTCGGCTCAGTGGATCTTCAAGGACTTTGCTTCGCCCCTGCGCGGCGACAACGCCATTCCGCGAGTCAATCAGAAAGGTGTGGTCGAACGCGATCTGACGCTGAAGGAATCATATTTTGTCTTTCAGTCTTTCTGGGCCAAAAAGCCTATGGCCCACATCTATGGACACAGTTGGCCGATTCGCTGGGGCAAATCCGGAGAGTCGCGCACCGTGCGTGTGTATTCCAACTGCGAGCGCGCCGAGTTGTTTCTCAACGGAATCTCTCTAGGACTCCGGCATCGCGATAGCCAGGATTTTCCGGCGGCGGGACTGCGCTGGGAGACTGCTTTTCAGAGCGGGATCAACCACCTGCGCGTCGAAGCCCGGATGGGCGCGGTGAGTGTCTCGGATGAAGTATCGTTCCACTACCAAACCGAACCCTGGGGCAAGCCTGCCGAACTTCGTCTCTTCGAGAAGGTACGCAAGGGCAATATGGTTACTGTCGAAGCGAAAATCTTCGACAAACAGGGCGTACTTTGCCTAGACGCCGCCAACATGATTCGCTTCTCGCTCTCGGGCGAAGGCCGCCTCATCGACAATATGGGAACAGCCAAGGCCTCGCGCGAGGTGCAATTGGCCAATGGGTGCGCCGAGATCTCGCGGCTTGCAACAGGACCATGCACCATTACGGCAACAACAGAAGGATTGCCCCCGGCAGCGATCAATATCTGACAACAAAGCCCAACGGAGCATAACGGTCCATCGGTCTTTCTATCGCTGCAGGGGACTACGGTTGCGGGGCCGCGGCATCGTAGCCTTCCAGAATGTGCACCTCGGAGCGGAAAACGTGATACTCCGAGAAGACTGCCTCACTCATCTCGGTGAGCAGCGGACCAGGTGGATCAGCACCCCCCGGCAACCGCGGCAGTTCCCCTCCGCGCTCGATGGAAATGTTGCGTACCGGGCAAATATAGCTCTTACCGGCGATCACCACCGGGCCGTACTCCACCAGCGTGTCGGAGCGAACAATCGGCAGGCCGGCGGTCAAATCCGCCTGCACAGTCTGACGCAGCACAGCTCCTGTCGCCGGGTCGATGGCCAACTCGCCGTGATAACCGGTCAGCCGTTGCGCAATACCGCCTTCGTACCAAAGCAAAGGGTTCTTGTAACCAACGACATAGTGCGATTTACTCTCTGGAACCACAAAGTGGAAAACCGCCACCAAGCCGGCCGTGCCTTGTTCCCAGCGGCTCCAGTTCAGGCTTCCTCCAACGGCGTCATCCAACACCATGGTCAAAGCCGAACCAAAGACGCCCTCGACGTTCAGATGGGCTGCCTGCGTCGCCGGTGTTCGGCCTTTGGTTTGCACCAGTTCCTTGCCGTCGCGGAAGAGCACAGTCGCGCTCTCCTGATCGATCTTGCGCAAAGGCCCGTGGGTGGATTCATCGCTCCCCGGCTTTCTCGCCGTGGGCAACGCCTCAGAGAAATAAGACGTGGTGCGTGTGGCGGAGAAGTTGGGCAACCGGGGCAGGGTCTGATGAAGGTAATCGATAGTCAGCAGCAGAATGCGCCGCTGTTCGGCAGCATCTGGCGGTGCGGCGGCAGGGATCTCCGCTGCCGGGGGAGCCAGAAAGGCCGATGCAGCGGCCAGCGCTGTAAGCTCCTGCTGGCTCTTTGTTCCGCGCAACTCCTTCTGCCAGCGCTCCAGCCGGACGCTGCTCGCCCGCTCCGTCAATTCCAGGCAATTCAGGGATTGCACCACCTTGCCATCGCGCTGGCCGCGCAACCCGTCGATTACCCGTTCCAACTGCTCCACGGTGACCGGCTGAGCCGAACACAGCAGACCGGAATTCTCTGCCTGGCCCGCTGCCGTGAGCCATACGACCGCCGTCAAGCCCAACAGCAGCGTTCTCGTCCATCGATGCGGCTTGATCATTCCATCCCTCACAGCGGATTTCCCTGGCAAGGATGCCAATTACCCGCAGCCTTCGGCAAGCTGTAGCCCTGAATAAGATCAACTCAGCACAGTGTCTCCGGTTTGCCCTACGACCGGCAAACGCCTTCCCAAACTGAAACACACAAAAGCCCGGCAAGTTGCATGGGAGTGCAGAAAATGGTGCGGCCCGATGCGGTAATCGTTGCGCTCTGCGCGTAAACAGTTACGATAATCTTTACCCTGCCGATGCAATCCGTTGCGATTGCAGCTAGGAGTTGGTCCGCCATGAAGAACCGCCTGCTTTCCCTCTCCGTCCTGCTCTTCGGGATCTCCACCGCTACTGGAGGCTTCCATCTTCTGGCCGCCCAATCCGTCCGTTCGCCCCTGGGCAGCGCCCAGGCCGAGACGCAATGGCGGCAGGATCTCTCCGCATGGCGCGCTCAGCGGGAGACCGAGGTCTCCGCACCCGATGGCTGGCTGACGCTGGCCGGGCTGGACTGGCTTAAACCCGGCATCAACTCCGTGGGCGCGGCCGAGGGCAGCCAGATCAAACTGCCCGCCCCGGCGCCGGCCCATCTGGGCCTCTTTACCCTCAGCGGCACGGTCGTGCAGTTGCTTTCGCCCGCCGGCGGCTTTCCCGCCGAACTCACCATTGACGGCCAGCCCGCTCGCGAAGGCCAGATTCGTATCGGTGGCGTCGACGGGGCCAAGCCCTCCACCATTGTTTGGCACAATCTGACGTTGGTTGTTTTGGAGCGAGCCGACCGCTACGTGGTGCGCCTCAAAGACGTTAACTCGCCCACGCGCGCAAACTTCCGCGGCCTGCACTGGTTTGCTCCCGATCCGCGCCTGCGCGTCGAAGCCTTGTGGATTCCCTACACCCCGCCGCACCTCGATAAGATTCCCACCGTCCTGGGCTCGACCCTCGATCTGCCCTCGCCGGGAGTGGCCGAATTCACGCTTGACGGCAAGATCCTGCGCCTGGAGCCGGTCATCGAGCCGGGTGAAAAGGACACGCTCTTCTTCATCCTGCGCGACGAAACCAGCAAGACGACCACCTACCAGGCGGCGCGCTTCCTGCATACCGGCCTGCCCAACCACGGCCTGGAAGAGGAAGGCGTCCTGATCCTCGACTTCAATCGCCTGGAGAACCCACCCTGCGCCTACACCCCCTATGCCACCTGCCCCCTGCCGCCGGAACAGAATCGCCTCGCAATCTCCATCGAAGCCGGCGAGCAGCGCTACGAGCATTGAGATTCGGAATCCGCCAAGAGGGCGGCGTCGCCAGATCGGGAGGCGGCCATGAATTCGGATTCTGCAGCCGCAAAACTCTGGTAGAACTCTCCGGTCTGCAACAGGTTAGGGCTTTGCCGCGTGGTCGGGCGAGGTGGCGCTGAGCTGGATCTGTACGTCGCTCATATTCCCCTGCACCGTCAACGGCATCTCTTTGTTGGCATATTGAACCGGACCACTGGCTGGTGGAGTTGCCGCCCCACTAGCAGGAGCCGGTCCAGAATCCGCGGCCTCCGCATCTTGCGCGTCCGTAATTTGAAGGATGTACTTCCCTTCCGGGACGTAGTCCATCGAGAAACTACCATCCGCCGCCACCGTCAATTCGCGCGCGATTTCACGGTCGCCGGCCCAGAGCAAACGGATAGTTCCCTTACCCACTCCATGCCCATCGGCCAACGCCGTCACCAGGCCCGCGACCGTTTGCATCCCGCTCAGCGGGATCTCGATCTCCAGCCCCGTCACTGTTTCGCCGGCCTGTACCTTGACCGTTTCCGCATCTTTTTTGCGGAAAGTATTGCCCAGGCAGACGCGCGGCGCTGCACCCTCCGACTCGGCGGGCAGCAGCGCGCAAACGGTGTACTCACCGGCACTCAGATTGGTGATTTTGAAGTGTCCATGTCCGTCACTGGATTCGATCGCATTGCTTGTCCAGCTACCGAGGAGCGCCAGACCGATCTCCGTCTTGCCGCCCTTCTCCGTGGTTCGCAAAAGTTGGAAAGGTATGCCGATAGCCGGGCTGCCGTCGTCGTAGCTGACAGTTCCGCCGATCTCCGCCGCCCGTTCGATCTGGATGGAAATCTCGCTCGTCCGGCCCCGCGAGACTTTCACTTCGACCAGATGATCCTTCCACTCATCGACTGCCTCCTGGTTACGCTCGCGGTCGCTGGAAAGCGATTGCAGCTTGGCAAAATCCAGTCTCTTCAGGGGGTCGAGATAGCCCTCCTGCGTGGCAAAGGCGTAATACCTCCCCGGCTCGACTGCCTCCATGCGAAAATGTCCTTCCAGGTCGGTCATATCCTGCTCCGTCTGCGGGAAAGGACTGCCCCCTGTGAGTTTTTCGTCTTTTTTGAGTGCAGCCGAAAGAGTTACCGAGGCAAAACGCGCCGGCTTGCCGGTATCGGCACAAAGCACGATGCCGGTGACTGTACCTTTGGTGGGATCGGGCTTCTTGGCTGGGTGCTTGTCGCAACCCGCGGTCAGCAGGCTTAGAAGAACCAGACTCCACAGCCAGCGTAAGCCATTCACGGCAATCCTCCAGGCTGATTTCGAATCGTGGAAATTGTAACCCGCCTGACCCCCAAATTCGTGTGTTCTACCCGCCGCTGTCCTCCTGTGTATCTATGGACCCTTGCTCCACAGTACTGAATAGAAATCAGCCTTCGTTCCCCCAGAGAATTGTCATCCTGAGCTAAGCAAAGGATCTGCGTTTGCTCTTCGCAAGGGTGATCTCCGACGGAGCGAGCGCAGCAGGTAGAAGTCCCTGCTTCTGTCTCCTTTTGCGGCCAAGGTTGGATCGGGGCTTACCCGAGCCTGCTGGATTCGTCATAATAGATGTGAAGCAGTGATTCTTCTTGGGAGAGATAACCCCGCCATGTCCTTTGACTTTTCGATTTCCCGTGGTCTGCGCCGCACTGGCGGAGCCCTTTTGCTGGCCCTGCTGGCTGCCGCCGCGCAGGCGCAAGATACCCAGGTGCATGACACCTCCGCTCTTCACCCGCCCGCCGGCGCCCGCGTGGCCATTGTCGAATTCGCCGACATGGAGTGCCCACAGTGCGGCCATGACAACCCCATCCTCAAGCAGGCCGCGGCGCAATACCATATCCCCTGGGTGCGCCACGACTTCCCCTTGCAAATGCACGTCTGGAGCAAGCAGGCCGCAATCAATGCTCGCTGGTTCGACACCGCCGGCAAGGGCCTGGGCGACGAATACCGCGACGCCGTCTTCGCCAACCAGATCTCCATCTACAACATGAACGCGCTCAACGACTTCACGCAGAAGTTCGCCAAGAGTCACGGGCTCGCCCTGCCCTTTTCCCTTGACCCCAAGTTCAGCGCGATGGTCAAAGCTGACTACGATCTCGGCATACGCATCGGCATCGATCACACTCCCACCGTCTGGGTGGTCACCGAACACAGCAAGGGCGCTCCGTTCATCGAAGTCCCTACCGACCTGCATAATCTCTATCAGGTTATCGATCAGGCACTGGCAGACACCAAAGCGCCCATCCCTGGCGCGGCAGTTAAAAAACCGATCAAGAAGTAGTTTTTCTAGCTTTAACCACATGCCGGGCGTTCCGTTTTCACTCCGGAGCGCCCGGTTTTTCTTTACAACGCCGCCTTTATCGCCTTGCGAAGAACAAAAGCAGGTCCTTCGACTCCCCTTCGCAAGGCTCAGGGTCGTTCAGGATGACAGCGTTTTTCATGAATCAAATTCAGACTCAGGAACCTGGCCGAGCTTAAACATTGAACTTGAAGAAGAGAATGTCGCCGTCCTTAACGGTGTATTCCTTGCCTTCGGAGCGCAGCAGGCCCTTTTCCTTGACCGCCTGTTCGCTGCCGAAGGTGAAAAGGTGCTCACAGTGGTAGGCGTCAGCCTTGATAAAGCCGCGCTCGAAGTCGGAGTGGATCACGCCGGCGGCCTGGGGCGCTTTGGCCCCGGTAGGGATGGTCCAGGCACGCACCTCCTGCACTCCGGCGGTGAAGTAGGTGCTCAGCCCCAGCAGGCGGTAGGCGGAGTGGATCAGCCGGTTTAGCCCCGGTTCGGCGAGTCCCAGCTCGGTCAGGAATTCGGCGCGCTCGGCCGGTTCCAGCAGGGCGATCTCGGCTTCCATGGCGCCGCAGATGCGTACTGCCTGCGCCCCTTCCTCGGCGGCGCGCTGCTCGACGGCGGCGACCCAGGGATTGCCGTCTTTGAGGCCGGCTTCGTCTACATTGGCCACGTAGAGCACCGGTTTGTCGGTGATCAGGTGCAGATCGTAGGCCGCCGCCTTCTCTTCGTCGCTGAGCTCGACGACGCGCGCCGGCCGTCCGGCCTGAAGAGCTTCAAGCAGCTTCTTGAGCGCCTCGGCCTCGGCCTTGATCTTGTTGTCGGTGGTGTTTTTCACCGCCTTTTCGACCTTGGCCCAGCGCTTCTCCACCGTCTCCAGATCGGCCAGCAGCAATTCGGTATTGATGATGTCGATGTCGTGCAGCGGATTGACCCCGCCGGCCACGTGAATCACATTGTCGTCGGCAAAGCAGCGCACCACATGGCAAACCGCATCGGTGGAGCGAATGTGGCCGAGAAACTGATTGCCCAGCCCCTCGCCCTTGCTGGCCCCCTCGACCAGCCCGGCAATGTCGATGAACTCCATCGTGGTGGGCACGGTGCGGTTGGGTTTGACGAATTGGGTGATGCGGTCCAGCCGCTCGTCGGGAACGCTCACGATCCCCACGTTGGGATCGATGGTGCAAAAGGGATAGTTGGCCGCCTGAGCCTTGGCCGCGGTAAGCGCGTTGAAGATGGTGCTCTTGCCCACATTGGGCAGGCCGACGATTCCGCAATTCAATGGCATGAAAAAGGTCCTTTGGGGAGGGCCGCATCCAAGGTCACAAAATCCCCCTCAACCCAAGAAACCCGGTGGGTCTGGTCGGTACTGGCTGTTGGCTGGGGAAGATCTTCGCGGGACCGCTGCTGCGGCAAATGTCCTGCTTTCATTATAGAGAAGAGTGGGCAAAATCCGTGGATGAAGCCGGGTTCCAGAGGCAATCCCAGCAACATTTCGGACGCAGCTTGATCGCCCGCTTTAGATCGCCAGCCAGGCGATCAGCGCCACCGCCGCGCCGATGAGCAAGCTCATGCGGTCGGTGAGGGCGAAGAGCACCGGATCTTCATTGAGTTCCCCGCGCGAGGCCAGCAGCCACACCCGGCTCAACCACAGAACCATCAAGGGCGCGACAGCCCACAGCAGGGGTGGATGGCGGTAGAGCGCCGTCACGTCGCGGCCGTTGATGTAGAGGGCGAAGACCACCACCGCCGCATAGGCGCTGGAGGTGCCAAAGGCGCGCAATTGCTCGATGTCGGCTACCAGATAGCCACGACCGTTTTTCGGTGGACTGCCGCTGGCGCGCAGGTTCTCCAGTTCGGCAAAGCGCTTGACAAAGGCCAGGGAGAGGAAGAGGAAGATGGAGAAACCGGCCAGCCAGTGGGAGATGGGCGTCTGGGTGGCGGCGCCGCCGGCCTGAAGGCGCAAAGTGTAGAGCCCGCTGAGCATCAGCACGTCGACCAGAGCCATGCGTTTGAGATAGAGCGTATAGGCCACGGTAGTAGCCAGATAAGCCAGCAGCCAGCCATAAAAGCCAATCGGCAGCAGGCGCGCCCCGGCCAGCGCCACCAGCAGAAAAACCGCCACTACGCCCGCTCCCGCGAAGGGCGAAAGATCGCCCGCGGCAAAGGGGCGCAGGCGCTTGCGGGGATGACGGCGGTCGGCGTCGATGTCCAGCATGTCGTTGACGATGTAGGTGGCCGATGCTGTCAGGCTAAAACAGAAGAAGGCTAGCAGCGCGGTCATCAGCACCCCGGCATTCAACTGGTGCGACATCAAAAGCGGAACAAAAATCAGCAGGTTCTTGGCCCACTGATGCAGGCGAATCGCCTTCAAGAGCGACTGCAACAGCGGCGGGCGCTGAACGAATTCCTGAGTAGGGTGAATGCCGCGCGTGTGCATCCCCAGGCGCAGTCCCAGGGTGGGATTGGCCACCATGGCCTCCGCCGCATGGGCCAACAGGGGAAGATCGGGCCGGGCATTGCCAATATATGCAAAGCCGTCCGTACCCATCTGCGCGCGCAGCCGGTCCAGTTTGTTCTTGCCGATCAGGTTGGTGACGCCGTCGGAGGCCAGCACGCCCTTGAAGATGCCCAGATGTGCGGCCACGCGCTTGGCCAGCGCGCCGTCGGCGCCGGTAGCCAGGTACAGCGCTCGCCCCGCCGCCCGCTGTTGTTGCAAGTAGTTGAGCAACAGACGGTTGTAGGGAAGGTGGGCAACATCCAATTGAATCGACTCAGTAACAAAGGCCTTGAAGGCGGCCTTGCCGTGGGCGAGCCGGCCGGGCAGCTTCAGCAACAGCACCGGACGCTTGCGAGCCAGCGCCAGCAGCGAGTCCACCAGCGTGTCGGACTTCACCAGCGTGCCGTCCAGGTCAACACACAGGGGCAGCGTTGCGGGGCCAGCTTCTGTTTTCTCAGGCGCAGCACGCGGCGAGGATTCCACTTGTGGATTCTCGATCATCGGAAACTCCCGCCGCCAACGCCTGGGCAGTTGGAAGAGATTTTAATTGAACAGATCCTTCATCTTTTCAATCAGGCTGGGCGAAGTCGGTTTATTTTCCACGCTGAGGGTCTCAGCCAGCCGGGCTACCAGCTCGCGCTGCGGGCGGCTGAGCTTGCGGGGAATCTGCACCACCACTTGCACCACCAGGTCGCCCACGCCGCGTTCGTTGAGGAAAGGCACGCCCTTGCCGCGAATGCGCAACTGCTTGCCGCTCTGGGTTCCCTCGGGAATCTTCAGCGTGACTTCGCCGCCGATGGCCGGAATTGCGATCTCCGCGCCCAGTGTGGCCTGAGGAAAGCTGATGGGAATCACGCAGTGCAGGTCGTGGCCGTCGCGCTCGAAAAAGTCGTGAGGACGAATGGAAAGCACCACATAGAGATCGCCGCGCGGGCCGTTGTTGCGCCCGGCATCGCCCTCGCCCGAGTAACGGATGCGGGTGCCGTTCTCTACGCCCGGTGGTACCTTCACATTGAGCTTGAGTTCCTTGGCCGCACGGCCCTCGCCGCGGCAGTTGGTGCAGGGATCGCCAATCACCGAACCCGTACCGCCGCAGGCGCCGCAACTGCGCGCCACCGAGAAGAAGCCCTGCTGATAGCGCACCTGACCCCGTCCCTGGCATTGCGAACAGGTGCTGGGACCACGGCCCGAAGCGCTGCCCCGGCCTGAGCAAACCTCGCAGACCTCCAACCGGCGAATTTTGACCTCGGTCTCGGAGCCGAAGATGGCGTCCTCGAAGTTGATGGCCAGATCGAAACGCAGATCGTCGCCGCGCTGCTGGCGGGTGGCGCGCTGAGCACCGCCGCCGCTGTGGCCAACGTTGAACATCTCGCCAAAGAGATCGCCGAAGAGATCGCTGATGTCGACGCCGCCGGGGAACGGCGAACCGCCGAATCCCTGCCCGGCCCCGCCCACTGCGGCATGGCCATAGCGGTCGTAGGCGGCGCGCTTGTCGGCGTCGCTGAGCACCTGGTAGGCCTCGCTGGCCTGCTTGAATTTTTCCTCGGCGGAATGATCGCCGGGGTTGCGGTCAGGATGGTACTTCAGCGCCTGTTTGCGGTAGGCGCTCTTTAAATCCTGGTCGCTGGCGTCCTTGGAAACGCCCAACACCTCGTAAAAATCTGCTTTGCTCACGTTTACTCACTTGCCTGTTTGGGATTGGAAGCCACGCGCACCAGCGCCGGACGCAGAAGCCGCTCGCGCAGCCGGTAGCCGCGGCGAATCTCCTCGGCCACGTGCTGATCGGGCAGATCCAGCCGCTCCACCGAGCCCAGTGCCTCGTGATGGCGAGGATCGAATTCGGCGCCGATCGCCGGCACGGCCTGCACCTGCAACTGGCGCAGCACATCTTCCATCTGCTTGACGATCAACTCAACGCCAGAACGCAACTGCTCCGCCGTGCCGCCCGATTTCAGCGCCAATTCGAAGTTGTCCAGCACCGGCAAAAAGAGTTCGACCACTGAGCCGGTGGCGTAGTCGCGAAACTCGAGGCGCTCCCGCTCACCGCGCTTGCGGGCGTTCTCGAAATCTGCCTGCAGGCGCGCCAGGCGATCCAGCAACTGATCGCGTTCCATCTTCAGGTTTTCATAATCGGTGCGGCTCACCGTATCTTCGCCGGTCGCCGCCGCTACTGCCGGAAGGGTCTGGCCCTCATCACTCGCTGCTCTGCTCTCCGCCTCGGCTGCTTCCGCCGCGGCAATCGCCGCCGCCGCCTCTGGAGAGATGGTCAATTCCGCTCCCAACATGCTTGACTCCATTTCCTGATCTGCCATCGGTCTATGCAATCTCCAACGTTTTCGGTCTCGTCTTCCATGATAATTTCTACAGCCGCTGCGGGTCTCGCAGCCGCGCAAGAACGCTCATTTCTTCATCTTGATCGGCGATTCTCCGCGCCCTTACCTATGCACTCTCCAGCAAGAACTCTGCCGGCCGTACAATCCGCACCCCGTTCCATAGATGCAGTACGAGCAGATCCTCATCGCTGCTGACCAGTGTGCCGGCCTCGCATTCCTCCGCCAGGATCAAAAACTTGTCGTCCTTGGGGTCGCGGCAATGCAAGGCCGTACCGGGCCAATTCTGTTCATCCATGCGGAAGAGCCGCGCTTTGTCCTCGATCAATCCGATAAACAGAAGGCTATCTTCGCGGTTCAAGTAGCGGATGAACTTGTCTCTGGTAAGAACCTCCTTCAACTCGCCCAGCGTCTCCTCGCTGATGCAGATCTGGAAGGAGCAAAAGGCTCTCATCAGGGCTTGATACGGAATCGAATCCTGCCGCAAGGCGGCCGAGACCAGAGTGCTCATATCGAAGACCACTCTCTGCTCGCTCATCGCGATTCATGAACCAGACGATTCACATCCTCGTCCGTGAGCGCGGCTGCGGCTGCCTGCTGCGCGGGCGTCTGGCTCTGTTTGGCTTGGGCACTCCAAGCCTCCAACTCCGCAACCGCCCGGCTGCGCCGCCGTCTGGAGTCCAGCAACTCTTCCATATCGCGCGGTGAAACAATGAATGCAGCTGGGCGGCCATGGCGAGTGACGGTAACCGTCTCCCGTTGCGCCATGTCGATCAATTGCCCGAAACGATTCTGTGCCTCTACCGATGTCACAGAGACCATGGAGCCTCCAAACTAGCTATTCTAGATAATATAGCCAATATGGGTGGTTTTTCAAGCTCTGTTCCTCGCTTTTCAGCCTTCCGACTCGCTTCTTCTTCGCTTCCGCGGCTCACTCCGCCGGCACTTCCAGAATCCGTTCGGAGAGGCGGGCGATGTAGCGAACGGCCTGAATCATTTCCTGATATTGAATGCGGGTGGGCGCAATCACAGCGACGGTGCCCAGATTGCCCTGGCCCAGCCGTGCCGGCGCGCCGATCAGCACCAGATCCTGCATGGCCGGAGAGGCCTCGTCCAGCCCCACCACCACGCGCACCTCCTGCTGCCGGCCGTCCACGTAGGCGGTAAGCAGTTCCACCAGCCGCTGCTTGGCCTCCAGCGCCAGCAGCATTTGGCGCAACCGTTCGCGATCGGCCTCGGCGGAGATCAGGTTGGCCATGCCGTCCACAAAGATCGCCGGGGAACTCTCGCCGCCCGCCAGCGCACCCTTGCGGCAGAGTTCCTCGACAGAGGTCAGCATCTGCCGGTAGGCCTCGCGTTCTGCGTCCACGCGCCGCGCCACTTCGGCTCGAATGCGCTCGACCGGCCAACCGCGAAAGTTTTCGTTCAGATAGCGCGCCGCCGTCTCCAACTCGAGGTGGCTCAATTCGCGGTCCAGTGCCAGCACCCGGTCTTGCACCGCGCCCGCCTGAGTGACCAGCACCGCCAGCACGCGGCCGGTCGAGAGGCGCGAGAAGTGAATGTGCTCCAGCACCTGCCCTGCGGTGGAAGTGGCCAGGGCCACACCCAGTCCGCTGGAGATCAGCGCCAGCACATGGGAGGTGCGTTCCAGGTAATCGTTGCTGCTGGCCACGCCGGCAAAGCTCTCTTCGATCTGCCCACGCCGTGCCGCGCTCAGAGAGGACTGCGTCTCCAGCGAAGGCTGTGTCCCTGGTGCACTGGTTTGCAGGTCCAAGGTAAAGCCCGCTCCGCGATTCGCCGAGACCGACGAGTGCGTCAATTGTTCGACATAATAGCGGAAGGCGGCCGCCGTGGGAACCCGTCCCGCCGAGGTGTGCGGCTGCTCCAGCAAACCCTCTTCGCTAAGCGAAACCATCACATTGCGAATGGTCGCCGAACTCAACCCTTCGCGGTGAACGAAGTGCTGCGCCACCGCCTGCGAGGCGACCGGCTCGCCGGTAGCGATATACAACTCGATTATGGCCGTAAGCACCAGCCGCTCGCGCGGATTGATGTGCGCCTCGGGCATCTTTCCCCTTCTGAACGAGGACCTTTTCGGCTGGCGGCCTGGAGCGATTCCAGAATGGCTATACCCTGCAACCTTCTTGCCAGGTCGTCGCTCGCTGGGGCTCGCGCCGACTTGAATGCATGGTTTCTGGGTACTCCAATTCTGGAATCGCTCTAGAGTCAGTCCTGCCGCAGACCAGCCGAAAAAGAAACAACGCGTGACTCCGCCGGAAAAAGGACGAGAATCTCCTCTTTAATTCTAGGCAGGGCCGGAAGGGGTGTCAATGAATGCCGAGACGGCTCTCCCGGCGCTTACTCTGCCAGTCTTGCCCTCCGTTTCTACCATTTCGGAGGGAGGAATGAAGCTCCGAGTCTTTTGAACTGTCTTCAGAAATGCGCGACCGGCTTCTCCTTCAACAGGAACTCGTAGCGCGGGCGGGTTGCATCCGGGCCGGAGGTGACGGTGCTGTCGAGGTGAATCAACTCGTCCTGTGAACCGTATTTCGGCCAGATGGGCAGGCCCGCTCCATTCGGATCGCCGCTCCGCGCGAAGTTCGTCCAGTAGCTCATCATCAATTCGCTGAGCTTGCGGTCTTCCGGACGGACGGTCTCGCCGGGCCGGGTGTCGAGCGTGCCGAAAACATACTCGATCTCGTCGGAATGAAAGGCAAATGTGCCCGCGTGATATTTGCTGGGCAGCGCCGCTAACTCAAAGTGATAACGGTAGATAGGAGCATCGCCGGTCATCCTGTGCGCTTCAATCCACTTCCAGGTGCTGAAGGCGATGAAGGTGTCGCCGCTGTAGTCGACCGCCGAGCGCAGTGCCTGGGCATCGTTCTCGCCAGGATAGAGCTTGAGGAACTCAGCGGAGCGTTCCTTGAAGAGCGCATCGGCCCTGACCTTCCACTGCTCGACCGTCATACCGTTGGCTGCGGCAGAGCTCCCCTCGTCGCTATTCCAGCCGGCCAGTAACGGCACATGCGCCTGACGGCCGGCGGCGTAGGTGGCTTCAACCGGTTCGGTCAATACCTTGCCATCGATGTCGGGCTGAAATCCACCTTTCTTCCTCTTGACTGCACTCAGAATCTTCTCTGTGGGGAGCGCGCGCAGTTCCGCCAACGAGTTGACGCCGAGCAACTCGACCCAGGCGGCATCGGCCTTCTCGCGGAGCTCCTGTGTGTCCGTTGCCAGCATACGGCCGAATGCCCCGCCACTCTCGCCGATCGCCTTGTGAAAGAGACCGCGGGCGGCGGGCGAAGCCATCAGTGTGCTCACCGCAAAAGAGCCGGCGCTCTCACCGAAGATGGTTACATTGCCGGGATCGCCGCCAAAGTGGTCGATATTGGCCTTGACCCACTCGAGCGCCGCAATCATGTCCAACAGGCCGTAGTTGCCTGTTGCGCCGTTAGCCTCTTTAGCCAGGTCGGGCGTGGCCAGAAAGCCGAAGGCTCCGAGGCGATAGTTGATGGTGACCAGCACCACGCCTTTGGTGGGCAAAAAATCACCGTTGTGGCGCGGTTCGGAACTGGCGCCGCCGGCGTAGCCGCCACCGTGAATCCAGAACATGACCGGCAGTTTGCTCTTTTCCTTGGCCCCAGCCGGCGTGTAGACGTTGAGAAAAAGGCAGTCCTCGCTCTCGCCGCTGTCCTGAAAGACCATGTCGTCGAAAACCCGGCCTTGGGCGCAGTGCGCTCCGTAGCGGGTGGCGTCGCGTTCGCCTTTCCAGGCGGCGACGGGTTGTGGCGCCTTCCACCGCAGGTCGCCCAGCGGAGCCGCCGCATAGGGCAGACCCATGAAAGCCTTCACCTTACCGTCGTTGATCGTCTTGCCATGCACCGCGCCCGCAGCCGTCTTCACCGTCAGCGAATCCGCTCGCGCCGCCATCGACACTCCCAATACCAGCCCCGCCATCGACAAGGCACACGCCACTTTCGTTCCCAAATGCATGAAAGACTCCCTCGCTCAACACCTTACAGGACAAGGAGCGAAGTCTGCGAGTTTCAATTCACAAACTGATTTTTCCCTCGTAATGGAGCGCCGCTTGGATGTCTTCCGGCTCCAGATCTGGAAAATCTGCAAGGATTTCGTCTTCGCTCATACCTGCTGCCAGCCAACCCCGCACATCCTTCACCGTGATACGCAGTCCGCAGATGCAGGGTTGGCCCGACCGCTTTCCCGGCTCAATCGTAATTCGGTTCTCCATAGCCGCCTCATTATTCCTTTGCGTCGCTCAACCACCAGCAACCATACACAAAGGGATACCGATTCCTACAGCCTCTCCGGCCCTAGCAGATCGTCCATGGTCTCGCGGCGGCGGATGAGGCGCGCTTTGCTGCCCTCGACCAGCACCTCGGCGGGGCGCAGCCTCGAGTTGTAATTCGAGCTTTGCGCCATGCCGTAAGCGCCGGCGTCGAGCAGGGCGATCAGGTCGCCGCCTTCCAGCGGCGCCAGTTTGCGGTCGCGGGCGAAGAAGTCCCCAGTCTCGCAGATCGGCCCCACCACATCGACGGCGCGCGCCTTCCCTGCTCTGGGACGGACCGGCGCAATCTCGTGGTGCGCCTGGTAGAGCGCGGGGCGGATGAGGTCGTTCATGGCCGCGTCGGTAATAACGAAGGTTTTTTTGCCGTTGCGTTTGGTGCGCAGCACGCGGGCCACCAGCGCTCCCGCCTGCGCCACCATAAAGCGGCCCGGCTCGATCAGCAGCTTGCCCTCGAAGTCGCCCAGAGCGTTCTGGACCGCGCCGGCGTACTCCCGCACCTTGGCCGCGGCGTCGAATTTACCCAGGTGGTAGTCGATGCCCAGGCCGCCCCCGGCGTCGATCACCTGCAAGGCGATGCCGGCGCGTTTGAGTTGCTGGGTTAAGGTGCGCAGCCGCTCAGTGGCCGCGCCGAATGGGTCGGCGGAGCGAATCTGCGAGCCGATATGCACGCTGACGCCATAGGGTTCGAGCCAGCGGTTCCCGGCTGCGCTTTTGTAGATCGCCAGCGCCTCCTTGATTCCCACGCCAAACTTGTGTTCGATGAGGCCGGTAGAGATATAAGGATGGGTCTCGGCAAAAACATCGGGATTGACGCGCAGGGCAAACCGCGCCACGCGCTTCAGTTTGCGGGCGCGCTGGGCCAACAGCTCCAACTCCGGCTCACTCTCCACGTTGAATTGCAGAATGCCGGCTTCGAGCGCCAGATCCATCTCCGCCGCCGTCTTGCCCACCCCGGAAAAAACCACGCGGCCGACAGCCTCGGGTGCTGCCGCCAGCACGCGCTGCAATTCGCCGCAGGAGACGATGTCGAAGCCCGCGCCGCGATCCGCCAGCAGCTTCAAGATGGCCAACGCGGAGTTGGCTTTGACCGCGTAGCAGACCAGATGGTCGCGGCCCGCGAAGGCTTGCTGAAAGAGACCCAGCCGTTCCGCGATCTGGTCGGCGGAGTAGACGTAAAGAGGCGTTCCATAGCGCGTGGCCAGCGCCTCCAGGGAGACTTTGCCGCAATAAAGCGGGCTCTCCGGCTGGGGATGGTGGAAGGGACGCGGGTCGTTGGGCGAAGAAGTATGTGTTTTGGACAAGAGGCTTCTCGAAGTGAGGACTTTCTATGAGCCTACAGCATTTCTCTTTCCAGATACACAATTCGGGCGCCCCACCCTCGCCGCTGTCATCCTGAGCGAACGCAGCGCGTCAAAGGACCCGCGTCTTGTCTTTTTGCGGCTAGTGTGGGGGCGGATCAGCCGCATCCTTCCAGCCAGCGCAGCCACTCGGCCAGCAGGCTGGCCACCTTTTCCGGCTGCTCGTTGGCGGCAAAGTGGCCGGCGTCGGGAAGCATATGGAAGTCGCACCCGCCGGGCGCGGCAAAAAAGACCTGCATCTCGGCCGCGGTCACACCCGGATCCTCGCCGCCGGTAATGGCCAACACCGGCGCTTCGATGCTCTCAACTGTGGACTGTGAATCGGGCCGCGTGGCCAGGCCGGCTTGTACGGCGACCAGAGCTTCCGCGGTCAAGGTCATGGTTGCCCGCAGTTCAGCGACGATTTCCGGCCGGCGTTCGCGGCTGGTGGCTCCAATCAGCGTTTGCGCCATGCCGTCATAGATCGCGCCCGCCTCACCGGCCCGAGCCTGGGCAATGGTGGCGGCGCGGCGCACATGGTTGGCCGCGGCGTCCGCTTGTGGCTTCGAGCAAATAAAGGCCAGTCCCTGCATCCGTTCGGACGCCTGCCGCCACAGCTCTAAAAGGACGTAGCCGCCGATCGAGCAGCCCACAAAAACCGCGTCCTTCACGCCTAAATGATCGAGCAGCGCCAGAACATCGAGCGCCAACCGCTCCATGGTCAGCACCGGAGCATCGGGAACAGCGGCAAACCCTCCCACCGGCAGCGACCGGCCCAGTTCTGAAGCCCCGTGGCCGCGCAGGTCGGGAACAATGGCGCGAATGCCGCCCAGACTCTCGATCAACGGAACCCAGTAGGCGTGATCCAGCGGGGTTGGATGCAAAAAGACAACCGGCAGGCCCGCTCCATTCTGGTAGAAGGCCAGCCGTGCTCCATCAGACTCGTAATAGCTCGGCGTAGTGTTCATACACTAGGAGGATACTCCCCTGGATAGCCCAACGGTTCCTCGGGAATGCCGATCCAGCAGGCCAGGTAGGCCACCGCCACCACTCCTCCGGTAAAGAAGAAGCTCAACACACAGATAATGCGCACCAGCGCCACATCCCATCCATAGGCGTGGGCCAGCGCGGCGCAGACACCGGCAATGTGGCGTCCCAGACGCGGACGTATCAGTTGCCTCTCCGGTTCGAAGCGCGGCGCCGGAATCACCTGGCCGCAATTGGAGCAAAAACGCGCGCTCACCGGTAGACCCGTCCCACAACGATGGCAAAAGAGGGCCATACTCGATTCCTCCTGGCGAATCAGCAACTCACGCTCCTAGATACGGAGGCGGAGCAGCGCTGGTTCCATCGGGAGATTCCACGCAGACACAGCCTTCCCGTCACCGGAAGGATTCAAAACCTGATTAAAAAGAAGGAATTGGGTCAGGCGTAGACGCTGAGTTGGGTGCCTACATAGGATCCCGATTCCGAATAGGGATCGCCGGCGCTGTCCTCGGAGTCGAAGAGATCGTCGGCCGCTCCGATCCCTGCCCCAGCCTGCGTCTGCGCTGCGCCCGGCGAGAAGGATGCGACCGAGTTGCGCGTGTCATCGATACGCGCCGGCTGTTGAAGCTGGTAGCTCGTATCGGTGGCAGCAAACGGGTTGGAGGGAAAGATCAGGGTTGTGGTCGCCATAACGCACCGCATCGCGCGTGTGAAATACGCTGAGGGGTCTATCGGCGGCATCCGAAGAAACATTAGAGCATTCCAATCATTTTCTAATCTTTTGTGCATTTTTTCGACAGATTAAATCTTGAAGAGGTCAGGGGTCAGAGGTCAGAGAATGATGCTGATTGCAGTCCTAATTGCAAATCGGAATCGGTTTTTGTCCAGCGAAGCCTTTACTGACTGCCGACAACTGTGAACTGACAACTGGCCCCTGTTCCCTCGTTCCCTGACCCCTGATCCCTAACCCCTAATCCCTAACCCCTAATCTTTAATCCCCCGGCAAGCGTTATCATCGTAGTGGCCTTGCGGGCGCAATTCCCCTGCGAACCGGGCCGGAGCGGGTAGCGTATGAAGTGTGGAATCATCGGCCTGCCGCAGGTGGGCAAGACGTCGCTCTTCAGGATTCTGACCAAGGCCAAGCTCGAGGAGCGCGGCCACTCCAATCCGCGCGAGGCGCATATCGGCGTGGCGCGGGTGCCGGATGAGCGGCTGGACCGCCTCTCGGCCCACTACATTCCGCGCAAAACCACCTTTGCCACCGTCGAGTTTGTCGATGTGGCGGCCATCGGCCATGAGGCGCTCAAGGAAACCGCCTTCCTCACCGGGCTGCGCACCGTCGATGCACTGATCCACGTACTACGCGCCTTTGAAGACGAGGCCATTGCCCACGTCGGCCCCATCGATCCCCTGCGCGACATTAAAAGCGTCGAGTTCGACCTGATGATTAGCGATCTGGCCCAGATCGAGAAGCGCATCGAGCGCGTCGAAAAAGATTTGCGCAAGATGCGTTCGCCCGAGTTGGAACGGGAGCACGAACTGCTGCTGCGCTCCAAGGAGTCTCTCGAGAAAGAACAGCCCCTGCGCGAGATGGAGATGACCCCCGAAGAGAAGAAGCTCATCAAGGGATTCACCTTCCTCTCCCAGAAGCCCATCCTCTACGCGCTCAATATCGGCGAAAGCACCACGCTGGGCGACGATCTGGAGGCTGCTGTGAACCGTTTCGGGCTGGCTGAAGTGGCCAGCCGTCTCAACGCCGGGGCCACCGCCATCTGCGGCAAGGTCGAAGCCGAGTTGGCGGAGATGGACGACGAGGAAGCGGTGGACTTTTTGGCCAGCTACGGCCTGCACGAGAGCGGCCTGGTGCGGCTGATCCGCAAGAGCTACTCGCTGCTGGGACTGATCAGCTTCTTTACCGCCGGCGAAGACGAGTGCCGCGCCTGGACGATTCCGGTAGGCTCCAAGGCGCCGCAAGCCGCCGGGGCCATTCACTCCGATCTGGAACACCATTTCATCCGCGCCGAGACCATCCGCTGGGACAAACTGCTGGAGGCCGGCTCCGAGGCTGCCGCCCGCGCGAAGGGGACCCTGCGCGTGGAAGGCAAGGAATACACCGTGCTGGACGGCGACGTCCTCAACATCCGCCACAGCGGCTAAGGTACAGGTAAAATAGGGGTGCGATGCTGAAGATTTCCTTGCTGTTGGGCGCGTTGGCCGCGCTGGCCGACGTGGCCGGCGGATTCGTTCTGGTACGGGCGCGCGGCGTCGAGCGTTATTTGCGCTACTTTGTGGCGCTGGGCGCAGGCTTTTTGATGGCCACCGCCGTGGTCGAAATGGTGCCCGAAAGCCTGCATCGCAGCCCCAGCCTGGGGCCTATCCTGATTATGGCCGGCTATTGCGCCGTCCACCTGCTGGAACACACCATCAATGCTCATTTTCACTTTGGTGAAGAGACTCACGCCGGCGAGTTTGTCTCCCACCGCACCAGCGTCTCGGTGCTCGCCGGGCTCAGCGTTCATGCGCTCTTTGACGGAGTAGCCATCGGTTCCGGGTTTGCCGTCTCGCAGTGGCTGGGCTGGCTGATCTTTCTCGCCATCTTTCTGCATAAGGCGCCGGAGGGCTTCACCATGGCCAGTGTCATGCTGGCCAGCGGACGCAGCCGCACTGCGGCCTTTTATTCCGCGGTAGCGCTGGCCGGAGCGACGATCCTCGGCGTGCTGGTGATCGGTCTAATTCCCAGTTGGCTGGTGATCGGATTGCCGGTCTCGGCGGGCGTAGCGATTTATGTGGCCGCCACCGACCTGGTGCCCGAGGTCAACCGCGAGCCCGGCATTCGCATGGCGCTGATCTTCTTTGCCGGAGTGGGCGCTTTTCTGCTCCTGCGGTTGCTGCTGCCAGCAATCTAAAGGAAAAACTACATCTTGTAGCGCCCCAGGTCCTCGTCGTTCAGGCCTTCGAGCCAGCCGCGCAACTGTTCCCCGGTGGGGCCTTCGGGTGGGCCGGTGGTATTCAGCTTGGCGGTCTCCATCACTTCCTGCGTGACAAAGATGGGGCAATCCGAGCGCAGCGCCAGGGCGATAGCGTCGGAGGGACGCGCATCGACGGTCATCGGCTCCGCTCCGTGGCGCAAATGCAGCACCGCAAAGAAGGTGTCGTCGCGCAGCTCGGAGATCACCACGCGCTCCAGACGAGCGTCCAGGTGGCGAATCAGGTTGCGCGTCAGATCGTGGGTCATAGGGCGCGGCGCAGCCACCTTTTCGATCTCGATGGCGATGGCGTTGGCCTCGAAGATCCCCACCCAGATGGGCATCACCGTCTCCGAAGCCACATCCTTGAGCACCACAATGGGCATGTTGGTGGCCGGGTCCATCATCAGCCCGCGTATCCGCACCTCGATCTCCATGGATTCCCTTTCTTGTACGACCAGCAAACATCCAGTCAACACTTTCAGCTATCTTAGACCGCTTCGCCGACCAAACTGTTGGGATGCGTGGCGGTTATTTTTACCTGCCTATAGCTGCCAGGGGCGGGGGCGATGGGCTGCGCGCAGGTAAAGTTCACCGGCTTGTTTTGGCTGCTGCGCCCGATAATCTGTCCTCGGGCGGGGTTGGCGCCCTCGACCATCACTTCAAGAATCTCCCCTAAGTGCTTGGCATAATTGACCCGCTGAATCTCGCGCTGACGGTCAAGCAATACCTTAAGGCGGTCCACCTTCTCCGGCTCGGGTAGGGCGTCGATCATGGTCAGCGACGGAGTGTTCGGCCGCGCCGAGTATTTGAAGCCGAAGACGCCGTCGTATTGCACCTCGGCCAGCAGGTCCATGGTCTGGATGAAATCGTCGGGGGTCTCGCCCGGAAAGCCGACGATAATGTCCGTGGAAATGGAGATTGGCCGCCGCGCCGCCTTGATCCAGGCGATGCGCTCCAGGTACCACTCGCGGGTGTACTCCCGGGCCATGGCCTTCAAAATCTTCGAAGATCCGGATTGCACGGGCAGATGCACGTGGTCGCAGAGGGTGGACACGGCGTCGATAGCCTGCACAATGTCGCGGGTAAAATCCCTGGGATGGCTGGTGGTGAAGCGCACCCGGCGAATGCCGCCGACCTCGCCCACGGCGGCCAGCAGTTCGGCAAAGCTCCGCTTCCCTTCCGGGTCGCGGTAGCTGTTGACGTTCTGGCCGAGAAGCTGAATCTCCGAATAACCCTGATCGGCGATCCGCCGGGCCTCCGCCAGGACTGAGTCCGATCCGCGGCTGCGCTCTTTGCCCCGCGTATATGGCACCACGCAGTAGGCGCAGAACTTGTCGCAGCCTTCGATGATGGTGATGTAGCCCCGGTAGGGATTTTGCCTGGAGGTGAATTCGGTCTCGAAGGTCTCCTCTGTCTGGCGGTCGTCGAGGCCGGTAATGCGCGTCTCGCCTGCTTCCAGGCGGGCCAGCATCTCTGGTAGACGGCGGTAACTGGCCGATCCCGAGACCAGCGAAACGTAAGGGGCGCGCTCGAAGATCTTCTCACCCTCCTGCTGCGCCACGCAGCCCAGCACGGCGAAGCGCTTGCCGGCCTTGTGCAGCGCTTTGTAGTCGTTGAGGCGGTTAAAGACCTTCTGCTCCGCCTTGTCGCGGATGGAACAGGTGTTATAGAGGATCAGGGAGGCGTCTTGCTCCTCTTCGACCTGCCGATAGCCCTCGTGCTCCAGGGTGCCGATCACCTTTTCGGAGTCATGGGCGTTCATCTGGCATCCGAAGGTCTCAAGGTAAAAAGTTTTTTCGGTTGCCATCACGACTCCAAGTATACCGTGAACCGGGGTTGGGACGCTCTCAGCATCCCTCATGCCTTGTGAGCGTACAGGCCGCTGACGACCTCCCAGTTCAGGACCTGGAAGAAGGCTTTCACATACTCGGCGCGGCGGTTCTGATATTTCAGGTAATAGGCGTGTTCCCAAACGTCCACGGCAAGCACCGGTTGGTGGCCGAGGGTCAGGGGGCTGTCCTGGTTTCCGGTTGTCTCGATGGCCAGGGAGCCGTCGGGCATCTTGACCAGCCAGGCCCATCCGCTGCCAAAGACGCTCAGCGCGGCCGCGGTGAACTTGTCCTGAAAGCCGGAGAAGGAACCGAAGCGAGCGTCGATGGCCTTTGCCAGTTCGCCGATGGGCCCGGCTGCGGATGCGCCTCCGCTCTTGCCCAGGATGGGCCACCAGAAGGAGTGGTTGGCGTGTCCTCCTCCCTGGTTGCGGATGGCGGTGCGGGCAGCCTCCGGCAGCGTATTCAGATTGACCAGCAGTTGCTCGACGCTCCGGCCCGCCAGCTCTGGATGAGCTGCAATGGCGGCGTTCAGATTGGTGACGTAAGCCTGGTGATGCTTGTCGTGGTGCAGGTGCATGGTGGCGGCGTCAAAGCTGGGTTCGAGCGCGTCGTAGGCATAGGGCAGCGGGGGCAGAGTAAAGGGTCCTGCGGCGGGAGCGGGCGCAACTGCGGCTTGGCCGACTCCCTCGGCGCTCATCTTCTCGGCAAGGAGCAGTGCGCCGGCCACGCCGCCAAGGTGCTTGAGTGCGGTTCTACGATCCATCATAATCTGAGGAAACCTCCAGTTCTTCGATGCAGCAAGAGGGGAAAAGTCTGCGCGGAATTGTGGTTGAAGAACTCCGTTCGGGATTCCGCTCCCCTTCGCTATGCTGAAGGCATGTCTGAGAATCTGACTCCCATGGTTCACGCCGCGCAGAATCGCTGTTTTGGCTGCGGACCGGCCAACCCCATCGGCCTGCGCATGGAGTTCCTTCTAGCGCCCGACGGTGGCGTGGTCTGTGAGATGACGGTGCCCGCTCTCTACGAAGGCCCGCCGGGGCTGGTGCATGGTGGAATGATCGCCACCATGCTCGACGAGATCATGAGCAAGACGGTGCGCGCGCTGGGAATTCGCGCCGTTACACGAAAGATGGAGGTCGAGTACCTGCGCCCGGTTCACTCCGGCGTCGTCTTGCGCCTGGAGGCCCGCCTGGTCCGCAAGGAAGGCCGCAAGCACTGGACCGAAGCCAAACTTCTGGATACCGAAGGCATGGTGCGGGCGCAGAGCAGCGGACTGTTCGTCGAAATCCCCGGCCCCATCCAGCTCTGATTCCGCTCAAGGTCAAAGAAAAGCGCCCCACCCCGGCAGTGTTGACCGGGACGGGGCGCTGCCTTTCGGCCGAAGGCCGAAGACAGATCAATGGATCATGTTGATGGTTTCCTGGGTGATGGTGTCGAAGGTGGTGATCGCCTTGGAGTTGGCCTCGAAGGCGCGCTGGGCGATGATCAGGTCGCTGAACTCGGTGGAGATGTTGACGTTGGATGCCTCCAGCGAGCTGCCCTCGATGGTGCCGCGGCCGCCCGCTCCGCCCACGCCGATCGAGGCATCTCCAGAAGCGGCGGTGGTCTGGAAATCGGTCGAGCCAACGTCGATCAGGCCTTGTTCATTGCTCACCGTAGCGACGGCCAACTGCCCGACATTCTGGGTTTGTCCGTTGGAGTAGGTGGCGCTGATTACGCCGGTGGAGTTGATGGCAAAGCTCTGGTACTCGCCGCTGGTATAGCCGTTCTGGTTAGTGGAAGAGGTGGACGAAGCGGCTGCCGTCTGGCTGACAGTTCCCCCGCCGGAGCTTCCCAACAGATCCCAGGTCATATTCAGCGGGGCAGCGCCGTCGGAGAGGCCGCCAAATGTAATGTTGCTGACGTTGGAAGCTGGGGTGAGCAGGTTGCCGTTGGCATCGAAGGTCAGGGTCCCAGCGGTATTTACCGAGGAGACCGGATCGGCGACCACATTGCCGGACGTAGTGATGTTGACACCGGAGATGGTCAATGTTCCGCTGGAGGAAGCAGTGACCGAAGCGCCGGAGATCCCGGCCGTTCCCAATGCGTCGTTCAGCGCCGTTACGTATTCGGCCAGGGTTTCGCCGGTGACAACGGTGGGTGCCGTGATGGTGGCTGAGCCATTGGTTCCCGTTGGTCCGGTAATGAGCAGGTTGGTGGTCGGATTGACGGTCGCCAGCGTACCGTTATCGGCGGCGAAGCCATAGCTGTAGCTGTTGGCTTTACCGGCATTGGCGGTCAGTGTCGCCGGCACCTCGTCTTGCACCACGTTACCGATGGTGGAGACATTGGTTCCGGTGATATTGATTACTCCCGCGGCGGTCGAAGTGACATTGGCTCCCACAATCCCCGCCGTTGTCAGCGCAGTATTCAGGTCGGCGACATAGGCGGCCACAGTTTCACCAGCGGTGACAGTGGGTGCGGTGATGGTGGCGTTTACCCCCGCCACTGCCGTCGGTCCAGTGATGGTGAGATTGGTGGTCGGAGCGATGGTTGCGGCGTTCGAGGCCAGTGGGTAGCTGATGGTGGTGATGGCGCCGGCGCTGGCGGTCAGGTTGTAGGGGCCCGGATCCTCGATGATGCTGCCGCCGATCGAGATGTTGGTGCCCGAGATGGTCATCTGGCCTCCGGGAGTCGAGGTGACCGCAGCTCCGACGAAGCCGGCCGCGGTTAACGCGGTATTCAGCGAGGCAACATAATTGGCCAGCGATTCGCCCTGGCTGACCGTGGGGGTGGCGATGCTCACGGCCGTTCCCAATGAATTCACTCCCGAGATGGTGAGGTTGGTGGCAGGATCGACGGTCGAGCTGGCCGAGGCCAGGCTGAAGTTGAAGGTGTTGCCCACACCGGAGGTGCCGGAAAGCGTCGAGGATCCCTGGTTCTGAACCAATTTGCCGCTAAATCCCGTCGTCGTGGGACCGACTATGCTCAACTCGCCGCTCAAAGTCGATGTCACGGTCACCCCTTGCATGCCGCTTGCCGTCACCGCATTCTGCAGCGCGGTGGCATAACTCGCAAGTGTTTCCCCGGCGCTGGGAGTAATCGTCGCTGCTTCGGCCGTGCCGCTCGCGTTGTATCCCGTGATGGCGAACGTCGTCGAGGGATCGACCGTTGCGGTGCCCGAAGCCAGTTGGTAGGTGGCGCTGCCGGCTGTGGTGCTGCTGTTGGTCACCGTCGTGATCGGATCCTCGATCAGATTTCCGCCGATGGTGACATTGGTGCCGGAGATGGACAATTGCCCGCTGTTGGTGGTGGCAATCGTAACCCCCGTAATGCTCATCGCGGCCAGGGCATTCTGCAAAGAGGTTGCATACTCCGCCACGGTTTCGCCGGAGCTGACCGTCGGCGCGACAATCGTAACGCTGGGCCCCGAGGTGGTAGGCGCGGTGATGGTCAGATTCGTATTCGGATCGACGGTGGAATTGGCATTGCCGAAGTTGTAAATCGTGCTTTGCGTAACCGGCAACGAAGCCGTCTGGCCCTGCACCAGAGTGCCGCTGGTCACCGAAAAGTTGACTCCGGAGATCGTCAACTCACCGGAATTGGTGGCTGTGGCGGTCACACCCACAATGCCCTCCGACGACATGGCGCTGTTAAGGCTCGCCGCATAGGTGGAGAGATTCTCGCCAGGGGTAACCGTAGGAGCGGTGATGAGAACTTCTCCCCCAATCGAGTTCGCTCCGGTAATCACCAGATTGGTCGAGGGATCCACTGTGGCTGTGCTGGAACCCAGGTTGTAGCTGTAGTTCACATTGGTGCCCGGAGCCCCAGCCAATGTCGTTGTCGCCTGGCCCTGCAATACATTACCGGTGGTGGCGAAGTTGGCTGGAGTGCTATCGGTGATGACCAGGTTGATCGTGCCGTCTGGCTGGGTTGTGGCTGTCGCCGATACACCGGCTGCGGCGCCCGCGGCTGTAATCGCAGCCGCGTAGTCTTTAACCGACTCGTTGGCCCCGACGGTCGGCATGACGACGCCGGTAATGGCCAGACTCGTGTTCGGATCGACGGTGGAACCCGCGGCAAAGTTGTAGGTCACCGTTCCAGTGCTGGGAAGAGTCGGAGAGGTCAAAATGGTGGTGGGAGACTGCACCAGGTTCCCCGTTACCGTGATCCCGGTGCCACTGATGATCAGTTGGTTGTTGTTCAATCCCCCAACCGTGGCCGTAACACCGGCCAGGCCGCCGGTCCCTGCTGCGCCGATAGCTGTCTGCAAGGCCGCAGCATATTGAACCAGAGTCTCGCCTGGGGTCACCGTAGGCAGCGGAGAGATGGTTACCGTATTTCCCGCTGTATCCAGACCGGTAATCGACAATTTGGTCGACGGGTCTACCGAATCGCCGCTGGTCAAAGAGTAACTGAAGGTGCTGGGCCCGCCCGACGGCTGAGTGTTCTTCGCATCCGTCTGTACGATCTTCCCGGCGGGTTGCAGTGCGGTCACCGCGTCTGTTTGCGTCATATTCTGTGAAATTGTTGCCGTTCCTGCAACTTGCGCGATGGCAATGTGGTATCCCGTAAGGGCGGTGCCGGTGAGAGTTGCCGTCATGCCGGGAATGCCGGCGTTGGTAATCGCCGTGGAGAGTAAGCCCGCATAAGTTGGCACGGTCATCCCTGGGGTCACCGTAGGCGGAACAAAGACGTGTGTCTCTCCGGGATCGGCGATCATCAGATTCGTCGTCGGATCGACCGTGGCGCCGGGAGCGAAGTTGTAGGTGCCGTTGCCGGCTGAGGCGGCGGTGGGCGTCATGATTGTCGTCAAACCGCCTCCGACGCTGAAGCCCGCGCCGGTCCCCGTGCCGGTGAACGACAACGCCTGCCCATTTGCGGCTGCCGTTGCGGTGACGCCGACAATGCCCTTTGCCGTAATGGCGGCGTTCAGAGCCAAAGTGTAGTTTGTGAGGCTCTCACCTAAAGCGGGAACCGCGGGCGCGATCGTAGTCTGAGAAACACCGTTCGCATCGAGGCCGGTGATCGTCAGGGAGGAGGTCGTTCCAACGGTGTCGCCGGTGCTCATCGCGTAGCTGGAGACGTTCCCGCCGGTAATCAAGAGTTGGTTGGCGTTGGCGGGATTGACGATTGCCGTCACCCCAACCAAACCGCCTGTGCCTGCGGCGCCAATCGCGCCCGTCAGCGCGGTAGCGTATGCCGCCAGCGATTCACCCGCTGCGAAGGGTGGAACCACAATGGTCGCTGGAGATCCCGTCGTATCCAATCCCGAGAGGGTGAAGGTCGAGTTCGGGTCCACGGTAGCGCCGGGGGCAAAGTTGTACACGCCGCTGCCGGTCGAGGCCGGTGTAAGCACATTGGCCAGCGCTGTGTGCAGGGTGCCGCCTACGCTGAACCCCAGGCTGGCGCCCGCGCCGGTAAAGGACAAAGTCGTTCCGTTCGACTGCGCGGAGACGCCTACAATTCCCGCGTTTTTGATGGCGGTGTTCAATGCGGTCGTGTAAGCCACGAGGCTTTCATTGGGGGCCACCACGGGCGCTGTCGTTGTCTGGCTGACGCCGTTGGCGTCGAGACCGGTAATTGTCAGGTTGGTCGTTGGATCGACGGTATCGCCGCCGCTCAGCGCGAAGGTGGCAACCCTGGAAAGATCGCTGGAGACCTGGTCCTGGACAACATTGCCGCTGACCGTGCCGCCGGTGATGGTAAATCCGGTGGGAGGATTTCCCCCCGTCGCGGCGACGCTGACGTTCGATGAGGGAATCCCCGCGTTGGTCAATGCGGCGCTGAGCGCCGTGACGTATTTCGCAATCGTCTCTCCGGCGGCGAACGATGGCGCAACGGTGGTTACGGTGGCCCCGGCCGAGTTCTGCCCGGTAATCGTCAGGTTGGTCGAGGAATCCACTTTAGAGCCTGCGGCAAAGGCGTACTTTGTACTTCCCGGCACCGAGGTATCGGCGGTGATGGCGGTGATGGGATTTTGGACCAGACTGCCGGAGAGCGTGAGGGCGCTTCCGTTGATCGTCAACCCCGTGGGTGAGGCCGTGACCGCGGCGCCGGTTATGCCTGCCGCCGAAAGCGCGGAGTTCAATGCCGTCGCATATTCGCTGATTGTCTCTCCAGACAAGACGGTGGGCGCGGCGGCGGTTGTCAGTACCCCTGCGGCGTTTGGCCCGGTGATGGTGAGTGTCGTGCTGGGGTCTACGGTCGAGGCCTTGCTGGCGAAGGCGAAAGTGGTGCCCGCAACCGAAGGAACAGCCGTGGTCGGAGCTTCAGTCAAGGTTCCGTTCGCGGTGGCCCCGGCGCCCACGATGGACAACTGGCCGGCCGCCGTCGATGTGACCGTCACTCCGGCAATGCCGGCGTTTGTCGCCGCCGCCTGCAGCGCCGTCGCATATTGCGCGATGGTCTCCCCGGCGACGGGCGTAACCACAGCGCTGGTCGCATTGACCCCGGCTGTCGCGGTCGGGCCGGTGATGGTCAGATTCGAAGAGGGGTCCAACGTAGAATTGGCGGAGCTGAAGTAGTAGGTCGTCGCGTCGGGTGAGGAGCGCACGGTCGGCGTCACAGATGTAATCGGATTCTGAATCATATTGCCGGAGAGGGTGACATTGGGACCGGTAATGTTCAGTTGGCCGCTTGCAGTGGCAACGGCCGAGACGCCGCTGATCCCGGCAGTAGACATGGCCGTATTCAGGGCTGCCGCATAGTTGGCCAGCGACTCGCCCGCGGCTGGGATTTTAGGCGCTGTGATGGTGGCGGTCTGGCCGGTGACCGCGGTGGGACCGGTAATCGTCAGATTGGTAGCCGCATTCACCGTCGAGACCGTTCCATTGGCGGAAGAATCGAAGTAAAAAGTCTTCACCGAGGTAGCTGCGCTGGTGGTGCTTTCAGCGTTAGTGACCGGGTCCTGGATGAATTTGCCAGTGGTGGTGACGCCGGCGCCCACAATGGACAACTGCCCGCTGGTGGTGGCCGAAACCGAGACGCCGGTGATGCCCGCAGATGCAATGGCGGCATTCAGCGCCGCAGCGTAGATGTCGACCGACTCACCGGCAGTGACCGAGGGAGCGGTAATGCTGGCCGTGACCCCGTTGGTCTTTGTCGGCCCGGTAATCACCAGATTGGTGGCCGGATCTACCGGCGAGTTCGGCGACGAAAGATCGTAGGTCAATGCGGCCGAGGATGGCGCGGTGGCGGGCTGAATCGTATCCGGCAACGTGATTTTATAGGACCAGGTATTGTTGCCCGTTTTGGTGTAATTGATCGTCGCCTCATAGCTGTTACCCAGCGAGTCGTAGACTTGCACCTGGCCGGCGGCAGTGGTGCCGACGGTGGCCGCCGAGTTCAGGTTCTGCGTCATGCTGAAGGTGCTGGTGGCCGAGGGCTTCATCACCGTTCCCGTGGGAACGGTCAGATCGGTCAAGCCGCCGCTGGTGCTGATCACGCCGTTGGTGGCCGCATACCCCATCACCGACTGGCCGGTCGTGGACTGCAGGTTTCCCGTCGAGCTCAACTGAAAGTCGCCGGCGCGCGTGTACAACTGGCTGCCGTTGTTGTCCAGGATGAAGAAGCCCGAGCCGTCGATGGCGGCGTCGGTGGACACGCCCGTCGAGGAGATCGCGCCCGAGGTAAAGTCCGTACTGTTGGAGGCCACTTGCACACCGGTGCCCACCTGAACCTGGTCTCCCGACCCATTCGCGCCCAGTTCCTGATAGAACAGGTCGCTGAAGTTGGTGGTCTGCTCCTTGAAGCCGGTGGTGCTCATGTTCGACAAGTTGTTGGCGATGGTGTTCAACGACGTCGTATCGGCGTCAAGTCCGCTGAGTGGAATGTAGAAACCAGGCATCGTGGATCTCCTCTTGAGGTTGACGCGGGCCGATGGGGCCGGCGGTTGAACAGGTACATGGGCGATATCCCGCCCGCCGGCGAACTATTGCAATTGATTGAGACCGCTCAACGATTGCCCGACGCGCAGAGCCGCCGGATTCGTTGCGGGAACGCTTAAATTGCCCGGAGCCAGCTTCGCGGCGATCGACTGCACGGCGCTGCTCCCGGAATTGGCCGAGGCCGACGACTGGTTGGCCAGAGAATTGGCGTGATACGCGGCTTGCGCCTGCGCCGTCGCGCTGGTGCTGGTGGCGTCTTGCGCTGAAGCACCTGACTTCGCCGTGGTGACGCCGCCGCTGGTGGAACCGGTGCCGGTGCTTCCAAAGGCGCCGGTCAGCGTCTGATTGATGCTCACCAACTGCTCCAGACTGTTGACCTCGCAAAGCTGGTTGACATATTCATTGGGGTCCGCATTGGTGGTTGGATCCTGGTTCTTCAGCTCGGTTACCAGTAAGGTCAGAAAGTCGCTGGAGGTGATCGTAGCCGCGGAACTGCTGGTGCTGCTACTACTGCTGGTCGTGCCGTTGGTGCTGCTGGTCGCACTTTTGGCCGCCAAGGGGGTCGCGTTGGCGAGCGCCTGACTCGTCCCCTGCTGATGACTCAAAACTCCCGATACACTTGCCATTTCCCCTCGTTTCCCAGCGAATCTCCGGCTTTCCGGTTCGCCGCGCACTTCTGCCTTGTCCGAAATCTGCTCGGCTCAGGCCATCACCGATACATACCTTCCACCACTGGCGGATGCCGGCGTTACGGCGCCCGAACTGTCCACCTCTGCCGGAGAATTCGCTGCGTTATAGAGCGGCGGGACTGAATTGCTCTCCCGCTCGGCGCTGCTTCCCTGCCCCGATCCCTGGTTCATGCTCTGACTCAACCCGCTCTGACCGGCGTTCTCCTGGCCGGGGCTATACGAACCCTGATTCTGGTTGCTGTTTTGATTCATCGCCGTCGAGCCGGAAGTGGCCTCGGGCGCGGCCAGGGTGAGCGATTCCACCGAAGAGTGGTGGGTCGTGAGATAGTCGTTCAATCCCGCCAGGTGGCCGCTCAGTGTCTGCGCTGCCGCGTCCGAGCCTGGAACCACCGAGGCATGGACTGCGCCACCGCTGGAATCGGCCCGAACGCTCACCCAGCCCAACTCCGGATCGTGGAAACCCGCTTCCGCCTGCCGCGCTCCGTTGTGCACCCAGGTGGGCGTGCTCGCTCCCGGCGCGGAATCCAGTGCAGCGAAGATGTCGCTTGTGGAGGGAGTGCTTACGGCTGTCCCCGCAGCCTCCGCATCGGCGTTTTCAGCTCGGGTTGTGGCGGGAACCAGGGCCGGATCGCGCAGCAGCGCGGAAGCGTCCTGCACCATGCTCGTTGGAATCGCCGCGGAGGCTTGTGCCCCATGCGTCGAACTGCTCTTTCCTGCGGCCTGCACCGGACGCGACGTAGCGGTACTGCCGCCTCGCCCGCCAACTGCGGAGACCGCCTTGACCGCCGCGGGCATTTGGGCCGCAGACTGGCTGGCCTGCGACGCGCTGGCCTCGACAAGCGGCGAGGAACCGCTCAGGGTGCTGTTCAGAACGGAGACTGCGGCAGCCGCGGCGCTTTGCTGCACCGTTTCGGCAGGCGTCGCTACCTGGGCCGTAACTGAAGGTGTGGTACGGACCGGAAGTGGGACCGAAGAATCGCCACCGCTTCCTGGTGTTTGCACGGATTCCAGACCAGCCGCCAGGCTCAGGCTTGGAGCGGTCAAACTCTGAGGCTGGCTCGCAAGCACGGGGGACTGGTTCGGTGCGACCCGTCCGTCGGAGGCAATCGGCGTTCTGACGGAGGTTGTGGGCTCCACCACAGTTTGCGGATTCATGACCTGCCGGGCGCTCTCATCGGCATTCGGTACAGGGAGCGGGTCAGCCTCGGCCGTCTGCCCAGCGCTCTGCGCTGCTGCGACCGATCTGGCGGAAGGCAGTGAAGCGCTGACCGGAGTCGAGGGTTTTGTTTCCGGCTGTGACTCCGCCTTTGCATTTCCGGAAGGATCGGCAAGCTGGCTGGTTGCGTTGGTCTCTTCTGCCGTGGAAAGATCCTGATCGGCCAGCAACGACTGCTGGGCCGTGTGGAACTCCGCCAGGGAGGCATTTGCACCCGATGCTTGGCTTGCAGGCAAAACCACCGCTTCCGGCGTGGAAGGCAAAGTCGCGTTTTCCTCCGTCAAGGAGGCAACAGCAACACTCTGCGGCTGGCTCGCGATCGCTGGCTGACTCGCATGCACTGCTGTCGCGCCAGCCGGTGCGAGCGAGAATGCGGACTGCACCGCCGAGAAAGCCGGGGAATCTGTTTGCGCAGCGACTTGCCGTGGACCCATCACTGGCTGCGCGAGAGCTGTTGCACCGACTGCTCTCTCTGTCTCGGAACTGACCGGCGCGCCTGAGTTTCCAGCAGGGACAGAATTGGCCACCGCGGCAGCAATCGAGCTTTCACCCTGTGGGGCTTCTGTATGGAGAGAAAGTTCGGGATGAGAATCCGCGTCCTGCACTGAGCGCTGCGGCGGAGCCAAAGCCGAAGCGGTCGCATTGTCGGAAGCCCTGTCGCTGAATAAGGGTGCGGTGAAAGCCCGCTCCGAGGACGTGGAAACCGCTCCATCGGACTTGGAGTTGCCGAGGCTCTCTGCTCCCGGCAACGGAGTCGAACCGACCATCTTCGTGCTACCTGCCGAGATCGAGGAGAGGTTCTGTGCTTGGGTCTGTCGAGAATCTTCAGATTCACCGGCTGCGAATCCAGTGGCCGCATCCCCCAGAACCGAAACATCGCTGGCCGCCCCGCTCAAGGTTGGGAGCGTGTTGGAGGATGGGAGGTTTGCGCTCTCCGGCTGTGACGCGGGGAGTGGGAGTGATTCAGTCTGTTGCGCTATCTCGACGGGCTGAGCACTGCCGATCTGGCGTGGAGTGGAAGGCGCCGCAGCGGGAAGGCCGGCAACGGGGAGCGATTCTGTCCGTTGCGCAATCCCCTCGGAATGAGCGGCCTGGCTCTGCCTTGTACTGGAAGGTACCGTGGCCGGAAGCCCGTCGACGGGGAGCGTTTCGGTCTGTTGCGCAACCACGTCAGACTGACCGATCTCGCTCTGGCTTGGAGGGGAAGATGCCGCAGTGGAGAGGCTTGCAACGGGGAGCGCTTCGGTGGGTTGCGCATTCCCGACGGATTTGCTGGTCTTGGGCTGGATTGGGGCGGCAGAATCAGCAGCGGTAAGGTCTGCACCGGGGAGAGCGGAAACAGTCGAAGAAGAGGGGTCCACTTTCCGTGGTCGATACGTCTCTGCCGATGGTGCAGAAGTGGAGACGGCGACGGAGGAAACCTCTGCTTCTGTAATGCGAAGCGGCTCGGAGAATTCCGAACCCGCACTGTCCGACTCCTCGGTCTGGACGCGTTGCTGCACAGTCGGGAGCGTTGCAGCAAGGTTGGTCGCCTGTTCCGCCTTCAACGGCTGGGAAGATGCGTCTGACCGGTTCAGATTCGATGTGGAATGGGTCTGCGCAGGAACGGTGTTCGCGGCGTTCTGGGAAACCTGTACGTTTGCAGCGTCGGCACTTGCGGCTTCGAACGCTGCATGATCAGCCGCCTGCGACCTGCCCTGCTGGACGACGTCCGAGATCGTTGCTGAAGAAGCGCCTGTCAGAGGCTCCAAGGCCTTCTGGGAGGGTACGATGGAGGCCACAGCGGGAGCCGGAGTCACGACATTCCGTGGAGTCTGCTGGTCCGGCTGGGCCTGGCTGCCAACTGCCTGCGCCCCTGCGCTGAAGTTGGAATCGAGGCTCGGCCCAGTTTCCATGGATAAGGCAGGCGGCGTGGTGTTCCTAGTCGCTGCAAGCGATTCGCCCGCTTCCATCGCTGCTGGCACGGCCAGCGAATTCGGCTGCTGTCTCGGGAGTACGGCAGACGGGTCACTGGAAGCGTTGGCGGGAGGAAGTTGCGGTGCGGTCGCCGACCCGCTCACAACAGACAGGTTGTCAGCGCGCGACAGCACGGCTCGATCCGCTTCGGTAAGCCCGGCCGCCTGGTTGAGAGACGAGTAAGCCGGTGACACTGTCTGCGCCGGAATGGCCGGCAAGAAATCTCCGTTCTGCCTCTGTGGCAAAACGGGTGAAGTGGTAGTACTCTGAGCTCCGTTCACATCCGCACTGCGAAAAGCTCCCAGCGATGAGGAAACGGGGCTGGAAGATTCCGCCATCGCCGATGCCGGTGCCTGGAATGCAGCCGAAGTGGAGACAGAGATGGATTCGCCAGGAGACTTCGCATCGGCGGCGTTCAATCCGCTGGAGATCGGGGTGATCTCCGCCGCAGCGAATGTGGAACTCCGCTCCGCGATGGATCTGGCTTCGGCGGATAAGGGGCTTGACGAGGTGCTCTCAGCGGATGAGTTGCGATTTGCTCCGGTCGTCGATGATGCGCCGGAGCTTTGCCCAAAGCGCTCCTCGGCAGTGAGGGGCAGCGTAAAGGAGTGGGTCGACGCAGAAGAACGAATCTCACTGACCGCGTTGGCCGATGGTTCGGTGACGGGAAGGGGCGCAGCCTGAATTACGGGGGCGGAAAACGAAACCGGCAGAGCCGCTGGATCGACGGATGCGGTGACCAGTTGAGCGGCTGTCTTCGTCGGCTTGGTGTTGTGGCTGGAGGAATCCGCGTTGCGGCGGGGAGTCTTGTTGGCCGATGCCTCGGTTGAAGAATCTTTATCGCCGTTGTTTGTTCCAGTTTTCAGCGCCGCGGCGGAAGCCAGGCTGGCCTGTACTCCCTCCATGCTGTTGTTGAGGTTTTTTTCATCAGAAGCGGTTAATGACGTCGGTGTGTTGCTTGCAGATTTTCTGCCTGCTCTGTCGCTTTCGCTCCCGGAAAGTGTCGATGTTTTTGGGAGGTCGTCGAAGCTGGAGGGTAGGCTGAAGGTGCCAGCCGATCCCGCCGTTACCACCGCAGATCCCCCAGATGTCTGCGCGGAGGCCGCAGGTAAACTCGCGGCGTTTCCACCCAGAGTGCGGCCTGTCTCTTCCGTTCCCTCCGCCCCATTTTCCAGCGAAGCTAGTACGGATTGCCAATTGGACCTAAAGTTTGGTGCGGTCGCAGCCGATGAGACAGACAGGCTGCCCGAGAAGGCTCCAGCCCATCCAGCGTTTTGAGCCGCGCCAAGCGGTCGTGCGCCCGCATGGCTCTGGCCCGTGGCTGGCTGTGCTCCGATGATTGTCTCGATTCCTGCTGCGACCGTCATGGACTGGTTAGGAGCAGATGGTGTGCCATATCGATACAACGCCGGGTTAAAGCATTGTCAGGAAGCGTCTCTCCGCCTCACTCAATAGAATCCAACGTCCTCAATCCGTGGAGATTTTCTCAATATTCTCAGACAGGCGCTTTTTCACGTGCCGGGCGGGACGGTCTTCTTCGCTGGCGCGGGCGCTGGAGGGCTCCTGCTCCGCTCCCTGGCGATAGAGCTTGTTGCTGAACCAGTCGTCGAGGCCCTGCTGGCTGCGACGGCCTTCCTCGACGGCGTCGCGGGATTCTTTCTCCTCGATCAGCGTCTCGGCCTGGCGGCGCTCGATGCGTTTGACCATGAACTCATCGCGGCGCGCCGCCACCTGTTCTTCCTGTTCGGCGATGCGCGGCGTCAACACTTCAACAAACCTGATGCCGGTGCGAATCTCTTCCAGGCCTGCCAGCCGGTCGGAGAGTTCCCCGCTGCCCGCGCTGGCCGAGATCAGACGCCGTCCGGTGCGCCCCCGCTCGATAGCGCCGGCCAGGGCTCCCTGCAATTTGTTTAGTTCTGCCGAAGCGGATTCCAATTCCAGACGGCGCTGCTCCTCCTCCAGTTCGCGTACGCGAAGCAAACGGCGCAGTGAGCGGGAGACAGCCACGGCTAAACCTCCGCGGCGAGCGCGGCAAGGCGGCGGACGCACTCGGCAAAGTGCACTTGTTCCATGGAGTTCTGGGTCATGAAGGCGCGCATCGGTCCGCGCGCGCGCAGAGCGCGATCCAGATCGGGATCGGCACCTGGCTTATAGGCGCCAATGCGCACCAGATCCTCGGAGCGGGCATAGACGGCGAGCAGTTTGCGCATCAACGCGGCGTGCTCGCGATGCTGCGGCTGAGTGACGGCGGGCATGAGCCTGCTAATCGAGTCCAGCAACTGAATCGGCGGATACCACCCCTCTGCCGCCAGCGAGCGGGAGAGCATGATATGGCCATCCAGCAGGGATCGAACCGCATCCACAATCGGGTCCTGCTGATCGTCGCCCTCCATCAATACCGTATAGAAAGCGGTAATCGAACCCACGCGAAACTGCCCGGTACGCTCTACCAGCCGGGCCAGCTTGGTAAAAACAGACGGAGTGTAGCCCTTCGCCGTGGGTGGTTCGCCGGCGGCCAGACCGATCTCGCGGGCGGCCATGGCGAAGCGGGTCAGGGAGTCCAGCACCAGCAGCACGTGTTTGCCCTTGGCGGCAAAGTACTCGGCGACAGTAGTTGCGGCCAGCGCCGCCCTCATGCGCATCAGCGGCGACTCATCGGAGGTGGAGACCACCACCACCGAACGCGCCCGCCCCTCGACGCCCAGCGAATCCTCCAGGAACTCGACCACCTCGCGACCGCGCTCGCCCACCAGACCGACCACGGTGACGTCGGCTTCCGTATTCCGTGTCATCATGCCGATCAACGTGCTCTTGCCCACGCCCGATCCGCCAAAGATGCCCACGCGCTGACCGCGGCCTACCGTCAGTAGAGCGTCCAAAATTCGAATCCCGGTACCCAGCGGGGTTTTGATCGGCACCCGGTCCAGCGGCGAGCGCAGCGATCCATCCAACGTCATGGTCTCCGCGGCGACAATGGGACGGCCCCGGTCGATGGGCTGGCCCAGCGCATTCAGCACCCGCCCCATCAACGCCGGCCCGACCTCGATCTCCGGCGTCAGGCCCATGGCGGAGACAAGATCGCCGTAGCGAATTCCCTCCGTGGTCTCGACCGGCATGGTCAACACGTTGGAGCCGCGAAAGCCAATCACCTCAGCCAGATGCATCTTGCCGAACTGGTCCTTGATCTCGCAGACCTCGCCCACCGAGGCCATAGGCCCCGCGGATTCGATGGTCTGGCCGACCGATTCCAGCACCTGCCCGCTCCACCGCCAGGGCTGGCCGCGCTCGAGCCGGGAAAAATAACGCGCCAGCATTTCGGTCATAGATCGTCCTCGGAGGGCGGAGGCTTGGGGGGCGCTTGCACTGGAGGTGCGGGCTGAGTCCGGCGAATGCCGGCGCGGTCAAAGAACCCACGTTCGATCTCGCCCAATTGGGAGCGGATTCCCAGATCCACCGAGCCCAGATCGGTCTCGACAACGCAATCGCCCAGGCGCATTCCCTCGCCGGGAACGACCTCGGGCTTGACCGCCAAATGAGGAAGAAGGGCAATGGTCTGGACCCACATCTCCAAGTCGCCGGGAGGAACCCGCAGGCGCACCTTGGTGGAACCCGCCAGTTGACCCAGCGCCACGCGCACCGCTCCGGTCAGCAGCAGTGGGTCCATCTGCGCTTCGCGGCGCAGAATACGCGCGGCCACGGCCAGCGCCAGTTGCACCACCTCGTGCTCCACCAGATGCAGATAGCGATCCCGTTCGGTGGTGAACTTCTCGATCAGCTCCGCGTACTGGTGGGAGCGACGCTCCTCGGCAGCGGTCTGGCCGACGGCCTGAGCCTCGTGTTCGGTCTGGCGGCCCTCTTGCCGGCCGCGTTCGCGACCCTGCTCAAAGGCTTTGCGCGTCTCTTCGCCCAGCCGCTTTTCATACTCGGCGCGCAGTTGCAACTCGAGAGCGTTTTGGACGACCTCATGGGAGATCGTCTCCGGCTGCGGCGCAGAGGCCGGTTCTTCTTCGCTGGGCGCGGTCCAGCCCTCCCAATTGATGGGTGCTGCATCGGGGCCGGCCAGGTACTCGAAGACCTCGATCCGCCCGCCGCCTCCGCCCCGCGATCCTGTTTCCGTCTGCAGCAAGGATTCCCTCTCCTGGTCCCATCATCGCCGATCGCTGGACAAAGCCCGGCACTGCGAGCATTCTCACCATTACTACAGTGTCAAACCTCACGCTCCAGTAGCTTTTTCCTCAAAAACCAAAAGCCACCGGCTCATGCACTCGAAAGGAACCCATCCTCTAGGCCAGCATCTCGTCGCCCGTCTCCAACTTGAGAACCACCTTGCCCTCGGCCTCCAGACGCCGGGCAAGATTGAGAATCTCCTGCTGCGCCTGGGCCACTTCGCGCGAACGCACCGGGCCCAGCACTTCCATATCTTCCTTGAGCATCTCGACGGCGCGGGAGCTCATGGACTTGAAGACCTGTGCGCGCAATTCGTCGTTGGCGCCGCGCAGCGCCATGGCCAACTGCCGCTTATCGACGCCCGAGACGATCTCGCGAATGGTCGCCGGCGGCACCGTCACCAGATCTTCAAAGGTAAACATCAGGTTGCGAATGCTCAGAGCCAGTTCCGGCTGGCCGTCTTCGATGGTCTCCAGAATCTTCTTCGACTCCTCGGCGTTGAGGCGGTTGAGCAGATCCGCCACGGCCTTGAAACCGGAGTAGCTCTTGCGCGCCGTATCGCCCACATTCTCCAAGCGGCGGTGCAGAATGTGCGCCACCTTTTGCGCCATCTCCGGCGAGAACTGGCGCATCTCGGCCAAACGCTGAATGGAGACGACCTTATGCTCTTCGCTCAGATTGTCGAGCACCAGCGAGGCGCGGCGAGGATCGAGGTGAGCCAGAACCAGGGCGATGGTCTGAGGGTGCTCGGAGTCCAGCAATTTGCCCAGTTGCTGCGGATCGGTGCGCTGCAGCTTGGCCAGATTGCCCTGCGCAGCCTCCTGGGAGCGGCGCACCATCGACAGCAACTCATCAGCGCGTTCCTTGCCGAAGGTCTCTTGCAGCAGCCGGGAAGCGTAGTCCAGGCCGCCGTGAATCATGAAGTTCTGGGTCTCCAGCAGTTCCCAGAACTCCTCCAGAATCTCGGCAGAGAGCTCGGGCGTAATGCCGCGCAGGTCGGCCAACTCCTCGGTCAACCGCTGCACGTCTACCTCGGGCAGAGCGCGCAGGATCTCCTTGGCCAGCTCTTCGCCTACGGCCACCAGCAGGACAGCCGCCTTGCGCAAGCCTCCCAGGTTTGCCGATAAGCGCCGTTTTCCGTCATCCCCTGATGCCAACTTCGCCACCCCTGCATTCTTGTTCTATTCTTCCAGAGTTACGTGGTTCCATCCATTCCGCCGTCGGCAACTGCAACCGGAGTGCGCCGCTGCCCTTGAGCAGCAGCTAATCCGAGTGAATCCAGCTCTGCAGCAACCTCGAACTCTGGGTTGGCTCGCGCTTCAGGTGCTGGGTCACGGCATCGAAGATATCCGCGGCGCGCTGGCGTTCCGGATCGAGCGGCACCGGTTCGGGCGGCAGCAGCGGCGTTGAGGTCGGTTGCGCAGGAGCCAGTTCCTTGACGCCCTTCTTCCCCTTCTCCTTGGCCAAAGCCGGCGGACGGGAACGGCGAACCGCCGGACGCACGCCGAAGGCTACCACGATGAACAGCCCCATCAACAAGGCCGCATATTTGACCAGCAACGGCGACTTCTGCATCACCGCCAGGATCTGCCCTTGCAGGGTAATCGGCTGCTGCATGCGGTTGTCGTCGAAGGCCAGATCTTGCACCGTCAACATATCCCCGCGGGCGCTATCGAAGCCCACTGCCGCCTGGGCCAGCGCCGTCAGGTTACGAATCTCATCGGCAGAACGCGGCTGCCATTGCGCCGCCTTCTCCTTGTTGGCGGGCTGGGCCATGCGATCGTTGACCACAATCGCCGCAGTCAACCGCCGCACCCGGCCGGGGTTCTCCACCATGTGCCGTACCGTCTTCGAAGCGCCATACGTCCCTGACTCGGTCTTGGCGTTGGCCGGCGGCGTCATCTGTTGCGGATAAACCGGCAGTGTCGTCGAGTTGGGCGCATTCGAAGCGGTTCCGGGAATCCCCGCCGCGATCGCCTGACTGCCCGTGCTCTGCTCGCTGCGCTGCATTGAAAGCGTAACGGTCTGATTGGGATCATAGGTCTCTTGCGTCTCTTCGGTGGCCGCCGGATCGTAATCCATGGTTACGGAAGCGCGCACGTTTCCCGTGCCGGTCACCGGCTCGAGCGTGGCGATCAGCTTCTCTTCCATCGCCTGTTCCGCGCTCAGGCGCATGGCGTCGGCGGTTTTGGGACCCAGAGGCAAGTGCCCGGCGGCATCGACCAGCACCACCCGTTCCGGCGTCAGGCCATCGACCGCCGAAGAGACCAGATTGCGAATCGCATCCGGCTCGCCGTCGGCCAGGGTGCGATGACGCAGCTTCAAGACAACCGAGGCCTTGGCCGGACGCTCCTGGTCGCGAAAAAGTGAGTCGTGCGGCAAGACCAGATGCACCCGCGCCGACTCCACATCGCTCAGGGTGCCGACAGTATGCTCCAGTTCGCCCTCCAGGGCGCGCTGATAGTTGACCTGCTCGTCGAACTCCGAACCGACCCAATTGGGCTTGTCGAAGATCTCGAATCCCAACCGTCCGCTTTTCAGTCCTTTGGCTGCGGTGGCCAATCTGGCCTTATCCAATTGCGGCGCGGGAACCTGAATGCCGGTGCCGTTGGGAGCCGGTTGATAGGGAATCTGCGCCGCGGTCAGAATCTGCGTCACCTGGCGGGCGTCGTCGGGCTCCAGGTCGGCATAGAGGGTGCGCCAATCGGTGCGCAAGGCAAACCAGGCCAGAGCCGCGATCAGGCCCACCAGCAACACGACAGCGGTGATCCCCCAGAAGCGCTGGGCCGGCTTCATCGCCATCCAGCGAACCCGTCCGCGCGACCAGATCCCCGCCAGACGGTCGGTCAACTGCGGCTGACCGGGGGTTGCCGGGGGGGTCTTTTCCAACTGTGTTGCTGCGGCCATGCTTCTCGCGTCCTGTCGCTACGTCTTTTGCTGCGTCTGGTGGGCGTCCCGGATTCGGCTCCGGCTTGCACTCTTTCCCATCCCGCCGGAAAAACCGGCACGGCGGGCAAAAACTCAGAACTGCATTCCCATCACCGATTGGTACGCCGATACAGCCTTGTTGCGTACCGCCAGCGCCAGCTCGAAGGCCGCGCTCGCCTTTTGGGTGGCGATCATCGCCTGGTGTACGTCCACGCCCGAACCGCTCATCAGTCCGGTTACGGCGTTGTGAGCCTGGCCTTCGAGATCGTTCACCTGGCCGATGGCGTCAGTGAGAAGGTCGCCGAAGGGCGTAGGCGCGGAAGACTGTCCGCCGGCTGGAGACTTGAGCGAGGCTGCACCCCCGCCGGTCAGATTAGTGAGTGCGCTGGCTGCGGCGCTGCTGGGATCGAATCCGATACGCATTGTTTCTCCGTCCTTGCCGGGCTTGGTAGGGCCCTGGTTGCTACGACTTGGCGATATCCAACGAAGAGGAGATCATGCTCTTTTCAGCCTGAACCGCGGAACTGTTCAGACCATATGCACGTGTCGCCCCCATCAGGTCCACCATCTCTGTGACGGGATTAATGTCCGGATACGAGACATATCCATCGGCATCCGCGTCGGGGTGGCCAGGATCGAAGCGTTTGAGCGGCGCCGACGGGTCCTCGACGACCTGGGTGATCTGCACTCCTGGCGCCACTGCCTTGGTCCCGTCGGAGTTGAGCGTCTGCAACCCGATATTGGGCATCGACGCTGCCGAAAGCGATCCCAGGCCGCCGCTGCCGGAGGCCGAGACCATCGAACTGAGAAAGGAAGGATCGCCCTGGTTGGCGGCAAAGACCACATGCTGGCGGCGATAAGGTCCGCCGTCCGCGGTGCGGGTGGTCTCCGCGTTGGCCATATTGGCGGCCACCACTTCGGCGCGCATCCGCTCGGCCCGCATGGCCCCGCCCGAGGTTTCCATGATTCCAAAGAGGTTCATGCTTCAATCCCTTCCCGCCCTGCCGGCCCGTATTGAGTCGGCAGACCGCCTTACTTGTCCTGCACGTGGATCGCGTTCATCACCCGCTGGTACTCCTCGTGGAGCAGAGCCACGCCGGTTCTGAACTTCAGTTGCGCTTCGGCCAGGTTCAGGCCCTCGCGATCCATCGAGACATCGTTGCCGTCGGGCCGGGCAATCAACCCCTGCACCGGCGTGATCTGCACCGGATCGGGCGCCGCACCCGCTTCCACACCGCTCATCGCCTTGCGCATCTCGGACTCGAAGTCCATCCCCATGGCGCGATAGCCGGGCGTATCGACGTTGGCCATATTAGCCGCCGTCAATTTGGCCTGCGAGGTTGCCAGGTCCAGATAGCGGGCGACCTGGTCGCTCAGTTGGGTTTCAATTTGCATACTCATTGGAAATCTCCCGCAATCCCCTGCACGAGCGCCTGCTCGCCGCAGAAGAATCGCTCAGAGCCTTCTCAGAAAATGCGTGGCAAGTGCGGTAGATGAGAGCATTTTCTTGCAATTGCGCTCTCACCCGAACCCGGTTCGCCCCTGCGCCTCTGAGAAGCTGTCAATTGACGGTCAGGCCGAAGTCGATCTCGCGCGCGGTTAGAATCGCCTCATCCCCGGCCAGAATCGCTGCCCGCTCCAATACATGTTCCAGTTCGCGCACATTTCCCGGCCAGCCGTGCGCCGAGAGCTTGGTGATCGCACTGGGTGAGAGCCGCTTCATCGGCTCCTCGCGTCCCATCTGTTGCAAGAAGTGTTCCACCAGCAACGGCAAATCCTGAAGATGTTCCGAGAGAGCGGGAGTACGGATAAGGAAGACGGCCAGGCGGTAATAGAGATCGGAGCGGAAGGTCCCGGTTTGGGTGTGCTGGGCCAGCGGCCGGTGGGTCGCCGCCACGATGCGCACGTCCACCTTTACTGTTTCGTTGTCGCCCACCCGCTGCAACTCGCCGCACTCGACAAAACGAAGCAGTTTGGATTGTAGCGAAATCGGCATCTCGCCAATCTCGTCGAGAAAGAGCGTTCCACCGTCGGCGGCCTCGATGCGGCCGACGCGTCCCTGCACCGCGCCGGTGAAAGCGCCGCGCGTGTGGCCAAAGAGTTCGGCCTCCAGCAGCGCCTCGGGGATAGCAGCGCAGTTGATGGCGACAAAGGGTTTGCGGCTGCGCGGGGAGAGCCGGTGCAGAGCTTCGGCAACCAGCTCTTTGCCCGATCCCGTAGGACCCTCAATAAGGACGGGGGTGGTGCGGCAGGCGACCAGGCGAATCCGGCGGCTGACTTCCAACATGCAAGGGGCGTTGCCGATCAATTCCGGCAGCCGCTCGCTCAGCGCGATCTCGTTTCCCTTCGTGGATTGCTCTTCCCGTTCCATCGTTTCGGCAGGCGTGTTGGGGACCAGGCGCAGAGCGGAAGGCTCATGAACAGGCGCCTCATCTTGCAGCACCGCGGGGTGGGAGATGGGCAGCGGCAACTCGGTATGGCTGCGGCTGGGCAGCGGATTGCTCCGGGCCAGAACCGGTGCGGCATTCCAGACCGCGGTATCGCCGTCCTGACTGCGCCGCAGAGCGTAGAGCAGCTCCTGGCGATACGGACCGCGCGGGCTCTCCTGCGGACTCGACCCGCCTGCCGTCACCAGATCGACATGGGGAAAGAAGCTGCGGAAATCTGTCAGGAACTCGTCTAGATCCAGATCGGGCAGCCAGGAGTCGACGATCAGAGCCTCTGGAGAAAAGCTCTGAGCCTCGGCCCATGCCTGCGCGCCGCCTTCTGCTTCGCGCACTTGCCAGCGCAGGCCGGTCAGGATCTCGTTCAGGCGTTGACGGAAGCTGCGATCGGCGCTGGTCACCAGGGCAGTGCGGGGACGGAGGCGGCTTACGGGCGATAGAGCGGAAACGGGCATAGTTGTCATAGGACTCTCCTGACAGTCGGACAGTTGTTCGTACGCGGCGGCTAGTAGACTTCGAGCACCGGACCGGTAGGTACCGGTAGAACCGCGCGTGCGGCAAGCGGAGCCAGGGCAAGATCGGCATCGGAGGGAACCATGTAGCCCTGTCCGCGCACCGTACGAATCAGGTAGCCGGGAGGTGGGTCCTTGAGTTTGCGGCGAAGGTAGTTGACGTAGACATCGACTATATTGGTGGTCTGGGCGGGCTCCAGGTTCCAGACGGAATCCAGCAGCTCGACCCGCGAGACGCACTGCCCGCGATTGAGCATGAGGTGCTCAAGCAGCGAGAACTCCTTGTTGGTAAGCACAACGGGTTGGCCGGCGCGGCGCGCTGTGTGGTCCAGGCGATCCAGTTCCAGGTCGCCCACCCGCAGTTGCAGCCGGGCCTCCCGCTTGCGCCGCAGCAATGCCCGGCACCGGGCGCGCAGCTCATGCAAGCTGAAGGGCTTGATCATCAGATCGTCGGCGCCGCGATCCAGGCAGCGAACCCTGGTCTCGACTTCCTGACGCCCGGTCAGGATGAGAACGGGCAAATCGGCATCCATGGCGCGGACTTCATCCAGCACCTGTTCGCCGTCCTTAATGGGCATGTTCAAATCGAGAATGGTGAGATCCGGCATCTCCTGGCGGAATGCCTCTACTGCGGCCGCTCCATCGTAAGCCACGCGCACCCTGTGCCCATCAGCTTCGAGCCCCCGGCTCAGAAACAACCCCAGCGCCTTATCGTCTTCAGCGATCAATAACCTCATGGCAGCTTTTCCCTCTGGATGGGGTCCCGGTTGCCGGGCTTTCCATCCCTCCACATTCAGCTGGCCGGTTTAGCGCACGCTAAGGTTCGGCTCCCCTCTACCTTCTCCTGTACGAGAACGAGACACAAGACTGTTCTAATTTTGGACAGTGAGGCGATTCCGGGATTGGAATCATCCCAAGGGAGGTTTCAAAATGGAAGGTAATCTCTTACTAAAGGTGTGAGGTAATCACTTCATCTCACATGATGAAAAACAAATGCGCGCCCCCTGATGGGAAAGCGCGCATTGAATTCGCTTCAGATTTGTCTTTTCTATCATTTACGGGCGGCAACGCCGGCTTTATTGGAAGCCTTTTCGGAATACATGGCCGAGTCGGCGCGTTCTAAAAGTTTGTTCAAAGGCTCGCGATTGGCCCGTTCCGCCAGTCCGATCGATGCCGAAACAGGTAATCTCAGCGTCCCGGATCGACCCTGAACGGAATAGAGCTTCACCACTCCCTTGCGCAGCCGATCGATCTGTGCCGCGGCGTCGTCCAGACCGCTATCCAGCAAAATGATGAACTCGTCGCCGCCCCAGCGCCCGATCAGGTCGGTAGAACGGCAAACCGACTTCAATTCGGCGGAAAACAGCTTCAAAAGCTCGTCCCCTACCAAATGCCCATGCTCGTCGTTTACCTGCTTAAAGCCATTGATATCTACAATTGCCACGCAAAATGGCAGCATCGTCTCCATGCGCTTTTCCAACTGCGTCTCCAGATACAAACGGTTGCGCAGCCCGGTCAGCGAGTCGCTCGAAGCGATCAATTCCGCCTCTTCCAGCTTGACCTGATAGGTTGAAACCTCCGCGCGCAACTGGGCGATTGCGGCTTTGCCCTCCGAGGTCATTCTGTCAATGGAAGTCTTCAGATCCGCTGCCGAACTCTCAATCGAGAGGCGAATCAGAGAGAGATCGTCGAGGTCGGCAACCTTGCGCAGACGGTCGGTCACATCTGTGATCTGCTGGGCGCAGCGCTGATCCCGTTCCCCGACGGATTCGGCGGTGTTGGCCATGACGATGAGGATCCCTTTGACTTCGTCGGCCTTTTGCCGGTAATGCAGTGCGGTGCGTTTGCCCCAGTCGCGTAACTGCTGGCGAATGTTGCCGTCCGCAGCCAAAATGCCCTCCGGGGCCACGCTCGGGGTGAGGCGTTCGGCGACACGCTGCATCTGCTGCTTCAATTCGTCGCCCAGCGCCGGACAAACATCCAGGCTGCAATTGCCAAACTCCTGCAATGCGGAACGATAAGCGCCCAGCGCCGTCGCGAAAAGGCTCTTTCCCTCGGCCGCCTGCGGCTCTGCAATCCGCTCTTGCTGCGGGCGTTCCGGGGCCTTTGCGCCGCTGGCGGGCTTGGCGCCCTCTTCGCGGCTATCTTCTTGCGATTCGAGCAATTTTTTAAGCGAAATCATGCGTCCTCGATACCTGAAGGATCTGCCGTCCACGCCAAATTTGCACACACGTCGGACTACTGCGGACATCGGCTCAATGCGCCCTTTTCTTTAGTCGCCGAAGCGCACATTCGGCAATTCTTACCGAGGATGGGAGATCTTTGCGGGGTTCGGCTGCGCGGCCGGCGGTCGAAGAAAGCAAAATTGAAAAACTACAAGAAAATACTGGCGCGGTTCGCCTTCTATTCGCTACAATGCCCGCATGGCAGTCACGCGCAGGCAAAAAGAGATTCTCGATTTTCTCGAGTCGTTCGTCACCCGCAACGGCTACTCCCCCTCCTTTGAAGAGATCGCGCGGGGCATGGGGCTGAAGAGCCTGGCCACCGTGCACAAACACATTACCAATCTGGAAAAGAAGGGCTTGCTCGACCGGGTGCACAACCGCAGCCGCTCCATCGACGTGCTGCCGCCGGGCGCCCGCACCCGCTCCAGCGACCGACTGCCGCTGGCCGGGCGCATTGCCGCCGGGCTGCCGGTGGAGACCAGCGAGATCCCCGAGAGCATTTCGTTGCACGATGTTATCGGCAACCGCGACGCCTTTGCCCTGGAAGTGCGCGGAGATTCGATGCGCGACGAGCATATCGTCAGTGGCGACTATGTATTGGTTGAGCGCGCCCGCACCGCCCGTCAGGGAGAGATCGTCGTGGCCCTGGTAAATGGCTCCGAGACCACGCTCAAGCGCTTCTACTCCGAAGGCAATATGGTGCGCCTGCAGCCGGCCAACCTGGAGATGGAGCCGATCTACGTGAAAGCCGTCGACGTGGCCATTCAGGGCCGCGTGCTGGGCGTGCTGCGCAAGTATCGCTGAGCCGCGCTCCTCACTCTTGAATGGCTGGATTCAGCCAAGCTATCCTTGCCTCCCCTCCGTGCCGGCTTATAGGTCGGCGTCAGCGAGCGTCTGCAAATCAATATCTTCTCCACATGTGTACCGGGCGGCTTCTCTCCGCCCCTTTTCCTGAAATTGATAACTAGTGATTCTCGGTATGACTCCGATAATGTATGCAAGCAATGGGGTTTTGGGTACAAGACTCCCTTCCGAGTTAGCCCAGGAATCTCCTGGGAACGGTGCTCCAGGCGATTCGTCAACTTCTTCGCTCCGGGGTGAACCGTGCGGAAGGATCTTTCCCCATCGGTCTCCGGCGCTCAAATCTGATGAACAGGGCAAGACAAGGCCATGAACCTTCTCACCCAAATCGCTCCCACACCGAGACCTGTCATTACAGCGTCTGGCAGGGATCGCCGCCAATACGACCGCCTCTCTCTGGACGGAGCGCAGGGCGAGTTGGCCTACCGGGGAATCGCCTTCCCCTGCGACATTATCGATATTAGTATCGGTGGGTGCTGCATTCGCACGGAAAGGCGATTTCCGGCGGGCGCACTGGCCAATGTCGAGGTCGTGCTGCCCCTCTTCGGAATGACATTGCGGATTGTGGGAGTTACCCAATGGCTGGATCAGAGGAACCAGATCGGCATTCGTTTCATCCTGCCCAGCGCCAAATCCAAAAACCAACTGGCCAGTTTGATTACCTGCATTATCGATAAGGATGCCCTGGAAGAGGTCCAGGAGGCAATGACCAGCTCTACCCTGCATGAGATGCCCGGCCTGGCAGTCTCCGTGCCGCTTTCCCTGGTAAAGAAGCATCCCGTCTTGGCCGAGATTCCCGCGGAAGAGATTGTATTTTCCGCCATGGATCAGTCGATTCATGGCGGTGAGCGCTGGGTGCGCCCTGCCATACCGGGAGATTGGAAGGCGGTCTTCCGCAATCCCGCTACGGTTCTCCAGTTCAATGCCGGTCTGGTGGATCTGAGTTCACAGGGCTGCAATCTCCGCTGCAGCGAACCCTGTGAAGAGGTCGCGAATGCCAATGTTGAATTGGAGTTCGAGATTCGCGGCTTGCACTTTCAACTGAGCGGGGTGGTCGCGGCCATCTACAGCACGCGTACCTGCGGCATCCGGTTCAGCCCCATGACCACCAGAAAGAAGGATGCGCTGGTTCAGTTGATTGAAGAACTGGACGCAGCCAGCTCCCTCTCCTCAGCCCCACCCCAGGTTTCGCAAACGGAAGCACCGGTCCCTGTGGGAAGAGTCGAAAAAGAAGAATCGCCCGCCGATGAGAAGGGAAAAAAGAAACATTTCTGGAGCCACTAAAGAACTCCGGCAACCCCATCGCCCTCTGAATGGGCAGAAGCGGGGGTTTTCCCTGGAATAAGAAGGTCGTTCTTCCACAGCGCCATCACCACGTCCAATTGGCCGTTATGTTCCTTCTCCGGGTTGTCGGTCACCGCCCGCCACAGCGTGCTGGTCGACCACCGCTGTGTTCCTTCGCTCAGCAAGGCCGCGGCACGCACGGCGAAGCCCTTGTTTTCTCTCGATGCGGCATACTGCCCGGCAGGAATGCCCTTCACCAGACCCTCTTCGCAGAGGCCGAGAAAAGCCGCACGGGGGCTGCCCTTTTTGCGCGCGATGGGGCTGGTGGGGTACATCCTCTCCATGGCGCTTTCCCAACTGCCTGCCGGAGTGTTGCCGCCCGCCGCTGCCTGACGCGCCGCCATAAGCGCCGCTTCTCCGTACCTGTTCGCCATCCTGCCCCTCGCAATCCTGGAACTTCGATTGTAAAGTAGTTCCTGGGTCCAGGCATCCGCACCCATTTTTGCCGGTCTGTTGCTCCGCATCGGTTGCGCCGCAGGGGCGATAAGAAGCGCCTGCGTCAATTGCGGATTCCGGCCAGCAGTGCCTCGATCTCCTGCTTTTCTCTCCCCGTCAGCGGCAGCAACGGCTTGCGGGCATAACCGCCGAAGTAGCCGTTGTAATCGCAGGCGTATTTGATGCCGGCGATGCCCAGTTGCCCCACGATGCGCCGCCCCGGCAGCGTGATCAGCTCCTGCTTGTCGCGGGCCAGACCTGCCTCGTGCTCCTTCCAGGCCAGATAGACCTCCTGGCAGGCCTGCGGGGCGAAGGCGGCAAAGGCCAGAATCGCTCCGTTGGCGCCGCTCTCCAGCGAGGCCAGCAGCGCCGACTCCGAGCCGCACAGTACTTGGAACCCGACTTCCTTGCTGCGCGTTTTGATTGCCGGAGCCTGGGTCATCGTGCTCACCGCCGCACCGGCGGACAAATCGCCCGCCGAGACCACGCTCTCCCGCTCCCGCACCGTCCCCATGCGCCCGGTAACGGCCTCGAAGATGGGCGTGACGGTGGTGGCGCGCCGCGGAGCGTCCTTGGTGGCCGCAACGATCTGCTGGATGCGCTCGACGCTGCCCGAGGAGTCCTTGATGCCGATAATGTTGGGATGCTGAGCCAGTTCGGCGACCACCTCCACGGGAATCATGTAGGGCGCGCACTGCGGAATGTTGTAGAGCAGCACCGGCAGCGGCGAACGGTCGGCGACGCAGCGGAAATAATGCAGCACAAAGGCCGGTGTAAGCAGCCGGGAATAGTAGGTAGGGGTGCGCACCAGCACCGCGTCGTAGCCCAGTCCGGCGGCGGCCTCGGCCAGCTCGACCGTAGCCTTGACGCTCTCGCGGCTCACACCGGCGATCAGCACTTTCTCAGGCGCGGCAGCCCCGGCGGCAGCCCGCAGAAGTTCGAGCGACTCCTCATCGTTGAGCAACGCGGCTTCGCCGGTCGAACCCAGCACCACCATCCCCGCCAGCAAGCTGCGGGAGTAGCGGGCGATGTTGGCTTCCATCTTGCGCAGATAAACGCGCTCATCGGCATAAAACGGCGTGGGAACGGCGGCGAAAACACCCTCGATCAACATGATTTCCATTCTAGATGCCGCGGGCGATCCAGCCTGCACAGGGCAGAACTCAACTCGACAAAAACCTTCAACTGGACAAAAATGCAATGCATCGGCGCGGCGGCGGTGTATACCTTGAAAGAACATTAGAGATAAACTGTTCTCAAGGAGTTGCACAGATGGAGTCGTTGATCCATAGCACGGAAGATGACCGGAATCCGTCGCAGCTCTCCACGCAGATTGTCTGGTTCGTTGTGCATACGCTGTTGGCCCTGGCCTCGTGGCTAGGCTTGATGCTGGCCGGATATGCTTTGAATCCCCTGGCGATTCCGCAGACGACAATTCTGATCGCTTCCCTTTTCGTTCCCTTTGTGGTGGGCCATATCGTGACCCGCTTCCGCCAGGACGAGATGGCCTCGCTGGTCTGGCTGATCGGATTGATCTGGATGCTGCTCATCAGCCTCTGGGTTTTGGATATGCCGACGGGACCCAATGCCTGCTACCAATGCGATGCCACCGAAAAGCTGGTGCGGACCTTCTTCAGCATGCCCCAGCCCAGCGGCCTGATCGACGACGACGGACCGTTCCTGGCCACCTGGCCGGCCGCCGCACTGCTCGGCTACTCAATCGGCGCCCGCCTGGCGATGAAACGCCGCACCATCGACAACGACTGATTGCCGCCATCGAATTCGCCACCTTCCTCATTTCCAGAATTCTTCTTTGTCCATAAATATCTGTAGTATCAAGTACTTGTCATCTTGAGCGTAGCGAAGGATCTGTGTTTCCGGATTCTCCCAATGGGAGAACGTAAAAAGCAGATCCTTCGCTTCGCTCAGGATGACAACTGATTTATTATGAATGGCTTATCCATCCTACCCACGGTTCCGTGTGAGAAGAAATCCCCGAATTTGGGTTTTCTATCCCAGCGTAGCCGTGTGCAGGTGTTGCAAGGCGAAGACCGTGGTCTGCCGCAGTTGCATGGCGGCGATGCCCTCGACGGCGGCCTGTGCAGCGGCGATGGTAGTAATGGTGGGAATGCGCGCCAGCACCGCGGCGCGGCGAATGGCCTTCTCGTCAAAGAAGGTGTCTTGCCCGCGTGGCGTGTTGACGATCAGTTGGATGCGGTCGCCCTTGATGAGATCGACGACGTTGGGACGCGCCTCTTTCACCTTGAAGACCCGCTCCACGATCAAGCCCGCCTTTTCCAGCACATTCGCCGTGCCCTCGGTGGCCACGATCTTGAAGCCCAGATGCAAAAAGCGGCGCGCCAGCTCCGCGGCATGTGGCTTGTCGGGGTCGTTCACGCTGAAAAAGACCGTGCCGCCGGTTGGCAGCACCTGCCCGGCCGCCAGTTGCGCCTTGGCAAAGGCTCCGCCAAAGGTCGCATCCACGCCCATCACTTCGCCGGTCGAACGCATCTCGGGTCCCAGCACCGTGTCTACGCCGGCGAACTTGTTCCAGGGGAAGACCGGCGACTTCACGTAGTAGTGTGTACCGACCTCCAAGTCTTTGCCTCCGGCCAGTTGCGCCGGAAGCAGTTCGCTCAGCTTTCGCCCCGTCATCAGCCGTGAAGCCACCTTGGCCAGAGGAATCCCCGTAGCCTTCGAGACATAGGGAACCGTGCGCGAGGCGCGCGGGTTGACTTCGATGACGTAGACGTGGTCCTGGCCCTCGGCGTCGCGCTGAATGGCGAACTGCAGGTTGACCAGGCCAACCACCTTCAGCGCCAGTGCCAGCTTGCGCGTGTAGGTGCGCAGCACCTCCAGCGTCTCTTCGCGAATGCTGACGGCGGGCAGCACGCAAGAGGAATCACCCGAGTGGATGCCGGCCTCCTCGATGTGCTGCATGATGCCGGCGATAATCACGTCTTGGCTATCGCAGAGTGCGTCCACATCGACTTCGACGGCGTTCTCCAGAAAGTGATCGACCAGTACCGGCCGCTCCTGCGAGTATTCGACGGCCTCGCGCATGTAGCGCGTGACGGCCTCGCCGTCGTAGCAGATGACCATGGCGCGTCCGCCCAGCACGTAGCTGGGACGCACCAGCACCGGGTAGCCGATTCTCTCGCCGATGGCCAGAGCCTGATCCACGCTGGTGGCCGTGCCCCCGGCGGGCTGGGGAATGTGCAGATCTTCGAGCAGCTTGCCGAAGCGCTTGCGGTCCTCGGCCAGATCGATCGACTCGGGCGAGGTGCCGATAATCGGCACGCCGGCCGCGAGCAAACGCTTGGCCAGATTCAGCGGCGTCTGCCCGCCGAACTGAACGATCATGCCAATCTTCGCGCCCGATTGGGCCTCGTGATTGTAGACGGCCAGCACATCCTCGAGCGTCAGCGGCTCGAAGTACAGACGGTCGCTGGTGTCGTAATCGGTCGAGACCGTCTCCGGATTGCAGTTGACCATAATGGTCTCGAAGCCGTCTTCCCTGAGCGCAAAGGCCGCGTGGCAGCAGCAGTAATCGAATTCGATGCCCTGGCCGATGCGGTTGGGCCCGCTGCCCAGGATGATGATCTTGGCCTTGCCGGTCGGCGGCGCCTCGTCCTCTTCGTCGTAGGTCGAGTAGAGGTAGGGGGTCATCGACTCGAACTCGGCCGCGCAGGTATCCACCAGCTTGAAGACCGGCTTGATTCCCTTCCCTTCGCGCAGTTCGCGCACCTGCTGAATGCCCTCGTGGCCTTCCAATTTCCATTCTGTCGCTATGCGCTCGTCGCTCAATCCCAGGCGCTTCAATTGCCGCAGGTGGTCGGTGGTGATGCTCTCCGGCGTAGTTTCGGCGATAGCCATCTGCGCCAGCACCACCTCTTGCAACTGATGCAGGAACCAGGGGTCCATGCCGGTCAGTCGCGCCACTTCGCGCACGCTCATGCCGCGCTCGAAGGCGAATCTCAGATAGTTCAAGCGCTCCGGCCGCGGCGTGGCCAGCATCTGCGTCAGGCGGCGCGGTTCGAGCACCTCGGCGCCGGTCTTCTTGCCCGTCTCCAGGGCGCGCCAGGCCTTCATCAGCGCCTCCTTGAAGGTGCGGCCCATGGTCATCACTTCGCCCACCGACTTCATCTGCGGACCCAGCACATCGTCCGAGCCGGGGAACTTCTCGAACTGCCACTTGGGAATCTTGACGACCACATAGTCGATGGTCGGCTCGAAGCAGGCCGGCGTCTTCCTCGTGATGTCGTTGGGAATCTCGTCGAGCGTGTAGCCCACGGCCAGTTTGGCGGCGATCTTGGCGATGGGGAATCCGGTAGCCTTCGAGGCCAGCGCCGAAGAGCGCGAGACGCGCGGATTCATCTCGATCACCGTCATCCGCCCATCGATGGGATTGACGGCAAACTGTACATTCGAGCCGCCCGTCTCGACGCCGATCTCGCGCATCACCGCGATAGCGGCGTCGCGCATCTTCTGGTACTCGCGATCGGTAAGCGTCTGCGCCGGAGCCACGGTGATCGAGTCGCCGGTGTGCACGCCCATCGGATCGAAATTCTCAATCGAGCAGATGATGATGACGTTGTCGGCCAGATCCCGCATCACCTCCAGCTCGTATTCTTTCCAGCCCAAGACGCTCTCTTCGATAAGGCATTCGTGGACGGGAGAAAGATCGAGGCCGCGGGCCAGAATCTCCATCAACTCTTCGCGGTTGTATGCAATACCGCCGCCCGAGCCGCCCAGTGTGAAGCTAGGGCGGATCAGCACCGGGAAGCCGAGTTTGGCGGCAAAGTCCATCCCGTCGCGCAGATTATTCACCAGCGCCGACTTCGATACATCGAGGCCGATGCGCAGCATGGCGTCTTTGAAGAGCAGGCGGTCTTCGGCCTTCTTGATGGCTTCGAGTTTGGCGCCGATCAACTCGACGTTGTATTTGTCGAGAATCCCCGCATCGGCCAGATCGACAGCCAGATTCAGCGCCGTCTGCCCGCCCACTGTGGGCAGCAAAGCGAACTTGCCGGGCTTTCCTGCCGGGCTTTGAAAGGGCACGGCTTCAGCCGTGCCGTCCGCGGCAGGAGAACCATCGGGCTTTAGCCCCGGAGAGTTGGCGAGCATCTCCGCCTCGATGCGGATGATCTCCTCGACATACTCACGGGTGAGCGGCTCGATGTAGGTGCGATCGGCCAAATCGGGATCGGTCATGATGGTGGCCGGGTTGGAATTGACCAGCACCACCTCGTAGCCCTCCTGCTTGAGAGCCTTGCAGGCCTGGGTGCCGGAGTAATCGAACTCGGCCGACTGGCCGATCACAATCGGCCCCGAGCCGATCACCAAAATCTTCTGAATGTCATTTCTGCGTGGCATGTTTTTCTTTGATCCTTACCAAGCCGGTTTCATCCGTTTGTGGCATGTGAAAGTCCATGCCCTCTTGAAGCTCACCCGATTTCAGGCAGTTCTTCCTAGCGCCGGGCATTCCGGCGGACAATTTGCTCAAATTCCTTTTTGCTGGTCGTGATCGTGGAGCAGGAGTCGGCACAAGCCGAAGGCCCCAACAACACGAAGAGGTTGCGATTTTGAGCCGCATACGCCAACTCGAATCCCACCTGGACTTCTCTCTCCGCCGAAGCAAACCTTCCGTCCAGAACCCGCAAAAGAAACAATCCGTTTGCATCCTTGAACTTGAAGGCGCCGGATTTGTCCGTGGTGGTCTCGAAGACGACCCGATCATCCCTGACCAGCTCGACTTTTGCACCCGCAACCGGCTTCCCCGCCTTGTCGTAAACCGCACCGTGCACGTGGGGGAGATGAAGTTCCTTCTCGACCTCAAGCTGGTTGCAAACCAGGCGGGACGAGCCCAGCAAGCACCACAAACAAGAGATCAGCACGATCAGTTTCTTGTTCTTCATTCCAACTCCCCTCCCATCTCAGGCTTTGGATGATTCTCTGGCGTTTCTCTGGCTAGGCTTAAATTGTTTTGAAAGGGCACGGCTTTAGCCGTGCCACTAGCCGCCCCCAAAAACTCTTGGGGCTTTAGCCCCTGAGGGACGGGGTCCAGCTTCCAACCGGGATACGCCGAAGAATACCGATACTCCTCCGGCTGTCCGCACAGATGCCTTTTCACCGGATTGAAATGGATGTAATGGACGTGCCGCCCATAATCTTCCCAATCGCGAATCCGATGATCCGAGAAACCGCGCTGCCAAACCTCCGCATTCGATCCCATTTCCTTCTTCACCCGATAGGAGAATCCGCCCTTAATCAACTGGACCGTGTGCTCCAGCGCAGTAAAGGGCGTGGTCAGCAGATGAAAATGATCCGGCATCAGGACAAATTCGTGGAGCAAATAATCCTCGCCGCGATGCGAAAGCAGCGTTTGAAAGAAGAGCCTGGCCCATGATTCCGCGATGAAGAGCGCGCGCCGTCCCCATGTCTCCGAGGTGACGAAGTAGGTCTGCGCGTTGTTCGTTGCGTGTTCGCGTGCGGGTTTCAAAATCATCCCTCTGGGGCTAAAGCCCCGGCTTCTGTTTGGCTCTTTGCGGCACGGCTAAAGCCGTGCCCTTACAAAACAATGAGGCGAGCCTTTGGGTTTGCTCGCAGCCATGCATAACCGTAGTTCAATGGTCTTAAATCCTCGTCAATCGAAGAATGAATTGCCGAGCTTTCTAACAGAAGCCGCACGGATTCATTAGTAAGGTCATTCTGGCTTAGCGTCAAGCCACACAGTTTGATCGTTCCGTCGATAGTCAAAACCTGAAGCAAGCACTGCCCTATAGACCTTCTTACAGCGCAACACACCTTATACTTGCAATTTGATGCGCAATTATCTTCGTTTGGGCAGAGTTCAGCCACAATGGTTTGATGCGGATTGATATGCCTAGTGAGACGATTACCCAAATGACCGGCTTCTCCCAGATAACATCTTTTATCCGGGAAAATAAACCGATATACTCCAGCGCGAAGAAGACCATTTTTATGCGGTCTTCGATGGTTCTCCGCCCATCCCTGAATTTCCTCGGAAGACAATAATTCTTGCCAACTCAGATTCTTGGGGAGGTGAAGGCAATTTTTCATCCCTTCCACTCCTCCATGAGGTTGCGGAAGTCGCGGAAGAGATAATTCGAGTCGTGCGGGCCGGGAGCGGCCTCTGGGTGGTACTGCACACTAAACAGCGGCAGCGTCTTGTGGCGCAGGCCTTCCAGCGTCTGATCGTTCAGGTCGACGTGGGTCAGTTCGACTTCGCTGGGGTTGATCGAGTCGGGATCGACGGCGAAGTTGTGGTTGTGGGCCGTGATCTCCACCTTGCCGGTGACCATGTTCTTGACCGGATGGTTGCCGCCGTGGTGGCCGAACTTGAGCTTGTAGGTCTTGCCGCCCAGCGCTAGTCCGGTAAGCTGATGGCCCAGGCAGATGCCGAAAACCGGCACCCGGCCCAGCATCTGCCGGATCGCCCGCACCGCGTAGTCCACCGGCTCGGGGTCTCCGGGACCGTTGGAGAGGAAGACGCCGTCGGGCTTAAGGGCCAGCACGTCTTCCGCTCGGGTCTCGGCGGGAACCACCGTCACCCGGCAGCCCTCGCGCACCAACATGCGCAGAATGTTGTGCTTAATACCGAAATCATAAGCCACTACATGAAGGCGCTCGCGCGCTTCCGCGTCTTGGACGGGACCAATCTCCAGATACGGGTCCCCGCTCTGATTCAGCGCCGAATCCTGATCGAAGGTGTAAATTGCCTTGGTGGAAACCACGCGGGCCAGATCCGTTCCATCCATCTTGCGAATGCCGCGCGCCTTGGCCACCAGCTTTTCGGTATCGGTCTCCTGGGTGGAGATCACGCCGCGCATCACTCCATGGGTACGCAAGTGGCGCACCAGGGCGCGGGTGTCGATCTCGGCCAGCACGGGAACCTTGTACCGCTCCATGTACTCGTCGGTGACCTGTTCAGAGCGCCAGTTGGAGCTGATGGGCGAAAACTCGCGCACGATCAGGCCCTCGATATAGGGCTTGGCCGACTCGTTATCCGCCTGATTGGTGCCGTAGTTGCCGATCTGCGGGTTGGTCAGAACGACGATTTGACCGGCATAGGAGGGATCGGTGGCGATTTCCTGGTAACCGGTAAGGGAGGTATTGAAAACGACTTCTCCCTGGCATTCACCAGGGGCGCCATAGCCGTGGCCACGGAAGATGCGCCCGTCTTCGAGCGCTAGGATCGCTTGCATTGCCTCTCCGGGGAGTGGATTCAATCGATTCGGGTCCGCGTGCGCTATCCTCTTTATTCTCAGCAACTCGATCTTGCCTTATTCGATTTTGCCGAAGACGTGCAGAAGGGAGGAGAGCACATGGGCAGAGATTGAATCGACCGCCTCATCTACTATATCAGTCTTTGCACCGCATTCAGCGGATTGCCCCAAGAAGAATAAACCACAGAGGATCACGCTTAAATAACCTTTATTCTTACACATACGCGAGATCCGCGAGAAATTTCTATTTCTACTCATACTCTCTCAAACGGCCATGAATGCCCGTTTGAAGCCCGGTATGGATTTCTCGATCCGCTCCAGAGGAATGGTCAAGGAAAGCCGCACATATCCTGCTCGCCCAAAGCCTCGTCCCGGAACAGCCAGAATGCCCTCCTTGGCCAGGGCCGCGGTGAAGGCCACATCGTCGGCGATGGGGGTTTTGAGGAAGACGTAAAAGGCTCCCTGTGGCGGCGTGACGTCGTAGCCAATTTCGGCCAGGGCATCGCAGAGCAGATTGCGCTTGTTCACGTAAGGAGTTGCGTCAATCACAGCGTCCAGCGACTCCAGCAGCACCCATTGCCAAATGGCCGGAGCGTTGACAAAGCCCAGTGTGCGATTGGTGAAGGCGCAGGCCTTGCGCACCTGGTCAAGATCCGCCAGTCGCGGCGAAAGCGCCAGGTAGCCGATGCGCTCGCCGGGCAGGCCCAGCGATTTGGACCAGGAGTTGCAAATCACCGTGTTGGCGATGCACGAGGCGACTTCCGTCTGCCTCTGACCATCGTAGACAAATGCCTTGTAGGGCTCGTCGCTGAGCACCGCGATGGGGTGGGATTGGCGTTCGAGCATCGTTTGCAGATCGCGCAGCACGCTCTCCGGATAAATGCGCCCGGTGGGATTATTGGGCGCGTTGATCAGGATGGCGCGGGTGCGCGGTGTGATGGCCGCCTCGATACGCTCCACGTCGGGCAGAAAGGTCTCGTCGGTCTCCACCAGTACCATGACCCCGCCGTGATTGGAGATGTAGAACTGGTACTCGGGGAAGAAGGGCACAAGCACAATCACTTCGTCGCCGGGATCGAGGAGCGCCTTCAGGATCACGTTGCAGGCGCCAGCCGCGCCCACCGTCATCAGGATGTCGTCGCCAGTGTAAGACAGGCCGGTTTCGCGGCACAGCTTGGCGGCCACGGCGGCGCGCACCTCGCCATAGCCGGGGTTGGGCATATAGCCGTGCGTGCCGGGGCGATTTGCCACAACCACGCGCTGCAAGGCTTCGATCACCGCCCGTGGCGGCTCGACATCGGGATTGCCCAGCGAGAAATCGAAGACGGCGTCGACGCCGCGCTCCTTCTTCAGGCGCGCGCCTTCTTCAAACATGCGGCGCACCCAGGAGGCATTTTCCAACTGCTGCGCGATGGTCTTGGAGATGGGCATGGTCTACTTCTCCAGCAGTTCGCCGCTCTGCAGCAGGTTGAAGCCGGCGGTTTGCAGGCGATCGATCGCAGCATCGGGATCGTTGAAGCGGAAGATGAGAATCGCCTTGTCGTTGCAGGCGATGGGGAAGGCATACATATACTCGACGTTGATGCCGGCGCCGTCCAGCGCCTCCAGCACTGCGGCCAGTCCGCCGGGCTGATCGGTTACTTCGACCGCGATCACGTCCGTGACCTTGATGGTAAAGCCGCTGGCCTCAAGCACCTGAGCGGCCTTGCGCCAGTCGGAGACGATCAAGCGCAGTACGCCGAATTGCTGGGTGTCTGCCAGATAGAGCGAGCAGATGTCGATCTGCTGCTCGGCCAGCAACCGTGCCGGCGCGGCGATATGCCCAGGCTTGTTCTCTACAAACAAGGAAATCTGGTGAATCTTCATAGGTTCCGCCTGTCGATGACGCGCTTTGCTTTGCCTTCGCTGCGCTGGATGGAGCGTGCTTCAACCAGCGATACCTTGACGCGAATGCCGAGAATGTGGTCGAGCGCGCTCTGCAATTGCTGTTGCAGGCTCTGCAGGGCGCCAATCTTGTCGTTGAACATCTGCGGCGTGACTTCCACCTGCACTTCCATCTGATCCAGCCCGTGTTCGCGCAGCAGGATGATCTGATAGTGAGGCAGGGTACCCTCCACCTGCAGCAGCGCCGTCTCGATCTGCGAGGGAAATACGTTGACGCCGCGCAGAATCAGCATATCGTCGCTGCGGCGGCCGATGCGGCCGATGCGCCGCAGGGTGCGCCCGCAGGCGCAGACGCCGGGCAGCAGCGAAGTAATGTCGCGGGTGCGATAGCGGATCATGGGCATGGCCTGTTTGCTCAGCGTGGTCAGCACCAGTTCGCCTTCGCAACCCTCGGGCAGAACTTCGCCGCTCTCGGGATCGACGATCTCGGGATAGAAGTGATCTTCGAAGATGTGCAGGCCGTCATGGCAGGTGCATTCGCAGCCTACGCCGGGCCCGATGATCTCCGAGAGTCCGTAGATGTCGAAAGCCTCGACGTTGGTATCCTGCTGAATGCAGCGGCGCAGGGATTCGGTCCACGGCTCGGCGCCAAAGACGCCGGCGCGCAACGGCAGCTTCTTCAGATCGACGCCCATCTCCCCGGCGCGTTCGATGAGATGGACAAAGTACGAAGGTGTACAGCACATGGCGGTGACGCCGAAGTCCTTTAAAAGCATGATCTGGCGGTCGGCATTGCCGCCTGAAGCGGGAATCACCGCCGCACCCAGCCGTTCGGCTCCATAGTGCGCGCCCAGGCCTCCAGTGAAGAGGCCATAGCCATAGGCCACCTGGATGATGTCGCCGCGATGCAGTCCGCATCCCGCCAGGCAGCGCGCCACCACCGAACTCCACACATCGATGTCTTCCTGCGTATAGGCAACCACGATGGGCTTGCCGGTTGTGCCGCTGGAGGCATGAAGGCGCACCACTTCGCTCATGGGACTGGCAAAGAGGCCGAAGGGATAAGTGTCGCGCAGGTCGGCCTTGGTCGCGAAAGGGAGCCGCGCAATATCGTGAAGCGATTGCACATCCGTCGGCGCGAGGCCGCGTTCCTTCATGCGATCGCGAAAAAGCGGCACATGCGCGTAGGCCCGCTCCACGGTGGCCTTCAGCCGCTGCAACTGCAGAGAGCGCAGATCGCCCGAGGGCATGAAGTCGGGAGCGCTGACCGCGCAGATCTCCAACACACTGGTCGCCATCTTCAGCCCTCTCTTCCCAGAGCGAAGGATTGCAGGTTTGCGGCGTGCAGCTTCTCCGGCAGGTTGCGCTTCAGTGCCTCGTGCCAGGCCTCGGCAGGAAAAGGCAGGGAGCGGCTGAGCACGCCCAGCAAGGCCACGTTGATACTCTTTTTGTTGGTGAGCTTCGATTCGTCGATCTGCGCGGGTTCGATCAATACGCCATCGGCAGCCAGCATCGCTGCATTGACGGGAACCTGGGTGGAGTCGATCACCACCAGATAATCGGCCTCTCCCACGGAAACCATGGGACAGAAGACCTTCTCCCCAAAGCGCACATCGCTGCTGACCGAGCCGCCCCGCTGGCTCATGCCGTGCAGTTCGCTCTTCTTGACGTCCAGACCGGCATGGAAGGCCATATCGGCCAGAATGTCGGAGGCTTTGATCACGCCCTGTCCGCCCAGCCCTGCGATCACAATATTAGTCGGCCTGCTCATTGCACCTCTCGTATTCGCTGATCGATCCGGCGGCCAGCAGACAGTTGCGGCGCGCGACGATCAGCGAGAGTTCGGACTTGTTCAGGGATTCCTTTAACAATGTCTGAAAGCGATCCGTCTCGGTTGCGGGATCGAGTACGAACACATTTTTTATGCCCAGAGCCCTCGCCAGATCTTCAAAGATCACCTTGCCGGTCTTCGCGTGGTCGAGCGAGCGCCCGGTGCCGGGATGCTCTTGCAGACCGGTCATCGCCGTTGTGCCGTTATCGAGAATCAGCACCACGTGGCCGGTCGACGGCGGGTTATAGACCATCTCCACCAGGCCGGTGATGCCGCTGTGCACAAAGGTGCTGTCGCCAATGACGCTGACCACGCGGCGGGCTTCGGCTTCGGGCAGAGCGTGGCGCATGCCCAGTCCCACGCCGATGGAGGCGCCCATGTCAATCATGGTGTCCATAGCTTCAAAGGGAGGAAGAACACCCAATGTATAGCATCCGATGTCGCCGCTGACGATGCAGTTCAACTCTTTCAGCGTCTTGAAGGCGATGCGATGCGGGCAGCCAGGGCACAGCGCGGGCGGTTTGCCCGGCACTGGCTTGGGCTCCGGCGAGCAGTCGTCCTGAAGAATGCGACGCACGCGGGTGGGATTCAACTCGCCGTGGCGATACATTTCGTGCTTGCCAACCACGGCGATGCCAGCCGTACGCGCGGCTTCTACCAGCCAGGGGTCGCCCTCCTCGACGATGACGCATTTTTCCACGCTCTGTGCGAAGACGCGCATCTTCTCGATGGGCAGCGGATAGGTCATACCCAGTTTGAGGATGCTGGCCTCAGGCGCGGCTTCGCGGACATGCTGATAGGAAATGCCGGAGGTGATGATGCCCAGTTGCATGGAGCCTTCGATCCACTGGTTCGGCCCCTCGGCTTCGTTCCACGCGGTCAGATCGCGCAGCATGGCGCGCAGGCGGTGATGCGCCGGACGGGCATGGGCGGGAATCATCACGCGGTTACGCGGATCTTGCCGGTGATGAGCCTGGCGCGGAGCGGGAATGGCTGCCCGACCGCGGCGCACAATGGTCTTGGCATGGCAGACGCGGGTGGTCAGACGCAGCATCACCGGAGCTTGCCAACGCTCGGAGAGTTCGATGGCCAGCAGCGTGAATTCGTAGGCTTCCTGCGAATCCGAGGGCTCCAGCATGGGCACGCCTGCGGCCTGTGCATAGCGGCGATTGTCCTGCTCGTTCTGGCTCGAGGCCATGCCGGGATCGTCTGCCGAGATGACCACCAGCGCACCATCCACCTTGGTCAGCGCCGCGGTAAAAAATGGATCGGCGGCCACATTCAGGCCCACATGCTTCATGGTAACGATGGAGCGCGCGCCGGCGTAGGCTACGCCCAGGGCCACTTCAAAGGCGACCTTCTCATTGGGCGCCCACTGTGCGCGTCCGCCGAGGTGGGCGAAGGTCTCCAGAATCTCGGTTGACGGCGTGCCCGGATACCCTGTCCCCAGGCAAACACCAGCATCCAGGGCGGCCCACGCAACCGCCTCATCCCCACTCAGCAGGGCCTTAGTATTGTCTTTGCAATGATCTTCCAAGACGGCTTCCCATCGATTTCAAGGTGGAAAACATTGTAAACCCAGTTTTGGGCAGATCTATGTGACGCACTTTACACGCCTTTGCAGCGCGATTCAGCCCTCCTGGCACACCCTTTTATGGAAGTGAATCTCGCCCGGAGATCCGCTCTCAATCCCGCAGCTTTTTACCGCAGGCGATGCGGGCATTGCCTTGCAGGTCGGGAAGGAACTCGATCTGGGCAAAGCCCGCCTTCTCCAATAGGTCACGGATCGCCGGTTCCTGGCCGTAGCCGATCTCCAGCGCCAGAAACCCGCCCGCGACCAGCATAGCGAAGGCCTGTGGAATCAATCGGCGATAGACCTCCAACCCGTCGTCTCCGGCAAACAGAGCCAGCGCCGGCTCATGGTCGCGCACCTCGACGGAGAGCGACGGCCGGTCGGTCAGCGGCACATAGGGAGGGTTTGAAACGACTATCTCGAATTGCTCGCCGGCGACGGGAGCAAGCAGATCGCCCTGCAAAAAACGGATGCCGACGTTGTTGCGCGCGGCATTCTGGCGCGCCACTTCCAGCGTAGCCGGGGAGAGATCGATGGCGGTGAGTTCGGCTTGCGGCAGATTGTGTGCCAAAGCGATGGAGATCGCCCCTGAACCCGCACCGACATCGACGATGCGGAGTTGAGCGAAATGCGCGGCCAGAGAAATGACCCACTCGACCAGATGTTCTGTCTCGCGGCGCGGAATCAGCACATCCGGGGTAACGTGGAAGGGCAAGCTGTAGAATTCGGTCTCGCCAAGAATGTATTGCATCGGCTCGCCAAGCAGACGTCTCTCTACCAGCCCTTGCAATGCGATGCCGAGACTAGGTTCGACCGGGTCCTTCCCGTGAGCCAACATCCAAGCCCGGTTTCTCTCTGGGTCTATTCTCTGAGAAAGGTGCAGGCAGAGCGCTTCGGCATCCAGACGTGCGCGTTCCGGATGCGGACCTTCGGCGAGCGCGTACGCAGCCTCGACGATCAGAGAGCGAAGATCCCGCACATCAGGCATCGATGGAATCCGCCTTCAACTGCTCGGCCTGGTAGTGGGTGATGAGGGCATCGACAATGAGTTGCAGGCGGCCCTCCATCACCAGGTCCAACTGGTGCAGCGTCAGGCCGATGCGGTGGTCGGTCAACCGGTTCTGGGGGAAGTTGTAGGTGCGGATCTTCTCGCTGCGGTCGCCGGTGCCGACCTGCGACTTGCGCTCCTTGGCCAGTTCGGCGTTCTGCCGGTCCATCTCCTGCTCGTAAAGGCGGGAGCGCAGCACGCGCATTCCCTTCTCGCGGTTCTTGATCTGCGACTTCTCGTCCTGGCAGCTCACCACTGTATTGGTGGGCAGGTGGGTGATGCGCACGGCGGAGTATGTGGTGTTGACCGACTGGCCGCCTGGGCCCGAGGAGCAGAAGGTGTCGATGCGGATGTCCTTGGCCTCGATCTTCACATCCACCTCCTCGGCTTCGGGCAGCACGGCCACGGTGATGGCGGAGGTGTGTACGCGGCCCTGCGTCTCGGTGGCCGGCACCCGCTGCACGCGGTGCACGCCGCTCTCCCACTTCATCTGCGAGTAGACGCGGTCGCCTTCGATGATGGCGATCACTTCCTTGTAGCCGCCCACTCCCGACTCGGACATGGAGAGCACTTCGACCTTCCACTTGTGCTGCTCGGCGAAGCGCGTGTACATGCGGAAGATCTCGGCGGCAAAGAGCGAGGCCTCGTCGCCGCCGGTGCCGGCGCGGATCTCCAGAATGACGTTCTTCTCGTCGTTGGGATCTTTTGGCAGGAGCAGGACCTTGATTTCCTCTTCAATAGCCGGCTCGCGCAGCGTCAGGGCGGCAATCTCCTCCTCGGCCATCTCCTTCATATCGGGATCGGCGAGCATCTGCTGGGCCTCGGCAAGGCTGGCGCGCACCTGTTTCAGGGTGCGGAACTTCTCCACCGCCGGCTCCAGATCGCGCATGGCCTTGGCGGCCTTCTGATATTTTTCCTGGTCGTTGAGGACCTCGGGCAGCGCGAACTGCGCTTGCAGCTCTTCGTAACGCTGCTCCATTTGTTCAAGACGATCGATCACGGCAGCCCTCCGGGCGGGGATGTTTTGGTTGAGTTTTGTAGGGAAAATGAGGCGAAAAACAACTCTGCGCGGCGGGAACCGCTAGAGGAGGGCCGGGATGGGCTGGTGGAGGGCCACTTCGTCTTCTATTTTAACGCGAATCCGCAGCAGGATGAAATGATTGGAATGGGTTGACTTTGTTTGATCGGACTATCTGCGTTCATGAAGCTCTTCCCGGTTGAACTTCCAGCCCTGAGAATCCCCCAGCCCGGAAAAACGCTCCAGGTATTCCAAGTCGCGCTGCAGGTCTTCGTCACCGGCCAGATGCTGCAGGTAGTCGCGCACGGCCTGATTCAAGCTCTTTCCCATCGCACGAGCCCGCAGCCGGGCGCGCTCGGCAATCTTCTCGTTGACGGAGAAGGTGATATTCATGTGCACAGTATGTGCGTCCACGGATTTCGTGTCAATAAAGGCTACGCACATACCTCCTCCGGCCATGAGATGATCGATTGACCCGAAGGAACGGACCGTCGGCGCCCCTCGTTGGATGGGACGCCGAGTCATTCGCCAAGGACAATCAGGCAGGTATTTCGGCCTCGGCAGCACGCGAAGCGCGCCTCTGCGCCGGCTGAATCTCCCCGTGCCACTTCCAGATCGCGAAGAGTGGCGGATAGACCAGCAGTTCCATCAAAAATGAAGTCAGAATGCCGCCGAGCATGGGCGCGGCGATGCGCTTCATGACGTCGCTGCCGGCGCCATTCGACCACAAGATGGGCAGCAGACCGAAGACCATGCAGGCCACCGTCATGACCTTGGGGCGCAGCCGCTTCACCGCACCGTTGACCACTGCTTCGCGCAGGCCGTTCCAGTCGTGGATGCCGCCGTTGTGCATGGCTTCGTTGTAAGCGATGTCGAGATACAGCAGCATGAAGACGGCAGTCTCCGCATCCACGCCCAGCAGCGCGATCAAGCCGACCCACACCGCGATGCTCATGTTGTAATGCAGCAGGTAGAGCAGCCACACCGCGCCAATGGCCGAGAAGGGCACGGCCAGCAGAATGATCCCGGTCTTCACCGCCGACCCGGTATTGAAGTAGAGCAGCAGCAACACGATGAACAGCGTCAACGGAACGACCAGTTTGAGCCGCTCGGCCACCCGCTGCATGAACTCATATTGCCCGCTCCACACCAATTCATAGCCGGTGGGAATCTTTACGCCCGCGGCCACAGCCCGCTTGGCGTCGCGTACATAGCTGCCAATGTCGCGCCCGGCCACATCGACATAGACGTATCCGCTGAGCCGTCCGTTCTCGTCGCGAATCATCCCTGGGCCGCTTCTCATGCGAATGTCGGCGATCTCGCCGATAGGGATCTGCGCGCCCGAGGGCGTGGCCACCAGCACCCGCTGCAGAGAGTCGATGTCGCTGCGGGAATCGCGCCGATAGCGCACGTTGACGCTGTAGCGCTCGCGGCCTTCGACGGTCGTCGATACCGTATCGCCGCCCACGGCTGAAGTAAGCACATTCTCCGCATCGTCGACGGTCAATCCGTAGCGGGCCAGCCGGTCGCGCTTGAGCTCGAAGTCGAGAAAGTAGCCTCCGCTGGTGCGCTCGGCAAAGACGCTGGAGGTGCCGGGCACGTTCTTGAGAACAGCTTCAATCTGCTCTCCTACCTGCTGAATCTCGTTGAGATCCGCTCCTTGCACCTTGATGCCCAGCGGGGTGCGAATGCCGGTCGAGAGCATATCGGTGCGCGCCTTGATGGGCATGGTCCAGGCATTCGAGACGCCGGGAATCTGCAATGCCTCGTTCAATCCACCGGGGCCATAGGTCAGCTCTTGCGTACTGATGTGGTCGGGCCAAAAGCGGCGCAGCAAAGGCCACGTCCATTGCGGCGCGTGCTTTGTGTACCAGCGCTCGACCTTGGGCCATTGCCCCTGCGGCTTGAGAACTACCGTGGTCTCCATCATGGAGTAGGGCGCGGGATCGGTGGCGCTCTCGGCGCGACCAGCCTTGCCGAAGACCCGCTCCACTTCGGGGAATCCATAGAGGATTTTGTCCTGCTCTTGCAGCAGCCGCGTGGCCTCGGTCACCGAGATTCCGGGCAGTGTCGAGGGCATATAAAGCAGCGTGCCTTCGTCCAGCGGCGGCATGAACTCCGCGCCCAGCTTGAAGTACACCGGAATGGTGCAGGCCATCGCCACCACGGCCAGGCCCAACACCAGCCAGCGCTGCTTCAAGACAAACTCGACGATGGGGCGATAGAGCTTCATCATCGGGCGGCTGATGGGATGCTGCTCTTCGCTGTGAATCGTACCGGCAAAGATCGAGTTGAAGACCTTGGCCAGCCACCTGGGCTTGAAGTCCAGGCCGTCGATATGTGAAAAAAGCAATCGCAGCAGCGCCGGCGCAAGTGTGATCGAGAGCAGCGCGGCGATGGCCATGGAGAAGTTCTTGGTGAAGGCTAGTGGCTTGAAGAGCCGGCCCTCCTGCCCTTCCAGAGCGAAGACCGGCAGAAAGCCCACAGCAATCACCAGCAGTGCGAAGAAGCTGGGCCCGGCGACCTCCTTCACCGCGGCGCGCACCACGGCGTGTGCGGGACCGGGCCGGCCCAGCGCTTGCCAGTGCTCCAGCTTCTTGTGCGTCTGCTCGACCAGCACCACGGAAGCATCGACCAGCGCGCCGATGGCCACGGCGATTCCGCCCAGCGACATGATGTTGGCCGTCATGCCCGACATCTGCATGGGGATGAACGCCAGCATCACCGTGATCGGAATCATGAGAATGGGGACAAAGGCGCTGCGCAGGTTCCACAGGAAGATGAGAATCACCAGGCTGACAATGAACAGCTCTTCCAGCAGCGTGTGCTTGAGATTGTCGACGGCGCGGTCGATCAGTTCGGAGCGATCGTAGGTGGTAATCAGCTTCACTCCCGGCGGGAGCGTGGGTTCGATCTCCTTGATCTTCTCTTTGGTCCGTTCGATCACCTTCTCGGCATTCTCGCCATAGCGCATGATGACGATGCCGCCCACGGCTTCGCCTTTGCCATCGAGATCGGCGGCGCCGCGGCGCAGATCGGGGCCAAAGGAAACCGTAGCAACATCGCGCACCAGTACCGGCGTTCCGGTCTGCGTATTGGTCATGAGAACGGTGTTGCCGATGTCGTCGAGCGAGCGTATATAGCCGCGCCCACGCACCATGTACTCGCGCCCCGTGAACTCGACGAGCCTTCCGCCCACATCGTTGTTCGACTTCTGCACCGCGTCGCTGACCGTCTGAATGGGAATCCGGTAAGCCAGCAGCTTGCTGGGATCGACATTCACCTGATACTGGCGCACGAAGCCGCCGATGGGCGCAACCTCGGCCACCCCCGGCACGGTTTGCAGCGCATAGCGCAAATACCAATCCTGATAGCTGCGCAGTTGCTCGATGCTGAATTGGCCGGTGGTATCGACCAGCGCATACTGATAGATCCAGCCCACCGCCGTCACGTCCTTCGACAACTCGACGTTGACGCCCTTGGGCAGGCGCTGCGTAACCGAATTCAAATATTCGAGGGTGCGCGAGCGCGCCCAGTAGATGTCGGTGCCTTCTTCAAAGACGATGTAGATATATGAGTAGCCAAAGTCGGAGAAGGCCCGCACGTCCTTGACCTTGGGCAGCCCCAGCAGCGCCGAGGCGATGGGATAAGCCACCTGGTCTTCCATGATGTCGGGACTGCGATCCCACTTGGCATAGACGATGACCTGCGTCTCCGAGAGGTCGGGAATCGCATCCAGCTTGGTCTCGCGCATGGAACGCCATCCAAGCAGCACGGCGACGATGGCCAGCAGCAGGATCAGGTACCTGTTTTTATCACTGAAATCGATGATTCTGTCGATCATTGCGCCTCTCCTTAGTGTTGCGTCGAGCCTTGCGCGCCCTTGAGGCGGCTCTCGGAATCGATCAGGAAGTTGCCGGAGACAACAATGGTCTCGCCCACCTTCAAGCCGGAGAGAATCACCACCCGGTCGTCGACCGCCGGCCCCAGCTTGACCGTGCGCGGCGCGAAGACTCCGCCCGGCTGTACCACGAAGACCTGTTGCTGCTCTCCGCCATCGACCACCGCATCGCGCGGCACAACGATCTGCGTTCCGTAGTCCACATGCACCTGGGCGTCGGCGAACATCTGCGGCTTCAGCACGTAGCCGGGATTGGCAAGCTGCACACGAACCTTGACCGTGCGCGTTTGCGGATCGACGCTGGGATAGATGAAAGAAATCACGCCCGAGTAGGTCTTGCCGGGATAGTAGCTCAGCGTGAAGGTGACTCTCTGTCCGGCGCGGACGTAGGGCACTTCGTTCTCATAGATGTCGGCCAGCGCCCACACGCTCGATAGGTCCGAGACGGTATACAGCTCCGTATCCGGTGTGACCGCCGATTGCGGAAAGGCCTTGCGGTCGGTGACGAATCCCGTAACCGGGGAATAGATGGTGAGTGTGCGGCTGACCTTGCCGCTCCGATCGAGTTGGCGTATCTGCTCATCGGAGATGTCCCAGAGTTTCAGCCGTTGCCGCGTCGATTCAAGCAACGATTGCGCGCCCTGTGCGATCTCCTTGAAGGGAGCGCCGGCCAGTGCCGCATCGCCGCGCTTGGCGATGAGATACTCCTCTTCCGTCGCCACCATATCCGGACTATAGAAGGTGAAGAGCGGTTGCCCCTTGTGGACCAACTGTCCGACATAATCCACATCCACCCGGTCAATGGTTCCGGCAACCTTCACATGCACATGCGAGATTCTGCTTTCATCGGCGACAATCTCCGCGGTGGTATGAATCTCACGGGTCAAGGCGCTGCGTTCCACCACCGCCGTGCGCACCCCGGCAAGCGCTTGCTTGTCCTCGGGCACCGTAACCGCGCCCAGGGGTAGCTTGACGCCGCCTTCATCGGCGTATTTGGGAACCAGTTCCATACCGCAATCGGGCGCAATGCCGGGCTTGTTCGATGTATAAGCCGGATGCATGGGGTCGTACCAATAGAGGATGCGGCGCGGCCCTAGCGGCGATGCCTTCGATGCGCCCGGCGATGCAAATTGGGGAACCAGATCCATTCCGTCTGGAGCCTTGCCCGGTTTATCGGAGTGGTGCTCGGGATTCATGGCGTCGTACCAGTAGAGAACCACGCGGCCTCCATCCGCGACCTGCACCATGCGCCGCGCAAAGGGGCCTTGATGGCGAGCGGCAAGATAAACCGCTCCCAGCGCCAGCACGAGAAGAGCCAGAGCGGTGATGCGCTTGCCTGATGCAAAAGTGCGTGTTGCCTGTTTCATCTTTTCCATGGTCACTTCTCCTTGCCGGTGAGGCTGGCGATGCGCGCCAGGGCGGTCTGATAGTCGGCAAGCTGGCGATAGTAGTCGCTCTCGTAGTCGAGCAGCGTGGTCATGTTGGCAAGCACCGGCTGGATCTCCGTCTTGGCAGCCTGATAGGCGGCCATCGACGACTCCAGCGCCAACGATGTCTGCGGAATTACGCCCTTGGTATAGAGCGCCATCAACTTGTTCGCTGTCGTGGCGGCAATCAGTTGCTGCCGCAACTCAAGGCGAAGCTGATTCAATCGCCCGTCGCGCGTCTTCTCGGCGCCGATCACCTCTTCCGTAGCGGCAACGATTGCCTGGCGCTGCTTGGCTTTATAAAACACAGGCAGATTCACGCTGAAGGTCAACCCGTACATCGCAGCCTGATCGGAGCGCTGCTGAAACATAGTGCTCACTCCTACATCGGGCCGGAACTGCCGCTGCGCCAGCGCCACCGACAAGCGGTTGCGTTCGATCGTCCTACTGTCTCCCTGGGCGTCGGCGTCGTTCTCCGCGGCCATGTCATAGATTTGCGGAAGTGACACAGGCAGCGGGTCCGGATGCACCTCGTCCGCCGGCGGCAAGGGCTCGTCGGGCGAACGCAGCAAAAAGCTGTCGAGGCGAGCCTCCGCCATTGAACGCTGCTGTTCGAGCAGAACCGTTTTCTCCAGCAACAGCGAGATCTCCACCTGCGCGCGCAGCACATCCGGCTGCTCGACCTTGCCGGCGCGATACTGGGCTTCGGCGATCTGCTCCACCTCTTCAAGCAGCCGCTGGTTACGATGGGCGCTTTCCAGGGCTTTGCCGTAAAAGAAGTAGTCGTAATAGGCGGCCTGAACCTCGGCAGCAATGCGCCGGCGAAGGCCTTCAAGAGCGGCCTGCGCGGCCTCCACATCCTTGGCCGCAATGGCCCCTTGCAGCTTCAACTTGCCGGGAGCGGGAAACTGCTCGCTGACGGCCAGCCCGCGATAGCTCGATGCATCCCGCGCCATGATGCTGAAGGGTGCGGCATTGCCCGCCCATCCCACCGAGACGCTGGGGTCGGGCAGCGCCTGGGCCTGCGGCACACGATGCTTGAGCGCCTCGATGCTGTGCCGCGCGCTCTCGACTTCAGGGCTCTTATCGAGCGCCTCGCGAACCACATCGTCCAGCCGCAGCACCTCTACCGCAGTGGAATTGCCTGCGTCCGCCAGTGGGGCGGCGGGCTGCTGCGCGCCAGCAAATACTGCTAAATACGCCGCTGAAAGGGCGTATAGCCACAGAGATCTCATGAATTGCTCCTCGATTGGAAACAAACGATCTGGGCAGATCCCTTGCGGGAGCCGCAAATCAACCAATGAGGGAGCGAATCAGATCTGGAAGGTGCAGAGGATGGATTGTGCTTGCTTGCCGCGCGCAAGCAGCGGCGGCGTTCGATGGAACTGGGTCGCAGTCCCGGCAAGGCTGGGCAGCAGAAGCGCGGCATCCACGGTAGAGATCGAGGGGGTCGCGACGCGCTGCGCCTCCCGAACCAGAATCGATGCCGTAGCTTCATTGGATACGGCGCAGGCGCACAGAGGAGCCGGAGACTGCGCCGGAGCCTGACTGAGGCTCACGGCAGGCGCCTGCATCGGCATCTCATCCATCCCCGCGCAGCAGCCCGCGCAGTGCTCCATGGCGCAATTCGCCGGGCTGCAAGGGATCGCCGCGAGAACCGGCAGCGCCCACAGCAGAGCGCCCAGCACCAGGGCCACGGATTTGGAGAGAATCCTCATCTGGAATAATTCTATCCTGAAGCAACAGGGCCGTCGCACCTGTGATCCAGATCACGCAAAACACTCGAACGGATTGGGAAGCACTCGACTCGATATATTGTGTTTTGAGCAAATACACTGACCGGTTTTTCGCAATTCGCAAGAAAAACACTTTCATCCCGAGAGCCGTTTACCGGCGGTGTAGCGAGATCGCCCAAGGAAGGAGCCGCCGCTCCTTGCGGAAGCGGCGGCTCGGTGATGCTGTCCTGAAACAGAGACCCGGGCTACTTGATGATGACCACGTTCATGCTCCAGGGAGTAAGGGTAAGCGTAAGAGGCAGGCTCTGTGCACCCATATCCGTGGTTGTGGGCGCGGCCCAGACCGCGGGGCTCGCATTTGTCTGGTCGTAGAGCGCCTTGTTGTAGGTCGTAACGGTCACATCCGAAGAGTTCACTTCTTTCGAAAGTGTCACCGTCACCGGCTCGCTAGTGGTTTCGTTCAGGTTGAACAACACCAGCGCGGTTCCGGCGCTGTGGGTTGCCGCATAGGCGCGCACATCGGAGCCGGCAGGGGCAACCGTCGGAGTGAGCACATATTCGCCGTTGACCAGCACCTGACTGTAGAGTTGGAAGGCGATCGCCGTGGGAGACATGGTGCCGATCGGACCCGCGTTCGGGCAATTCGTATCCGAAGGTCCATCGGAGAAGATGTTGTATGCGCCGAAAGTCTGCCAGCCATAGAGCGAGGTACTGTCATTCCCGGCAGAACCGTTGCAATTGCCGAAGCCGATCCACCAGGTAAGGCGCGCAACACCGTCGTTCATCGCCTCACCCAGCAGTTGGCCTGCATACAGACCCTGCGTGATCGACCAGGATTGTTTGCCGGGATTGCTGCTCACGGATCCGACTTCGCCCGCGTAGATGGGAGTATTTGGTTTTCCGGCGGTCGTCAGCTCGGCCTTGATGGTATTGATATTCGCGGTGAAGGTTTGCGCCGCGCTGTCAATCAGCGTACTGTCGCTTTCATTTCCCGGATTGAAGACGTAGTAGTGATACTCAACGAAATCGTAGGGGGCATTGGCCAGCACGATCGGATCCCACGCGGGAGAGTTACCCGGATTGACATCGACACCCACCAGTGTGCTGGGGCTGGCAGTCTTGATCGCGCTATAAAACCCGGTGCTGCCCGCTACCGCGGCGGCATAGGTGGTGGGATCATGCGGGATGGTGTGCAGATCTTCTTCCCAGCTTCCGTATTCCTCGTTACCAACTGTCACGTGGCTCACGGTAACGGCACCGCCAGGATTGCTCAGCGCGGCTGCTACCCAAGCCGCCGCCTCGGAGGGCAGTCCGCCCGTGGTGCAAGTCGGGTCTGTACCATAATCCGCCGTGAGGGCCACATCGAAGCTACCGGGAATGGCAAGATCGTCGAGAAATTTCGCGAAAGTTGCGTTCCCTGTGGCATATCCTCCAAAACACATGGCGTTGTTTGCCCAGTGATAATCGTCCGACGACGATCCGCCCGGCCAGCGAAGCGCCTTGAAGCCAGACGATTGGAGCGTGGAGAGCACTCCTGCCGTCGTGGGATCGTACCACATCGCCATATTGACGCCCATGAGCTGGTTGCTGACCTTTGTGCTGGTTGGCGTCTGGTTCACCGTAACCGCAGTAAGGAGGGTTACGGTAATCGCTGCCGAGTTGCTCGATCCCGCACGGTAAATCAACGCACCGGCGGTATCTGGAGTGTAGGCTACGGATAGCCTGTAACTGCCCAAAGACAGACTGCCGGCGGGAACGGTGATGGTGGCGCTGCCGCCACTCAAAGTCGTTGCCGCAGAAGTGTACCCGCCGCCGGTCACTTTCACCGTGCCGGTGGGGGTGGCAAGGCTCCCTGAGACCGTTACCCCCACAGTGAGGCTCTGCGCCGTGGTGATGGCGGTCGCCACCGAAGGCGTCACCGTCACTGTCGGGAACAAAAGCGGATCGACCTTAACCGACCCCGTACCGCTGTTTGTGGTGTAGATGGCAGAGTTGGAGTCGGGTGTGTAGGTCGCCGTCAGGGTGTCGGTGCTGGCCACCAAGGAGCCTGCTGGTATGGCAATCGTCGCACTGCCGCTGGTTAAGGTTGCGGCGGCTGAGGTATATGTTCCAGATGCAGACGGACCGGACAGCGTCACGCTGCCCGTGGGGGTCGCGTTTCCGCTTACGGCGCCCACAGTGACCGTGACCGACAAGCTCTGATCGATGGTGATGGTGGGCTCGGTTCCCACCACGAACGCGGTAGGCATCGTCACCGTCACCGTGGGAACCAGCAAGGTTCCGACCGTGACAGAAGTCGTATTGGTGCCGCTGTTGTAGTAGGCCGAACCTGCGGTGTCGGGCGTGTAGGTCACCGTGAGGGTATCGGCGCCCGTCGCCAGGGAACCCGCGGGAACGGTGATGGTGCCGCTGCCAGAACTGAGCGTTGCCGTGGAAGAGGTATAACCGCCGCCGGTCAGCTTCACGCTGCCCGTAGGCGTGGGATAGCTGCCGCTGGCGGCGACCGCTACCGTCACCGTCAACACCTGCGAGGTGGAGATATTGGTGGCGGAAGGAGTTAGGGTCAGCGTGGGAGTCGCCAGCGCGGTGACCGCCACCGACCCTGTCCCGCTGGCGCTGTTGTAAGTCGAGGAACTGGCGGCGTCGGGCGTGTAAGTGACCGACAGCGTATCGGTTCCCACAGCCAGTGAGCCGGCAGGGATGTTGATCGTCGCGCTGCCGCTGCTCAGGGCCGTCGCGGCAGAGGTGTAGCTGCCGCTGGTCAACGTCACCGAGCCCGTGGGAGTTGCACTGCCACCGCTCACCGTCACCGTTACCACCAGAGCCTGGGCGGTCGTTATAGTCGCGGGCGAAGGAGTGACGACCAACGTGGGTGTGATCTTAGCCACCGTGACCGATCCCGTCCCGGAAGCGCTGCTGTAAGTCGCCGAGCTGCTGGAATCCGGGGTGTAAGAGACCGTCAGCGTATCGCTGCCCACGGCCAGCGAGCCGGCAGGAATGTTGATCGTGGCGCTGCCGCTGCTCAGGGTCGCGGCGGCAGAGGTGTAGCTGCCGCTGGTCAACGTCACCGAGCCCGTGGGCGCGCCGCTGACCGTAACTGTCACCGAGAGTGACTGTGCCGTAGTGATGCTGGAAGAAGCCGGCGTCACCGTAACCGTCGGGGTAACCTTGGTCACCGTGACCGACCCGGTTCCGGAATTGCTGTTATAGGTCGCGGAACTGTTGGCATCCGGCGTAAAGGTAACCGTTAGCGTATCGCTGCCCACGGCCAGCGATCCGGCGGGAATGTTGATCGTGGCACTGCCACTGCTCAGGGTCGCCGCGGCAGAAGTGTAACTTCCGCTGGTCAGTGTCACCGAGCCCGTGGGCGCGCCGCTGACCGCAACCGTTACCGCCAGCGTCTGGACAGTGGTGATGCTCGGCGAACCCGGAGTCACTGTGACCGTCGGGGTGGTCTTGCTGTTCGCGACCGCCACTGTGACCGAACCTGTTCCCGAGGCGGCGCTATATGTCGAAGAACTATTGGCATCCGGCGTGTAGGTCGCCGTCAGGGTATCGGTACCCACGGCCAGTGACCCGGCGGGGATGTTGATGGTGGCGCCGCCTACGCTCAAGGTCGCCGCGACAGAAGTGTAGCTGCCGCTGGTCAACGTCACCGAGCCCGTAGGTGAGCCACTGACCGCAACCGTGACCACCAGAGACTGGGCGGTGGTGATGCTTGAGCTAGCCGGTGTCACCGTGACCGTTGGCGTGGTCTTGGTGACCGGTCCCGTGACCGTGACCGATCCCGATCCGGAATTGCCGTTATAGGACGAAGAGCTGTTGGCATCCGGCGTAAACGTCGCTGTCAGCGTATCGCTTCCCACCGCCAAAGAACCGGCGGGGATGGTGATCGAAGCGCTGCCGGCGATCAATGTCGTTGCGCTCGAGCTATAGCTGCCGCTGCTCAGCGTCACCGATCCGGTAGGCGCGCCGCTGACGGTCACAGTGACTGCCAGCGTCTGAGCGGTGGTGATGCTCGAAGAGGCCGGTGTTACCGACACCGTAGGTGTTGTCTTTGAAATGGGCGGCGTACCGCTGCCACCTCCGCAAGCGCTTAAGGCAAGGGTCATCGAAGCAGCCAGAACCAGCGCCAAAATCCTTGAAAATCTTTTCATTTCCGTCTCTCCAGTACGCGCGAGTCGGCGCCCTTAGGCGCCACTCCAACTTCCGGCCTTTGCCGTACCCTCGGGGTTCGCTACCTGAATCATTTTACATCCACGAGTGGTAACGGTAACAGGCCCAAAATACCTCTGTCATCCATGTTTCCGATTCGGCACTCACGGCCGTCGGAAAAGAATCGCACCCTGGTTCTGCCACGGACTTTGCCTGGCGTGTAAAGCAAAGATTCTGTTGAAAGAAGCCAGTTCCTTCTCAACCGAACTTAATTCCTGGAAACGATGAATGCAGGAACACAAAAGCCCCTCCACATTGAAGTGGAGAGGCCCCTGTGTCGATCGGGATTGGTTAAACTGCCCTACTGAACCAAAACGGTGAAGGTAATCGCCTTTTGGACAGTTCCGGAAATAGCAGTGACGGTAAGCGTCGATTGCGTACCGGCGGTAGCCGAAGGAGTACTCGAACCGCCGCAGCCGGAGACTACGCCCAGCCCTGCCAGACCGATGACCAGCAGCAGAAGCATTTGCAGTCTCTTCCGTCTGCGCAGACCGAAGAAGCAGAGTGCCACGGCCAGCGTTGCTCCCGGCAGGTAGGTACGGGAGTGGTTGGAACCCATCGACGAGGATGTGCTCGGAGAGATGGATACCGCCGTGGAGACGAAACCACCCTGCGGAACGAAGATCGGATTGGGGTTGATGGCGCAGGTGTAACCGGCAGGTGCACCGGTGCAGGTAAAGTTCACCGTGCCCGCGAAGTTGTTTCCGGAGTTGATGGTCAACTGAGTCACGCCTACCGAACCAGCCTGTAGAACCATGTCCGACATCGAGAAGCTCAGGGCCATCGCCGGAATCAAGCCAGCCGGATTAATGGTGAAGGAATCCTGTACCGGAGCCGCCATGGCAAAGTAGGTGTTGTCACCAGGCTGAAGAGCGGTTACGGTGCAAGTGCCAGAGGCAACCGCGGTGACCACCGATCCGGAGACCGTGCAAACCGTCGACGGAGCAGCCGTGTAACTCACCGGCAGGCCCGAGGTCGCGGTCGCTACCAGAGTGGTGGTGTTTCCCGTAACCACTGTTCCAGGATTAGGGAAATTGATGATCTGCGTTGCCAGAGCGGGCAGGATGGCGATGGTCTCCTTCACCTGAGGCGCGGCCAGATAGTTGGTGCTGGTGGCCTGATTGGCGTCAACCACAACGTTGCCCACTGAAGAGAAGGTCAACGTGGTACCCGTGATGGTGGCAGTAGCCGTGCTCGTATGATCCACGGTAAAGACCACCGGGTTTCCGGAAGCGCCGCCCGTGCCGACCAGAGTGATCTGGTTGCAGTTCACGTTCACGCCCACACCGGCTGCCGAGCAGACGCTGGCCACCGGATTGGGTACGAAATGAATGGCCGCCGCAGGAGGAACCAGGGTAATTGTCTGCGTTGCCTGATTCACCACTACAGTCTGTTGCTGTTGGGGTGAGGCAAGGTAGTTCACGTTACCCAATTCGTTCGCGTCAATCACCAGCGTACCCGCGCCAGTCACAGTCAGGGTATTTGTGCTGATCGTCGCCGTAGCCGTGCTCGATGAATCCACGGAGAAGGTAACCGCATTGCCGGTGATTCCAGGGGTTGCAGAAAGGGCAAACTGCAATCCAGGTGCATAAGTTACCGGAGTAAGAGGAGCCAGGAAGGTCAGCGACTGCGCCGCCTGCAGCACTGTCAGGGTCAACTGCGTCTGTGGCGCCGCGTCGTAATGGACACCCGCATTCGCACCGCCAGCCTGGTTAGCATCGATGATGATCGATCCCGCCTGGGTCACGGTCAGAACGTTTCCGACCAGAGTACCGATACCGGTGCTGGCCCCATCCACTGAAAGAACAACCGCATTCCCCGATCCGCCACCCGTGGCTGCCAATGTGATGGTCAAACCAGGAGTGTAGGTCGAGGTCGTATTCGTGGGCAAGGTGTAGGTGATGGCCTGCGGAGTGGATTTTCCCACACCGCTGACGGCCGTAGTGCCGATGCCGCCGTTGGCTGTATCGCTGGTAGTCAGGGTTGCGGACTGTGTACCAACCGTCGTATCGCTGAAGGAAAGTGTTCCTGGATAGCTGGAAACATTCGGCGAGGGCAAAGCTACAGCACTGCCACTGGTAGAGGTTGTGAGAGTTCCGTTGCCGGCGCTCACCGAGATGGTTGAGCACGAAGCCCCAGCGGCAACCGATCCGCTGAACTGCGAATTCGAAGAGGCGATGTTAAATACGGCAGAGTTGGTGCAGGGGACGACGTTGTCGACCACCGTCACCGCGGAGGTTACCGCCGCGCCATCCAACTGCGCCACCGGGAGCGTGATGTCGTTAACAATGATCTGCGCCAGCGTATCTCCCCCGCTGATGTAGTTCACCAGGAAGATGTTGCCATTGGCGTCAAGACCCATGATCTTTGCGCCCTGGCTGCTGATGGCATATTGAGAAGTAACCACCGGGCCGCCGGACTGGGTGTTGGGGATCGCGTAGATGCCATCGAACTGCGTCGAGTAGTAAACCGTTCCGTTCGAGGTAACTGCAACCGCATCGAGCTCATTGCTGTAGCCGGCCGGCGTCTTGTTGGTGAAAGTCACCAGAGTTGTCGGCGTAGTCGCATACCCGGTGGAACTCGTGCTGCTCTTCGGCAGCTCGTAGAGATCGGAGAAGCTGCTGATCGCGTTGTAGTTTGAGGCATTGTTGTTGGTCAGATTGGAGTCGGTAAAGAACACATTGCCCCATGGATCGACAGCAATCGACCCGGCGTAGAGTTGATTGCCGCCTGTGCCAGTCGGCTCCTGATAGATCACCTTCGCAGCAGGGCTGCTGCCATTGGAAGAAACGCAAGCCGCTGTGCACTCCACGACTGCAAATCCGTGGGTGGTGATAAACATATCGCCGGCCGAGTCCATGGTCATTGCCGCCACACCGCCGCCGCCCGGAACGCTGGCCAGAACGGTGCAAGGTGCGGTGGAAGTGCTGGTGCAGTTCGCCGGCGCAGGCGATACAGAACTAAGATCCCCCGTCCAGGTTGAATAAGCACCGTTGTTATAAGGAACCATCATGATTGGGCCAGCGTAGGGAGCACCCAGATACAGATTGCCATGGCTGTCTACGGCCACACCGCCGCCATTGCTGTACTTGCCGTAGGTTCCCAGCGTCGTCCAGGCGCCCGTGCTCGGCTTATACATCTCGACGACCGCGCCGGCGCTATTCACGATCACGTTGCCCTGCTGGTTGATGGCAAGCGAGGTGCCGCCATAATCCGCTGAGTCAAGCGCGCCGCTATTCGGCTCGGCGGAGAAGACATTCTTCTGTGTCATCAAGATAGCTGCGCTGCCGGCGGGCAAGGCACTGTTGATGGTGATGTTCTTCTTCACCGTCGGGGCATTGGCGTACTGCTTGCCGCTCACCGTGCCGCCCAGTTCGTTGGCATCCACAATGACGCCGCCCGCCGCTACTGCGGTCAATACACTACCGTTGACCATTGCGCAGGTGGGGCAGGGAGAAGTCCCGTCAATCGAGAAGGTGACCGGGTTTCCCGATACACCGGCTGTCGCGGTCAGAGTGATCTGCTGACCGGCGATAAGTGGTGTTGCGGGATTAAAGTTGGTAATCGCCTGGGGCAGAATCGACGATGTGGTCGAAAGTCCGGTAAGGTTAATCGTTGCGGATCCCGACGGTGAGAACAGAATCGTCGCTGTGCCTGTCTGCTGCGTGCTTCCCGAGATCGGAGCGAAGGTCGCGCTGAACAGGCAAGAAGCTCCCACTGGTCCGCTACCCCCGCTGCAACCGTTCGTGCTGGCGGGAGCTAAAGAAAAGAGCGAATTGGTAGGTGCGGTGTAAGCGGGCGTTGCCAAGGTAGCGGGCGCATTGCCCGCGTTCATCAAGGTGACGGGAAGAGTATAGCTCAAGCCATCCGATACCGTACCGAAATTGATCGAAGCTGCGGTACGCTGAATCGCATAGACCGCCTTGCCGCTCATGTCGGCGGTGTAGATGTCGCCCATGGCATCCATGGAAAGGGACTGCGCCGATTGGGGATTCTGCTCGATCAAAAACGCGTTAGCAACAGTCAGTACACCAGACCCATTGACCGGAACGCGCACAATGGCGCCGGTCAGTTTGTCCGCGATCAGCAGACTTCCGGAAGCCTCAACGACAACACCAACCGGCTGGTTGACGGGCGTGGAGCCAGCGACGGCCACCGTGCTGAAGCCAGAACTCGGGCTGAAGATGAAGACAGATCCAGCGGTGGGGTCGGCGACATAGAGGTTGTTGGAAGCATCTACGGCAAGGCCGGCAGGGGCCTTCAATCCATTCGCGCTGTTGGCCTGAGTCAGCCCCACAATGCCATTCACCGGATTGAAAGTGACCACGCGCATGTTCGTAGAATCGGAGATATAAAGCACTCCATCCGGGCCGATGGCTAAACCATTCGGTCCACTCAGTGCCAATCCCCCGATCAGAGTCGAACTGGAAACGACCACCGATTGGGTCCCGGCTATAAATCCGCCCTGGGCGCCAGTGAAGGTGTTGGGAACCTCAATGATCTGGTTGGAGCCGGAATCCGCGACATAGAGGTTGTTGTTCGCGTCCAGCGCCAGAGCCTGAGGGATCGAGAACGTGCCGATCTGCGTCAGCGTGGTTGTTCCCGTGTGAATTTCATACAGCTTGCCGGCACCCCGGTCGGCGATGAACAGATCGCCCGCCCAGTCGGAGACCACCGATGAGGGGGTGGTAAAGCCAGTCGTGTAGGACGTCCATACGCCCGGATCGAGATTGGCGAGGCCGCCCTGGCCGATACCGGTGACGGTAATGGTTCCAGAGGCGCTGTTTGTTGAATCCGCGATCTTGAAAGCGGCGCTGCGCTCGCCCGCCATGGATGGCGTGAAGGTTATGGTCACTGAGGTTGAGGCGCCCGTCAGATTGACGGCCGAACTAAATGTGCCATTGCCGGTTCCAAGTGCCGCACCGCAGGCAGCGGGTGTCCCTGCTGTAAACTCAGTAGTCGGCGCTCCGGCTTCGGTGAAAGCCAACGTGGAAGTAGGGGTGCAGCTTCCCGCATTGTCGATGATATTGGCGGTGGCGGTTGTCGCGGTACCGCCCAAAACACTTGCGCCGAGCGCCAAGTGGTTGGCGGGAATCATGACTATGTTGTCACCGGTGGTGTAGTTCAACTGGTAAAGATTGCCCTTGGAGTCTAGAGCAATGGCTTTGCCTCCCACCTTTGAAACCATATAGAGACCGGCTACGTTCGGGCCTCCCGACTGCGTGTTCGGGATGGCAAAGATGCCATCTGCATCGGTGCCAAAGTACACTGTACCGCTGGAAGCGACGGCCACGCCGCTCACACCGTTGCCGTACGAAGCCTTGTTTGAATAGCTCAGAATCGTGGTCGGGCTCGATGCATAGGTGCCGGATACCAACGGCAATTCTTTCAAGTAGGTTACCGCTCCGACGGTGGAATTGGCGCCGTCGCTAAAAAAGATATTACCCCAAGGATCGATTCCCATGGCGCCCATCGCCACTGAATCCGCGAAAAGCAGCTTGGGAGTGCCCGTGGCGCTGGCAATGCAGGCCAGATTGCACTCGTAGATAGCGTTTGGATTTGTGGATGGGTCGGCGCCCTCAGCAAAGAAGAAATTGCCCTGTGCGTCAAAAGCGATATCTGCATAACCCTGAATGGCAACCCCGGGAGCAAAGATACAGGGCGCCGTGTCTTGGGTGCCACCCTTGCAGTTTGTGCTCGGGTATGCCGTGGATGTGAAGCTCGAATAGTTATAGGCGCCAGTGGCGGCGTTGTAAGGAATCTTGTAGACGTTATTGCTGTAATAGGCCGCGAAATACAGGTTGCCGTAGCTGTCTATTGTAGCTGCCGATCCGCCGATCGGCAAAATGCTCGTTTCGGCGCCGCCCGGCACCATCTGCCAGGTGATACCGTTGTAGCCGTTCCCGACATAGACATCGCCGTTCGCGCCCACGGCGAAGGTACCGCTCAGGGGCGATTGCGAACCGCCCCAACCGCCGCCGGTAAGCAGTCCAACCTCAACTGTCGCACCTGTAACCACGATCGGCAGGGTCGTTGTAGCGGCTTTGGCAGCCGGCGCAAAGAGACATAGGGTCAGCATGGAGAACAGGGCCAACCATGTTCCCGCAGCGAGGGGCCGCACTGGACTTGTGAAACTGTTCTTAATTGCTCGCATTACTCGTCCTCCTCTGGTTCTTTGCATGTTCGGGAATGGTTTACGGCCCTTTTTGTCCCGTATTTCCGTTCGCCTTCGTACTTCTTGCGTCCCATCCAGCCTACCGCGCCCTTTGCCGTTTTCCCCGCAATCGGAGTCGCGCCGCAGGATGATAATCGGTTGCCTCAAAACCCGCCCTGCCTTTGCCATTTTGCTCACAACAAAGCGGTGAATCTCATTTCAATCGGTCGCCGGAATCCGTCATTTCAGTTGGTTTCCCTGCCGGATCCCGGCCACCGATTCGATCATTGACTTATTGCACCGTCACATTGACATAGAACGGCAGTGATACCTGGTTCTGGTTGCCGTATACCGTTACTGCTTGTCCGGCATTCTCCACCTGCAGGCTTCCTGTTTCCATCGCCGTAACCGTCACTGCATAGGTCCCAGAGGGTGTCGCCGAAGAGGAGATAGGGCTGAGGTTCTGCGTCGAACAAGCGGTAAGGCTCATCGCCAGCGCGCCACCGACCAGGAACAGGAAGAGCATCAACATCGTTCTTCCCTTTTGGAACTCCCTGCGCCGCAGGAAAAGACCGATCATACCCAGACCGAAGATCGACGCCAGAGTCACTGTCGATGCTCCGGCGATCCGGCTAACCGTGGTCCCCGAGCTCACATTGGTGTAAATCGTGACTGAGGCGTTAGAAGGAGAGCAGGCCGCGGTAGCGCCATTTCCCTTGGTGCCGGTGCACGAGATATCCAGTGCGTTGGCAATGTTGGGATCCGGTACTGGATAAGTGAAGGAGCATTCCGCATGGGGCGGCAAATTATCGCAGGACAAAGTCAGCGGGAACTGGTAGTCGTTCAAAGAACCGCCCTGACCCGCGAAACCGTAACCCAACACAGAATTCAACGTCAGCGATGCGGTCCCAGACTTGCCGGCGCTAAGAGTCAGCGAAGGCGTGCTGGATGTAATCAAAACCGCGGGTGATTGCACCACCTGGAAAAGCGTGGAAACCGAGCCCGTAACGCCGTTGAAGTTTGCATCGCCGCTATACACAGGTGTGATGTAGTGCGTGCCAAAGACCGGCTTGAAGGCAGAGTTCGCTGTGCTGATTTCCAGACAGGAGCTGTTGAAAGTTGTGCCGGTCGTATTCGCCAAGGTGCCCGGTGAGAGATTCACTGTACCGTCTGAGCCAGTAGAGACACAGGCCACACCCTTGTTACCGTTCAGCAGGCAGGCCGCTGCACCCTGCCCGGTCGCCGAGGTTCCCGGAGGGCACACTGAAGAGTCGTCGTTGTACGTGATGGTTCCAGTAGCAAGTCCAGCGGCCGTAGTAATGTTCACAGGCATCTGGTATTCCCAGTAATTCTGCGATCCGTCGTAAGGAGTGTACCCGTTGGACTTCAGCGTGAAGGGCAGGTACGACGGCGGTTTGGTATCCAGGGTGAGACCGATAATATTCGATTTCGCCACGTTCACAACCAAGGTTCCCGTCGAGCGGCCAAAGACGCGATCACCGCCATAGTTGACCGTAATCGTCTGGGATCCGGCAGAAATCGGCGCCAGCGTGAAATGCGCAACACCACCACTCAAGGTCCCTTGAACAGTACTAGTCACGGCGGTCAGAACGCCGCCAGGCGCGGTAAAGGAGGGATAGCTTACGGTCACGATGCCCGTCGGTACGGTGGAAGTTCCCGTCGGAGGAGCAACCGTCACTGTGATCGGAGTGCTGATCACCTGGGTGGTGCTTCCCGATACCAGACTGGTAGCTGACTTCGCCAGCGCTGCGCTTACAGTAGTCACATCGACCACTGGGACGTTTACAGAAGTAGAAGTGAACCCGATGACTCCGGTCAGGGTTCCCTGTTCGCCGGGCCCGGGGACCAGGTTGACGTCCAAGCTGCAGGTGGAACCCGCTGTCACGGCGGCGGTTTCACAGGAGATATCGCTGCCGTTGAAGTCCACCGTATTGGTCGATGTATAGCCCGTTACAGTCAGCGCGGCGTTACCTGCGTTGATCAGAGTTACCGGAAGGCTAGGAGTCAGACCCAAAGCCACGTTGCCAAAGTTCAGAGTTCCACTTGTGCTCACCGCGCTAATTGCTCCGCCGGCGGTGGGAGTCAGATACACATTTCCGGTACGATCCAGAGCAACTGAAGAGGCGCTGCTGACATCCACCGCAAGTGTCGTTTCGTTCGCCGCCGACAGCGCTCCGCTTACCAGCGGAATTCTCTGTGTTGCCGCGCCGGAGGTCAGGTAAACGGCGCCGGAGGGATCAATGGCCAGACCCGTAGCTCCGCTCAAGCCCGTCAGCAACGTGGTCGGAGATCCTGTACCTGAGACAAACTCGAACAGTTTTCCGCTATCGAGCACGTACAGGTTATTGGATTCGTCCACCGCCAGCGCAGAAGGTGCGGTCAGCCCCGTCGTCAAATAATTGACGGTCCCGGCAAAGATACTTAGATCGAATCCCCCGATATCGCCAAAAACCACCACGCGCCCATTTGTGGGATCAGCAACATATAAATCGTTCAGGGAATTCACGACTAGATTCAACCCGCTTCCCAGGCCACTTGCAAGGGTTGCCTGCCCCTTGGCGTTCAATCCAGAAAGCCCGAAGGGCACTTCGTAGACGTTCCCGCTGTCGGCAATAAACACGTCCCCAGTCCCATCTACAGCAACGCCTGTGGGTGCGACCAAACCCGTACCGATCGAAACCGGTGTCGAGCTGGTACCGGAGCCGGCTGCATACATCAAAACCTTGCCCTGGCCGGGATCAGCAACATAAATGTTCCCAAGCGCGTCCGTAGTGATCTCGGACGGAGTCTTTAAGCTTGCCCCAATCTTTGTTTCGATCGCGGGAGATAGCTGGGTGGTTGCTCCCGTTCCTGTCCCGTGCAGCGCGATGGAACCCAGAACATTGCTTTTAGCGTCCAGCATCAGCAGTTCCGCGGAGACGCTTCCAACCGCCGTGGGCGTCATGGTCAAAGTCTCCGTGCAACTGGCGCCCGCAACAACCTGCACATTCGGTACACAAGTTCCACCTGACAATGTGAAATCCGCGGTCTTTACGCCAGCTTCAACGATCTTGAAACTCGAGGGCGTAACCGCTCCCGTAAAGTTGAACGCCACATTCGTCGCTGTAGTGGTTGCTGTACCCACTGGAGAAGAACCGAACTCCGCGTAACCCCGAGTCACTCTCTGGAAATCGGGGGTGTACGAGGCAATTTGGTTCCCCGTCCCCACCAACATATACATGATATTGCGGGCCCAATCGATCCCCACTTCGCCGGCCGCCGCCACCGATGTCAGTTGAACCGCAGAAGCGGTCTGCGGGGTACCGGAAGGATTCGGGATAAAATACACGCCGGCCGCCGCGATGTCAGCAGCATTGGTATCCTTGGCCGGGACCGAATTACTGACGTAGAGGTTTCCGGCCTTATCTACAACAACAGCTTTGACGGCAAGGAGGTTTGGATCGACGCGCACCAAACCAGCAGCAAGTTGATTAACTGAACCGTCCGAATTGAATGTAGCGTCCGCCTTAGGATCGGGGGTGCCGGCGGGAATCTCGTAAAGTCCAGAAAGACCGCCGGAATCTTCAACAAAATATACGTTTCCTTCCGTATCCTGAGCCACCGAGTTGGCCCGCTTCGTCATCCCGGAAAGGATCATCGTAGTGACCTTGTTGGCCACCGGATTGCTCCAGTTGCCAATCGGCATACTGAAGATCGTGTTGCCTGGCGCCTGCGAAGCAACAATCAAGTTATTGTTATTGCCAATGGCAAGGCCCCACGGCTGGAAACCCCACATGCCGTAACCCGCAGGCGTATACGAACTACCCTCGGCGAAGTTGTATCCCACGCCCGCCGCATTGGAGCAAAGCGCAGATGTGGCATTGGTCGCCGAAAGCGTCGACATCCCGTCCCAGGTTTTCTTAGCGGCGTCCCAAGGAAACATCACCATGCAGTTGTTCCAGTTGCCGGGAAGGTACAGGTTGTTGGCCGGATCGATGGCAATCGCTATAGCGCCACTGCCCAGATAACCGTTCGGCAGCAATTTGATCACGTTTTGCGTGCCGGCAGGAACTTCATATAAAGCATTGTTGGCATTATCCGTAAACAGCCAGTTGCCGTAATTGTCCATGGCTGACTGCAGAACACCACCAATGCCAGTCGGATAGTTCAACTCGCTGGGAGAACTAACAATCACCAGCGGCGTAGTGCCCTGGCCAACGGCTTCTCCTGAATTGCAGAAACAGAACAGAAGCAGCGCAATCACAAATGCGAAGCCGACATACCGGCGCGGAGCGGTGAACGACGTGGTGGCCATAGCATTCCTCCCGAAAAGAAACTTTTACCGAATCCCGCAAGTGTTTCTTCTCACTTGCCGGTCGAGGCTTCCCTTTTTGAGCCGCCGGAGAGCTGCCTCCAACTCCCCGGCGACTTCGTTTTCTTCAGCCGTTGCCTCGGCGGCAGGCCTAGTTAACCGTTGTCGGCAAGACAAACACCGGTGACGCTAGCGAGTTTTGCAATCCCGTTGAATCGGTGGTGATGATCTGCACGTTATAGGTACCAGCAGGCGTAGTCACCTTAGGTGCGGGCAGCGGCGTCGAATACCCGGCATTGGTGCAGCTGGTCAAGCCCATGAATCCACCCGACAGAAGCACGGCAAATCCAAACACGCTCAGATAGCGGTTGACTCTCCTGCGTCCCACGAAGATCCCCATCAAACCCAGGCCGAAGAATCCGGCTAGAGCCCATGGCTGCATCCGCGCTGCGGAAGAGGTTGTCCCGCCGTTGACTGGAACATTGCTGCTGATAGTCACGACCACCGTGGTCGCTGCTTGGGTATTAGGAGCCTGACCCACGGCAGGAATCGGATTGTCGAATGTGCACTCCGAATAAGGAGGCAGCGTTGCTGTGACACATTCCATCAAGACCTTGGTGGAAGCGAAGCTAACCAGAGGCTTCAGGGAGAGTGTAGCCGTTACAGGCGTGCCTGGGGTGATCGTCAACGAAGCCGGGCTGGAGGTGATTTCATCGCGAGGTACCGTCACGATGAAAGTCGGCAGAGCGTAGCTTATGCTGCTGAAATTGGTATCTCCGCTGTAGACCGCGGTGACATTGTAGGTGCCTTGGGCAAGACCAGACAGACTCAAGGTGGCCGCGCTCAAAGGCAGAGGATCCTGAGACGGATCTACTGGCTTGTTATTCACCAGGAACCTTACCGTACCCGTCGGTGTGCCAATCGTGGAAGTCACAGAGAAGGGAATGTTCGTGGGAGTGCCAACTTGCACAAAAGTATTACCCGCCCAGTTCGTTACATCGTTAGGGTTAGGCGTGCATGTGCCGCTTACAGATGCGCAGCCAGGTCCGCCAACGCCAAGTACCGGAGCAATGGTGTTGACGACAAAAGTGGTCTTGGGGGCGGCGCTACCGGCAAAGCAGGCTGGAGTGGCCGTCGAGCAGCTGTTAAGCGTTGCGCCTGCGGTTCCCTCGCCACCATAGACCGCCAGCAGCGTATAGGTGCCGCCGTTCAGATTCTTATAGGTGAACGTGGCAACTCCCGAGGCATTCAATGTTCCTGTCTGCTTGGATTGAGATCCCGATCCGGGCACTGTCACAATTACCGTGCCTTGCGGCGTACCCGCGGCGGACGTCACCGTAACCGTCACAGTAACCGTACCTGGGTAAGCAGCTCCGCTCTTGGGATTCAACGTAACCGCTGTTGTCGAAGCCGGCCGATCATCGACCTGAACATTGGCAGACAGCGCGATATTCAAGCCCCCGGGTGAATTGACCGCATTGCTAAGAATCGAAGCGGAAGCCGTTCTCTCGCCGGCGGCAAGTGCCAGAATAGTTACCCCGAGGTAGCAGTAGGAGCCCGGCTGGGTGTTGACCGAGGGACCACAAGAGGGCGAGTTCTCGTTAGCCGCTCCTACCGTATATTCGCTGGAGTTGGTTCCACTGATAGTGTCGCCCGTAAAGGCCGAAAGCGTCAGCGGCGAGTTGCCCAGATTGAAAATCAGCGGATCCGCCTCAAAGGGAGAGTTCGGATTGACTTCGCCGAAGCTGTCGAGTGCGATGTTGCCGGAGACGCCGATCTGCGTCAATCCCGCAGTCGTGGACGACCCGTAGTCGGTGTAGATGTTCTGGTTTCCGTCCATCGCCACGCTATAGGGCGCCACAGCGTTGTTGGTGCCGAATCCAGAAGCCAAAATCACCGGGCTATTAATGTTCAAACCCGTGGAGGTAGCGGGAATCCACAACAGACCGGTTGCCTGGGCAACGAGCACCGAACCCGAAGGATCGATCGCCAAACCGGTAACCGGTGCGGCAAGAGGCGTGCCCGTAATCTGCTTGGCGACACCGCCGAAGGGCATCCCAATCTCATACAGATTGGAGCCATCTGCAACCCAGACGTTCCCCCAGTTGTCGGTAGCGATAGCCGAAGGACCGCTGAACGTTGTCCCTGTGGCAAGAACCGTAGTCGTGACTCCAGAAGACATGACCCAATCGGTCTGGGGATTCTGAATTTCGACTACTTGTTTGTTGCTCTTGTCAGCGACAAAGACATCGCCTACACCATCGACGGCCAGGTTGAGGCTGTTCCCGAATCCACTAGCCAGCGTGGTCTGCTCAGATGCGACCAGGGCGCCATTGACCATCGGAATCTCGATCACTTTGCCGGAATCTCCGATGTACACATTGCCAGCCCCATCCACTGCAACGCCCGTAGGCGCCGTCAGAGAGGTGCCAATCGACTTCCCGATTGCCGCGGAGCTGCTGTTGGCTGCATACATCTCGATAGCCTTCAGGCCCGCATCCGCTACGTAGGTATTGCCGAGATAATCAGCCGCCACCTGCCCCGGTTCATTCAATCCAGAAGCAATCGACTGTGTGGCTGGGGTCTCTAGTACCGAAGCCGCAGGAGCCAAACCAATGCCGCTGACCACCGCGCTGCTGCCAGGAATCACATTGTTATTGGCATCAAGGAACTGCACTTCAGCCTGCACTAAGCCGGCCGTAGTCGGATTCAACGCCAGGAAAAGCTGGCAATAGCTGTAGGCGCCCGAACTGTTCTCCATGGATGTGGGAGCGGGATACGCGACTCCCGCTGTGCAGTTGGGGACTGGTCCTGGACTGGTCGGCACCGGCGAGGTGGGATAGGGATTCGTAGAGACTACAAAGCTCGATGCGGAAGGACCGACGATCTGAATCTTTGCCGGGGTCACCGCCTGCGAGAAAACGTAGATCAGCGGCTGCGCGAGCGAAGGCGTACCTACCGGGGTCGACCCAAGGTCCAGCATGCCCGGCTTCCAGATGATCATGGACGAATACAGGCAAGAAGCATCAATCGCAGCGGTGGTTCCCGTAGTATTGCAGGTTGGGAGCGTGGTGCCCACAAGCGCGACATTCGAGCTTCCGCCCTGGGCCATCCAGATAAAACCGCGGGGATCCAGAACGACAGAAGAGTTGGCCGCATAGGGCGACACCATCTGCATCTCGGAACCCATCAGCTTGGGAGCCTTCGGTGTGCCGGTATTGGGAATCATAAACAGGCCCTGCACCTGACCCAGGCCATTCCAGTCGGCGTAAGGCGAATTGGAACCTACGTAAAGATTTCCTTGAAGGTCGAAGGTAATACCCTTGATGCCATCGTAGGGCCCGCCGTTGGCGTCGGGTTGATCCACACGGGTAAAGGTCTTTTCCAAAGCGCCGTCACCCTTGCCAGTGATCGGAGTCCCGCCGTTGGCTGGAATCATACTCACCGGAATCTCCAGGATACCCGGAACTTCGCTCGAGTTGCTGTCTGAGTCATTCTCCAAGAAATAGAGATTCCCGGCGTGGTCAATCGCAAGGTTAGATGCGTATTCCTTCAATCCCGTAACCACCTGCGTCACGTTGATGGCATTGCCCGAGGTAGGATCGACCTGGAACTTATCGATCTCGCCGGTGCTCGACCAGCTCACATAGAATGTGCCGTCGTCGCCAACTTGAAGGTCCTGTGGGGAGATCGCTGTGGTATTGCCGCCGGAGACAATCTTCGGCCCGTTTGTGGTCCAATTGCCCGCCGCAGAGATCGTCCATGAATTATGAACAGGATCATACGGATACTTACAGAATCTCACCGTGCCGTAGCGGTCGGTTACATAAAGATTGTTGGCGGCATCAAAGGCCACAGCGGCATTCCAATAGCTGCTGGCATACTCCAGCAGCGAGCAGTCCGAGAGCGTTGCTCCCGATCCAGGCTCGTGTCCAATCAAAAGCGTGGGAGTCGTCGCACCCGGCGCCAGTTGAAAGATGTTGGAATTCGCGGAATCCAGGTAAACGATGTTGCCATACTTATCCATCTTCATGGAATAGATCTGGTTCCACACGCCCGTGGTGCCGTGGTTGAAGGGAATCAGCGAACCTGCCGTCACCGGGGCCGGCCCTTTGATTGGCAACTGCGCCACGGCTGCCACGCTCGACAGTAGACCGATAATCACAATCAGGCACGCAAACCGTGCAACCTTACGCAGCATGACAGCAGACTCGATGGCCATTACATCCCCTCCCAAACAATCTCGATCCAGCAAACTCTTTTGATCGGCCTTCCACCTACTGGCATTGCCAGCACTGGCGCCGCATCTTCAGCCTTTTCACTCTTTACCCGCCCTTTATTGCCGCCAGTCACCTGGAGACTTATCCGGGCTGCGCAGTCCATGCGCCCGCCCGGACAAGAGGATCGGTTAGAACGTGAACTTCCCTTGCACTTCCATCAAACGATTGCCCACCTTGATATCGGCGACGCCAAAGTTCTGGTACTGAAGCATGCTCTGTGTAAGAGCTTGCCCAGCGGTAGCATTCTGAATCGCCAATTGCAGGTTGTCGGTGTTTGCGTTGTTGAAAGAAACTAGCGGATGGTTGAAGACATTGAACGCTGCAAACTTCAACTGCAGGTTCCTCTTTTCGCCCATCGAGAAGTTCTTCAACAGCGTCACATCGTGGTCCATATACGAGGGACCATGGATATAGGGCAGACGGTATACGCCATTGGTCTCCGGCAGCGGAATGCCGAATGCCGTGGGGTTCATGTACTGATGCGTTTTCAAACCAGCCTTCGGGTTGCCCGGCAGGGTGGGCATCAGCTGAATATCTGGAGTCCCCAGCCACACCACCGGATCCAAACTGGTAACGCAGTAGGCGGGATTCGAAATGTGGTAGGTGGTTGAGCAGGTGGAATACATCTGCGGATTGGACTGATTGGCGTATTTGACCTGCACGGCGTTCAGCGAACCGTAACCGAAGCCGAAGTTCTCGCCCTGCTGTGAAGCCAACGGTGTACCGCTCATCCACTGCGAAATGCCCGTCAAGATCCAGTTATTCGTTGTTTCGTTGAGAATGCGGCTGTGCCCCTTATAGAGACGGCCAGGATTGATCGCATAGTGCACGTTGACCACATTCGTGCGGTCATAAGGAACCGCGTTGTAATCGTTGCGCAGGTTGCGCGGATCGACGATGTTATTGTTCCACGACGCCGCGGTGGCCAGATTCTTGGCGAAGGTGTAGTTGGCGCCGTAGGTTACCACGCCCGAGGTCTTGTTCCACTGCGCCTGCAGGCTGTTGTAGTTGGAGTAGAAATTGTGCTTCAGTTGGTAAATGTGCGAGAAGAACGGATAGGGCCTGAAGAAATCCATCTGGGCGGTTGTAATGCCCGACGACATCGAATAGATCCCTGGAGAGTCAACCCCCGGAACACCGGTAATCGACGTCTCATCGATATTGAACAGGTTGTTCGTGGTGTTATTGGGATTATTGTTCGTCGCGCAACCCGTTTCGATGCCGCAGATGATGTTGAGGTCGGAGGCGCTGTTGTAGTTGCCTCCATTGTAGGAGCCGAGGTTGATGTTGTGGCTGCCAACATAGGCCAAAGACACATGCGACTTCAGCCACTTCCAGCCGATCTCCCGATCCACGCCGCCATTGTATTCGTAATAGATCGGCCGATTCGTATCGGTGGGAGAGAGCACGTAGGCGTTGACATCGGGCGGATTGTTCGGCGTTTGATTATCAATTAGGTTGAAATTCAAATCGCCGTTCAAAAGGCTGGTGCGGAAGCCCTGTGCCGTAGAAGCGGCCGCCGCGTAAGGTTGGAACTGCTCCTGATTGCGATAAACACCCCAGCCGCCGCGGATGATCGTCTTTCCCTTGCCGCCGATATCCCAGGCGGCGCCGACGCGCGGAGTGAAGTAGATCATCTGCGGTGCATTCACAGAATTACTGACGCCCGTGTGCTGTCCTGCCCAAGTCACACCCGGCATACCCGTGCTGGAACAGAAGCGGGTATATCCTCCGCAAGTCGAGGTGTAGAGGCTGTCGGAGAAGGTCGCGAGTCCGTTGTTGTGCTTGTCCGTCCAGGGTCCGAGATGTTCCAGACGGAAACCGGCCACCACCGTAAGGTTATGCTTGAGCTTCACCTGATCGTTGATGAACCCGGCCATGGTGGTATAGTGCATGTCGACTTCGGGAACAAAGTTGCTTTGAACGAACTGATCGGCCAGGCCCATGTACATCATCGCCGATGGATTGAAGCAACTGCCCAGATACGCCGCGCCGGAATTGCGCAACTGCGCCGCGGGGTTGGGGTTCTGGCAGGCAACATAATTGGTTTCCTGGAAGGCCGGGCTGGTGTACTCCAGATAAGTTCCCACGCCGAAAGATAGCTCACCCTGTGGGAACACATTGCTTATGCCCATGCCGTCATAGGTGCCCGTTTCCCAATAAACACCGAACTGCAGGAAGTGATTGCGCAACTGCCAGCTGAGATTGTCCTGCACCATAGGATCGGTCTTTTTGGTCTTAATGCCGTTGCTATAGAAACCACCCGGCATCTGCAGGTTCGGATAGCCATTGCTGCCACCGTTACCGATCGCCGGGAGGGAGTAATCGCCGCCGTTTTTGAACATTCCGAGGTAGTTGTAGTTGCCTTTTCCGCCGTTAAAGGAGTTCATGTCGAAACGGTCGACAGCCTGCGGGTCTCCCATCTTACCCGGCTGGCTTACCAGAGACATAGCCACCGATAACTCGTTGGTAGCAACAGCACCCAGGGTGCGCGAGTAGCGCGCGGACAGGATGTTAGAGATGTCGCCCGTGGTTACGTTGCCGGGATAAGGAACGGATGCGCTCGGGAAATATCCAAAAGCCACCGGATCCTGGGCAACCTGTTTCTGCAGGCCATAAACAAAGAACAAACTGTTATTGGCGTTCATCTGATACTGCAGCGTCGCCTTGAACTGAGAGCCGTTCTGGGTCTGCATGATCTGCTGAATATAGTTGTAGCCGGTGGGATTGGTGAAAGGATCGGCATTCGGCATGGGGAACCAATTGATCAGCGCAACGCCGCCCGCATTGGCATACGGAACAGCATTTTGGTTTACCATGATCGCGCCGTTCTCCGCGAAATTGTTCGTATTACACATGGCCAGGATGGAATTGGGATTGGCCAAGCCGTCCGGGCGCGCTCCGCAGAGTTGAGCGTTGAGTGAGCCGGCACTGAAATCGCCTTGCCGCTCGGCCAACGTCGGAACCCACGCAGTCAAAGCCTGCTGATTGGCTTCAAACTGCTGATTGTAGTACTCATATCCCACGAAGAAGAAGAGCTTGTCGTGATTCTTGTTGTACTTAGTGAAGGGCAGCACCAGCGGTCCGCCGAGGTTGCCACCAGGAAAGAGATAGCGGCCTGCGGGGCGGGACTGTTTCAAGTAGTTGTCGTACCAGTCGTTCGAGTTCAGCGATGCGTCGCGCGCCATCATATATGCAGCGCCATGAAATGACGAGCCGCCCGTTTTGCTGGAAGCAGTGATGACCGCGGGCCCCTTGGCGGTAGCGGCACCATAAGAGGAGCTGCTCGCCTTGACGTCCTGAATCATTTCCAAGTTCATCTGTTGAACCGACCCGGAGTTGGTGGCGATATCGGTCAGCGAAACGCCGTCGATCACCGTGGCGATGCCGGTAGGACCGGAGCCGTTGGCCGAGAAGGATCCCGTAGGACCACTGAGGCCAACCACCGCCGTGTCGTAACCGGGGCGATTGAACAGCCCTTGATTGCCGGATCCCATCGCGTAACCGGGCAACATGCGCACCAGTTCGCCTGCGTCGCGGCCTACCACTGTCAGTGTTTCTAGATCCTTGGCGGTGATGATGTCGCTGCGTTCGCCGGAGTCAAGCGTAGCCTGCTCCGAGTCGACCGATGATTCCACCGTCACCGATGCCGTAATCGCGCCCACATTCAGGCGGATATCCGTGAAGCTCAGTGAATCGCCGGCGCGAACGGGAAAGGGCTGAGACTGCCAAGGGTCAAAATTGGCGGCCTTGACCTCGAACTGGTAGCTCCCGCCGGGAACAACTCCAGCGAACGCCCAATTGCCCAGGCTATTGCTGGTCGTTGTGTGGGCAACTTTGGTTTCCAGGTTGGTCAAAACGATGACAGCTTTCGGAATGACGGCGCCCGCCGAATCCGCGACGATGCCGGTCACACTGCCAGTCGCCTGTCCGAAAAGCGCGGTTTGCGCCAGCAGGAGTACTGCGGTAAGCATCACCAGTAACGAGGCTGTCGGCCTGATCCTTGAAAAGAACTTCATAGTAGTCCCCCCGTCGGCTACGTACCAATTGCGTCTGCGACATCTGGTTCACAGCTATCAACCTAGTCTGAAAAGCCCCTGATAACGAGAACACAGAATCTTGTTTTGCATTTACGATTACGAATTCTGAAGTGCGCTGCTAAAGGTTGTCAAGCATAAATTTTCCGGCCCATTCGCCGATGGGATCGGTATCGCGTTTTCAGGTGCATTACTGAGCCTCCAGGCTTCGATTTCCGCAAAAAACTTGCGCGCGGGCCAGAATCGTACTTCGACAACAGAATGCATAGCCTTCAAGACTAAGCAGGAATCTTCGACTGCGGATTCTTCCCCCAAAGGATTGGTTCTTGGTCTAACTGGCCTGCGAACCGACGCCAAAGAAAGCAAAATCGCCGCGAGGATGAGAAAAACACATACGACTACGGTTTGGCAAGAGAAAAGCGATTAAGCTGCAATTCTCTCCATTTCGGCGATGAAAGCCACGAACGGCGTTCTCGCCTCCAACGCCGCTATCCGGCCCAGTCCCCGGCTTGAATCTCCCCTTCGACCAACTCCAGGCTGGCCAACGAGATCGCCCCAGTATTCACGCCGTCAAATCGGCAACCCTGCGTTTCCCATTGTGGCATCGGAAAAACCCGACCTTCATTACCAGCCCGCAAGTTTGGCTCCCAAGCAGGTCCCTTGTCAAGCCGCGAGATGAAAACGCCTGGGCGCCCTTCAGTTCCGGCGAAACCTTCAACTCAAACCTTTCAGTTGAATTTCGCCTTCCCTGATTTCAGGAGCCGCAATTCTTCCCTGCCACTCACTAGCGCCGAAGTATCGCTCCTCGATTCGATTTCTGTCAAGAAAGATTTTTTTGCTCATTTTTCGCTGGGAACGCTACCATCGAATCGCCTTCAGACGCCTTTGCGGTAACCGATCAAGGCAATCGATTGTGTTCATCGATTTGCTGCGCTGCCTGGTTTTTGGCAGCGGGTGATTGCCGGTCTGAGGACCCTGTACACGGATGCCTGTTCGTTCCCTTGGCGCGACCATCCTCCGACATCGTCCATCTCAGCCGCGTAGCGGACCTTGACCGAAATCGAGTTTTTTGGGCTAGCGCCGATTGTCGTCGTTCAGCCCCGATCCGGATTCGATAGACTCAAATGAGTCCATCTCTCCGGAGCCAACTTGCCTATCGCTGCCCAAGAACGCCTGATCCGTCCCGCCCGCAACCTCTTTGGAAGCCTGCGCCTGCCCGGCGACAAGTCCATCAGCCACCGCTACGGATTGTTAGGCGCCTTCGCCGCGGGCACTTCGCGCTTCAGCAACTTCTCCACCGGCGCCGACTGCGCCTCGACCCTGGGTTGCATGAAGGCCCTGGGCGCGGTCGTCACCAAGCTGGACAGCGGCGCCGTTGAAGTCACCGGTGTGGGTGGCCGCGTGACCCCGGCCAACCACCCTTTGGACTGCGGCAACTCCGGTTCGACGATGCGCATGATCAGCGGTCTGCTGGCGGCCCAGGAGGGCGACTTTACGCTCATCGGAGACGAATCCCTTAGCCGCCGCCCCATGGAACGCGTCAGAAGGCCTCTGGAGGCCATGGGAGCGCGGCTGACGCTGACCGACGGCCACGCACCGCTGACGATTCAGGGCCGTCCGCTCCAAGCCATCAACTACACTACGCCGGTCCCCAGCGCCCAGATCAAGAGCTGCATCCTGCTGGCGGGGCTGCAAACCGCGGGAATCACCACCGTGCGCGAATCCGTCCGCACCCGCGACCACAGCGAACTGGCGCTACGCGCCTTTGGCGCAACCCTGACCCGCTCGGCCGACGCGGTCTCTATCCAAGGCCCGCAGGCGCTGCACGCCATCACGGCCTCCGTACCCGGCGACATCTCGTCGGCAGCCTTCTTTTTGTGCGCCGCCGCGCTCTTCCCCGGTTCCAACCTGGTGTTGGACGAGTTGGGCCTGAATCCCACCCGCGCCACCCTGCTCGACGTTCTCACCGCTTTGGGCGTCGAGATCAACGTACTGAATCTGCAAGAAAAAAACTCCGAACTGGTAGGGACCGTGCAGGTCTCGGCGCCGGCGCAGGGCCTGGGATCGACCACCGTCAGCGGCGCACTGGCCGCTCAACTGATCGACGAGCTACCGGTTCTGGCCGCTATCGCCCCCTACACCAGCGGCGGCATCCGCATCCGCGACGCCAAGGAACTGCGCGTCAAGGAGTCCGACCGCATCGCGCTGGTGGTGAAGAACCTGCGCGCCATGGGAGGAGAGGTCGAGGAATTCGAGGACGGCATGGACATCCCTGGAGGCCAGACCCTGCACGGCGCTGCCATCGACAGTGGTGGCGACCACCGCATCGCCATGGCCTTCAGTGTGGCTGGCCTGCGCGCGGAGGGCGATACCCTCATCCATGGCGCGGAATCGGCCGCCATCAGCTTCCCCGAGTTCTTTGACCTGCTCGACCAAGTCGCGGAACGGTAAGGCCTCTCGCTTGCTTCTTCAATGGCCCAGGCCGGGGAATCTCGTGAAAACCGTTCTCATGCCACTGCCGGGCGCGCCGATAGGCTCCTATAGCAAGATCTGCACGAGGAAGACCTGTTTGAAGAAATGAGGCGCCCTCCATGGATCTGGACACCGCAATTCAGAAACACGCTCAATGGAAGTACAAATTCACATCTCACCTTCATTCGGTGCAAACCGGGGAGGCGGTCGAACCTCTCGATGCCGGAACCATCGCCAAGGATAACTGCTGCGAATTTGGCAAGTGGCTGCACGGCGAAGCGAAGTCCAAATACGGCGTCAAGCCCGCCTATGCAAGATGCGTAGCCGCCCATGCGGAGTTTCACGTCGAGGCGGGCAAGATCGCCTTGGCGCTCAACAGCAAGAAGGCCGCGGAAGCCGAAAAGATGATGGCCCAGCACTCTCCCTTTTCGCAGGCCTCCAAAAAAGTGGGCGTGGCCATCATCGAACTCAAGAACCAGGCTTAACCTCCCGGCAATCGTGCTGGATTGGGGATGGAGATCTCTCCTCTTCCCTATGGGAAGGCTGTTGTCTGATTCAACTGCAATGTCAGTGAGCCAAAAGACAAAACGTCCCGGAGCTTCTTGCGAAGATCCGGGACGTATTTGGTGCTTGTGGCGCGAGCTATTTCGCTTCTTTGGCGGGCTGAAGTCCGGGGACCACGGGAGCAGCCTTCACCTCGCCCGAGGCGGCCTCGCTAAGGTTGATGCCGTAGTGCTGCAGGGTGCTGGCCAGAATCTGGTAGAGGCCGGCGCGGTCCTTGGCATAAGCAGCCTGGGCCGAGATCAGCAAGTTCTCCGCCGAGGCCAGGTTGCGCTCCTGCTGCAGGACGTTGGCGGTGGTCGATGCGCCCAGATGCAGCTTTTTGTTCTCGTCGTCGAGGCTTTGCTGAGCAAAATCCCGGGCCGCTGTCGAAGCCTGCACCTGCGCACGGTCGTTGGTCAGGGCAACCTGTGCATTGACCACCTGCATGCGGATCTGGGTGTAGAGCTGCTCGAGCCGCAATTCGGACTGGCGATATTCGATCAGCGACCGTGCCTGATCGGCCTGCGCGGTGCGGTTGCGCAAGGGGATTTGGATATTGAAGCCGATGCCCTTATCTGGCGCCGAGTCGTTGAAAGCGTTGCTCACCGCCGTTCCATAGCCGCTGGAAGCCTTCGAATTGCAGGTCGTTGCCGGATAAAAATCCGTACTGCAATTGGGGTTGATCGCTCCTGCCACGCCTGAGCCCGCCAGATAACCGTAGACGTCGAAAGTGGGCAGCAGTGCGTTGCGGGCGCCGCGCAGGGTGATCTCATTGTTCTTGATCTGGAGTACGGCCTGCTCCAGTTCCGGTCGCTGGCGGAAGGCCGCCTGCACCAGTTCCTCGACCGGTTGGCTTTCTTCGGCCAGCGGCTCCAGGCTGACGCGGTCGGTGGGAATCACTGCCGCCGCCACCAGCGCGGGATCGTTCAAATTTCGGGCAATCGCCTGCTTGATGATTTGCTGCTGGTAATTCAGATTGCTCTGCGAACTGATCAGAGCCTGCCGGTCGGTGGCCACGGTTGATTCGGCGTTGACCACATCCAGCGGGGCCATGGTGCCGATCTCCAACTGCTTCTTGTTGTCGCCCAGCAGTTTGCTGCTTTGCTCGACGGCCCGTTGCTTGGCCTGTACATCCTCATAAGAGCTGACCAGAGCCCAATAAATGTTCTCCACCTGGTTGACGGTGTAGAGAAGCTGCTGGCGGAAGCTGGAGTCGGTAATGCGCCGGTCGTTGATGGCCTGGTAGACAAAACGTTTGTTCACCCAGATGCCGGCGCCCTGCAAGACATGCTGGGTCAGCGTGGCCTTGAAGTTCGAACTCAACTGAGGGCTCAGCAATGTGACACCATTTGAGGTCGTCGCATAGGTATTGTTGAAGCCGAACTGGAAGTTGGTGCCCGTCACAAGACCTTGACTCAAGGTGAAGTTGTAGTTGTTCGTCGTACTGCTGCCGCCGGAGAAGAAGCTGGTAGAAACCGCGTGTTGGCGGTCGAATTGAATTGCGCCGGTCAGCGTCGGGTCTAGATTCGCCGGGGCTGGACCAGCGCCCGAGGTGGAGAGCACCAAACCCGAACTCCCGGAGGCCGCGCCTCCCGAACCACCCGTGGTGCCGCCGGGGCCGCCGCCCGCGGTCAATGTCGAGGAAGAGCCGCCCAGCGTGTTGGCCACCACACCGGAATTAACGCCTCGCAGCATGGAACCGGCCCGCGCCCGCAGCAGGTCGGTGTCGGCGATGTCCAGGTTATAGCGGGCAATGGCGATATCGTAGTTGTTCTCGATGGCCAGGGCGATGGCGTCGGAGAGGCTCAGATAGATCTTGCCATCCTTGACCAGATCGCTCAGCCGCACCGAGTTCACAAAGCTGGCCTTGGCGATGCTGGTGGGCCGGTACATGTTGATCGGGTTGCCCAGAAACCGCCCGGCGGGCTGGGAGAAGTCGCGTTGCGAGGCGCGCAGGTTGAGAGGTTCCGTCAACGTTGGCGACGGCGCCGCGGGAAACTCCGAGGCCGCCTTGTCTGGCGCGGACACTTGTTGCGCAAAGCCGCCGGGCGATCCCGCCGTCAACGCCAACAGCACCGCTGCCACGGCGCGCAACTTTCCGCCCGCCTGTCCGCGCCCAGGGCGCACCGTTTCTTCCTGCTCTGACACACGTCTACCGAACAAATGCATGTTTCCTCTCCACGTATCGCTGTGGCGTGTGGGGCGCCATTCTTCCAGACGCCCGGAAGGTCGCTCCGGACGCAATATTGTGATCTACCTGAGCCAATTCCTCCCCAAGCGGCGGCTAAAACGAGCCGTGATTGAGGCGCTCATCCGGCTATACGCGCGCGGCGCGGGGTTCGTTCCCGGAAATCTACCGCAGAAAACCGCGGCGGCAGGTTCCTTGTCCACGAAAGACTGAGTATATCCCACCGGCAGTCCTTGGCCGGCGCAGATTCAACCCGGCTGCTCACTCCGCGCTGGCGCTGGCCGGCGCTCTGCCCAGTATCGTCGCAGCTCCGGCTTAACCTACACTGAAGAGAGCAATGAACGACGCCGGCCAATCCGCTCAACCCTCCACCAACTGGAAGCTCACCCTGGCCTACGATGGAACCGGCTTCCACGGCTGGCAGGTGCAGCCCGGCAAGCGCACCGTGCAGGGCGAACTGCAGGCCGCGCTGGGCCGCGTCACCGGCCAGGCTCCCCTGCCCCAGGGATCGGGCCGCACCGATGCCGGCGTCCATGCCTTGGCCCAGGTGGCCAGTTTTTCTCTTTCCGTTCCCATCCCCGCGGGGAATCTCAGCATGGCGCTCAATCGGACCCTGCCCCCTTCCATACGAGTCCTGGAAGCGAGAACCGTGCGAAGCACCTTTCATGCGCGGCATTCGGCGCTGGCCAAGACCTACGAATACCGCGTATTTCTGGAAAAGCCCTGGCCCTGGCTGGACATGCGAGCGCCGGGCCGGATCTGCCCGCCCTTCCTCGCACCGTATATATATGTCTATCCCTGGCCGGTGGAGTTTTCCGCGCTCAATGAGGCGGCCCGCGCTTTCGTCGGCGAGCAGGACTTCTCCAGCTTCGCCGCCAGCGAACCCGATCTGGCCGCCCGCTGCCTGGATGCGGACTCTGGGGACGACTTGCGTCCCTTGCCGCACCCCGGCTTCCGGACTGCCCCCCCCGCGATTCCCACCATGCGCACCATCTTTTCTTCGCAGTGGGAGGTGGGCGAGTGCCAAGCCGGGCCCACCTATATATATCGCGTTCGCGGCAGCGGCTTTCTCCACCATATGGTACGGAATCTGGTCGGCACGATGCTCGATGTGGGCCGCGGCCAGCTTCGCGCCATCCAGATTCCAGCGATTCTGAATGCCCGCAACCGCGCCGCAGCCGGTCCCACCGCTCCCGCCCAAGGGCTCTTTCTCCATTCGGTCGAATACGGCGGAGCGGAATAGTCTGAAAAGCGCAGCGGATACTGCCAATCGAGAGCCCGGTGCTTTAATCTGGATAAATCCGGGAAGCGGAAGCAAGTCTACGACGGGAGTTGCATTTTCTGTTTACGACCCGCTTCGTTCGACCCGATGGGCCCGTTAGGATAAGAAGAATGACGATGAAGAAATTGAAGAGCCTGGTTGCCGAAGACGATCTCACCAGTCGTACGCTTTTGCAGAGCTTTCTGGCCCGGTATGGGGAGTGCGACATCGCAGTCGACGGCCAGCAAGCCGTTGAGGCCGTCAAAGCAGCGCGGGATAAGAACGCCCCATACGATCTGGTCTGCATGGACCTGCGCATGCCGGTGATGGATGGACAGCAGGCTCTGCGCGAGATCCGCCGCCAGGAAGCGACCTCGCGATCGGTGCAAACGGTGAAGATCATCGTCACCACTGCGCACTCCGATATGGAAAGCATCACCTCGGCGCTGCTGGGCCGCTGCGATTCCTATCTGGTCAAGCCCATCGACACGGCCAAGTTGCTGACCGAGTTGAAGACCCTGGGACTGGCCGAGTAGCCTTCGCTCCCAACCCATGCGCCGGGAGCGCCGTGCCGGGCGCGGTATTCTGGCTGTGCCGATGTCTTTTCTTCTCTCCAGCCCGCTGCGCCATCTGCGTCAACTCATCCGTCGCCAACCTCTGGCGCTGGCTGGCTTGCTGCTCTTGGCGGCCTTCGTTTTGGGCGGACTCAGCGCGCCCTGGTCCGCACCCGCAAATCCCGCCGCCATCGACCTGCTGCACCGCCTTCAAAGCCCCTCCATCGCCCATTGGGCCGGAACCGACGAGTTGGGCCGCGATATTCTCTCGCGCCTGTTGTGGGGAGCGCGCCTCTCGCTGACCATCTCGGTCAGTGTGGTCAGCGTCTCGCTGGCGCTGGGGCTGACCGTGGGCGGACTGGCCGGCTACCTGGGCGGCTGGATCGACACCGCCCTGACCACCTTTGCCATGAACACCTTTCTGGCCCTCCCCGGCATTCTGCTGGCCATTGCCTTTGCCGCCTTTCTCGGTCCCGGCTTCCTGAATCTGGTGCTGGCGTTGGCCATCGGCGGCTGGGCAGGCTACGCGCGGCTGGTGCGCGCGCAGGTGATGGCCGTCCGCGACCGCGAATACGTCGATGCCGCCCGCGCCCTGGGCGCTTCCGGGCTGCGCATCTTCTTTCGCCACATTCTGCCGAATATCGTCCAGCCGATTCTGGTGCAGGCCGCCATCGGCATGGCCGGCGTGATTCTGGCCGAGGCCACCCTCTCTTTTCTCGGACTGGGCATTCCCGCCCCGGCGCCCAGTTGGGGAGCCATGCTCAACGACGCCCGCCTGCACCTCTTCGACTCGCCGCATCTGGTTCTCTTCCCTGCCCTGGCCGTCGCCGGCGCGGTCCTGGGCTTCAACTTCATCGGCGACGCCCTGCGCGACCGCCTCGATCCCCGCACCCGGCTGGAGATGGGGCTGTAGCTGCAACTCGTTTTGACCCCTTCGCCGTGAATGCAAAAAGCGTAATCTATTGGTGACGATTCCGGTGAAAGGGGTTCACCATGCGCGCTACCGTCACTCTCGATGACGATCTCATCCTCAAAGCCCAGGAATATACAGGCATTACCGAGCGCAGCGCCCTCTTGCGCACCGCCCTCAAAGCTCTGATTCATCGAGAAGCTTCGCGCCGGCTGGCCGCATTAGGCGGCACGCAGCCGGATTTGGCCGACATCAAGCGCGTGCGAGCGGACGAATTATGATTCTCGCCGACACTTCCATCTGGATCGATCATTTGCGCATCGACAACCCCGTGATGGGTGAGTGTTTGCTCAAAGAGCAGATCGTCCAACACCCCTTTGTCGTTGCCGGATTGGCTCTTGGTTCTCTGAAGAACCGGAAGGGGGTTCTGAAAGAGCTGGACGAAATGGATTCCGTGCAGGTAGCGCAACTGAACGAGGTGCGGCAGAAGATTGAGGCTCACGCTCTCTACACCAGAGGAATCGGACTGACCGATGCGCACCTGATCGCCTCTTGTCTTCTCACTCCCGGCACTCTTCTCTGGACGCGCGACTCCAATCTCGCCCGCTTGGCGCGTGAGTTTGGAATTTTTTCACTCCCATGGTCCAATAAGATAAGCCATGGAAAGTAACCTCACCAAGAGCGCGAAGCGAATCGGCGTGGTCAGCGATACCCACGGTCTTTTGCGTCCCGAGGTGGCCGCCGCCCTGACCGGTGTCGAGCGCATTCTGCACCTGGGCGATGTGGGCAAGTTCTCCGTGATCGAGGAACTGCGTACGATCGCGCCGGTAACCGCGGTGCGCGGCAATGTGGACCGCGAAGGCCCCTGCAGCGAACTTCCAGAGACCGATGTGGTGATGCTCGGCGGCCGTTACGTGTACATGCTCCACGACCTGAACACGCTGCACCTGGACCCCGCCGCCGGCCGGTTCGCCGCCGTGCTCAGCGGACACACCCACGTGGCCAACTTCGTCACCCGCCGCGGCGTGCTCTACTTCAATCCCGGCTCCTGCGGTCCGCGCCGCTTCGAGTTGTATCCCACCGTCGGCATTCTCACCATTGGCGACGACGGCGCGATCGAGCCGAAAATTGTTTCCCTCAATTGTGATTGAAGTTGCTTGCCGTTGCTTGAGCCATCCGCAGCATGGCAGGTAGCCTCGTTCACTGAATCAGCACAGATGATGCCGTGGAACTGCCGTGAAGACAGCTCTTTATGCCTTATTCATATGTCTTCTGTTCAAATCGCTTAAACAACTGCCATATCGAAGAATCCTTCGGTCTCTTCAACAAATCTGAGTTTTGAGGTGAAGTGGATGGCTATAACAGGATTTGTATCTCCCTGTCTTTTGGCATGTGCACTGATCTTGATTCCCCTCCCGGTGATTGCGGGGCAGACGGCTCCTTCCGCTCCGCAGCCAGCCGTGGCGGAGTCTGGAACCTCGACCGATTTCTTTCTGATGCCGGGCTCGGACTTCGACCGGCCAGGTCTGTTGCCTCGCGCCAATCTCAACATCGGCATAGGGCATTCTTTCGGATTTCTGAAGAAAGATCCGATTGGCGACGAGCTGACCTTTGCTTATACCTACGAGAACGCCGGCTCTCATGGCTTCTTCCATACTGAATTCGGCTCGCATACGGAAGCCTTGGGGGTCATGAAGAACTTTGCATTACCCAAGACAAAGGCTGTCACCGGTTACACCTGGATACAAGCCGGCTTGACTAGCTTCACGGGAAATCAGAAGATAGAGAATCGATTCTATGATGGCGAGGCGCTGGGCGCTGCGATCCACTTCAACGATCACAATGGTATCTGGATACAAGAGAGTTACAACAAGATCCCTACCATTCCCTGGTACACCACAACCGGCATTGGCTATACCTGGAGTTGGTGAATCACGTAGACAGGTATGAAAGGATGGGACAACAGAGAGTGCAAGCCTTATCCCCTCATGCGCGGATTCACCCAGCGGTAGACCACATCGGTCATCAGGTTCACCAGCACGTAGGTGAGTCCAATCGAGAGCAGGCAGCCCTGCACCACGGCGTAGTCGCGGCTGGCGATGGAGTCCACCACCAGCCTTCCCATCCCCGGCCAACTGAAGATCTTTTCCGTCACAATCGCCCCCGCCAGTAGCGCGCCGAACTGCAATCCCACTACCGTGACGATGGGCACCAGAGCGTTGGGCAACGCATGGCGGCAGACCACGGCAAACTCACTCAGCCCCTTGGCGCGGGCGGTGCGGATGTACTCCTGGCCCAGCTCTTCGAGCATCGCGGTGCGCACCATCCGGGTGAGAATGGCGGCCAGTGAAGCGCCCATAGCCACCGCCGGCAGCACCAAATAATGCCAATCGATGGAAGCCGTCCCGCCGGCGTTGGCTCCGGAAACCGGCAGCCATCCCAGACCGATAGAGAAGACAAGAATCAGCACCGGTCCCAGCGCCAGCCCCGGCACGGAGAGCCCGAAGAGGCTGACCACGGAGAGCAGTTGGTCGGCCCAGCGCCCCCGGCTTACCGCCGCCAGAATCCCCGCCGGCAGCGCCAGCGCCAGACCCAGCAGCAGCGCTGCCAGCGTCAGGGCAAGAGTAAAGGGATAGCGCGCCACGATCAGATGGGCGACGGTCTCATGCAGCCGAATCGAGCTGCCCAGATCGCCATGCACAACGCCGTTCCAATAGTGCAGATATTGACGGCCCAGCGTCTGGTCCAGGCCAAGCTGATGGCGCAAAGCGCCGATGTCGGCCGGCGTGGCGCCGTCACCCAGCATCTGTTGCACCGGGTCGCCGGGAACCAGATGAATCAGCAAGAAGACCAGTGAAACCACCAGCCAGACGACCGGAAGAGTGAGCGCCAGGCGGGTGAGCATCTGTTTCATGGCGATATCAGCCTTAAGTATATCTGTACACATCGTTTGCATGGCCTTGAGAGCATTTTCAGCGATTATAGTGGTAGGCAGAGAAATGGAAGCCTCGATGCTCCAGGCAAAGAAGTCGCCGCGGGAGAGCGATACTGGGGCCATCCTCGCAGTTGTTGGCGCAATGCACAGCCGCTTCTCTCAATCGCTGTGGATGAGCGGCTCTGGACGACTGTTTTCTCAACAATTTGCCGATTCAGCCGATGGGGAATTATGTCTCCGAACCAGATCCTTCGCCTGATTCCCTGCGCTGTTCTGGCGGTTTGTTGCTGGCAAAGCAGCACTCTTCAGTCACAGACGCCCGCGCCTGGGGTCGACTCCCGTCAAGTGCTTTCGCTCGACGATTGCCTGCGCATGGCCAGGGAGAACAACCACAGCCGCCCTGCCAGTCAGTTTGCCGTGGCCATGGCCGAGGCCCAGCACCGCCAGGCGCTGGCCGGATATTGGCCGCAGGTGAGCGTAAAGGGCGGAATCACGGCCATGGAACACCCGCTGGACTTCGCCTACCCGGCCGGCGAGATGTACATCCCCGCGCAGAGCGTCGCCATTCCGGGAGGATCGGCCACCGTATCGATCCCGGCCAATGCCTTCGGGCCTGGTTTTCCCCCGGTGGCGGTGCAACTGCCGGTCAGCTATCCGGGGCAGACGGTGAACACCAACCCGCAGTTGTTCCCCATCCCCGCACAGGACATCAAGCTGCTGGGCAAGGCTACCGAGGCGATGCAGGGCGATTTCAAGTGGCTGTTGGCCGATGGCGGCATGCGTCACGGCTATAGCGAGCAGGCGATGGGCGGCGTCGATGCAGCCAAGGCCGAAGCCCGCCGCACCGATCTCGAGCTGACCGACAGCGTTGTCCGCATCTACTACGGCGCGGTCCTGGCCCGCCAACTCCGCCAACTCGGCGACGACACTCTGGAGCGGATGGAAGCCACGCTGCGCGTCACCGAGACCCTTTATAAAGAAGGATCGGGCAGCGTCACCAAGGCCGACTTTCTCGACAATCTGGTCATGGTCGACAGCCTGCGTTCGATCGTCGGTCCGCTCGAAGAGAATGAATCCTCGGCCGAGGCGGCCCTGGCCTACACGCTGGGCCTTAGCTGGAAATCGAGCGTCGAGCCCCGCGATGGGGAGATTCCCTATCTTCCCTATGCCGGCAATCTGGACGCGATGGTCACCACCGCCTACGAGTTCAACCCCGATTGGAACAAGCTGCAAGCCGGGCTGCGCTCTTACGAGGGCGAGCGATTGACGGCATCGAGTGGGCACTACCCCAAATTGGCCTTGACCGGCAACCTGCATCGCATGTGGAACAGCTACGAAGGCGGCGTCAACACTCCCGACAACCGTTCCGGATGGACGGTGGGCGCGGGAGTTGAGATTCCCATCTTCGACGGCTTTTTGACCAGCGCCAAAGTAGCCGAGGCGCAGGCCAAGATCAACAAGCTCAAGCAGGAGAAGATGCTGCTGCGCGAAGGCATCGGTTTGCAGATCCGCACCCTGTTCTTGAGCCTCTCGGCCGCGGAAAAGTCTTACCGGGCCAGCGCCGACGCCATGAAAGCCGCCGGCGACGATCGCGACCTCACCACCCGCGCCTATGCCAGCGGCCTGGTCGACACCGCGCGCGTGATTCGCGTACAACTGCAAGAAGCCATGGTGAGCGCAGCGTTCTACAAATCCGCGTACGATCATCGGGTTCTGGAATCGAAGATCGATCTCGTAGTGGGCAAAGAGATGCAATCCCAGATCGACGCCGTGCACTAGATGCTGGAACATAAGGACCGCTCCATGGAGGGAATCCGCAACCCCGCAAGATTGACGCGGCGCAGCCTCTTCAGCCTGATGGCTGGAGCCGCTGGCTGCTGGGCGTTTACCAAAGCCGGTCTTGCGCAGAAGAACACCCGGTTGTTACGCGTTGCGGTGAGTATTGAGACGCTGGGCGGCGCCAATGTCAACGACGCCCGCGCCGCCTACAAGGTCTGGACCGCGCAGGTGGCTTCGGCCATGGGCGGCACTAAAGCAGAACTCGTTCCCGACGTCTTCATCCCCTCCGATCAGATGGTGCAGATGATTCGCCAGGGCACGGTGGATATGTTTGGCATCACGGCGTGGGAATATGCCAAAGTTATCGATCGAATCGATCTCACGACAGTGCTGCTCGAGGAGTCCGTCGCCAGCGGACTGCAATATGTGCTGCTGGTCCACAACGCCAGCCCGTTTAAAAAACTTGCCGACCTGAACGGACGCCAACTGGTCATTCACCATCATCGCGACATGAATCTCTTGCCGGCATGGCTGGGCGCTCTGCTGGCCGCCGATAACCTTCCCCCAATGGAGACCTTCTTTAGCCAAAGGGTTTCGCGCGACAGCCTGACTCAGGTGGTGCTGCCGGTCTTTTTTCGCCGCGTCGATGCAGCGGCGGTATCCAAGAGCAACTTCGATACCGCGGTCGAGCTCAACCCTCAGTTGGGCAAGGATCTGCATGTGCTGGCCATCTCGCCCAAGGTGGTTCCCATCGCACTCTGCTTCCACAAGAACTGCAGCCAGGAGGGCAAGAAAGAGCTGATCAACATCATCAACCGGACAGAAGCCATGCCCGCCGGCGAGCAGATCGTTGCGCTGTATCAGTCGCGGCGGCTGGTGCCTACTCCGGCCTCTTGCATGAACGGCACATTAGAGATGCTGCGCCAGTTTGAGCACGCTCAAAATCACATTCCCGGCCTGCACAAGGACCACTCCTGAAGGGGAAAGACGCGCACGATGAAAGGCTTTCCACATCCAGCAACGCAACTAACCCAGCTCCGATGCACAACGGCCGCGCTGCTGTTTTTTTTCGCTTTTTGGATTGCCCGTCTACCGGCGCAGTGCACCGGCAAGGAGGGCCTTGCCGCGCTGCCTTCCACCCGCCTCAACGTCCTGGTCAGCTCGCGCATCTTCTCCATCGCCAACCGCAACGATGTGGTCGCCGCCATGAAGATTTGGGGCGACCAGACAGGCTGCCTCTCGCATTTAAACGTGAACTCTGTCGTCGATGTGGCCGAGACCCAAAGCGATCTGCGCCGCCGCCTGCTCAATGCCAGCGCCGATGTGCTGGTGCTGGACAACATGGAGTTTGTGCGGCTCGAAGATGCGGGTCTGGTCGACGGCATCGCGGTGGCCAGTTCCTCTGGGCATCCCTTCGCCTTTTCTTATCTATTGCTGGTGAACGAGCAGACCACTTCGCTGGCGCAACTGCGCGCCAAAAGAGCCATCTTCTACCTGCATACCAGTTCCGCGGCTTCAGCGGCCTGGATTGCAACGTTGCTGGCACATGACCATCTGGGCCGGCTGGAAACATTCTTTGGACCCTCCCAGGTCTCCAACAAGCCATCCAACTGTTTTCTGCCGGTCTTTTTCAATCGCGCCGAAGCCTGCGTCCTCGACAGCCGGGACTGGGAGATGGCGAAGGAGATGAATCCACAGATAGGCAAAAAGCTGAGAGTTCTGGCGGAGTCCACGCCGGTTCTGGACGGAGTGACGGCAATGCGCAAAGGCCCGCTGGTGGAACGGCAGAAGCTCATTGACGCCATCCTCTCCTCGCACAAATACCCGGCCGGAGAGCAGATCCTGGCCGTCTTTAAAAGCGGTCCGCTGATTCCTTACAAGGCGGAGTTTTTGGATTCAACGCGCACCTTCTGGAACGAGTATGCCCTCACGCTAACGGCCGCCGAAAGGGCCGAGTGGATTGAGACCGGAAAGGATGTTCTGCCCAAACAGTTTCTACGTCCGTCCGGCATGGAGTGAGAATGCTGGTAGACAGCTCTGGAAACCATGAACCCCTTGGTGGAAATCGCCGATGATGGAATCACCGCCAATTCGCTCGATTGTGCCTGCACGCCGCGGCTTGATTGCCGTGCTGGCTGGGCTGTTGGCGCTGATGGCCTTTGCGGTGCGCGTACCGGCGCAATGTAATGGGCAAACTTCGCTGGCGGCCTATCCTCCCAGCCGGCTGAACATTGTGCTCAGTGACCGGCTATTCGTGGTCGCCAACCGCAGCGACGTGGCTGCGTCCATGAAGGTATGGAGCGAGATCGCAGGTTGCGCCATGAAGGTGAATGCCCAATCCAAAGTCGATGTGCTCGCATCGCAGAGCGAGATGCGCAAGCGTATTCTCGAAAAGAACGTGGATGTGTTGGTGCTGGACAATGTCGAGTTCTTGAAGTTTCTCGCCGCGGGGCTGGTCGAAGGCGTGGCCGTGGTCAGCAGGAATGGAAGGCCGCAAACCGCCTCCTATGTGCTGCTCACTGCGGAGGAGACCGGCTCGCTGGCACAATTGCGCGGCAAGAATGCGATCTTTTTTCCCCATACGGAGTCCGCGGTTCCCGTCGCCTGGATTGACATCCTGCTGGCCAAAAATCATATGGGACGAATTGAAAACTTCTTTGCTTCGTCACGGGTGGTCAACCGCTCGGCCGACTGCATTCTGCCTCTTTTTTTTGCCAAGGTCGACGCCTGCGTGACTGATGCGAATAGTTGGGAGTTGGCCAAGGAGATGAATCCACAAATGGGTAAAAAGTTAAAGATACTGGCTCAGTCCAACCCTGTTTTGGACTCGGTGACGGCATTGCCCAAGACGCCAAATCCGTATCGCCAGAAGATCGTCGACGGGCTCCTCACCATGCATACCTATGCCGCGGGAAGCCAGATTCTATCGGTCTTCAAGAGCGGGCCGATGATCGCCTACCGGCCAGAGTACATTGACTCCACACGCGCCTTCTGGGATGAATACGTGCAGATCCTGACTCCCGCGGAGAAGGCCGCCTGGGGTGATCCGGGATGGAACGTCATCCCCAAGAGTTTCCGGCTTCCGCCCGGTATGCAGACTGGACCGGAGGGACCACATTGAGAACCAGAATCCTGAGACTGACCGGAATCACTGCGCGCACCACGCTCCTGGCCTGGACCGTTACCCTGGCCACACTGGGCATCTTTGTGGCCTTTATCGTCCCCGAACAAAAGCATGATTTGCAGCAAGGCCTTGCCTCTAAGGCTCAGGGCGTGGCCGCCGCGCTGCAAGGCGAAGTGGCGGGTGCGGCCATCTCGGAAGATTATTCTTCGGTCGTCGATCACGCCATGCAGGTGCTCTCCGGCGACCAGGCGGTGGACTTTCTGGTCATCGCCAAGAACGACGGGTACGCTCTGGTGGTCGAGCGCGATTCCTGGCGCGTCGTCGCACCCATTGACGACTACTGGCGTCCTGCCGACCGCCAATCCCACGGCGAGATCGAGATCGCCCCGCTCTTCAACCGTCGCTGCTACCACTATGCCGTTCCCTTCGACTACAGCGGCTTGCAGTGGGGTTGGGTTCATGTCGGTCTATCGTTGACCGCCTACGACAACAGCGTGAGTGAGATCTATCGCCGCACCGGACTGCTGGCAGTGCTCTGCATCCTGCTCAGTCTGGCCGCTTCGCTCGTTTATGCCAGGCGTTTTGTCGATCCCATCTTGCGCCTGCGCTCCACCGTTGAACAGGTGGCCGGCGGCGATCTGATGGCCCGCGCCCATGTCGATAGCAACGATGAAATCGAGCAACTGGCGGACGCCTTCAACAACATGACTGACGCCATTCTGCACCGCAACCGGATCGTCGAGGGTGTGCGCGTGGCCGCCCAGGTCTTGCAAGGCGCAAGCGAATGGAACCAGGTCATCGAACAGATTCTGGAGAAGCTCGGTTACTCCACGGATGCCAGCCGGGTGGTGGTTTGCGAACGCCAGATCGATGCGGCTGGAGCGGAGCTATGGAGCGTGCGCTTCGAATGGGATGCCGCCGAGATCATGCCCGCGCGCCCGCACTGCCAGCAGATCAGCCTTGCCGAAAACGGAGTGGATGAACTCGATCGCCGCATGACCGCCGGAGAGATGGTCATTCTCCGCGTCGAGCAACAGAATCCCACCATGGTTGCGATGACTCAACCCCCGCCTCTTTCCACGGTGATGGCGCCCATCCAGGCCGGCGATCTTCTCTGGGGCGCGCTGGTGCTGCACGATTGCGCCAATGACCGCGAGTGGCATGAGGTCGAGCAGGATTCGGTGCGCGCCGTCGCCGAGATGCTGGGCGCGTCCATCGTCCGTCAAAACGCGCGCATGGCTCTGTTTGAAGCCAAAAACCAGTTGGAGAATCGGGTCATCGAGAGGACCCGCGAGTTGCAGGAACAGATCGTTGCCAAAGACAAAGCCCATGCCGAGCTGGAAGATGCGCAGAAGCGGCTGATCGAACTCTCTCGCCTCTCCGGCATGGCCGAGGTGGCCACCAGCGTGCTGCACAACGTTGGCAACGTGCTCAACAGCATCAATGTTTCCAGCACCCTGGTGGGCGACCGCTTGCGCGCCTCGCGGGTGAGCCAGTTGAACGATTTGGCGCAGCTCCTCAAAACCAACCGCAATCGCATCGGCGACTTCCTGGAGCACGACCCGAGCGGGCTGAGAGTCCTTCCCTACTTGGAGAAACTATCCACGCACCTGCTCAACGAACGCGACGAACTAAGCGCTGAAATGGACGGCATGGTGCTCCATGTGGCCCACGTGAAAGACATCGTCTCTATGCAACAGACCTATGCGCGGACCTCGGGCGTGCTCGAGAAAGTGGCTCTGCACACGCTCATCTACGATTCGCTGCGCATCACCCAGGAGGAGATGGACCGTCATCACGTTCGCATTCAGAAGGACATCGATGAAGTCCCTCCCATGACCACCGACCGTAACAAGGTTCTGCAGATTCTTCTCAACCTCTTGCGCAATGCCAAGGACGCGGTGGTGGCTGGTCCGGCCACTCCTCGCGAGATCGTGCTCAAACTGCGCTCCCTCGAATCCGATGCGGTGCGCTTGACAATCTCCGACAATGGCATCGGCATCGCACCGGAGAATCTTACCCGCGTCTTCTCCCATGGCTTCACCACCAAGAAAGACGGCCACGGCTTTGGGTTGCACTTCGGCGCTCTCACCGCCAATCAGTTGGGCGGCTCGCTTATCGCCGAGAGCGATGGCATCGGACGCGGCGCAACCTTTACCCTCGATTTACACTTTGACAAGAAGACTGCCAGCGAACCACGGAGGCCTTCATGAGGTCTGAAGAGCAAAAGAGCTATCGCCTGCTCATTATCGATGACAACGAATCCATCCACGACGACTTGAGGAAGATCCTTCTGCCGGCACAGGCCGATGCCGGCCTTATGGAGGATGAGACCATCCTCTTTGGCAGCATATCGCCGCACAGCGTTGAGTTCACGGTTGACTCCGCATTCCAGGGGCAGGAAGGCCTGCTGCTGCTGCAAAAGGCCAAAGATGCAGGGCAGCCCTTTGTGCTCGCCTTTGTCGATATCCGCATGCCTCCGGGATGGGACGGGATAGAAACCATCACCCATCTTTGGAACACCGATCCCGACTTGCAGGTCGTCATCTGCACCGCGCACTCCGATTACACCTGGACAGATATTGAAAACAAGCTCGGCATCTCCAACAATTTTGTCATTCTCAAAAAGCCCTTCGATCCCATTGAAGTGACGCAGTTGGTGCACGCTTTGACCTCCAAGTGGACCTCCGCTCGCCAGGCGCGATTGCGCATGGAAGAGTTGGATCTGCTGGTCGAAGAGCGAACCGCGGAATTGAACCATGCGGTCAACGAGTTGGAGCGAGCGAAGAGAGCCGCCGAACAAGCCGCGCTGCAAGACCCGTTGACCAAGCTGCCCAATCGCCGGCTCTTTCAAACCAGATTGAACCAGGCGCTGCAACACGTCTTGCACCAACCCGCCGATCTCTGCGCCTTGCTCTACCTCGATCTGGATGGCTTCAAAGTAATCAACTACAGCCTGGGACACCTGGTCGGCGACGAAGTTCTTGTCGAGGCTGCGCGCCGTCTCGAATCCTGTTTTCGCAGAGAATGCACTCCCGAGTTCGCACCCCGCGGAGAAGATATTATCGCCCGCCTGGGAGGAGACGAGTTTGCCGTCTTGATGGAGAAGATCCGCGATGTGAGCGATGCCTTGCGAGTTGCGCATCGCATCTGCGATACCCTGGCGGAGCCCTTTTCCATACGCGGCCGGGAGGTCGTGATTTCGTGCAGCATCGGCATCACCACCAGCGCCTCTCGTTACACGGCGCCGGAGAACATGCTGCGCGATGCCGATACGGCAATGTATCGTGCCAAGTCCCTGGGCCGCGGAGGATGCGCCCTCTTCGATCAGAGCATGCACCTTCACGCCGTCGATCGCCTGCAAAAAGAGTATGAAATGCGCCAGGCCATCGAGCGCGAAGAGTTCTTCCTCTGCTATCAACCGATCCTCTCCCTGACGGACGGAAAGCTCAACGGCTTTGAAGCATTGATCCGCTGGCGCAGCCTGCCCAGAGGAATCGTCGCACCGATGGACTTCATTCCCTTGGCGGAAGAAACCGGACTCATCGTGCCGATTGGAACCTGGGTCTTGCAGGAGGCCTGCCGTCAATTGCGCCGCTGGCAAGATCGATTCGGAGAAGCGGCGGAATTGAGTATCAGCGTGAATCTATCCGCCCTGCAGTTCACTCAATCCAATCTGGTGGAAATCGTCCGCCAGGCGCTGAGCGACTCCGGTATTCAGGGCCACAGCCTGCGCCTGGAGTTGACCGAAAGCGTCGCCATGGAGGAGCCGGAGAGAATGGCTCCGCTGCTCAGGGAATTGCAGAAGCTCGGAGTCCGCTTGAGCATCGACGACTTCGGCACCGGGTACTCTTCGCTCAGCCACCTGCACCGCTTCTCTGTCGACACACTCAAGGTCGACCGCAGCTTCATCAAGAGCATGGAGTTGAACGAAAGAAGCCTGGATATTGTACGCACCATCGTCTCGCTCGCGCACAACATGGGCATGGAGGTGATTGCCGAAGGCGCGGAAACAGCTATGCAGGCGAGCCTTCTCCGTGGGATGAAGTGCGATTGCGTGCAAGGCTTTTTCTTCTCAAAACCACTCGAAGCGGAGGCCATCGATGCGCTGTTGGCCGCCAAATGGCATCCCCAGCCCTAGCTCTTTGAGCGCATATTGTTATGCCGCTGAGGGCGCCCCCAGTCTCGATTTCGAGACCGGGTTAAGCACGAAATGAAATACATCTTCATGCGGTCAGAGACCTGGGTTAGTCTGGCTTTTGCCTCTGCGACTCGATAAAACTCTCGCTGAGCGTGTCGAAGTTGGGCTCGGTGGAAACTTCGATATTCTTCTGCATCCGGACGAGCAATCCCAGTTTCTGTGCCATGCGCGGAGAGACGCGGAATGGGATTTTTTCTGCGCAGCCCATGCACAACTCAATGTAATTCCGAAAAAAGTAGCGAGTGTGCTTGAGCTGGATCTCGTTCCAGGGAATCTGCAAAGGTGGATGGCCGATGCGGAAGGGAAAAAGCACGGAGAGATAGAGAGCATCTTCGCCCGCTGTAAAGCGGATTACGCCGCTATAGTGAATCCAAAAGCGAGTGTAAACCGTGCTGAACCATGGTCCGGCGCTGCGCGTTTCGCCGTAGGGTTCGGATTGCTTTCGAAAGCGGCGAGAAAGAGCAAACCAACCGCTCACCATCCCGATTAGAAAACTGACACAACACCATATCGCGACAAAAAGAGCGGATAGGCGTAAGGCGTGGTCGTGATGAAACCGTTCAAGCTTTCTGCCAAGGTTCACCTCGTTTGTTTGTTTACCTCTCGATAAGGAATCGAAATTCAAATCCAGCCAGTAAACCTTCGTGATCGGGTTTGGATGATTGCAATCATACCCCCACCGGGAAGGGCCGTGGACTAGTCTCTTCTTCGTCGCCCTTCGAACTGCCAAACTTCCAGCGCTCGAAGCGCCCTTGCAGCAGGCTCATCAGCCCGGTATACCAGAAGCCCACCACAAACAAAATCAGGAACGGCGCGGTGAAGTAGTTGTGATTGGAGAAGGTATAAAGAATCGCGGCCATGAACCAAGCGCCCAGCAGCATCTCGATCCACGGTGCCAGCACCAGCCGCTTGCGGTATTTATTGGCCTGCGACTTTTCACCTTTCTTCGTCACACGGAATTTAGGCGTGCGCACAAAGGCGCTCTTCATGCCGAAGAGGGCTTCCATCACCGCCTTGGTGTTGGTCACCGTCAGTCCGATGCCGATGGCCATTAGCATGGGCAGGTAGAGCAGGGTCTTCATCCACGTCTTGGGGAAGAGCTCCCGCTGGCTCAGCGCATAAAACACCGCGATGGATGCGGTCGACGCGGTAAACAGCGGCACGTCGATCAGCAGCATCTGAAACCAGCCCTGGTAAAAGCGGCAGATCATCGAAGGGACCAGCAGCGCCGTCATAACCACCATGAGCGGGTAGGCGATATTGGCTGTCAGGTGGTAGACCGATTCGATCTTGTTGCGCCGCGACATCTTGGACTTCGAGCTGAAGATCTCAGGCAGCAGCTTGATCGAAACCTGAATCAATCCCTTGGCCCAGCGGGCTTGTTGCGTCTTGAAGGCGCTCATCTCGATGGGCAGTTCGCTGGGGCACTCGACCTCGGGCAAATATTTGAAGCGCCATCCGGCCATCTGCGAGCGATAGCTGAGGTCGGTATCTTCGGTGAGCGTGTCGTGCTGCCAGCCGCCGCCGTCGACAATGGCCTGACGCCTCCACATGCCGGCGGTGCCATTGAAGTTGAAGAACTCGCCGGTCCTGACCCGCGAGCCGTGCTCGATCACGAAGTGGGCGTCGAGCAGGATGGCTTCGATTTGGGTGAGCAAGCTGTAGTCGCGGTTGATGTGCGTCCAGCGGGTCTGCACCAATCCCACGCCGGGCTCGGCAAAGTGGTGGATCACCTTCATGATCCAGTCCGTGGGGGGCACGAAGTCGGCGTCGAAGATGGCCACGAACTCGCCTTTGGCCACTTTCAAGCCCTCATCCAGCGCGCCGGCCTTGTATCCGTGCCGGTTGTCGCGGTGGATGTAAACGATGGGGTGACCCAGAGCCGCATAGCGCGCCACAATGTCGGCCGCCACCTGCTGGGTCTCGTCGATCGAGTCGTCCAGCACCTGGATCTCCAGTTTCTCGCGAGGGTACTCCATGGCGCAGACCGCCTCGATCAGCCGGTCGATCACGAACTGCTCGTTGAACATGGGCAGTTGGATCGTCACCCGCGGCAGCTCGTCGAAGTGCATAGGCGGATTGGGGTTGTAGTTCTTTTTGTATTTAAAGTACTGATAACACATCGTATAGCGGTGAATGCCATAGATGGAGAGCACGATCATGACCAGAAAGTAGGGGATCAGCAGGGTCAGATCGAACCAGTTCCAGTGATAGAGCCCCTTGAAGGTCTGGTCGGCGTCCATCATGGCCTTGAGGGAGCGGCGCAGGCCGTTCTGCGAGGCATAAAAAAAAGCCGCCGTGAGCCGGGGCGAGCCTTCCGCAACCCGGATCTGGAGCAGATTGACGGCTGAATTCAAAAAGGTTAGAGATGCGGCGTACAGGGTGTGCCTCCACTATCCAAGTAGTGAAATTGTACGCCAACGCGGGCTGGTGCAGAGCAAAGCGAACAAGTGCGGCCAGCGCCGAATCGCCGCCGACCCTCCATCTGCCGGCAGGGATCGACACAACCAGAATCGAGATAACAGAATCGAGATAAGATTTCTAAATCTATCGATTTTTTGGTGCCCGGAGGGGGACTTGAACCCCCACGACCTTGCGGTCTGCGGATTTTAAGTCCGCTGCGTCTGCCGATTTCGCCATCCGGGCAAAAACTCACTGTGCGTCCATTGAGCTGATAGTATCATGATTCTAAACAGGTTGATCATTACACTATCCTCTCACATGCGGCCTTCTTGCCGCCGTCCGACCTCCAATCTCAGTCCGGCTGTGCGCAATCTTCGCCGTGTGCTCAAGAAAACGGAATAACGGCGTATCAAAGCCCACTTCTTCCGAGATTAATGCCCCTTGAATGGTTTGGGAAGAGCTATTGCCCGCTACCCGGCGATTCCCCTTCCCGGTTATAGGTTTTACTCGCGCCACACTGCCAGGGCTGGCGGTCGGTCGCAGGACCCGCCGAAGAGATTCGCAACCATCCTTGAACGCGCCTTGGGCCTCACACTGTTGTGCACTTGTTCGCCTCGGTGGAATCTTGCGCTTCTCAGCGGTTGTCACAACCATCTGTGATCTCAGGCACATCCAAACACTCTTTGCAAAGATCAGCGTGCTTCTGGCCATTCTCTGGGGAGAAATCCCAGCGGATAGCCCTGCCTTGGACGGCTTCCCGATCGTTCCCTTCCCGCGCATACGTAGAGCACCGCGGCTTCGAGAGGAGGAGTGATGCAGAGTTCCGCACCGGAAGTCCTGGATGCCCATGAAAGGGTCCTGATCGACCAGGCGATCGCCGCGCACGAAAACCATCCCGGAGCCCTTCTGGGAATCCTGGAAACCGTGCAGGCCGGCAATGCGCACAAGTATCTCTCCATGGAGTCGCTGCGCAGCATCGCGGAGCGGACCGGCATTCCTCCTGCGCGCGTCTTCAGCACGGCCACCTTTTATGCGCTCTTCAACCTCGACCCGCAAGGCGACAACGTCATCTGTGTCTGCCGCGGCACCGCCTGCCACACCCGAGGCTCCCGCGATCTGCTGGACAAGCTCTGTCTGAATCTGGGATTGAGCGAAGCGGGTGCGGGCAATGGGCACGATGCCGACAAACTGGTGCTGACCACCGCCGACCGCAAGTTCACCGTGCGCACGGTGGCCTGCTTTGGCCAATGCGCGCTGGCCCCGGTGGCCGAAGTTAACCACCACATCCTGAGCCATGTGAACGAGCGCACGCTGCAGCGGGAGGTGAAAGCGCTGCAACCGGGGAGGAAGTGATGCGGCGCATTCTGGATCTGGAGTCGTTGAACGCCGTGCGCTCATCCGGACTGGCCACGCTGCTGCCGGAGATTCCGCACCTGACGGTAGGCATGGGAACCTGTGGCCGCGGCAACGGGGCAGAAGAACTTTACCACGCCTTGAACGAAGGCATTCAGCGCAGCGGCGTCGAGGTGCTGATGGCCGGCGTGGGCTGCTTTGGCTGCTGCTTTCAAGAGCCGCTGGTGGGCATTCGCTTGCCCGGCAAGCCGCTGGTACTATTGCGCCGCGTGCTGGCCAGCGATGCCGCGCGCATTCTCGAGTGCCTCTCTACCGAGACCATCCCCGAAGATCTGGCTTACTGCAAGATCGAGGAATGGGACCACATCACGGCGCAACTGCGCTACGGCCATGATTACGACCAGATCCCCTCATGGAATTCCGTTCCCTTCTTCAAGGGCCAGAAGAAGATGGTCCTGCGCAATTGCGGCATCGTCAATCCCGCCGAGATCGAAGAGTACATCGCCGTGGGCGGCTATCAGGCGCTCTGCAAGGTGCTGAGCGAGGGCCGGCCGGAGAGCGTCATCGAGCAGATCAAGGCCGCCCGCCTGCGCGGCCGCGGCGGCGCGGGCTTTCTCACCGGCAATAAATGGGATTTTCTGGCCAAGGCCAAGGCGGAGACCAAGTACATCGTCTGCAACGCCGACGAGGGCGATCCCGGCGCGTATATGAATCGCAATGAGATCGAGGGCGATCCCCATTCGCTGCTTGAAGGGATGATCATTGGCGCATACGCCATGGGAGCGCGAGAGGGCATTCTCTACGTGCGCGCCGAGTATCCGCTGGCCGTGCGCCGCTTGAATCGCGCCATCGAACAGGCTCGTGAATACGGCCTGCTGGGCACAAACATTTTCAACCGCGGATTCAACTTCGATATGGAGTTGGTGCAAGGCGCAGGCGCCTTTGTCTGCGGCGAAGAGACGGCCCTGCTGGCCTCGCTGGAGGGCTTTCCCGGCCGTCCGCACCCCCGCCCGCCCTTTCCCGCACAGAAGGGCCTGTGGGGCCGGCCCACCAACATCAACAACGTCGAGACCTGGTGCAATGTGGCTCCCATCGTCCTGCGCGGCCCCGCCTGGTTCGCCGAAACGGGCAGCGTCAAAAGCCCTGGGACCAAGGTATTTTCCCTGGTAGGCAAGATCCAGAACACGGGTCTGGTGGAGATGCCGCTGGGCTCGCCGCTGAAGAGCTTCATCTATGAGATCGGCCAGGGCGCAGTGGCCGGCCGCCGCGTCAAGGCAGTGCAGACCGGCGGACCATCGGGCGGCTGCATTCCCGTCGAGATGATGGACACGCCCGTTGACTACGAAAGTCTGGCGCAGATTGGCTCCATCATGGGTTCCGGCGGCATGGTGGTGATGGATGAAGACAACTGCATGGTCGATGTGGCGCGCTACTTCATCGAATTCACCCACTCCGAATCCTGTGGTAAGTGCGTGCCCTGCCGCGTGGGTCTGGACAAGGCGCTGCGCATCCTCAACGCCATCACCGCCGGCAGCGGCACCGCCGAGCAGCTCAAGCTGCTGGAAGAGTTGGGGAGGATGATGCGCGAGTGCTCGCTCTGCGGCCTTGGGCAGACCGCGCCCAATCCGGTGCTTACTACCCTGCGCCACTTCCGCATGGAGTATGAAGACCACATCGTAGCCCACCGCTGCCGCGCCGGCGTCTGCCAGGAACTGGCCTTGTCGCCCTGCGAGAACAGTTGTCCGCTGCGCATGAACATTCCCCGCTTCCTCGAGCTTTACCAGGAGGGCCGCCTGGAAGACGCCTTCGAGTCCGTCGTCCTGGACAATCCCCTGCCCGCTTCCACGGGCCGGGTCTGTCAGCATCCCTGCGACAATCGCTGCCGCCGCCAGTCCTTCGACGAGACTGTGAACATGCGCGAGGTGCATCGCGCCATTGCCGACGCCATCTATCTCTCCGATCGCTTCCAGCCCCTGGTCGAGCGCATTGTAGCGCACAAGCTGCCGTCGACGGGGCGCAAGGTTGCCGTGGCCGGCGCTGGGCCTACCGGCCTGACCGCGGCCTACTATCTAGCTCTGCTTGGACATGAGGTCACGGTCCTTGAAGAGCGCGATGAGGCGGGCGGCATGTTGCGCTACGCCATTCCCGAGTACCGTCTGCCCAAAGCCGTGCTGCGCCGGGAACTCGATCTCATCGAAGCCGTGGGAGTGAAGATGCTCTTTCGCACCAGGGTGGGTTTCGATCTGCCCTTGAACGATCTGGCGGCCAGCTTCGATGCGGTCTTTCTTTCCGTGGGAACCTGGAAGGAATCCTGGCTCTATTTGCCCGGTACGGAGTTGAAAAACGTCTTTCCCGCGTTGCCTTTTCTCGAGTCGGTGGCGCGTGGCGAGCAGTTGAATATGGGCGCTCGCGTTGCGGTGATTGGCGGCGGTAACGCGGCGATCGACTCCGCGCGTACCGCCTTGCGCATGGGCGCCGAGGTCACCGTTCTCTATCGCCGCGAACGTGAAGACATGCCGGCCATCGAAGAAGAGATTGAAGCCGCTGAAGAAGAGGGTGTGCGCTTCGTCTATCTGGCCGCGCCGCACCGCATCCTGGGCGACGATGAGGGCCGCGTGCAGGCCATCGAGATCGTCAAGACGCGCCTGGGCGAATACGACAAATCGGGGCGCAGAAGGCCCATCCCCACCGACGAGGTGCAGCGCTACGAATGCGACAGCGTGATCCTGGCGGTGGGCGAGACCTTCGACCGCGACTTCTGCCGCGCCTCCGGATTGGAACTTAAGGAGGAGGGCACCATCCGCGTCGATCGCTACTCGCTTGAGACCAGCCGGCCCAACTTCTATGCCGGGGGCGACGTCATCACCGGCGCTTCAAATATGTCCAACGCCATGAGCGGCGGCAAGCTGGCGGCGCGCAAGATCGACGAGCGCCTGATGGGCGAACAGCGCTGGCAGCAGCTCTTTCCCCACTTCGAATACAGCTCCCTCGTCCCAGGGGAACCCAGCCTCAGCCGCCGTCACAAAGCCCACGCCCAGCCTGCCGAGGTGCGGGTTCAATCGCAGATGGAAGTGGTAGCCGGCCTCGATCCCCAAGAGGCGCTGGAAGAGGCCCGCCGCTGCCTGCGCTGCGACCTGAGAGCCGCCGTCCATTAGCCGCTGAGACCATGCGCCGTTAAGAAAGGAGCGCCGGTGTGCCCAAGACTATATCCGTCCGCATCGATGGCGAATTGCTGAGCGTGCCCGAAGGCCAGACGATTCTGGAGGCGGCTCGCGCCCACGGCAAAGAGATTCCCACGCTCTGCTATCTGAAGGGATTGAGCGCGGCTGGAGCCTGCCGCGTCTGCATGGTGGAGCTGGCCGGCACCGAACGCCTGCTGCCCGCCTGCACCACGCCCTTGCAAGAGGGGATGTCGATCAATACCAGCTCGCCGAAGCTCACCCTCTATCGCAAGATGGCCGTCGAGCTGCTGCTGGTCGAGCGCAACCATGTCTGCGCGGTGTGCGTCTCGGAGGGCCACTGCGAATTGCAGTCACTGGTCGGCAAACTGGGCATCGACCATGTGCGCTACGCCTACAACTATCCGCGCCTGCCCGTCGACATGAGTCACGAGCGCTTCGTGCTCGATCACAATCGCTGCATCCTCTGCACCCGCTGTGTGCGCGTCTGCGCCGAGGTCGAGGGCGCGCAGGTCTGGGAGGTGGCCTCGCGCGGCATTCACTCCCGCCTGGTCAGCGACCTGCGCGACGATTGGGGCCACGCCAAGAATTGCACCGGCTGCGGCAAGTGCGTTCAGGCCTGCCCCACGGGAGCGCTGGTGGAAAAGGGTTTCGCCGCCCATGAGATGGTCAAGCAAAGCGAGGCCGTCACCCGCCTGGTTCTGCAACGAACCAAACATGTGCCCACCGCCCAATAGCGCGCAGACAATCGTTCGCAACGGTCACTCTGCGCAATGCGCACAGAGCCAGCCCAGCGCAAAAAACGAAGGCGCACGGCGTCAACAAAAATGAAACTGGATTGGATTGTGGGATGTCACATGAGGTCCCATTCATTCCCAAGTTCTTTGCAATGAATGGCGGGGACGACGGGGCTCGAACCCGCGACCTCTGCCGTGACAGGGCAGCGCTCTAACCAACTGAGCTACGTCCCCAAGGGTTTCTCCGCTTGGACAAAGACTTCTTGCCTACCCGCTCGCCGTTCCGGCAAGCTGCGGATGCACCGCAACAACAAGATTGAGTTTATCAGAAAGAAGAGGCTTTGGGGGACCCGCCCCGTGCAAAACACGTCCCCTTCCCGGTTCCATCCGCCCGCCGGTTCATCTTGCGGGACGGGATTCTATCGAGCGCGCAAAGATCCCGCTTGCCAGCAGCCGATCAGGCCGACCAGGCCGCACGGCTGCGCGCCGCGTTCACATATCCCATGTCCGCACTGATGCCGCGGACACATTGCAGCAGTTGGTTAGCGATGGCGGGCAGCTTTTGCGCCGTCACGCGGAACGATGGGCCGGAGATGCTGACGGCGGCCACCGGCTGGCGCTGCGCATCGAGCAACGGCACCGCGATGCAGCGCAGACCTTCTTCCAACTCCTCATCGTCCACTGCATAGCCGCGGCGGTGAGTCTTCTCAATCTCTGTGCGCAGCGCCTCGGGCGAGGAGATGGTGCGGTGCGTAAAGCGCTCGAAGCGGCAGCGGCGCAAAATGTCGGCAATGCGCTCCTCGGGCAGAAAGGCCAGAATCGCCTTGCCCACCGAGGTGCAATGCACCGGATTACTGGAGCCGATGCGGGTAATCATGCGCACCGAGCGGGCCGGCTCGATCTTGTCGATATAGATGACGTGCGCGCCCTCCAGAATGCACAAGTGCGCGGTCTCTTCGGTCTCCGCCACCAGGCGGCGCAGATGCGGCTGGGCGCGGTCGCGCAGATCGTATTGCTCAATGGCGCGGTTGCCGTAGTCGAAGAGGCGCAGACCAAGACGGAATTTGCCGCTGGTGGTCCGCTCTACCATGCGATGCCGCTCCAGCACCATCAGAAAGCGGTGCGCGGTGCTTTTGTGCAGTTGCAGCGACGAGGCGACCTGCGCCAATCCCAACGGCGTATCGCTCTCGGCCAGCAAATCCAGTACGGCAAAGGCCCGGTCCAGGGCTTGCACCTTGTAGGCGCCTTGCGGGGCATCTTCTCGCATCGTGGTCCTCTATTTCGATGGGTGGTTCCTTTACCAGTCTGCGCGGAGGTGGGACGCCGTGTCAAGAGGTGATACGCAGTTCTCGATGGTGGGACCCCCAAAGACGGAAAGAAGCTGCTCCGGGCAGGAATCCCCTCCTGTCCCAACCATGTCTCAAAAGATTTGGCAGGGATGAAACGAATTGTGCTAAAGATTCAAGCCCGAACGATCTCCAATGACCCATCGTCAGGATTTTTCTCCATCCATTTCCCCATCCCCTTCGCCCGGCGCCAGGAAGAGGTTGGCTTCCAGGCCGTGCTGGCGGGTGTAGAGGTCGTAGTAGCGGCCTTTCAGGGCGTAGAGTTCGGCGTGGTTGCCGCGCTCGACGATGCGCCCCTCTTCAACCACCAGAATCTGTTCGGCGCGGCGGATGGTCGAGAGGCGGTGGGCGATGACGAAGGTCGTTCTGCCCTGCATCAACTGCGCCAGACCGGCCTGAATCATGGCCTCCGACTCGGAGTCCAGCGAACTGGTCGCCTCATCCAGAATCAGAATGCGCGGCTCGGCCAGCAACGCCCGGGCAATGGACAGCCGCTGCCGTTGGCCGCCGCTGAGTTTGACGCCGCGCTCGCCGACAATGGTCTCGTAGGCATCGGGAAAGCGCTCGGCGAACTCGTCCACGCGGGCCGTGCGGCAAGCGGAGAGAAACTGATCCTCCGTCGCATCGGGGCGGCTGAACATCACGTTCTCGCGAATCGAGCCGTCGAAGAGAAACGACTCCTGCAAGACCACGCCCAACTGCGAACGGAAGCTGGGCAGGTCCACCTGCGCCAAGTCGGCGTCGTCGACCACCACCCGGCCCTGCTGCGGTGTGTGGAAGGCGCAGAGCAGACTGATGATGGTGGACTTGCCGGAGCCCGACGAGCCGACCAGCGCAGTCACTGTTCCCGGCTGAGCAACGAAGTTCACGTCGTGCAGCACCGGCTTCTCGGGATCGTAGGCGAACTCGACGTGCTCAAAACGCACTGTGCCCTGAATGGGCGGAATCTCCACCGTCCGGCCGGGAGTCTGGTTCTCTTCCAACTCGGACATGATCTCATTAGTGCGATCCAGCCCGGCGAAGGCCTCAGTCAACTGCGTGCCGATATTCACCATCTGGAAGACCGGGGCGATCATGAAGACCAGGAACATGTTGTAACTGTAGAAATCTCCCACCGTCCAACTGTGGCGAAGGACGTTGTGCCCGCCCAGGCCCATCACCAGCGCCGTCACCACGCCGATCACGGCGGTGGAAGCAGCGGTCAGCGAGCTGGTCATGGTCAGCGACTTCATCACGTTGGCCAGCAGGCGGTCCACGCCCACAGCAAAGACATGGTGCTCGCGCTCCTCGGCGTGATAGCCCTTGATGACGCGCACGCCGCCCAGCGATTCGGTCAGGCGGCCGGTCACCTCGGCGTTGATCTTGCCCCGCTCGCGGAAGATGGGGCGAATGGTCTTGAAGCCGTATTGCAGCATGAGGACGAAGATGCCCATCACGACAAAGACCGTCAGGGTCACGGTGGCGCTCAAATGCAACAGGTAGAGGAAGGCCAGCAGCGCCGTCAGCAGGCCGCCGGTGAACTCCACCAGCCCGGTGCCGACCAGATTGCGCACTCCCTCGACATCGCTCATGATGCGCGCCACCAGCGTGCCGGAGCGGTTCTCGTCGTAGTACGAAACGCTAAGCAAGCCGACATGCTTTTGCACATTGCGGCGCATCTCGGCAATCAACCGCTGCCCGGCCTTACTGAGCAATTGCGTCAGCGAAAAAGAGGTGACGGCCTGCACGATCATCGCGGAAAAAACCAGAGCGATAATGCGCGGCAGCATCTCCGGATGGGGATGGTTGGCGTTGAGCACCGTATCCAACAGCGGCTTGGACATATAGGGCATCACCAGCCCGGCAAAGCGATTGACCACCATCAACAACAGCCCGGCCAGCAGCAGCCCCTTGCGCGGAGCCACCAGGGCGCGGATTTGCGGCCACATCTTTTTCAGGTTGGGCTTGCGCTTGGGCAGGTCGGCCTGTCCCTGGCGCGCGCTGCGTCCGTGCGGAGTGCGCTCGGCGCGCATTCCCATGCTCGTTGCCCCGCCATGCATACTGGCCATCGGCTACACCTTCCCCGTGCGCCGCGCCTCGATAAAGGAGCGCACACAAAGAATGACGTAAAGCAGCAGCAAAGCGGCCAACGCCGACTTCGCCGTCAATGCAATCGCGTCGGGCTCCATGCCCTCGGCTTTGGAGTGCAACTGGCTGCGCACGATCTCCCCCACCGCACCCAGAAAGCCCAGCAAGCCGATGGTCACGTTCACGTGCATGAAGAGTTTGCGCCGGCCCTCGTTGGGACTGATGGCGAGAAATCCGAAAACCCCCAGGGCCAAACCGATCCAGGTGGGAATCAGGGCGGTGGGATGTGCGCTGCCGGTGCCAAAGAACCCGACCAGACCAAGAACCGCCAGCAATACCGCAAAAATTAACGTTACCTTCGCCAAAACAAGCCTCCAAATGCAGGGGTCAGGGATCAGAACTCAGGGATCGGGTCCCCGCTTCTGCTCCTGAACGCAATTGTTTGATGCGGACAAAACAAAATCCGGCTCAACGGCATTCTACAGGCGCCGCCGAACCGGATGTGCGAAACAGCATCAGTCAATTCTTAAGACTTCGGACATAGTGTGGAACGCATCTGGAAGGTTTCAACGTTTTCTGGTCGCCACAACGTGTGAAGCCCTAAAAAGCCTGCTCCCGCGCTTTTTTCCAGCGCGGGAGTGCCGAAGGCAGCAAAGGCGCCCACAGCGCCGCGGGAGGGGCGAAGCCATACGCCCATGCGGCCAGCATTAGCGTTGGATGCGGGCGGAAGCGCCTTTGGCGAAGGCGCGCACCTGGTCCAGTGTGGCCATGGTGGTGTCTCCGGGGAAGGTGGTCAGCAGCGCGCCGTGCGCCCATCCCAGCTTGATCGCGTCTTCCGGCGCCTCGCCCGCGAGCAGGCCGTAGATGAAGCCGGCGGCAAAGCCGTCGCCGCCGCCCACGCGGTCGATCACTTCCAGTTCGGCCGTTGGGGCGCTGTATGTCTGGCCGTTGATCCAGGCCACCGCGCTCCAGCTATGGCGGTTGGTGGAGTGCACCTCGCGCAGGGTAGTCGCCACCACCTTCACCTTGGGATGCATCTTGGTCACCTGATCCATCATGCCGAAGAAGACGCTGGGATCAAGTTTGGACTTGGCGGTAACGTCCTGCCCAGGAATCCCCAGGCCCTTCTGCAAGTCCTCTTCGTTGCCCACCAGCACGTCCACGTTCTCGACGATCTTGGCGATGGTCTCGACGGCCTTTTCGTTGCCCCCGGAGATCTTCCACAGCTTCTCGCGGAAGTTGAGATCGAAGGAGGTGATAGCGCCGGCGGCCTTGGCTTCTTTCATCATCTCGGCAGCCAGTTCCGCCGTGGTCGCGGAGAGCGCGGCGAAGATGCCGCCGCTATGCACCCACTTCACGCCCTTGGCGAAGATCGCCTTCCAGTCGAAGTCGCCCGGCTTGAGCAGCGCTGCAGCTTCGTTCGAGCGGTTGTAGAAGACCACCGGAGCGCGCAGGCCGTGGCCGCGGTCGCTGTAGACGGTGGCCATATTGGGGCCGGTGACGCCGTTGTGCTGAAAGTGCTTGTAGAAGGGCTTGACGCCCATGGCGCGCACCCGCTCGTTGATCAAGTCGCCGATTGGATAGTCGGACATCGCCGAAGCCACGGCCGTCCGCAGCCCGAAGCAATCCGAAAGGTTGGCTGCCACATTGAACTCGCCGCCGCTGACGTGGATCTGGCACTCGGTCGCCTTGCGGAAAGGGATAATCCCTGGGTCGAGCCGGTGCACCAAGGCTCCCAGCGAGAGAAAATCCAGTTCGGCATCCTTGCGGATCTGCAATCCGTGACTCATGGGTCGATCACTCCTTCTACCTGTGAAGTTGTTTTTCTTATGCTTGCAGACCCCGGCCAAAAACCGGGACCGCAAGCGCCTGTTGACTGTTCAACTTTTCCCGTTCAAACGGGATCGATGGAAATCAGCTTGCCGCGCGGCCTGTACATCGAAAAGGTCTGTCCACTGAACACCTTGATCGCGCTGCACAAACCAAACCGAATCTCCCAATTCACCAATAAATCAAGCTCGAAAAAGGGTGATCGATCCTCGCGCCGCATCCTCAGTGTACAACCAGTGGACTGACCACGTGAAGGGTCTCAGCGATTTTTTGGCGGGCGAGATCGTCCCTTTTCCGGACTTGCTCGGTCCCGCATTTCCGCTCGGCTCAAGAGTCCACTGTACAACTTCGCCGCTACTCCGCAAACCCTTCCAATAGCGCCCGCCCCGCCCGGCAGCGTATAAAGCAGCCATGGGGAATCTTCGCCAGCCAGCAAGAGAAGGCAGCCCGACCAGCGCCTGGATTCTTAAGTGGATCGAAGATGGCGGCATGGTGGTCACCGCCAGCGACCGCGCGGCCAGGGCGCTCACCGCCGCCTACCATAGCGACCGGCTGGCCGACGGCCTGACCGCCTGGCCAACCCCAAAAATCCTCGATTGGCGCAGTTTCGTCGAGTCCAGCTTCGTAGAGCGCACCGATGACGGCCGCCTGCTGCTCAATGCAGCGCAGGAGCAGGCCCTCTGGGCCGAGATCGCCTCGAATCGCGGCCAACTCGCCACGCTGCTCGAAGGCCCGCTGCACGGCCTCGCACGGTTGGCGATGGAAGCGCAGGAGCGGCTCTCCACCTACGCACCCCACTTTTTGAACGCCAAGGCACGCAGTGCATGGCAGCAGGATGCGGCGGAGTTCAGCCAGTGGCTCGCGGCCTTTGACCGCGTTTGCGCCCTTAACCAACTGCTCAGCCCCAGCAGCCTGCCGCTGGAGCTGATTCCACTGCTCGAAGCACGCCCCGACCCGCGCCCTCCGCTGTTGTTGGCCGGCTTCGACCGTCTTCTGCCGGTGCAGCGGAAGCTCTTCAACGCCTGGGGCGAGTGGCGGGAACTTCCGGCTGGCCCACCTGCAACAGAGGTCCATTTCCACGCCGCCGCCAATTCGGACGCGGAGTTGGCCGCCTGCGCTCTTTGGTGCAGTCAGCAGTTGGCAGCAAACCCCAGCGCCCGCTTGCTGGTCATCACCCAGGACGCCGCCGCGAACCAGAGCCGCGGCCAGATCGAGCGCGCCTTCCTGCAATCGCTGCGCGGCGGCAACGCCCGGCCCGAGGCGGCCTTCGAGTTCTCACTGGGAATCCCACTTAGCCAGGTCGCACTGATCCAGGGCGCAACCATGGTTCTGCGCTGGCTGGGCGGCCAGCCGTTGAGCGAAGCCGAGCTCGACGGACTCTTCGCCAGCGGCCAGATCGCCGCCAGCGTTGCCGAAAACACGGCTTTGCACGCGCAGATGCGCGCCCTGCGCCGCCGCGGCCAGCAGCAGCCGCAATGGACGCTGCGCGCTTTTGCCAGCCAGCCCACCGCCGCGCAAAGCCTGCTTTTCGACTGGCGGCAGCGCGTGGGTGAAGTCCAGCTCAAGTTGGAAGCCTCAGCCCGTAGCCCACAGCGCCCGCTGGAGTGGGCCGAAGCGCTGCCGCAGTGGCTCGAAGCGGCAGGTTGGCCGGGATTTCAGCCCCTGGAGAGCGCCGATTTTCAGGCGCTGCGCAGTTGGCGGCAGACGGTCGAAACGGCCGCTTCGCTGGGCTGCGACGGCCAGCGCATCGAATTGAGAGAATACCTGGCTACATTGGAGCGCCTGCTGGAGGAAACACTCTTCGCGCCCGAATCCCACGACGCGCCCATTCTGATCGCTGGACCGGCGGAGTCGGCCGGACTGACCGCCGACGGACTCTGGTTTCTGGGCGCGGACGAGGACCACTGGCCAGCTTCCGGCCCGCTGCATCCGCTGCTGCCCATCGATGTGCAGCGCGAGGCGGGAATGCCCCACGCCAGCGCGCAGTTGGACGGTGCGCTGGCCCAGGCCGTCACCAGCCGCCTGCTTGCCTCGGCGCATGAAATTCACTTCAGCTTTGCTCGCCAGCGGGAGAGCGCGGAGACGCGCCCCTCGCGCCTGGTCGTCTCGCTGGCCGGCCCGCCGCAGCCACTGCCGCCGGCTCCGTCCGCCCTTTCCTCTCTGCAAACGGTTCCCTTTGCAGACGACAGCCACATTCCCTTCCCCTTAGGCAGTGCGCCCGGCGGGGCCAGCGTGCTGACCGCCCAGTCGCAATGCCCTTTCCGGGCCTTCGCCACGGCGCGCCTGGGTGCGCAGGGCTGGGAGCCGGCACAGGCCGGACTTACTCCCTCGCAGCGCGGGCTGTGGCTGCATGCCGTTTTGCACTCCATCTGGAGCGGTCCGCCCGAAGGGATTCGCAGCTATGGCGAATTGCAGCAGATCGGCGACCGCGAGGCCTTTGCCGCTGGCCACGTCGAGCGGGTGCTGGCCGCCGAGATCCGGCCGGAACTGCGCGCCAGAATGCCGCGCCGCTACTTGGAGCTGGAAGAACTCCGCCTGACCCGCCTGATGGCCGATTGGCTGGACTACGAAGCCTCCCGCGCCGCCTTCGACGTGCTGGGAACCGAGGTGGACCGCTCCGTCACCCTCGCCGGCCTCACTCTCAAGCTGCGTTTGGACCGTGTCGACCGGCTCGGCGACGATTCCCTGCTGGTGATCGACTACAAGACCGGCAACGTCTCGCCCAGATCCTGGGAACTGCCCCGCCCCGAGGACGTGCAACTGCCGCTTTACGCCGGCTTCGCGTTGGATAAGGAAAAGGAGACGTTGGGCGGGCTGGTCTTTGCCAAGATTCGCCCCGGCGAGCACTCCTTTGCCGGGCGGGTGGCCGACGCCAAGGGAACGCTGCTGCCCAGCCTCTCCGGCGGCAACGCACTGGTGAAGAACAACCTCACCGCGGAGCAACTCATCGACTGGAAGGACTGCATCGAGCAGCTTGCCCGCGATTTTGTAGCGGGAAAAGCCGACGTGGACCCGCGCGAAGCTCCCAAGACCTGCGAACGCTGCGGTCTGGAAAGCCTCTGCCGCATCCGCGAGGCGTTGCCCACAACAGACTCAGAGGAGGAGGAAGCAGATGAGTAGCCGCCCCGTTCCTCCCGATCAATTGCAGCGCGAAATGGCGCTCGATCCCGCCCATTCGATCCTGGTGCAGGCCCCGGCCGGCTCCGGCAAGACCGACCTGCTCACCCGCCGCTTCTTGCGCCTGTTGGCCGAAGTCCAGGAGCCTGGACAGATTGTCGCCATCACCTTTACCAATGCCGCCGCCGCCGAGATGCGCCAGCGCATCCTGGGCGAACTGGAGAAAGCGGCGCTCGATTTCAAGCCCGGCGAGGACGACGATTTTGCGATGGAGGCTTTGGCCCAGCGCGCCCTGGCTCGCTCCCACACACTGGGCTGGAATCTCATCGAGCTGCCCGCGCAGTTGCGCATCACCACCATCGACGCATTTTGCCGCGAACTGGCCCTGCAACAGCCCCTGCTCACCGGCCTGGGAGGCGGCTTGGAGATCGCCGCTCAGCCCGAGCAGCTCTATCGCCGCGCCGCCCGCGCCACCCTGCTCCAGATCGACCGCTTCGGCCAGCCGCTTGCCGAAGCCATCGAGTCCCTGCTGCTCTGGCGCGATAACGGCTGGCAGGAGATGGAAGACCTGCTCATCGAGATGCTCAAACTCCGCGACCGCTGGATGCAGGACTTTGTCCTCGACCGCGAACAGGATTGGCAGGCCCTGCGCGAGCGCCTGGAGCGGCCCTTTGCCGCCGCCGTGCGGGGCAGAATCCTGCAGTTGGACAGCCTCTTTGCCCAAGCGCCGGCCGCCATCGAAGAAGCCCTGCTCCTGGCCCGCTTTGCCTGCGACCAGGGCGGCCTCCAGCGCGAGCTGGCCGAGCTGGCCGAGTTCCCCAGCGCGCCGTTCCCGTCCAGCACGGCGCTCGAGGAGGCGCGGCTGGCCTACGCCAATCTGGCCGAGTTTCTGCTCACTTTGGACGGTTTCTTCCGCAAAACGGTCAATGTGCGCAACGGCTTCCCTCTTGACCGCAAGAAGGAAAAGGCGCGTTTTTTTGAACTGATCGCCGCGCTGCGCTCGATCCCAGGCTTGGAAGCGGAACTCGATGCCGTGCGCGCACTGCCCCCAGCGGGCTTTACCGAAGAGGATTGGCAGATTGTGCGCGCCTGCTTCACCCTGCTGCGCCACGCCGCCGGAGAGTTGCAGATCGCCTTTGCCGAGGCCGGCGCCGTCGACTACACCGAGGTGGCGCAGATCGCCCTGCGGGTGCTGCGCGGCCACGACGGCCTGCCCAGCGACGCCGCGCTGGCCATCGCCGACAAGATCCGCCATCTGCTCGTCGATGAATTTCAGGACACCAGCCGCCGCCAGCACCAACTTTTGGCCTCGCTCATCGCCGCCTGGCCGGACCGGGAAGGCCGCTCCTGTTTTGCCGTCGGCGACCCCATGCAGTCCATCTACTTCTTCCGCGACGCCGACGCCGAGCTCTTCTCCCGCGTGAAAAACGTCGGTCTGGAGCTTCCCAGCGCCGAGAGCCTGGACAACGAACCCCTGCGTTTCGACTTCGTTCCCCTCCAGGCCAACTTCCGCACCACGCCGCGGCTGGTCGAGCAGTTGAACCGGATCTTCCTTCAAGTATTCGCCGCAAACGACGGCAGCGGCGTTACTTATTCCTCCGCACTTCCGGCCCGTGAAGTCGCACCGGAGCCTGTGATCCGGTTCAACCTGCATCTGGAGTTCGTCCCTCAGACCGGCCCTGGCGTGTGCGCCGATGCCGAGGCTCAGCAGCGCAAGGAGGCCGCCCGCGCCGCCCAAGCCGCCCAGATTGTGGCGCTGATTCAAAGCCACCAGGCCCGCATGGATCTGGCCCGCGCTCGCGGCGAAAAGTACCGCATCGCCGTACTGAGTCGGGCGCGCTCCGCCCTGCTGCCCATCGCCGAAGCCCTGCGCAAGACCGGGATACCCTTCCGTGCGATCGAGTTGGAGAAACTGCGTGAGCGCCCCGAGGTGCTCGACGCGCTCGCGCTGGCCCGCGCCATGTTGTTGCCGCTGGATCGTGTAGCCTGGCTGGGCCTGTTGCGCGCGCCCTGGTGCGGACTCTCGCTGGCCGGGCTGCACCGCCTCACCAGCGCAGACGACCCATCGCTGCTCGCCCGGCCGGTTGCCGAGTTGCTCGAAGAGCGTCTGGAGCTTCTCGGTGAGGACGACCGTCAAGCCGCCCAGCGCGTTCTGCAGGCTCTGCGCGGCCTGCCCGCCCTGCGCGCCGCCCTGCCCACGGCTTCGCTGGGAACCTGGCTGCAGCAGGTGTGGCTGCGGTTGGGCGGAGCTAAATGCGTCGACGCCGCCCAGCGCGCCAACCTCGACCTGCTCTGGAGCTGCCTCGACGCCCTGCCCAACGGCGCGCAGGATCTGCTCGGCCCAGCCCTCGACGAAGCGCTGGACAAGCTGACCGCTCTGCCCGATCCCGCCGCCTCCAGCGACTGCGGCGTGCAGTTGATGACCATTCACAAATCCAAAGGGTTGGAGTTCGAGGTGGTGATCGTTCCCGAACTGCAAGCCGCCAGCCCCGCCGGTCAAGGAAGAATGCTTAGTTGGCTGGAGCGCGGCCTGGCCGAACCCGATGAGAGCGGCGAGATTACCGAGTTCCTCATCGCCCCGCTACAATCCAAGGGCGCGGATCGCGGCAAGGCCAAGGCATTTGTCGATCGCGCGACCCGCGAACGCGAGACCCAGGAGATGCGCCGTATCCTCTATGTGGCCGCCACCCGCGCCCGCGAGGATCTGCACTTCTTCGCCCGCCCCGCGGTCCGCGAGGAGGCCAGCGGCGACCTGATCCTGCCCGCGCCCACCAACAGCCTGCTGGCCACCGCCTGGCCGGCGCTGGAAGCCGAGGTGCGCGACCGCTTTGAAGCATGGAAGGCGGCCCAAGCCGCGGCCAAACAGGAGGTGGTGGTGCAAGATCTTGCCGCGGCCGGCGAGAGCAACCTGATCGAGTTCCCCGCGCCCCTTCGCCCCACGCTGCTGCGCCGCCTGCCGCCGGAGTTTCGCGTTGCGGATTCCGCTCATCCATCGCCGTCCGCCGTCAGCACCGCGCACGCTCTGGAAGGCCTCTATCGGCGGCATGAGGGCGGCATGATCTCCCGCGCCTTGGGGACTGCGGTTCATTCCCTGCTGGAAGAGTTTTCCCTCCTGCGCACGAGTCTTGACGCCGCCTCCGCCTGCGCCGCGCTGAAGCGTTTCGAGGCCCGCATCGCCGCCCAGATCCGTTCGCGTGGCATTGCCCCCGGCGAAGCCGGCCGCATCGCCGCCCAGGCCTTGGAATTGGCGTTGAACGCCGCCCACAACTCCATCGGGGAGTGGATTCTCGCGCCCCATCCCGGCGCCGCCAGCGAAGCGCGTTGGACGGGGATCACCCCAAGCGGCCTGCGCACCGTGCAAGCCGACCGCGTCTTCCAAGCCGGCCCAGAGCCACTCGCCGAGGGGCAGGGATGCTGGTGGATCGTCGATTACAAGACCGCCCACGCCGAAGTGCAAGGCCCCGCCGAAGCTCTGCCCGCCTTGCGCGCCCTTTTCGCCCCGCAACTGGCGGCCTACGCAACCGTCCTGCGCGGCTTGCACGGCGTCGCTACACCCATTCGCGCCGGCCTCTTCTATCCCCGCATGGGCCTCTTCGATTGGTGGGAAGTCTGAGACCCGCTACGATGGTGCTTTCGCTGAAACAAGATATGGGCGTAACCTATGAAAGAAGGGAGCAATCCATGGCCAATCTCGACTGGTCCCAATGTGCAGCCGTTGAAAGCGTTCCCGGCAAGGTCAGCGGCGCCTGGGTCTTTAAGGGAACACGCATGCCGGTGCAGACGGTCTTTGCCAATCTTGAGACCGGAATGTCGATTCAGGAGATCACGGAAGTCTTCGACGTAAAGCGTGAGGAAGTAGAAGCGGTGGTGCGCTTTGTCACGGAAAGCCTGGAGAAGGAACCTGCGTACGCCTGATGAAGATCCTCTTTGACAACGGCACTCCGAACACGATTGCCCGCAGCCTGATCGGTCACCAAGTCACTTTTGCACGGCAAATTGGCTGGCACGAGTTGGGGAACGGCGAACTGATTCAACGGGCCGAGCATGCAGGATATGAATTGCTTCTCAGCACAGATAAAAATATCCGCTATCAGCAAGACCAGAGCGAACGCAGGATCGCACTGGTCGTTCTGGGCAATTCCCAATGGCCCATGGTTCGATTGCATCTCGACCAAATCGTAACTGCTGTGAACTCCAGTCTGCCGGGCAGCTACACAGAGGTGGAGATTCCCTTCCGGTAAGACGAGCTTATCCTTGCGCGTTGGGATCGCGGCCGCCGGTGACGCTCTTGAAGTGGCGCACATCGGCGCCCTGCACCCAGAAGATCACGTCTTCGGCGATGTTGGTGGCGTGGTCGGCGACGCGTTCCAGGGCGCGGCTGATCATCAGTGCATTAAGAGCTTGCGCCGCCAGGTGGCTCTGCTCTTCCATCACCTTGGTCAGGGCCTTGTAGGCCGCCTTGTTCATGGCGTCCACGGCATCGTCCATGGCGAGCACGGAGCGGGCCATCTCGGGGTCCGCTTCGATGAACGATTGCAGGCTCTTGCGCACCATGGCCGAGGCCAGGGTAGCCATCTTGGGAATGTCCACCGGCAACTCGACGGCGCCCAGTTGCTCGATATGGCGCACCCGGTCGCTGATGGCCTTGGCCGAGTCCCCCACCCGCTCCAGATCGGCATTGATCTTGATGACGGCCAAAATAAAGCGCAGATCGCCGGCCATGGGCTGTTCCATGGCCAGCAGGTCCAGCGCGGATTGATCGATCTCGCGCTCCAGGCGGTTGATGGCGTTTTCGCTGCGCGTGACCAGATCGCAGATGGAGAGGTCGCGGACGCGGTAGGCCTCAATGGCGCGCTGAATGGCCTGTTCGGCCAGCCCGGCCATCACCAGCAACTGCTCCTTCAAATCTTCGAGGCTTTGCTGAAAGCGTATGCGCGTCATCCGAACCTGCCCGTGATGTAATCTTCTGTGCGTTTGTCGCTGGGATTGGTGAAGATCTTGTGCGTCGAGTCGAACTCCACCATGCGGCCGTTGAGGAAGAAGCCGGTCTTCTCCGCCACGCGCGCGGCCTGTTGCATATTATGCGTCACAATCACGATGGTGTATTGCGACTTGAGTTGAAAGATCAGATCTTCAATCTTGGAGGTCGAGACCGGGTCCAGCGCCGAGGCCGGCTCGTCCATCAACAGCACCTCGGGGTCCACGGCCAGGGCGCGCGCAATGCAAAGCCGCTGTTGCTGGCCGCCGCTCAGGCTGGCGCCGGAGACCTTCTTCAAATCGTCCTTGACTTCATCCCACAACGCCGAGTTCTTCAGCGAGCGCTCGACGATCTCATCCAGCGCATGGCGGTTGCGAAAGCCGTTCAGCTTCAATCCCGCCGCCACGTTATCGTAGATGGACATGGTGGGAAAGGGATTGGGGCGCTGGAAGACCATGCCCACGCGGCGGCGAATCTCCACCGGCTTGGCGTCGGCGTAGATGTCCACATCGCCAATGCGCACCGATCCAGTCACACGGGCGATGGGATTGGTCTCGTGCATGCGGTTCAGGCAGCGGACAAAGGTGCTCTTGCCGCAGCCCGAGGGACCGATCAGCGCCGTGGCATGGTTGGCCGGGATGTGCAGATTGATGTCCTGCAGCGTGTGATTGGTCCCGTACCATGCATTCAGGTTGGTTACTTCGATACCGACGCCCACTTAACTTGCTCCCTTCAATACGCCGCGGCTGGTCACATAGCGAACCAGCGAAACCGCCATCACAATCAGCACAATCAGAACCAGCGCCCCGGCCCAGGCCAGACGGTGCCACTCGTCGTAGGGGGAGATGGCGTAGACGTAAATCTGCAGCGGCAGAGCGGCAATCTCCCGGTTGAGGTTGGTGCTCCAGAAGGCGTTGCCGAATGCGGTAAAGATCAGCGGCGCGGTCTCCCCGGCCACCCGCGCAAAGGCCAGCATACATCCGGTGATGATGCCCGGAGAAGCGGTGCGCACGGTAATCGCCAACACCGACAGCCAGTTGGGCACGCCCAGCGCCAGCGCTGCCTCGCGCACTGCGTTGGGCACCATCAAGAGCATCTCTTCGGTGGTGCGGCAGACCGTGGGGATCATCATGATGCCCAGCGCCACGCCGCCCGAGAATGCTGAAAAGTGGCCCATGGGAATTACCACCAGCGAGTAGGCGGCGATGCCCATCACGATCGACGGCACGCCGTTCAGCACATCGGCGGTGAAGCGGATGGCGTTGGCCAATTTGGTGCCGCGCCCGTACTCGGCCAGATAGATGCCCCCGGCGATGCCCATGGGAATGCCGATCAGGCTGCCCACTCCCAACAGGATTCCCGAACCCAGGATGGCGTTGGCCATGCCCCCGCCCGATTCGCCCACCGGCTTGGGAACCTTGATGAAAAAGTCCAGATTGATGGAACTGGCGCCTTTGTAGACCAGATAGACAAAGATGGCCACCAGCGGCGCCACCACCAGCACGGTAGAAAGCACCGCCAGACCGGTGGCCGCGCCATCGATCCCGCTCCGTATCTTCGCCCGTAAATTGTGCTCTTCGCGCACGCAAACAGCTCCTAGCCTCTAGCTACTAGCTTCTAGCTTGAGGCCCACTGCTAGAAGTCCTTGTTTCCTACACCCGCTCCGCGATCGACAACTTCCTTTAGCTAGCAGCTAAAAGCTAGTGGCTAGGAGCTACATTTCAATGCGCCTGCGAGGGCGCACCGCGGGTCACCATCCACACCAGCAGGCGGGCAATGGCATTGACAATGATGGTTACGATAAACAGCGCCAGCCCCAGTTCCATCAGCGCGCTCAAATGCAGATCGCCGGAGGCCTCGGCAAATTCGTTGGCAATGACGGCCGACATGGTGCTGCCGTTGGCCAGCAGCGAACGCTGAATATCGGGGCTGTTGCCGATCACCATGGCCACCGCCATGGTCTCGCCCAGAGCGCGGCCCAGGCCCAGAATGATGGCGCCCACAATGCCGATGCGGGCGTTGCGCAGAACGCCCACGCGGATCATCTCCCAGCGCGTCGCCCCCAGCGCCAGCACTGCTTCGCGCTGCGATCGGGGAACCGCGGTCATCACCTCCCGCGTCAGCGACGAGATGATGGGCAGAATCATGATCGCCAGAATCACGCCGGCGGCGATAAAGCCCAGGCCGGTGGGGTTGTCGCTGGCAAAAAAGCCCGTCCAGCCCAGACCCTTGATGAGCCAGGGATCGACGTGCTCGCGCAGCAGCGGCACCAGAATAAACACCGCCCACAGTCCATAGATCACGCTGGGAATGGCGGCCAGCAACTCGGTGATGAAGGCCAGCGGCCCGCGCAGCACCTGCGGGCACATCTCCGTCAAGAAGACCGCCAGGCCGATAGCCAGCGGCACGGCCAGCGCCAGCGCCAGAAACGACGAGACCAGCGTGCCGTAGAGGAACGGCAGGGCGCTGAAGTGTCCATTGACCGGGTCCCAATACATGGGTTGCCCGGTGTAGGTGTCGACGAAGGCCTTGTAGAAGAAATCGAGGCCAAACTGTCCCCACGCCATCTTCGAACGCAGCACCAATTCGGTGGCGATGAGGACGACGATGCCGAAGATGCTCAGCGCGCACACCACCATCAGGCCATGAAAGCCGGCATCGGCAATCGCCGAATTCCCCCGCGAGAGCAGGTAGGTGCGAACCGGCGAGGCCTCAACGGGGGCGCTCTCCGCTGGAAGCAGACCCTCCGCGGGACCCTCTTCCGGCTGGAATTGGACTTGGGCGATACGTATCTCAGGCACTTGGACAGTCACCTCCCCTAGGCTACCGGGCATATGTAAACAGACGATGAATAAGCTGCAAAATCAAGTGCATAGCTATGCAAATTTGGGAAGAATTCGGTGCACTTGGGCGCTCCGCATCGCTCCTGTACACTGGTGCGCGGGGTCCCGATCCGGATGCGCTCACACCTGCAACTCCTTGGTTTGCTTCTTGCTGCCGCCAGCCTTGCTGCCCAATCCCAGACCACAGACGCGCCCGATCCAGCCCATCGCCCGTGGACGGCCTCGTGGATCACCCATCCCACGGCGCCGCTGCGCGAGCCGCTGGTACTGCACTTCCGCCGGACGCTGGAATTGGATGCGCTCCCCGAGCGGTACATCGTCCGCGTCAGCGCCGACAACCGTTTTCTTCTTTTCGTGAACGGCAAACGCGTCGGCGATGGCCCGGCGCGCGGCGATCTGGCCCATTGGCGCTACGAACGCTTCGACCTTGCACCCTACCTTCGTCCTGGCTCCAACCTGATTACGGCAACCGTCTGGAACTTCGCAATCTATGCTCCGCTGGCCCAGGTCAGCGATCGCACCGCCTTCCTGCTGGAAAGCCAAGCTGCCGGTTCTGCCTCCATCAGCACTCCTCAAGGCTGGCAGGTTGAGGAAGACCCCGGCATTCGCCCCATTCGGCGTCCGGTCAACGGCTTTTCGGCCTATATGGCGGCCGGTTTCGGCGAAGAGTTTGACGCCAGCCGCACCGACTGGAACTCGAGCGACCCGGCCAACGACAGCACTGCCTGGCTGCCGGCCGCCTCGCCCATCCGCGAAAGCATCTACCCAAACTCCGGCGCGGCGCATTCCGCCGGGACCGACAGCGCGAATGCCTGGGAACTTACACCGGACCTGCTACCGCCGATGGAGTACACAGACACCTCCGCTGGAAATATTGTTCGCGTACAGATAGGGTCTGACGCAGGGTTTTTGACCGGCATGGAAGGGACCGGTCTTAGGCGAGACGATCCTCGGTGGCGTTATCCCGGGTTTCAATTCACCATTGACCCGATGACTCACTACAACCTCTTGCTTGACCGCGAAACCCTCACTACCGCCTACCCCGAATTGACCGTCTCCGGCGGCAAGGGCGCGCGCATCCGCTTCACCTACGCCGAAGCCCTCTTTGACAAGCATCAGCACAAGGGCGATCGCGACGCCGTGGCCGGTCGCACCGCCTTGGGCATCTACGACGAATTCCTCCCCGACGGCGGCCAGCATCGCATCTTCGCTCCTCTCTGGTGGCGCACCTGGCGCTATCTCGACATCGACATCGAAACCGCCGCCGCGCCCCTTACCCTGGAGTCGCTCACCGCGCACTTCACCGCTTATCCCTTCCAGGAGCGCGCCCGCTTCCACTCCCCCGATCCGGATCTGGAGAAGATCTGGCAGACCAGTTGGCGCACAGCTCGTCTCGATGCCCACGAAACCTACATGGACACGCCCTACTACGAGCAGCTTCAATATGTGGGCGATACCAGGGTACAGGCGCTGATTTCTTACACCGTGGCCGGCGACGACCGGCTGGCCCGCCAGGCCATCGCGGCCTTTGACCAATCCCGCACTCCGGAGGGGCTGACCCTCAGCCGCTACCCCAGTTCCCTGCCCCAATCGATCCCCACTTTTTCCCTGATTTGGGTCGGAATGGTACACGATTACTGGCTCTATCGGCCCGATCCCGAACCGGCCCGCGCCACGCTGCCGGGAATCCGCGCTGTTTTGGGCTGGTTTGCCCAGTATCGCGAGCCCAAAGGCATCTTGCACGAGTTTCCCGGCTGGAGCTTTGTGGATTGGGTCTCTTCCGGCACGATTCCCACCTACAGCAAGAGCGGTCTCTCCTGCGTGACCTCGCTGCACTACCTGGGTGCGCTCGCCGATGCCGCCGAACTGGAGAACGCGCTGGGCGATCCGTTTCTTGCCGAGCGGGATCGCGGCCAGGCGGAGAGCCTGCGCACGGAAATCAACCGCCTCTGCTGGTCAGAGGAACGCGCTCTGCTGGCCGACAACCCGGACAAGACAACCTTCAGCCAGCAAGCCAATCTGCTGGGTGTACTCTACGACGCCATTCCCAAAGAACGCCAGCGCGAGGTGCTCACTCATCTGCTCAAGATCGAGCCGGGAACCACGCCGGAGGGGATTCTCAGCGCCTCCTATTACTTCCGTTTCTACCTGGCCCGCGCCCTGGACCACGCCGGCATGGCCGATGCCTATCTCGATTCCCTTGCACCCTGGCGAGCGTTGCTGCCGCTGCACTTCAGCACCTGGCCGGAGACTCCCGGCGAAACCCGCTCCGACTCCCATGCCTGGACCGCCCACCCCATCTACGATCTGCTCACTCTGGTTGCCGGTATCGAGCCGGCCACTCCGGGCTTTGCCTCTGTGCGTATTGCTCCCCACCTGGGTTCCTTGCCCTCGCTTCGAGCCTCTTTTCCCCATCCGGCAGGCGAGATTCAGGTGAACTACCAGCGTGCCGGCGATAACCTCGAAGCCACTATCACCCTGCCCGGCAAGTTAAGCGGCAGCTTCGTCTGGAAGGGAAAGACTTGGCCGCTCCATCCCGGCGTCAATCGTCTCCAGGCCAGGTAAAAGCAGAGCCCCCGGCTTGAGATTCTGTGCCGAGTATGGATGCTTTTGTAGAGCACCCATACTCGCCGCGGGCGAGCAACCGTGCTCTGCCTTGGCGGAGTCATTTGGCCGAGTCTGCGCAAGTAACAAGAAAATCGTTATTCTTCACGGGAAACAATGTTTCCTTGAAATGGTAAAACGTGGTAAAAATCCAACATGGCTAAGGGAAAGATGGCAACTCCTGCAGGACACGTCAATCTGCGCATGCTCGCCGAGCATCTGGAGCTCTCGCAAACCACGGTTTCGCTGGTTCTGAACAACTCGCCCTCCGCCAAGTCCATCCCCCAGGAGACCCGCAACCGGGTGATGGAGGCCGCCACCCGGCTCAATTACCGGCCCAACTACTTTGCCCGCTCGCTGCGCCAAAGCCGCTCCATGAGCGTGGGCATCTTGGCGCCGGATCTGAGCGAGGGCTACTTCACCAGGGTCATGAGCGGCGTGGTGCAAGAGCTGACCCACGCCCACTACTTCTTCTTCACCGCCTGCCACGACTGGAAGCGCGAACTGATCGAGCAGTATCCGCGCATGTTGGTCGAGCGCGCCGTCGACGGCTTTCTGCTGCTGAATACCCCCGCCGACGCCATCGATGTAGCCGTGCCGGTGGTGGCCATCTCGGCTCACAGCACCGCTGAAAAGGTTACCAATATCGTTCTCGATCACCATCTGGCCGTCCAGCAGGCGCTCACCCATCTCTTTGAGCTGGGCCATCGCCGTATCGCCTTCATGCGCGGCCCCAAGGCGATTCCCGACTCCGAGTTCCGCTGGGTGGAGATTCAGAAGGTGGCCAAGGAACTGGGCCTCAAGATCGATCCCGCGCTCGTGGTCCGTCTGGACACGGCCGGCTGGTCGATGAAGACCGGCCATCACCCCATGGCGCCGGAGATCGGCTACAAGCCCATGCAGGCCCTGCTGGAGAAGACAAGGGCATTCACCGCCGTCTTCTGCTTCAACGACATCGCCGCCATCGGCGCCATCCGCGCCCTCAAAGACAGCGGCCTCTCGGTTCCCGGCGACGTCAGCGTGGTGGGCTTCGACGACATCCAGTCGGCTGCTTACTCGACGCCCTCGCTGACCACCGTCCGCCAGCCGCTCTTCGAGATGGGCCAGCGCGGCGCTCAGATCCTGCTGGAGCGCATCGCCGACAAGGAAAAGCCCTATCCAGCAGAGGTCGTCATGGCTCCCGAGCTGATCGTCCGCGAATCCTCCGGCCCGGCGCCAGCCAAGTCGAATGCCTGACAGGTTCAACTCTTGATTTCTACGAAGTTGGATTCAGGGGAACCTGGCTACATGCTGGATTTTCAACTGTAAAGCACGTAAACTAGTGCTGCACGGAGGCATGTGCGGCCATGAAAAGCAACATTACCTTGAAGATTGAAGACGGCCTGCTGCGCGAGGCTCGAATCCTCGCCGCCGAAGAGGGATCGTCGATCAGCGCACTCCTCGCCACCCGGCTGGAGCAGGCGGTGACGGAGCGCAGAGGCTACCATCAGGCCCGGCTACGCGCCAAAGCGAGGCTGCACACCGGATACGACTTGAATTGGACGCCCGCTGCCTCACGGGATGAACTCCATGAGCGATAAGTGCTTTGTCGACACGAACATTTTGATCTATGCCCACGACCGCTCCTCCGCGGTCAAACACTTACGCGCGAAAATGCTCGTTGACCAGCTCTGGGACACGGGTAGAGGCGTTCTTAGTACGCAGGTTCTACAAGAGCTGTGCGTCAACCTGCGCCGCAAATCGGCAAACCCGCTCACTGCCGAAGAAGTCCGTCGGTTGATCCGCGACTACGCTACTTGGGAGGTGGTCATCAATACTCCCGAGTCTGTCCTTGAAGCACTGGAGGTCGAGACTCGCTACCGAACTTCCTTTTGGGATGCGTTAATTCTGCAGGCCGCGGAGCACTCCGGCGCAACCACCCTTTATTCCGAAGATCTGGCTGCGGGGCAACACTACGGAGCAATTCAGATCGTCAATCCGCTCATCGACCCATCGGTCGTTTGACTGACCACTGACAACTGTTCCCTCGTTCCCTCGTTCCCTGCTACTCCATCATTTGCAGGTCGAGCGGGTCCTCGATCAGATAGTCCTTGCCCTTCAGGCGCTCCAGCGCGCGCTTGAGTGCGGAAGAGGTGCAGGGTTCGACGGTCATCACGAAGGCCAGCGCCTGCGAGGGGAAGCCGGGCTTCTGGACAATCGCGCGGATATTGATCTGTTCCTGGGCCAGGGCCACGGTGATGTCGGCGATGATCCCCGGCTTGTCGTTGACCAGGAAGCGGATGTAGTGCGGCACCTCGAACTCGTCGTCCACCGCCGCTTTGGCCGAGGGCAATTCGACGCGGCGCGAGCCGTGCGCCAGAGCCAGCAGGTCGCTGACCACGGCCACCGCGGTGGGATGGCCGCCGGCGCCATGGCCGCTGAAGACCACGTTGCCGCCGTAACGGCCACTGAAGATGACCATATTCTCCGTGTCGCGCGACCAGGCCAGCGGCGAACGCAGCGCCACCAGCGTGGGCCCGACAGTGGCCGCCACCCGCCCGTTCTTCAACTCGCCCCGCGCCACCTGGCGGATGGTGCAGCCCAGTTCGCGGGCGTAGCTGAAGTCCACGGCGCGAATCGCGGTAATGGACTTGGGCACGATCTCGTCCGGATGCACCTGGACCCGCAGCGCCAGACGCATCAGAATGGAGAGCTTGGCGCGGGCGTCGAAGCCGCCCACATCTTCAGTTGGATCGGCCTCGGCATAGCCCATGGACTGAGCCTCGGCCAGCACCGGAGCGTAGTCGGCGCCCGCCTCCATCTTGCTCAGGATGAAGTTGCAAGTGCCGTTCAGAATGCCTTCGACGCGTTCGATGCGGTCGCCGGCCAGTCCCTGCTCCAGGCCGGGAATCACGGGAATGCCGCCGGCCACCGCGGCGCCGTACTTCAAATGGCCGCCCTTGGCCGCGGCCAGACGCTCCAGCTCGACGCCGTGGTAGGAGATCAGCTTCTTGTTGGCGGTGACCACGTTCTTGCCCGATTCCAGCGCCTTGCGCACCCAACTGCCGGCCGGGTCCAGTCCGCCGGCCAGCTCGACGATCACATCCACCTCCGGCGAGACCAGCAGCGCCGCGGCGTCGATGGTCCAAGTCACACTCGATGGAACCCAATCCGCCTTGCGCTTGGCCAGGCTGCGGCTATAGATGTGGGTCAGCTCCAACCCCTGCGGCTGGGACTCAACCAGAATCCGCGCCACCGAGCTGGCCACCGTGCCAAAACCGAAGAGGGCGATGCGCAGCGGGCGCGAAAGACGGGACTCGGGCGTGAATGCAGTAGACGGAGCGGCAGAATGCTGTTCGGACACAGGCGTTTCCTCTTCAATTTGGTTGAAACTGCGGTCTACCGAATGATACCTGACCGCCGCACAGGCTTTCCTGCATTCCGGTCTCCCGCATCTCGTCTCACAGTATCCGGTCCCAATCGCGGCCACATCCTGCGCGCGTTCCCAATTTGCAAATCTCCGCATCCCAAGCAAATTCTCTGCGGACTTTTTCTGCATTGTGCTTAAAATTGGAAACCATGGCTACTGTTTGGGAAAAACTCAATCTCGGAAACCGTCAGGAGATCGTCGTCCTCCATGCGCCGCAGAGCTTTGAAGCGGAGCTGGCCCAGCTTGCCGCGCCGCACCTGCACCGAGCCGTCGAGGATGTCGCTGAAATCGCCTTTGTGCTGGCCTTTGTCACCCGCCAGAGCGAGGTCGATGCGCTGGCGCCGCAAATTATCGCTCGTGCTGCGGGCGACGCCGTCGTCTGGTTCGCCTATCCCAAGGGCACATCGAAGAGATTCAAATGCGACTTCAACCGCGACACCGGCTGGGAGAAGCTCGCGGGCTTCGACACCGTGCGCGCCATCGCCATCGACGAAGACTGGACGGCGCTGCGCTTTCGCCGCGTCGAGTTCATCAAAGCGCGAACAAAATAGACGCACAGGTCAACCGTTGACGATTGATCCGGCGCAAAACAATTGCTCCACCAAATCGCTGTCATCCTGAACGAAGTGAAGGATCTGCGGCTGTTCTTCAAGGCAATGCAATAGGGCTTTTCAGTAAAAGCAGTTACTTGCCTTCCATCGCAAACGCACCCGGCAGCACTTCTCCCGCCTTTCCGGTTACGATGTGGGTGAAGGCTTGCGCATTGAGCGGCGCTTCCGGCCCCACATAGACCGTTCGAGCCCCCGCTCCCCGCGCCCAGTGAACGAAGTTGGCCGCCGGGTAGACCGAGCCCGAGGTGCCCACCACCACCATCATCGTGGCGCGGGCGATCTCTCGCTCGATGCGGTCCATCTCCAACGGAATCTCCCCGAAGAAAACGATGTGCGGCCGCAAACGCCCGCCGCAGGGGCAACGCCCAACCTCGTCAAGACTGCGATAAATCGCACGATCCTCGACTGGAGGCCGTCCGCACTCGCGCTCGCAGCGCGCTTTGGCCAGTTCGCCGTGCATGTGGATCAGGCGCTGCGATCCTGCCCGCTCGTGCAGGTCGTCGACATTCTGCGTGCAGAGAAAGAAGCGGTCGCCGAGGTTGGATTCTAGCTCGGCCAGGGCGCGATGCGCGGGATTCGGCTCGGCTTTGGCGCCATCGGCGCGGCGCTTTGAATAAAACTCCCAAACCCGCGCCGGATCGCGCTGCCAGGCCTCGGGGGTACAGACATCCTCGACGCTTTGCCCTGCCCACAGTCCATCCGCGGCGCGAAAGGTGGGCAAGCCGCTCTCCGCGCTAATGCCCGCGCCGGTCAACACAAATACGCGATCCTTCGCGCCTATCGAGATTGCACTCATCGAGTCTCTATTCCCGTTCCCTTGTTCCTTGTTCCCTGTTCCCTTGTTCCCTTGTTCCCTGCCTTTCACGGTTCCAGCAGGATCTTTCCCGTCGTCTGCCGCGCTTCCAGATCGATCTGCGCCTGGCCGGCCTCGGTGAGGGGATAGAGATGCTCGGTGCGCAATTGCAACTCGCCGCGCACTGCCCAGTTCAAGACGTCGTTGGCGCGACCCTCCAGCTCGTCGCGGCTGGCAATGTAATGCCACAGCGTGGGACGGGTAATGAAGAGCGATCCCTTGCCGCTCAACTGAATCAGGTCGAAGGGCGGCACCGGGCCGCTGGCAGCGCCAAACAGCGCCAGCAGTCCGCGCGGACGCAGGCAGTCGAGGCTGCCTGCAAATGTCGTCCGTCCCACTCCGTCGTAGACCACGTCCACGCCCTTGCCCGCGGTCAGGCGCTTCACTTCCGCCACGAAGTCCTGTTCGGTATACAGAATCACTTCGGCGGCGCCGGCCTGGCGCGAGAGTTCGGCCTTCTCCGGCGTCGAAACGGTGGTGATGACACGCGCGCCCAGACGCGTGGCCATCTGCGTCAGCAGCAGGCCCACGCCGCCGGCTCCGGCGTGCACCAGCGCGGTGTCGCCGGCCTTGAGGGGAAAGGTGGAATACGCCAGGTAGTGCGCCGTCATGCCCTGCAGCATGGCCGCCGCGGTCTTCTCCGGGCTCAGACCTGCCGGCGTTTTGACCAGTTGCGTGGCGGGAACCAGAGCATACTCCGCGTAGCTGCCCAGCACGCCCACCGATGCCACGGCATCGCCCACCGCAAAGCCGCTGACGCCCGGCCCCAGTTTCTCGACACTGCCCGCGGCCTCGCTCCCCGGCGTGAACGGCAGCGCTGTTTTATAGACTCCTTTGCGGAAGTAGATCTCGATGAAGTTGACACCCACCGCCTCAACGCGAATCAGAATCTGTCCGGGACCCGGCTCGGGAATGGGCAACTCGGCCAGCTTCAACATCTCCGGCCCGCCTGTGGCAAAGATCTGGATGGCTTTCATGACAGGGCCAGAATGCACCTTCGCCCCCTGTCTCCGCAAGTGCGATGGTCGAGAAGCAGTTTCATCGCCTCCCTGCGCCCGATAGCGTGACCCTGTGATTGAGTAACGGGATTCAATTGAAAGGGGTGTTTCCATTCTCGCTTTTGAGACCGGGGAGCGGATTCTTCCACACAGACACAGTACTACGGAGAAACTTCCACCGGAGTGACTTCAGTCCCGCTCGCAGTAAAGACAAAGCGCAGCCTCCACACGCTGGAAACAGTTTGATCGTCGACCCGCGCCGGTTTGAACTTCCACCCTCGCACTGCCTTGAGCGCCTGCTGGACGAAGTACTTGCTCGACTGCGGCGAGTCCAGCGCCGCCGCGGCCACCGTGCCGTCGACTGCGACGGTTACCCGCAAACTGACTTGCACCGAACCCCGGATGGACTCCTGCGCGCTGTCGAGTATCTCCGGCAATATGCGCGTCGCGACCGCGCCCTTGACCACTGCATTTCTCTTTGGTGGACTCTTGACCACCGCGCTCTCGTTCCCCATAACTTCATGCGCCGCACCCTGAGAGATTTCCGTCACAGAGGCCGGAGATGGAGCTGAAGCCGATGGCGCTACGGCTGCGGGGGTGCTCACCAAGAGCGGTTGCGAGGGCGCGGCAACACGAGAGCGCATCTGCCAGACGATCGCCACAGCAACCAAAGCAAGCAGCGTAACTGCGAGAGCCGCCCAGAGTAGTTTCGCAATCATACCTCTCTTGGATCGTATCGCTGCGCCGGAAAATACATGGGTTGGAAGAAGCGCCTGGACCTCGTCCAGTGTGCAGCGCCGCTCCGCGTCGGAGCGCAAGCATCTTCTCACCAGGCCGGCAAAGGAGAGGGGAATCGATTTCGGCGTCTCCGGATCTTGCTGCGCCGATGCCTCCCAGCGCGGCGGTTGCTGGGTCAGAACTTCTACCAATGTGACGCCCAGCGACCATAAATCGGCCGCCGGAGTTATCGTCCCCGCAGCGCCCTCCGGCGCGTTGTAGATGCCCGCCGCCGGATCGAGCTTGCCGATCGCTCCAGAGGCCAGCAGATGATCCGAAGAGAGCTTCAACCCTTCGCCGACAGCCATGATGTTCGATGGCTTGAGATGGCCATGCACAAAACCATTTCCATGCAGATAGCGCAGCGCGTCAAGCAGCGGGCCAAGCATCTCTCCTGCCTCGGCCGGGGTAAGAGGCCGCTGAGTGAGAATCTGCGCGAGAATCTCATCGGCATATTCCGTCACGACATACAGCATGGGGAGCGCGCCAATCTGGCAACGTCCGGCGTGATGCACGCGCATTAAATGGGGATGAGAGAGTGCGGCTGCCGCGGTCCAGCCGGTAAGACGCTCTTGCGCGTCTGCAATATCGGCGGAAATGAGTTTAATGGTTGCCCGCTGGGAAGACGATTCCGGCAATTCGGTAAGAAAGACAGCGCTCTCTTGCGTTCCGCCCAACCACTGCAACAGCGGATACTTTCCATCGATGATCAGTCCTACCCAATCGCTGCGAATCGCCTCTGTATGCATGGCGTAAACCATTCTATCGGAAGTACGGCGGCAAAGGTCGAACGGGCGGCCCATCTTCCAATAACAAATGCAAGACGCGAGCCCAAAAAAGAACCCCGGTTAGAATTTAGGTGCGCGGATATTGGACAGTACGCAACTATGTTTGCATTCGCGTGCAGATGCAGGTATTGTAATGCGAGGCGCGTGTCCGTCGCTGCCGGGATGATAACTCGATTCCGCAGCAAGACGGCCGTTGACCCGAAGATCAGGGAGGAATCATGGGAGTTTCACAGATTCTCGCGGAATTGGATCGCGAGATTGCACAGCTTATGAAGGCACGCGCTTTGCTGACCGGCGATGCGGCGCCGAAGAAGTCTCCGGGGCGTCCGAAGAAAGTGGCTACCGCCGTTGCACCGCCCGCGAAGAAAGCCGCCAAGAAGAAGAGAAACCTCACGCCTGAGGGCCGCAAGCGCATTGCCGACGCCGTCAAGAAGCGTTGGGCCGCACAGAAGAAGGCAGCCAAGTAACTGCCGTCCGCAGCAATAGAAAAGCCGGCGCCGGCCCATCCGGCGTCGGTTTTTTTGCGTTTCTCTCTACTCCCGCCGATGCATGGCTTTCTTGGGCCAGCGCTCTTCCAGCCGGGCAAAGAGCTCGCTGGGCGACAACTTTCGAATGATCTCCGGATCGGCCGGCGAGCCATCCGGCTGCGAGAACAGCGTCTCCACCACATGCTGGCCCAAGCGCCGGTAACTCTCAAATTGCGATTCGCTGAACCACTGATCCGCAGTCGATTGGTGGGGAAAGCTGGGGTGCGAGATGCGATAGTTCCTGACATCCGACGGTTCGTCCCCCGTCAGCGACGCCTTGATGTAAACCAATACACCCTTTTCTCCATCCGGGTCGGCCATATCGTAGTGGATGGTGCCCAGCGCGCAATGGCGCAGAATCACTGCCGCGCTATCGCTGTCTGCGGCCTCGGTATTCTTCCCTTGGTTATCGTTGCTGGTCCGCTGCAACATCCGCGCGGTGTCCAACTCGATCTCCACGCCAATATCTTCGCGACATTTGCGGATGGCGCTACCCAGGTCATCGAAGGTGTAATTGGGGTCCGCACCGGCGTCGCAGGCCACAATAAATTTGCAGCGCCGCTTGACCAACTCGTAGATTCCCAGATTCTCAAAATGTCCGCCATCGGAGAGATAAACATACCGAGCCGTATCGCTGGTCAGGCCAAAGAGTTCGCTGATTAGTTGTCCCAAGCCGATTCTGGGTCCGGGATATTTCCAGGTAACTTCATTTCTCGGATTGCCCGCCCAGAATCCCAGGCGCACATTGAAGAAGGTCATCAGCAGAGCCAGCGACGGAACCGAGTGGTAGCCCATATTCGGGCTGGCCGCCGCCCCGGAGATACTCATTGCCGTTCCCACATAGAATCCCCCGTCCGCATAGCCGTACCTTGCCGCCGGTCGGTAGGCATACTTGGCGATCTCTCCCTTGATGTTTTCGCGTTTGTAATTCCTCTCCAGATTGGTTTGCTCAATCCATGTATCGAAGCCGCAGCGCAGCGGCGTCATGGGAAACGACTCCGCCTTGCGCTCCTGCCACGCCAGATCCCTGGTGTTGACCAAATTCAGTGTGCCATTCAGGATGGGCAACGGCCCTGAATAGAAATCCGAGCTGCGCAGAGTCGAGAGAAACAGATCGTCGCGGCAATCGAATCCGGAAAATGGACTGGCCGAACGTTTCTCATGAGTCGCTCCCAAATAGCACCGGACCAAACGGTTTCGGTACATCAGATTCATCGAAAACTCGTTCAGGTCGACGCAATAGGACAAAATCACGCAAGCCGCAAGTAGCCCCGCACACAACGGGATCAGGCCCCATGTCGTCACCATGTACAAGAGCGAGAAGTGTGCGTCCACATACGCCGGAATCGTGTGCGCTGCCGACTGAGGCAGCGAGGTGGTCGTCGCATTCAACGTCAAGATTCCTGAGTTGACGCTCCCACTGACCTTCAGAACCCAGTCAACTGCTTTCTCCACGCCGGGGCTCTCGGCCAGAAGCTGATGCCACACCCCCGCCAGCAATTCCTGTGCAACGAATAGACGGGCCAAAATCAATTCCAATGAGAGCGAGAGCAAAGAGAGCAGTCCAACAATAAACACATAAGGTGTGATCGACAGAAGCACGACCTTTGCGCCACCTGCATCGAGGCCACCCGTCTTCTCGCTCTTTCCACCCAGCACTCCCACCAGCGTGGTTCCAATCCAGGCCAGACCCGCTGCTTTCAGCCAACCGCGCAGCCACAGCACCCCCAGCGGCGCATAGAAGGCCAGCGCAAATCCCGCCGTCCACACGATGGTCAGGATAAAGATCCATCCCGCCACGCGCGCCCACCACTCCCGATAGGGATCGCAGAAGCTGCGCCCCATCAACCCCATCTGAACGACGGCGGCCGCCAGAAAGACCAGCATGGTCAATGGAACGCCCAGACACAGTTCATGCCATCCCGCGCCGCACCAGGATTTCACCGGTTGAAAAACAAGATGAACCGCGGCCAGCATCAGATACCCGCTAACTGCGCCGGTAACCAGAGACTCCGCCATCCAAAAAACCTTCGCAAAGCGCATCGTACCGGTGGCGTCTTTCTGACTTGGCGCAAAGAACCAACTAATTATCAGCGGCACTCCGAGTAAGGCCATCCCGCCCAGCGGCCAATTCAGGGTGCGCGCGTTGACCCACGTCTCCGCATAGGCCCACAACCAAGCTGTCAGCAGCCACCCCGCCAAAAAGATCGGCGTCACGATAGTCAGAATCACCCAGAACTGTTGCTGCGGCGGACGCCATGGCTTTGCTGGATCAGGCTTTTGCTCAGCGCCCGTCAGGCCGCGCAGGTTTCGAGCGCCCACAGACAACGCCCCAGTCAACAGCAAGAGAGCAACCACCGGCTGCACCCAGGGCCACTCCACACGCAGCGCGCCGGTTAGCCAAACGGCAATATAGGGCAGCAGCAGCAGCGCAAACAGGAACAGCACCAGAATGCTCTGATTCAGCAGCAGATTGCGCAGATAGATGGCGATGACCGTCCAGGTGTCGGCGCCCAGCGCACCCAGACGGGGGGTCAGGTAGTTGCTATAGTCGCGAAGAAAGCGAATCGGCGGCGGCTCGGTGTGCGATTTTTGATCCTGCCATTCGCGCTCTTCCACGCTCTTCTTGCGCTCGGTCCGCGCCGGCCGCAACTCCTCTTCTACGACATCGATCCCGTGGCGCATCTTCTCCGCCTCAGTTGCCGGGGGATGAGCATGGTCTTTGCCTGCGCGCAGAATCCAAGCCTCCAGCCAGTTTCCGATGTAACCTCCGCCGGAGACCGTCGAGAGATAGTCGAAGAGCCGCACTTTATTGTATTGAGCCAGTCCCTGTAACACGCCCAAATTGAAGGTTGCGCTGCGAATGCCGCCGCCGGAGAAGGCCAGCCCGGCCAACTGCATCTTGCGCGCCTCGCCGACCACCTTGGTCGCATCCTCGGCCGCGGCCTGGCCGCCCAGATCGATGCGTTCTCTGGTTCCCGCCTCGGCCGCGATCTTCTCGACTGCCTTCCATTCCTTGGTATTTTCCGTCCCCGCAGGGTTCTCTATCTTGCGCGCGCGACGCAGTTCCTTCACTTCCAGCAGTTCTTCCGCCAGCGCCTCGGCAAAGCATACTGCGTGATTCTTCGTGGTGGGTTGACTTTCTAAGTCTTTGGCCATGGCCTGCACGCTTCTCTTTCCGTTTGGGCGGAGCCAGCATAAATAGAAACATTAACCGCAACGATAGCTCGCTCGCCGAAACCGGGTTCGATAAGTCAGAGGGGAAGTGAGACGCAGCAGAGGCGCCGCCCCTGGTGACTGCGAGCGCAACTTTAGATTAAAAAAGCCGCGCTTGTCAATGGCGTTTCGATAACTCGTCCGCGCCCGCCGCCGCCACCACCCTCGACAAACAAAAAATGGCTCCCGCCCGATTCTCATCGGGCGAAGAGCCAATGGAGGAAGCGTGCTATGGATGGCCTGTTCCGTTGTTACTGCGGGGATCGAAAGAGGATGGCCTCCCCGTCCAGCCTGAACTCGGCCGAACAGGAGTCTCCGCCGCAGATCATGGTGTCGCTGCCCAGAAGCTGGCGGCGGGTGATGGGGTCCATGTTGCCGCATCGGGGGCAGGACATCACGGCGACAATGGGGTTATGGGCGTGTTCCGCCGGAGGCTGGTTTTCCAGAACGAAAACCGTTCCGGGGTCCATTCTGTCGGGTATCCATTCATTGACAAGCTGCAAATCGGCTGACATCCTGCCCTCCGGTTGGATGAGGATACAGGGCTATGCCTCGAATGGCAGGCCGGCCCTGTTTGTGCAACAACAGCAGGCTGCGAATGGTCGCCCGGAGGCAGGGGAAAGTCTCCGAGTGCAAACAGTGTTGCCGCAAGCACCCGGAAATGTCAACCGCAATCGATAAAGGGCCGTACCGAAGGAGGTACGCCGCCCGAAGCGGGAAGGCTGCCGCCCGGCCACAGGCAGCTATCTGCCCTGCGAGCGGGCATATTGATCGATGGCGCGATACATCTCCTGGTTGCGCAAAATGCCTTCGACATACTCCCTGGTCTCGGTAAAGGGAATCGACTCCACAAACTCGTCCATGCCGCTATAAGGACCGCCCGCCTGCCAATCGGCGACCCGTTCGTCGCCGGCGTCGTAGGCGGCCAGCGCGTACTCGGTGACGCCGCCGAACTTATCCAGCGTCTTGCGCAGATAACGCGTGCCCAGCCGGATATTGGTATCCGGATCGAAGAGCTGATAGGTCTGAAAGCCGCTCATGCCTTCTTCATGGGCCATCGCGCGGCCCACCGAGGGCAGCAATTGCAACAGTCCGAGAGCGTTGGCCCGGGAGACGGCAGCGGGGTTGAACTCCGACTCCTGGCGAATCTGCGCGGCCACCAGATAGGGATCGAGATTGTTCTTGGCCGCCTCCGATTGAATCGTCGCCCAGTACGGCTGGGGAAAGAGGATGCGCCAATACGCCAGCGGAACCGACGCAATCGAGGCGGAGGCGGCGTTGGGCAGGGCGCGCTTCAGGGCGCGCATGGCACGGTACGTCTCGCCGTCGGAGGCGAAGATCTGCGCCTCGGCCAGAGCGCTCCAGGAGGCGGAATCGGGGTCGGCGGCGATCTCCTCGGCGATGTAGTCGTTCAGGCCGGCGTTGGCCAGCAGACGGGCCTTGGCCAGGTGCGGACTGTCGGCAGGAAAGCTGGCCTCCAGCGCCGGCGTGGCGGGGGGTTGCAATGAGTCCAGGTGGGGGATGTGCGCGGCAGGCAGGTTGCCCATCGCCGCCAGTCGCTGGCGCGCCATCTGCCCATAGAAAAAGTGTGGATAGACGCGCAGGATGGTGCGATAGTTGGCCGCGGCCAGAGCCGGCTGGCGGTCCTGGCTCTCGTAGAGACGGGCTCGCCAATAGAGCGCCGAGGCGGTCTCCTTGGCGGCGGGGTAGAGGCGGACCTGATCGTCGAAGAGCCGCGCGGCTACGTCGTAGAGCCCCTGGCGATAGCTCAGCCAGGCGGCCTTCCAGTGCGCTGCCGAGGCATATTTGCCGGAGAGGAACTCCGCCGCAAGGCGCGAGTAGTACCCTGCTGCCGCCCCGTATTCGCGGCGCAGCAGATACATATTGCCGCTGGAGTAGAGCGCCTCGGCCAGCCAGGAGCTATGCGGAAACCGCGTTTCCATGCTGGCTACAATGCTCTGCTGCTGGTTACGATCGTCGCGGTTGCGGGCCAATTCCAGCAACAGATAAGCGCGGCGTGCGCCGTTGTCGTCGTCCGTATCGGCCAGGGCCTCGGCCTGAGCCGTGGTGAGCCGCTTCAACTTCAGATCGCAGGCTGCGGCGGCAACGGCAAAACCTCTGCGCGCAGCCGCTTCCACAGCCGCGGAACGGGCCAGTGCGTGGTATTGCTCGCTGGCCTCACTGTAGCGCCCGCCGTTGTAATAAGCGTCGCCCAGGCTGCGCAACTCGGTTACGGTCAGGCTGGATTCGGCGCCCATGGCGGTCAGCTTGGCGCGTGCCAACTCCGCCTCTCCGGCCAGTGGATGGGCCAGCAGCAGGCGTTTGTAGATGCGCTGAGCTTCGCCGGTTTGTCCCAGCGCAAAGGCCGTCTCGCCTTGCACAAGCTGAAAGCCGGGGCGGTTGGCGGCGGGCGAATTCGCGGCCGCCGCGAGCACTCGCTGCGCCCCCGCCGGGTCGTTCATCGCCATGAGGACTTTCGCTTCCAGCTCCGGTTCGCGGCTGTTGAAGATGCTGTCGGGATAACGCGTGGAGAAGCCGCGCAGCAGGGCCTCGGCCTCTTTCTGGGCGCCTTCTTCGTACTCCGCATCGGCGCCGAGGAAGTCGGCGTAATCGGCCAGCACCTCGCCCGCCTTGCGCGCCAGATTGAAGTTCGCCACCGCCTCGGAATAGCGTTTATCGAGAAGATAGGCGTGCCCCAGGGCCAGATACGCCGTGGCGGCAGCCTCGCCGGTGTGATGTTGCGCATAGGTTGTGACGCCGGCATACGCGGCCGGAGTGCGCATGGTGGCCAATTGCTGAGCCATCGGGCGCAGTTCGGCGGAGGCGACAAACGCCTGATGAATGCGCGCGGTCCGCGCCGAGTGCACGGCCTTGCCGGTTTTTTTCTTTTTGGTCTTCGCCTTGGCGGCCGGTTTGGCCTTGCCCGTCTGGCTGGAACTCTGCGCCGCGGCATCGTTCCCCGGCGTTTGTCCCGCGCCCAGGGGAGATCCGTATCCGCACAGCGGCATTCCCGTCAATGAAAGGCACAGCGCCGCGGCCACCGTGCGAGAAAGAGAAATCCGCTTTAAAAAGAGAGAATGGGGGAGCCTCATGCCTTCACTTTAAGCTGTTTCTCCCCCTCCGCAACCAGCCGGAACCAGCAACGTCACATCCCAGTACACTCAAGTGGGACGCTCTTGGAACGTTCTTGGGACGCTCTAGCCTGCGAAAGCCGTTTGCGACTGCTCCGCCGGCTCGCTCCACAGGCTGTTGGAGAGGGCCTTGTGGCCGCCCTCCAGCATTCCCCGGCGCAAGAATTCCGCCGCCGATGCGTTCTCCGCAGGTTTGGAGAAGTAGTAGCCCTGAATGACGCAGCAGCCGCACTCCTGCAACGTATTGAGTTGCGCCGCCGTCTCCACGCCCTCGGCCACCACCCGCAATCCCAACGTGTTGCCCATCGAGAGCACTGCCTCGACGATCGGTCGCGTGCCTTCCGGCTCGTTCAGGTTTTCCATGAACGACCCGTCGATTTTGAGAATATCGATGGGCAAACGGTGCAGGTAACTCAACGAGGAGTAGCCGGTGCCGAAGTCGTCGATGGCGATACGAACGCCCAGTCTCTTCAGCCGCTTCATCTGCCGCGCCGACTCCTCGAAGTCGTGCATAACGATGCTTTCCGTCAATTCCAGCACCAGGTTCGCACCCGCTTCCCCGGTCTCTTCGAGAATCTCCGCGACCCCGTCCGCAAAGTCGTCGCGGGAAAATTGCAGCGCGGAGATATTCACGGCGATGGGAACCGTAGCCAGGCCTGCCTGCTGCCAAACGCGATTCTGCACGCAAACCTGGCGCAGAACCCACTCACCCAGAGGAATGATGAGTTGCGTCTCCTCGGCAATAGGAATAAAACGCGAGGGGGGCACAGGCCCCAAACTCGGGGATTCAAAGCGCAGCAACGCTTCAAATCCGTCCAGCGTGCCGTCGGGCTGGCAGAGTGGCTGATAGACCACCCGGAAGCTGCCCGTCTCCAGCGCCTGCCGCATCTCTTCTTCCAACTCCCGCCGTTGCGCCGGAACCCGGTCCATCTCGGGGGAGAAAGAGAGCAGTCCGCAGCAGCCGAATTTGGCGGCATACATGGCCTGATCGGCGTGTTGCGCCAGGCTGTCGACACTGCGCCCGTCCTCGGGAAAAAGAGAGATGCCGATGCTGGCGGTGATTTGAATCTCCAGCTCGCCGATTTGCATGGGGGTGGCGAGCATATCGAGCAGTTCGGCGGCCAGCGTCTCGGCGGCTTCGCGGCTGCTGATCTCCTCGACAATGGCCATGAACTCGTCGCCGCCCATACGCGCCAGGGTGTCGCACGCGCGCAGTCGCGCGCCCAGTCGCAGTGCGGCTTTCTGCAGCACTGCGTCGCCCACCGGATGGCCATAGCGGTCGTTGATCTGCTTGAAGCGATCCAGATCGATCCACAACACCGCCATATGGCCCTTGGCGCGCTCGGCGCGGCAGGCGGCGCTGGAGAGCCGATCCCGGCCCAGGCGGCGATTGGGCAAACCCGTCAGGCTGTCGTGGTAGGCGTGGTCCACCAACTGCAACTGCATCCGGCTCCGCTCCTGCACCAGCGTAGCCATGTTGCTGGCGCTCTCCAGCATCTCCAAATCGGCGGTCGTAGGGTTCCATTGCAGCAGGGTGTAGATCGTGATGGTTCCCAACACCGTCGCATCGGGAGCGAAAAAGGGTGTGGACCAGACGGAGAGCAGACCGTTGGCGCGCAACAACTGGCTCCAGGTTCGGTGCTCACCTCCCAGATCTTCGATCAGATAAGGCTTCCGCGAGGTCAGAGCCACGCTCTCCGGCGCTCCCGAGTAGTCGGCCACAATCGAGCGCAGATGCTGCTTCACCTTGTCGCTCAACCCCGAGCTGGCCGTCATCTTCAACATCCCGGAGTCCAGCGTGTGCACCACGCATGCCCAGGTGGAGCGGTATTCGGCCAGAGTGTCGGCCAGGACCTGCAGAATCTCCGGGACCGGCTCATTGCGCGCCACCATCTCCAGAATGCGGTTGCGGCCGCGGTTCAGAAGCTCGACGCGCTGCCGCTCACGCACCTCCGACTCCAACGCCGCAGTGCGCGTCTTTACCCGCTGCTCCAGTGCACGCCGCTCGGCGGAGAGCTCCGACTCGACGCGAAAGCGCGCCAGTTCCTCCTTGCGCAGGTGCCGGTAGAGCCGCGCGGCCCAAAACAGCGCTACCGCCATCAGCAGGCCGGCGAAAACCTCGCACAGGTTGTTCCAGAAGCTGATCGATCGGATGTCATAGAGGCGATGCAGATTCTCCTCATCCAGCCGGTCCACCCCACTGCTCAGCGAGACCAGCGCAGCCTCCAAACGCTCGGTCGCCGCGGGAATCTCCGCAGGTATCCGCCCCTGCCCGCCGGTTCCCTTTGCCTGCCGCAGACCCTGCAATTCATCCAGCCGCTGCCGCAAAACCGCCTTCTCGGCAGGGAGGTCGATCGGCGCAGCGAGCAGGTTCTTGGTTGCCGCCGCCGCCGAATCCAGCTCCAGCGCCGCCGGCATCGACTGCTTGCGATCGGCTGGACGCGCCTGCACCACCAGAGAAAGACGGTCCAATCGCTCACACAGACCGTCCGTCTGCTGATGTACATACGCCAGTTGATCGTGGCGGCCAATCAGATCCTTGCAGGTGGTATAAAGATCGCGGGAGATGGCCAGCCCCACCACCACCGCAATCAACTGCAGCGCCAACAGGGTGAGGAATCGCCCACTCGCGAGAGCAGACGGGGGCTGATGACGGTCGGACTTGAAGATTGCGGACAAACGGTTACTTCCGTTACGAAAGAATATGACCCTAGTACCAAGCCTTACCTCATTTTATCGGCAGCGAATTTATCAAACCGATTAAATTCCCAACAAACCCGACGCTCTCCTGTGGAAACTAGAGATTCTCACTTTCCGAAGCGAATCCTTGGCGAAATTCATGTGACGAAAGTCACACGCCGGCCCGCTTTCCTGATCCTCACCGGAGTGGGGCGAGATCAACCGCGCAGAGAGCGAATCTTTGGCTTGCCCGCCCAGGGCAAACACATCTCAATTCCGCTGGGGTACCAGTTTTGGATTGCGAATCGAAACAATGGGTAGTTTGGGGAGGGAACAGGGGCCTTCAGGCACGGGCCATTTTGCAACTGCGAGCTGCTTCAGGGGTCTGAAGACCCCTGCTCCCTCCGTAAAGACAAGCAAAAGCAATGGTTACAACGGTTTCACTCGGAAAACGGCCGATCGATCAAGATGCGTTTGCCCGGCTTGCCCGCCATCGCCGTTTGGTCCCCCGCGCTGCCGTCCGTTACACTCGTCTTTACGGCCTCGATGCAAAATCGCATCCTGCCGTGGAATTTAGCAACCAACCACCATGCCAACCATCCAACTGAGTGCAGACCAACTCGAACCGCATCCCGACGTAGCCCTGGTAGACCAGGCGCGCCAAGGGGATGTTCTGGCCTTCGATACTCTGGTGCGCAAGTACGAGCGCCAGATCTTTCGCATCGCCCAGCACATCACCCAAAACCGCGAGGATGCCGAGGATGTGATGCAAGACGCCTTCCTGAAGGCTTACGGGAAACTGGATCAATTTCAGGGAAATTCGAAGTTTTACACCTGGCTGGTGCGAATCGCGGTCAACGAAAGCCTGATGCGCCTGCGCAAGCGGCGAACGGGAAAGATGGTCTCCATCGACGAGGAGATCGAGACCGAAGAGGGCAGCGTGCCCCGCGATCTGGCCGACTGGGCGCCCAATCCGGAGCAGAACTATGGTCAGGCCGAGTTGGCGGAGATTCTACGCAAGACCATTCAAGGGCTTCCACCAGGATTTCGGATGGTGTTTGTGCTGCGCGATGTGGAAGGACTTTCGACGGAAGAGACGGCCGAGACGCTGAGTTTGAGCATCCCCGCCGTGAAATCGCGGCTGCTGCGCGCGCGTCTGCAACTGCGCGAGCGCCTGAGCCGCTACTTCCGCAGGAAAAAGGGTGGTGAGAAGTGACCTGCACCGAGTTTTTGGCCTTGCTCGACGATCTGATCGACGATTCGGTTCCCGCCGAAACCCGTGCCGAGTTGCAAGCGCACCTTCGCGGCTGCGAACACTGCGAGGTGACCCTCAACACCACTCGCAAGACCATCGAGATCTACCGCTCCCACGAGATCTACGACCTGCCCGCCGGCCTGCGCGACCGCCTCCACGCCGCCATCATGGCCCGCTGCAAAAAGGGCTGCTGAGCGAAGCAGCCTTTCCGCCGCTGGCAGGCCCCCCGCCGCATGGTTTAACCTCGAAGCTGGTATGAAACTTACACAAGCGCTTTTCGCATTCGCCCTCGCCTTTGCCGCCGTGGCGCCTGGTTCGTTGTTGGCCCAGACGGCCGCCAAACCGGCCCCGCCCGCCGAGGAACTGCCCGACGCGCCCGCGGCCACCGTCGCCGCCACCACCCGTCCCAACGGCCCCACCGTGGTCATGGACACCTCCATGGGCCGCATCACCTGCCAGTTCTACGAGAAGCAAGCGCCCAAAGCCGTGGCCAACTTCATCGCCCTGGCCGAAGGCGCCAAGGACTGGGTCGATCCGGCCACGGGCAAAAAGCAGCACAACAAGCCTTATTACGATGGCACCATCTTCCATCGCGTCATTCCCGAGTTCATGATCCAGGGCGGCGACCCCACCGGCACCGGCCGCGGCGACCCCGGCTACAGCTTTGAAGACGAGTTCGATCCCAATCTCAACTTCGATCAGCCGGGCCGCCTAGCCATGGCGAATTCCGGTCCCAACACCAATGGCAGCCAATTTTTCATCACCGAACAGGCCTACGACTCGCTCAGCCAGCACTACACCCTCTTCGGCCAGTGCGACGAATCCAGCGTGCTGGTGGTCAAGACCATCGCCCGCGTGGAGCGCGACGGCAGCGACAAACCACTGACCCCGGTGGTGCTGAAGAAGGTAACCATCGTCCGCGAGGGCCAGCCCATGCCGCCCGCAACGGCGGAAGCTGCCCCGCCCACCGCCAAGCCCGCGCCGAAACCGTAATGAGCGAGCTTCTAGCTGCTAGCTTCTAGCCGCCAGCTCGTTCATCCTGGAATTTGTTTTTACGTCGCACAACGCGGAGAGAGGAAGCACGGAAAGCTAGAGGCTAGTAGCTAGCAGCTAGAAGCTGTCTTCGATCCCCACCACACAGGAGTTTTCATGTCACTCGCAGCAGGCACCTACGCCGTCTTCACCACCAGCGAAGGCAAGATCACCGTCCGGCTCTTCGAGCAGGACGCGCCCATCACCGTCAAGAACTTCATCGAACTGGCCGAAGGATCGAGGGAGTGGACCCATCCCACCACCCGTGAAAAGTCCTCCAAAAAACTCTACGACGGCACCATCTTCCATCGCGTGATTCCCGACTTCATGATTCAGGGCGGCGACCCGGCCGGCACCGGCATGGGCGGACCCGGCTACCGCTTCGAGGACGAGACCAAGGGCTCGGCGCACAAGTTCGACAAGCCGGGCAAACTGGCCATGGCCAACAGCGGACCCAACACCAACGGCTGCCAGTTCTTCATCACCGTGGCCCCTACCACCTGGCTGACCGGCAAGCACACCATCTTCGGCGAAGTGGTCGAGGGCATGGAGATCGTCAACAAGATCTCTCTCGTCCCCACCGCCTCGCAAGACAAGCCCAAGAAGCCTGTCGTGCTGGAATCGGTGGTCATCGAGCGCGTGGCGTAAGAATCGCATCCTCGCAACTCCCCAAGGCCCGGCAGCGATGCCGGGCTTTTTCGTCTTCAGGGTTCATGATTGAATGCAAAGCGATTGCACTATCAAAACGCTGTCATCCTGAACACCAATCCGCTGTCATCCTGAACGAAGTGAAGGATCTGCGGTTTCTTTTGGTCACTTTGCTCCGCAAATTTTCCGTACAAACGGCGCAGTCCAAGCACCCACATCTGTGAATGCCCCATAAATACCGCTCGCTGCGCTATTCTGCTCGAAGCATCCAAATTCTCCAGGAGCCCCCATGTTCCGTATCCGCTTCCCCCGCGTCTTCCCCGCATTCCTCTGCTTCTCGATGCTCCTGGCCGGCTCTGCGCTGGCACAATCGCACTCCTCCGCCAAGCTCGCGCCGGTTCCCGCGCTGCTGCTCAGCGACATTCACTTCGAGCCCTTCGCCGATCCCGGTAAAGCCCCGCAACTGGCCGCCGCGCCGGTGAGCGAGTGGCAGGCGATCCTCTCCGCCGCGCCCTCGCCCGATTCTGCGCTGCGTTTCGCGGCGCTGCAGCAGCAATGCCATTCCAAGGGCGAAGACACCACCTACACGCTCTTCGCATCCAGCCTGCAAGCCATGCGCGCTCAGGCCGTGGGGGTGAAGTTCATCACCGTCAGCGGCGATCTGATGGCCCATCAATTCGACTGCAAATTCAACGCTCTCTTTCCCCACGCCGCCCCCGGCGATTACCGCGCCTTCGCCGAGAAGACGCTGGCCTATGTGCAATCCGAGCTGACCACCGCCTTCCCCGGCGTTCCGCTGTACATCGCTCTGGGCAACAATGACTCCGATTGCGGCGACTACCAGCTCGACCCGCACAGCGCCTTTCTGGCCGATGAAGGCAAAACAGTGAGCGCCGGCTTCCCTGCCCCCGAGCGCGCCGCGGCTCAGCACAGCTTCGCCGCCGGCGGCTATTACAGCGTCGCCCTGCCCGCGCCCATGCGCTCCACGCGCCTGCTGGTGCTCAACGACATCTTCATGTCCAAAAGCTACTCGACCTGCGCCGGCCAGCCCGACCCGGCAGGCGCCGAGGAGCAGCTCACCTGGCTGCGCCAGCAGCTTGTGGAAGCCCGCACCCGGCACGAAAAAGTCTGGGTGATGGGCCACATCCCGCCCGGCGTCAATCTCTACAGCACCGCTTCGAAGGGGACCAACGTCTGCGCGGGCAAAAAGCCAATCATGTTTCTTAATTCCGAAGAATTGCCCAACCTGCTCACCGAATATGGCCACGAAATCTCCCTGGCCCTCTTCGGCCACACCCACATGGACGAACTGCGCCTGCTTCAACCGGAAGGCGGGAAGAAGAACTCAGGCAGCGCAGCCATAGCGCTGAAGATTGTACCTTCGATTTCGCCGGTGCATGGTAACCGTCCCACATTCACCGTGGCGCAGATCGATCCCGCCACGGCCGAGTTGAAAGATTATCGCGTCATTGCCGCATCCAACCTGACCGGCATAGCCGCCGAATGGCGCGAAGAGTACGACTTTGCCAAGGCCTACAACGAACCCGCCTTCGACCGCGCCTCCGTCGAGGATTTGGTAAAGGGATTCAATGCCGACCCAGGCTCGGCGAGCCCCTCCAGCCATCAATATCTGCATAACGTCTTTACGGGCGGAATGATTCCCATCCTGAAGCTCTTTTGGTCGCAATACGCCTGCTCGCTCGGCCACACCAGCGCCGCCGATTACGCCGCCTGCGTCTGCGCGACACCGTCAGTGGGTGGAGAATGAAGAAGGTACAAATGACTGTCTACGATCCCGCCGAAGACCTAGAATCCGACGAAGCCATTGCTGTCTTCATGACCGAAGCGCTCGAAACCAACAATGTGAGTTACATCTCGCACGCGCTGGGCGTGGTTGCACGGGCCAAGGGAATGGCGCAGATCGCCTGTGAAACGGAATTTTAGTGGTGTCAGCCACAGATGGTCGTTTATGTTTTTGAAAGGGCACGACTTCAGTCGTGCCGTAAACGGCATAAAATGAGCTGGGCTTTAGCCCATGAGGGATGCCTTTCTTCGAATTCATTCCGTCCATAGTCATATGCAATCGAAATTTACGTTGCAGGTCTTTCACGATGGCGTTAGAATGCGCACCATGGATAAATCTACTGTTCAGCAAACGATATTGTTTTTTGTTCTTGCGGTCGCAGTTCTCACCATCGGCGCTGCGATCATTTGGGTTTCACCCAGAGTGGAATTTGCTTATCACGGCGCACTGGCCGAATCCTACCATCGCAAAATGGAATTTGCCCAAAGTGTTCGTCACTATGAAGCCGCCAAGAAAATCCGGCCGCACAATTTCAAGGTTCTCTCTGCGCTTTGCTTTGAGTACCCATTGGTAAATAGAGTCGATGATGGGTTGGATGCCTGCAAGGGTGCAATTGCCATCAACCCCAAAGATGGACCATATGTCGGACTTGGGATTATTTATAAGGCAAAAGGGGATTTTACCAGTGCCGCCCTTGCCTTTCATCAAGCTGTTATTCATGAGGGATCTTGGGGATACATGGAGAATTACGCATCGGCTTTGATGGCATCCAAACAATATAAAGTTTTGATTGAGATAGCTCCACAATGGCTCGAACAGCTTAAAAAGGATTCTCGACCAGAAGAAGAGTTCAACACAGTTTATGAATTTCTTGCCGTTTCCTATGAGAAAACCGGGGATAAAGAAAAAGCCAGAGAGATGTACCAAAAGGCTGAGAAGTTAGGTTGCGACTTTCGTAATGATGATGGAAATCATCCTGAAATCAGATGCACGGATTCGCCGACAAGATTAGAGGTAAAGGCGGCTCCCGAAAAGCACTGATCATTCTGCGCACAGCCCCAGCATCGCCTCGCCGAATTTCTCTGCCTTTGCCGGGCCGATGCCGTCGACGGCCAGCAACTCATTCGGCGTTCTGGGCCGCGCCTGGGCCAGCGCCACAATCGAGCGGTCGTGCAGCACCAGGTAGGGCGGAACGCCCAGCCGTTTGGCCTCCGCCGACCTCCAGGCGCGAATGCGCGCCGCCAGTTCCTCGTCCTCCTGCGACCAGCGCGCCGGAGCCGTCTCCACCGCTGTTCTCGGGGCGCCTGGCTTCGCTTTCCCCGCGCTGCCGGAGCGATCCGCGCTCTTCGCAGCAGTGGCCATTGACTTCTTGGCTCGGGCCGGAGCACGACCCGCGAACTCTTCAACCACCCCGTCGCTCAGCAGCAGCTCGACCGGCGTCGTCGCCCGCGTCTCCAGGCCGGTTTCGGTCAGCTTGACTTTCCTATAGCGAATCGACTCGCCGTCCTTCTCGAATTCGGCCTCTTCAATCTCGATCAGCCGCGCCCGCAGCATGGCGCCCAGCAGCGCCTCGAAATCGTCGCGGCTCAGACCGGCATCGAGATTGCGTTGCAGCGTGCCAGTGGCTTTGTACTCGACCGGCCGCAACTCCTCGACGATCCGCTGCACCAGGGCGCGCTCGGCAGCCGAGGCGCGGCGGAACTGGCGCAGCACTGCTCCGCCGGGGTCGCAGACATCGCACTGGCCGCAGGGCTGGCTGGCGTCTTCAATGTCGCCGAAGTGGCGCACCAGCGCGCCCATGCGGCACTCGCTCGAGGTGGTGAATTTGAGCACCTTGGCAAACTGCTCGGCGCGGTACTGCGCCTGCACGGTGTAGGTCTTCTTCCAGCCCTTCGCGCCCAGGGTCACGTTGCCCCCGAAGTCGACCCGCGCGCCGCCGTGAATCTCCAGCTTTTCCAGCGCTTTATCGAACTCTTCGTCCCCCAGTTGCGAGTTCGCGCGCAGCTCCTCGACCGGATGCGGCTGCTCGCCCAGCTCATGAAAGACGCGGTCCAGATGCTGCACCGGCGGGTAATCGCGATTGAGAAAGAAGTCGTGCGTGCGCTGGTCGGCATAGGAATGCATCAGATAGGTCCGGCTCAACTGGCTGTCACGCCCGGCGCGGCCGATCTCCTGGTAGTAACCCTCCAGCGTGGCCGGCAATCCGGCGTGGATCACGGTGCGGATGTCGGCCTTGTCGATGCCCATGCCAAAGGCGATGGTGGCCACCACCACCTCCAACTCGCCGGCCTGAAAGGCGGTCTGCACCCGCTCGCGGATCTCGGGATCGAGGCCGGCATGATACGCCGCCGCGGGAATGCGCCGCGCCAGGGCCTCGGCCAGTTTCTCCGCGCCCTTGCGCGAGGTGGCGTAGACAATCGCCGGACGCCGCGCCGTCTCGGCCAGCAAGCCGCAGATGGCGTCGGGCCGCTCCGGCATGGGAACCTCGACCACCTCGATGCCCAGGTTGTCGCGGCGAAAGCCGTGAATGAAGCGGGCCGGCTTGACCATGCCCAACTGCTCCAGAATGTCCTTCTGCACCATCGGCGTGGCGGTGGCCGTCAGCGCTACGACGGGCGCGGGACGAAAGGCGGGAATGTATTGCCCCAACATGCGGTAGTCGGGGCGGAAGTCGTGTCCCCATTGGGAGATGCAATGCGCCTCGTCGATGGCCACCAGGGCCAGTTGCCGCTTGGCCAGCATCTCCGGGAAGCCGGGCACGCGCAGCCGCTCAGGCGCGATGAAGAGAAATTGCATTGCTCCTTGCAGGTAGTCCACGCAAGCCTGGCGGGCCACCGCTCGGTCCAGCCCGGAGTGGATGCGCGCCACACGCAGCCCCAGCGCCGAGAGCTTGGCCGCCTGATCGTCCATCAGCGCAATCAGCGGCGAGATGACCAGCGCCGTGCCCCCGCGGGCGATGGCGGGCAGTTGGTAGCAGAGCGACTTGCCTGCCCCGGTGGGCATCACCAGCAGCAGATCGCGCCCGGCAATGGCCGCGCGGCAGACCGCCTCCTGGTTCGCCCGGAAGCGGGAGAAGCCAAAAACCGAGTGCAACAGCTCGGCAAGATCGTTCGATTTGGGGGATGAGGTCATGGGCGAGGCAGCAGATCGGTGCAAGGCGGCGAAACTGCCTCTGAATCATTCTAAGGGTTGCAGTGGCTAGGCGATGGCCAGCCTCTTGAGTCGAATTCTCCCGGAGGGAATCTGCGCCAGATCGTAGAGGGCCTGCTGCGTTATCCAGCTCGTGGCGCTGCCGCCGAAGACTTGGGAGAGCCGAATGGCCATCTCTGGCGAAATGCCGCGTTTGCCGTTGACCAGTTCGGAGAGCGTCGTCCGGGTAACATCGAATGCCTGTGCGGCCTCTGTAATGGTGAGGCCCAGCGGCTCGATACACTCGCTGAGGACAAAACGCCCTGGATGCGGCGGGTTCTTCATCGGCATATTGGCCTCCAACAGAGCAAATGCTCGGTATCATCGTGCTAGAAGCTAGCAGCTAGCGGCTGAAAGCTGCATCACATGCTCGGCGCGTACATCGTTGGCGGTAAACAACGCCAAAAACGGAGCGCCCTGCGCGGCAGCTTCCACGGCGGGCCGACCGTTGGCCTCTTCGCGCTCCACGATGCAAACCACCGCGGCAACCACCATTCCGGCCTCACGCGCGGCCTCCAGAGCATTCAGGGTCGAGGAGCCGGTAGTGCAGACGTCGTCCACAATCACCACCCGCGCGCCATCCCTGCAATAGCCCTCGATGCGGCGGCCGGTACCGTGCGCTTTTTCCGCCTTGCGCACCAGAAAACCCTGCAGCAGCGGCGCGGTGGGATTCGACTGCGCCCGCCAGGCGCTGGCGGTAGCGACATTGGAGACGATGGGATCGGCGCCCATGGTCAGGCCGCCCACCGCCTCGGCTTCAATGCCGTGCTGCTCCAAAAGCTCGAGCACGGCGTGCCCAGTGAGCCGACCGCCCTCGGCATCGAGGGTGGTGGTGCGGCAGTCGATGTAGTAGTCGCTGGTTCCGCCCGAGGAGAGCTTGAACTCACCAAGACGGAAGCTCTGGCGGGCAAGAATCGAGAGAAGCTGCTGGGCGTGGGTCGAAGCGGTGGTCATCACTGCTTCATTGTAAGGGAACAAGGGAACAAGGGAACAAGGGAACGAGGGAACAGGGAACAACAGAAAAGCTCCGAATGTCTCACAACAGATTCAGCCATTCTGTGGGGACGATACGAATTTCGATTCACGCCTTCGGCCATCGCTTCAGCAACGATCCTGTTCCCTTGTTCCCTCGTTCCCTTGTTCCCTGCTCTTCTCACATTTTGTCCAGATGCTGGAATCCCCCCGTACCGATCAGCATGAGGGAGAAGATCATGAAGTTGTAGGAAGCGTGCACCAGGACGCTGGCGGCCAGCGAGCGGGTGCTCAGCCGCACCCAGCAGAGCACCAGACTGACGGCCATCAGCAGAAGAAAGGGCCCAATCGAGTAAGCGGTCTGTTCGGCGTGGATCAGCGCAAAGGGAATGCTGGTGAGGATCGACGAAGCCACCATGGCCGGCATCGACCAGCGCGGGTGGCCGTTGTGGCAGGGGCGCAGCGGCAGCCGGCCGGAGTTCATCTCGCCGAACCAGTCGATGGCCGTACACAGCGTGGGCAGCAGGAAGCCGCGAAAGGCCATCTCCTCGAAGAATGGGGCAAAGGTGACCCCAAAGGCGAAGAGCATCCAGGCCACGCCGGGTGTGCGGAAGATCTTGTCGATGGGCGCGTCGGTGGGCCCAGGAAGCAGCAATCCGTTGGCGATGGCCAGCAGGAAGCAGAGAAAGGCCGCTCCCAGCAGGCGTTTGCGAAAGCGAAAGGCGGTGGGCGCGTTCCAATGCACCCCGGCCAGCAGGCTCTTCCCCCAGACCAGCGGGAAGACCACCAGGCTAATCGCCAGGGTAATCATGTAAAGCACGCCCTGCGTCGCCAGCATGAAGCGCACGTTCGCCGAAGCCTGTTGCGTCGTCGCAATGCCGAAAAGATGCGCCTGAAGCACGAAATGCGTCAGCATTCCCACGCTGAACAGCGCGAATAGTACGACCACCACCAGAATGCAGAAGTGTCCGAAGTGGGGAACGCGTTCGATGCGCAGCAACTGCCGGGGAGAAAGCCCGTAACCCGATTCCGACCAGGAGCGAAAGAGGAGATGATCGTCGCCGGCCGCGGCTTGCGGACCCGCCGGTTCAGCCGCAACGGCAAGCTCCGCACCATTCTCCGCGGCGCTGTTCTCTGATTCAGCAGCCACAAGTGACTCCGCGGCGGGATCGTGATTCGCATCCCGAGCCGCAGCCGTCTCGATGGACTCGACGGGCAGACCGCTGGCGGGATCGAAGGAATCGTTGCCGTTGCTCAAAGCTGCTGCCCTTTCTTGCGCGCGGCTGTATTCTTCGCGATTGCCTTCTTCGCTGGTGCCTTCTTCGCGGTCGCCTTTTTGGCCGCAGGCTTTTTGACGGGAGATTTCTTCGCCGCCGTAGCGCGCGTTTTCCGGCCCTTGGCGGCGGCTTCCGGTTCACCGGCTAAAGGCGCATCCCCGCTTCCAGCATCGACTGCATCCTCTAAAGACTCCATAAGGGCAAAGTCCGATTCCAGCGGCTCCAGCTTGCCGTGGGCGGAGGCGTAGTAGCGGGCCAGGAATTCGCCGGTATACGAACCGGGCGTAGCCGCGATGCGCGCCGGACGGCCCTCGGCGACGATGCGCCCTCCGTCTTCGCCGCCCTCGGGACCCAAATCGAGAATCCAGTCGCCGTTGCGGATCACGTCCAGATTATGTTCGATGATGATCACCGTATTGCCCAGATCGGCGAGCCGGTGCAAAACTTCAAGCAGCTTGCGCACGTCGTCGAAGTGCAGTCCGGTGGTGGGCTCGTCAAGCAGGTATAGCGTGCGCCCCGTCTGCCTCTTGCTCAACTCCCGCGCCAGCTTCATGCGCTGCGCCTCGCCGCCGCTCAGTGTAGTGGCGCTCTGGCCCAGATGAATGTAGCCCAGGCCCACATCGTTAAGTGTTTGCAGCTTCTGCCGCACCTGGGGAACGTCGGTCAGCACGGCCAGCGCGTCTTCGATGGTCAATTCGAGAATGTCGGCGATGCTGTGGCCGTGGAACTTCACCGCCAGCGTCTCCTGGTTGTAGCGGCGGCCGTTGCAGATCTCGCACTGCACGTAGACGTCGGGCATGAAGTTCATCTCGATGCGCCGCTGCCCGTCGCCCTGGCAGGTTTCGCAGCGGCCTCCGGCCACATTGAAGCTGAAACGCCCCGGCTTATAGCCCCGCTCGCGGCTGTCGGGCAGCATGGCGAAGAGGTCGCGGATGGGCGAAAAGACCTGCGTATACGTCGCCGGATTGGAGCGCGGCGTGCGCCCGATGGGCGACTGATCGATGCGCACCACCTTGTCGATCTGCTCGGCCCCGGTGAGCGACTCGTGCACTCCCGGCTCCTCGCGCGAGCCATAGATGGTCTGCGCCAGCGAGCGGTAGAGAATGTCGTTGATGAGCGTGCTTTTTCCCGAGCCGCTGACGCCGGTGACCACCGTCATCACTCCCAGCGGAACGCGGATGGTCAGGTCTTGCAGGTTGTGCTCGCGCGCGCCGTTGATGGTGATCCATTTGCCGGTGAGCGGGCGCGGCTCGGGGCGGTGCAGAATGCCCGCTGCGCCGGAGAGATAGAGGCCGGTCAACGACTCCGGGCAGGCCATGATCTGCTCTGGCGTGCCTTCGGCGACCACATGGCCGCCCAGGCGGCCGGCGCCGGGACCCAGATCGAGTACATAATCGGCGTGGCGGATGGTCTCTTCGTCGTGCTCCACCACCAGCACGGTGTTGCCCAGATCACGCAGCCGCTCCAGCGCCTGGATAAGCCGGTTGTTGTCGCGCTGGTGCAAGCCGATGGAGGGCTCGTCCAGCACATAGAGCACCCCGCGCAGCCGCGAGCCGATCTGCGTGGCCAGGCGAATGCGCTGCCCCTCGCCGCCGCTCAGCGTGGCCGCATTGCGGTCCAGGGAGAGATAAGTGAGGCCCACGGCGCAGAGGAACTCCAGCCGCTCGGCGATCTCGTGGCGGATGCGTTCGGCCACCAGCGCCTCGCGCTCGGTGAAGCTGAGTTCAATGGCCGCCGAAAGGGCGCGATTGAGCGGCAGCGCGGTGAAGTCGGCAATCGAGAGCCCGCCGATCTTGACCGCCAGCGACTCCGGGCGCAGCCGTTTGCCGCGGCAGGTGGGGCAGGGCGTGGCCGACATGTAGGCCATCATCGACTCGCGATAGCTCTCGCTGCGCGCCTCTTCAATCGAGTCGCGCAAAAAGCTCAGAATGCCGTGAAAGCCGGTGCGCGGCGCTTCGTTTTTGGGCGGCCCGTAAACCAGAATGTGCTGCTGGCGCGGCGGCAACTCCTCGAAGGGCGTCTTCAAATCGATCTTGTAGCGCACCGAGGCCAGTTGCAGCAGCTTCAACAGATATTGCGACGAGGAGCCCGGTCCCAGACCGCCGTCCAGCAGCGGTTTGGACCAGTCGGTAATCACCTTGGCCGGGTCCAGATCGTAGAGCGAGCCCAGGCCGTGGCACTCCGGGCAAGCGCCGAAATTCGAGTTGAAACTGAAGCTGCGCGGCTCCAGCTTGGGCACGTCCAGGCCGCAATCGGGGCAGGCCATCGACGACGAAAACAACTGCTCTTCGCCCCCGGCGACCCCCACCAGCACCAGCCCGTTGGCCAGTTGCAGCGCCTTGGTCACGGCAGCGTCAAGACGCTTCTCGACCGGCGACTTTGCCCCCGGCGCGGCGTCTACGGCATCGGCGGAAGGCTTCTTCATCAGAACCCGGTCGATCACCGCCTCGATGGTGTGATTCTTGCGCCGGTCGAGATAGAGTTGCTCGCTGAGGTCGCGCATCTCGCCATCGACGCGGGCCCGAAAGCCCTGCTGATCGAGCGAATCGAGCAGATCCTTGAACTCGCCCTTGCGCCCGCGCACCACCGGTGCCATCACCGTGACCCGCTCGCCCGTGCCCAGTTGCAGAATGCGCTGCACGATCTGGTCGGCCGTCTGCCGCGCGATGGGACGGCCGCACTGCGGGCAATGGGGCGTTCCCACCGAGGCGTAGAGCAGGCGCAGGTAGTCGTAGATCTCGGTAATCGTTCCCACCGTAGACCGCGGACTGCGGCTGGTGGTCTTCTGCTCGATCGAGATCGCCGGGCTCAGCCCCTCGATCGAATCCACATCCGGCCGCTCGATCTGATCCAGAAACTGCCGCGCGTAGGCGGAGAGGGTCTCGACGTAGCGCCGCTGCCCCTCGGCGTAGATGGTGTCGAAGGCCAGCGAGCTTTTGCCCGACCCAGAGAGCCCCGTCACCACCGTCAAGGTGTTGCGGGGAATGCGTACGCTGATGTCGCGCAAATTGTGCTGGCGCGCCCCGCGCACCGTGATGTGCGTAATGGCCATAATTTGATCGGGTCGAGCGGGAACCGGGATTGGGAATCGGAGGAAACGAGAAAAAACCGTGCTTTCCCCAACCTTCAGGATACATCGGCGGCGGGCGGGGAGGATGATCGAGCCGTGGCGCTGCCCGTGCAAACGCATCCTAATTCCGCTGGCGTACCAGTTTTGGATTGCGAATCGAAACAAAGGGTAGTTTGGGGAGGGAGCAGGGGCCTTCAGGCCCCTGAATAGGGCGATGGATGGATGGGCCTTCAGGCACGGGCCATTTTGCAACTGCGAGCAAAGACCCGAGGCTAAAGCCTATTGTTTTTGCCGCTGCTTCAGGGGTCTGAAGACCCCTGCTCCCTCCGTAAAACAAACAAAAGCAACGGTTACAACTGTTTCACTCGGAAAACGGCCGATCGATCAAGATGCGTTTGCCCTGGCGGCGCAACCCCTCGAGACCACCAACCGGCTCTGCCGCGAACCGGCGAACGGCTCCGATTTTTCGAACAGAAGTGGAACTTTGCCCGTCCTTGAACCGTACACCGTATGGAGGCCCTAGGATGACCCGTAAACTCTTCACCCTCTGCCTGCTGGCCGCCGCTCTGCTGATTGGCGCAGCGCCCGCCCGCGCCGCCCGCGATGCGGTGCAGTTCGGCTCGAATATCCACGTGGCCCGCAACACCGCCGTCCACGACGCTGTCTGCTTCTTTTGCAACGTCCGCGCGGACGGCGAAATTGAAGGCAATGTCGTCGTCTTTTTCGGCAGCATCCAACTTGCAGGCAACGCCCACCACGATGTGGTGAGTTTCTTCGGCAGTGTCACCGCCGCCGACGGCGTCCAGATCGGCAACAACCTGGTTTCCATGTTTGGCGGCATCCATCTGGGCGAAAACGTCTCGGTCGCCCACGACATGGTGGCGATCTTTGGCTCCATCCATGCTCCCGAATCCGTGACCGTGGGCAACAATCGCGTGGTGCAGCCCGCCTGGCTGCTCTCTGGCCCGCTGATCTTCTTCATCCTGGTCGTTGTTCTGATCGCGCACGAGCTCGGCGCTCATCGCCGCCGGCGCATGATGCGCGGTTATCCGCTGCCGCCCATGCCGTAAAGAAAGCCAATGCAGCCCCCGGCGCTGTAGGCTGAGATCAGCATGGATGCTCAGCCCCTCACCATCGAAAGTCCCGCGCAAGAGGCGCAGGAATCTCGCCGCCTGCGCATCGTTCTCCCCGGCGGCAGCGGCCAGGTCGGGCAGATGCTGGCCCGTTCCTTTCAGCAGCAGGGCCATTTTGTCACGGTTCTGACGCGCAGTCCGTACGCGGCCGCCTGGCAGACGGTGCATTGGGACGGAGAGCAGCCTGGTCCCTGGACCGAGACGCTCGATGGCGTCGACGTATGCATCAACCTCACCGGCCGCACCATCAACTGCCGGCTCACGGCGGCCAATCGCAAAGATCTCTACGAATCGCGCATCGGCTCGACGTTCTTGCTGCACCGGGTGATTGCCGGCCTCAACCATCCGCCCAAAGTATGGATGAACGCCTCGGCTTCCACCATCTACCACCGCCTGGTGGACGAGCGCGGCCTCGATCTGCCGCTCGGCGAATCCAGCCGCATCGATGGCGCCGACGTGCTTTCGCCCCACTCGGCTCACGCTCCATGGGCGCGCCGCCGCGGATTCATGGCCCGCCTGGTGCGCGACTGGGAGGCTGCGTTTTTCTCTACGCCCACGCCTCGCACCCGCAAGATCGCTCTGCGCAGCGCCGTGACCTTTAGCCCCGCGCCGGGCAACGTCTTTGCCGTGCTCTCGAATCTGGTGCGGATGAGCTTCGGCGGTACGGCGGGCAGTGGCCGTCAGTTTGTTCCCTGGATTCATGAAACCGACTACGCCCGCGCCGTCGCTTTCCTCATTGCCCGCGAAGATATGGACGGCCCTTTCAACCTGTCCGCTCCCAACCCGATGCAGAACCGCACCTTCATGGCCGCCCTGCGCGAGGCTTGGGATGTGCCCAACGGCTTCCCTGCCCCGTCGCTCGCCGTGCGCCTGGGCGCGCTCGTCATGGGCAGCAACGCCGAACTGGTCTTGGGCAGTTGCCGCGCCGTTCCCACCCGCCTGCTTGAGGCCGGCTTCGCCTTCGAATTTCCCGATTGGCCCGACGCCGCCGAGGATCTGGTGCGGCAGTGGAAGAGCAGGGACTGAGGGACTAAGGGATCAGGGATCAGACGATGATTCTGCAACGATTGGGCATCCGAAAATGCCCGGAAAGAACGATCCTCAGGCTGGGGTTTATTCGGAGAAGCTCAACGCTCTCACCCCGGAGATCGCCAAAGGCTGCTCTATCAACTGAAGAACGAAAACGAAGCCCCCTCACAAGAAGATTACTATGAGCTGGACAGGAGCAAAGCCGAGATCGAGATGGACCAGAAGGCTCTGGAGTCCAGCCATCAGCATCTCGAAATTGCCGACTTGACCTCCCAATACAGCCAACTGACAAAGAAGCGTACACAGATGCTGGACGCCTACTCTCGTGCATTCGGTACCCCCAGGGAACGAGCCGTACTGCAAGACCTGATCGCTCTACTCGGCCAGATCGTCGCAAATCGCGAACAGGCAGCAACGCTTGGTGACAAGACTGCGGCAACGCAGCTCATCCAGTGTCAAAAAGATGAGGAGAAGTACAAAAGAAAATGAGAACCCGGCGAATTGCCCGGTCTCAGCCTCGAGGCTTGGTGCGCCCGGCTCCATTCGAGGACGGCACTCCCGGTGCAACTATTTCTGAACATCGCACGCGTTTTCGGTGGGAACTTCTTCACCGCAAATCGACCTCTCACGATCCCCTATATGCCGAAAAATACATTTGCGCTGAAAGCGGCGCAAAGATACGGATTTGTGCGTGCTTCCTGAATGGGGAATAAGCGGCATCAAGAATACGAAAAATCTGCACTCCCGGTTAAACACAAGATCGAAATGGTCCGATTCGGACTACATGCGAACTCTGCGCATTGCCCAAACCATCTACCTTCTGCTGGGGATGGCTCTGTGTGCCGGCGGAGCCTTCTCAACCTATCTGATGGTCCGCTGCTCGAGCATCAACGCGGAGTACACGGGAGTGATCCATCGGGAGATTGCCCAGGCCCAGCAGGTGCGTCTGCTCCAGGTCAACTTCAAGAAGCAGGTGCAGGCCTGGAAAGATATTCTGTTGCGCGGCAAGGACGATGCCGCGCTGGCGAAATACGATCATGAGTTTCATGCGCTGGCCAGTCAGGCGCAGTCGGACAGTGTTCTCCTGGCGAGCCAGGTCAAGGATGAGCAGGCGCAGGCGGGGCTGGAGGAGTTCGCTCAGACGCACCAGACGCTGGACAGCCAGTATGAGGCCGCATTGGCGGCGTACAAGGAAAGCCGTGATTTTGCCGCCGCCGACACCATGGTCAAGGGAAAAGACCGGCCACCCACGGATGCTCTGGATCTGGTGGCTGCCCGGCTCACGGCGCTGGCTGAAACCGTTCCGGCAGAGGTGGCGGCGCGGCAGCAGCACGAACAAACCATTCTGATTGCAGTCCTGAGCATCCTCTGGTTGGCGCTGGTGCTTTGGAGCGTGGCCTTTGCGCGGTCCTTGGCTGCCCGCCTGGCAGGCTGTGTGCACTTTGTTCGTGCAATCTCCGGCGGCGACCTGACCGTTGTAGCTCCCGAAGAGCGTCGCAGCGATGAACTTGGCATCCTGATCGAAGCCATGGGCGAGATGCGCGATCGTCTTGGGGAGATGGTCGGCTCGATTCAATCGGTTTCGGCTCGCTTATCTGGCGATGCCCACGATGTATCCAGTTCCTCCAGCCGCATTGCCCGCGCCGTCTCCGAGGAAAGGGCCGAGGTCTCGCAAGTGGCTGCCGCACTGGAGGAGATGATCGCCACCGTGCGTGAGGTAACCCAGCATTGCCATGAGGCAGCAGTCAAAGCCGCGCAGACCGGCGAATTGGCCGCGGGCAGTAGTCAGGCGGTGGAAAACGTGGCCGGGGAGGTGCGCGAACTGGCCTCCGCGGCGCAGAGCAACGCCAGCCTGGTGCTGGATTTGGGCGAAAGCTCCTCACGTATCGGCCAGATCATCACCCTGATCGAAGAGATCGCCGGACAAACCAACCTGCTGGCCTTGAATGCGGCCATCGAGTCTGCCCGCGCCGGTGAGCATGGCCGAGGATTCGCCGTGGTTGCCGGGGAGGTGCGCCGTCTGGCCGAACGCACCACAGCGGCCACCAAAGAGATCGCCGAGGCTGTGCAATCGATCCAACGGGGCACGCGGGAGACAGTCGGCAGCATCGCTCACAGCTCCCAGCGGGTGAGTAACAGCGTGATTACCGCCGACGATGCCGCCCGCTCGCTTCATGTATTGGGAGTCAGCACCAGCGAGGTGCGGCAGCGCATCGATCAGATCGCACAGGCGACCGAAGAGCAATCGAAGGCCTCGGCGCAAGTGGGCGAGTCGATGAACGGGATTTCCGCTAGCATCTCCTCCTCGTCCGAGGGCGCCGAAGAGGCCGCGCGCATCGCCGAGGGTCTGGTGCAGCTCGCCCGCGAGCTGACCGGGCACACCAGCCGATTTACAACCGCATGAGTATCCTTACGCGACCAGGAATTCCTTCTCGCGCAGTTCGCGGATGCGGTCTCTGAGCTTGGCGGCCTGCTCGAACTCGAACTTCTTGGCCGCCTCGCGCATCTCCGTCTCCATCTTGGCGATGTAGCCGTCCAGCTCGGCCTGAGTCTTGAACACGGGCAGGCTCGCTGCCTCTTCTTCCAGCGTGTCGCCGTACTCGGCCTTGAGAATCTCCGCCAGCCCCATGTCGATGGCGCTGACAATCGAACGCGGAACGATGCCGTGCTCCAGATTGTATGCCGTCTGAATGGCGCGGCGGCGATCGGTTTCGCCAATGGCCCGCTTCATCGAGTCGGTCATGCGGTCGGCGTAGAGCAGCGCTTTGCCCTCGATGTGCCGCGCCGCCCGGCCCATGGTCTGGATCAGCGAGCCGGCGGAGCGCAGAAAGCCCTCCTTGTCAGCGTCGAGAATCGCCACCAGTGAGACCTCGGGCAGATCCAGCCCCTCACGCAGCAGGTTGATGCCCACCAGCACGTCGTATTCGCCCTTGCGTAATCCGGCCAGCAGCTTGACCCGCTCCAGGGTCTCGATCTCGGAGTGCATGTAGCGGCAGCGCACGCCCACCTCGGTGTAATAGCCAGAGAGATCCTCGGCCATGCGCTTGGTCAGTGTAGTGACCAGCACCCGCTCGTTGCGGCTGGCGCGGTCGCGAATCTCGGCTAGAAGATCGTCGATCTGGCCCTTGACGGGGCGAATCTCGACGACCGGGTCCACCAGCCCGGTGGGCCGGATCACCTGCTCGACAATCACGCCGGCGGAGTGCGTCAGTTCATACGGCCCTGGGGTCGCCGAGACATAGATGGCCTGATGCACGCGGGTTTCGAACTCCTCGAACCTGAGCGGCCGATTGTCCATGGCCGAGGGCAGGCGGAAGCCGTAGTCGACAAGGTTTTGCTTGCGGCTGCGGTCGCCGTGGGCCATGCCGTGCACCTGGGGAATGGTGGCGTGGCTCTCGTCGATAAAGATCAGGTAGTCCTTGGGAAAGTAATCGAGCAGCGTGGGCGGAGCCTCGCCGGGCAGGCGGCCGCTGAAGTGGCGCGAGTAGTTCTCGATGCCGTGACAGTAGCCCATGGACTTGATCATCTCCAGATCGAAGCGGGTGCGCTGATGCACGCGCTGCGCCTCGACCATGCGCCCCTGCGACTCGAGTTCGGCAACCCACTGGTTCAGCTCCGCGGTGATGGTGTCGATCGCCCCGGTCTTGCGCTCCGGCTGCACCACGTAATGGCTTTTGGGATAGATGGGCAGGCGGGCATACTTCTGGATCACCGTGCCGAAGAGGGGATCGATCTGGGAGAGCGATTCGATCTCGTCGCCGAACATCTCGATGCGGTAGGCGTTCTCGTCGTAGGTGGGAAAGACCTCGATAATGTCGCCGCGCACACGAAAGGCGCCGCGGCGGAAGTCCACATCGTTGCGCTCGTAGAGAATCTCGACCAGACGCCGGGTAATGTCTTTGCGGCTGATGCGCTGGCCTTTTTCGAGCAGCAGCAACATGCCGAAGTAAGCCTCCGGCGAGCCCAGGCCGTAGATGCAACTGACGGAACTGACGATGATGGCGTCGCGGCGCTCGAAGAGCGAACGGGTGGCGGCCAGGCGCAGCTTGTCCAACTCCTCGTTGACCGTGGCTTCCTTCTCGATATAAAGGTCGCCGGCGGGGATATAGGCTTCGGGCTGGTAGTAGTCGTAGTAGCTGACGAAGTATTCAACCGCGTTATTGGGGAAGAACTGCTTGAACTCGTGATAAAGCTGCGCGGCCAGCGTCTTGTTATGGGCCAGAATCAGCGCCGGGCGGTTGGACTCCTCGATGACCTTGGCCATGGTGAAGGTCTTGCCCGAGCCGGTTACGCCCAGCAGCACCTGGTGCTTCTCGCCGGCGTTGAGCCCCGCGACCAGTTCGGCAATGGCCCGCGGCTGGTCCCCGCGCGGCTGATATTGGGTCACCAATTGGAAGTCCATGAAGAAATTATAGCGCGGCAGTAGCGAAGAAGAGGCGAATAGTTCTTATTCGAACAGCGGCCATCAAGAAATGAAGATCTCGGCAATGGTTCTCAGAAAAAACAGCATAAAATGCCGGGAAATCTTCATACAGGAATGCAATTTCAGACTACTCTTGTTGCGCGGTCCTGAAAGGACCGCCCCTGAACACGAAACCCCGGTGCGGTTGCACCGGGGCGGCGTGTTTGAAAGGAGGAGACGATGCGGAAACCACCGTCTCACCGTCGGTCCAGCAAATTCAGCAATTTGCTGAGTACCATGGGGCTCTTGATTGACCTGCTCTCCAGAGTCTTCCGGCTCTGGCAGCAGATCCACCATTAGCCTTGCAACACCTAACCCCGGCGTCGCAGCTCGAACTGCGGCGCCGGACTTGTATTAATGGTGTGCCTGTGCGGTATTGAAGTCAAGAGGATTCTACATAACTTTTGGGACTTGACTCATTGGCTGTTGACTCCTTTGTAAATGACTCCTTTACTAACACGAAGATCTTTCATCTCAGCGGCTTGATTCGCATGATATGCTGAGGCGCATCATGTACGAAGATCAGGAATTGATTACTGGAATTACGGCCCCTCCCTCGAACCAGCCCGTCCTGAGCCAGGACGTGCCGCAGTTCACTTCCGCGGAATACGCACACATTCCCGGTACGGATCGCTGCCGGATCTGCGGCAACCTCATTGCAACCGAGTATTTTCGCGTGAATGCGCAGATGGCTTGCGGGCGCTGCGCTGAAGAAGCGCGCGAAGGCCAGCCCACCGACAGCCACGCCGCCTTTCTGCGCGGACTGCTGCTGGGCGCGGGTGCGGCGGTGCTGGGATTGATTCTCTATGCCACCTTCGCCATCGTCACAGGTTGGACCATCGGCTACATCGCATTGGCGGTGGGCTGGCTGGTGGCCAAGGCGATCATGAAAGGCTCGAACGGCATGGGCGGCCTGCGCTACCAGGTTGCCGCCGTGCTGCTGACCTATGCGGCCATCTCCATGGCGGCAGTGCCCATCGGCATTGCATACGGCATCAAGCATTATCGCGCGGAGCAACGGAGCGCCTCTTCGGCCTCCGCGGAGCGCAGCGCGAGTGGCGAGAGTGCGGATGAGGAGCAGTCAACTCCGGCTGCTCCCAGTGCAAAGCCGCAGATCCATTATGGTTCGCTGCTGGTTAAACTGGCCTTGGTGGGTTTGGCTTCTCCCTTTCTGGCCTTGCAAGATCCTGGGGGCGGGATCATGGGGTTGGTGATTCTCTTTGTCGGCCTCAGCATCGCCTTCCGCATGACGGGAGCCAAACCGCTGGACGTGGATGGTCCGTACAGCGTGAACGGCTGACCGGGGGAGAGCATTGTCCACGGTGAGTCCATCCCTGCTGCGCACCTGTCCCAACTGCGGCCAGGAACTGACGCTGGATGCGTTGGCTTGTCCGCGGTGCCATGCGCTGCTGCACGGCGTCGAACTCGATGCCATGGCGCGCGAGGCCAAAGCGCTGGAAGGCAGTCGGGAGTGGGTGCAGGCACGGGAGCTTTGGAACCGCTCGCTGCCGCTGCTCCCGCCCGACTCCAAACAGGCGGAGTGGGTGAGGGATCACCTGCGCGCTTTGGAGCTGCGCCACTCCGAAGTGCAGCAGGCTCAAGCCAATCCTGTTCCTCCCTGGGTGCGCCGGCTGGGACCCCTGGCCCCCATCGTCCTCGTTCTGGCCAAGAGCAAGGGACTGCTGTTGGCGCTCTTCAAGCTCAAATTCCTCTTCAGCTTTTTCTCCTTCCTGGCTATCTACGTGGCGATTTTTGGCTGGCGCTTCGGGGTGGGGTTCGCGGTGTGCCTCTTTCTGCACGAAATGGGCCACTATATCGACATCAAGCGGCGCGGGCTGCCGGCGGAGATGCCGGTCTTCCTGCCGGGTTTGGGCGCCTATGTGCGCTGGAACGCATTGGGCGTATCCCGCCGCCAGATCGCCCAGGTCAGTTTGGCCGGTCCGCTTGCGGGCTGGATCGCCGCGGCCTGCTGCCTGCTGCTCTACCACCACACCCACGATCTGTTGTGGGCTTCGCTGGCGCGTACCGGGGCAGTAATTAACGTGCTCAATCTCATCCCCGTCTGGGTGCTGGATGGCGGCCAGGCAGTGCGCTCTCTCGGTCTGGTGGAACGCGTGGGTTTGCTGGCCGCCGCGCTGGCCCTTTGGGCTCTTACTGGGGAAGGCATCTTCTTCTTGGTTGCGGCGGGGGCCACCTACCGGCTCTTTACCAAGGACAAGCCCGCGCAGGACGACTGGAGCACCTGGCTATACTTTGTGGCGGTGTTAGGGGCGTTAGCGCTGATTCTGCAAGGAACCCCCGAGTCGCTCTTCGAAAAGCTCGCGCATTGAAGAAATGGCGCCCGATTTCTTCGTTTTTGTGGCCATGGAGAGGTTTTCGGCGGGGTTTTAGGTGAAAATAAAGATGTGCTCCTTTCAATTCGGATTTTTCTTTTTGCGCTTTTTTTAGCGCCCTGTGTGATCCCTGCTCAGACGCTGACGGTGAACGCTCCATTTGACCCCGCCCACTACCAACCGCTCGACGGCGTGCAGCGCTGGGAGCGGTGGAGGATGGAAGACGGTGGAGGAGCGGCCATTCATGTGCAGTCCATTGCCTCGGCTGCGTACTTGCAGATGATCGACGACCCCTCGGCGTGGTCCCGCAGCAGCGGCGGATTCGCGCGGCGGCTGGGCAGCAGCTATGGCAGCAACCTGATCCAGAACTCGGTGCATGAGAGCCTGGCGGGAGTGGCCGGCACCGATCCGCGCTACTTCTCCTGCGCCTGCTCGGGCTTTTTTCATCGCTCCGGCCACGCCCTGGAGATGACCTTCCTGACCCACGCGCACAACGGCAATCTCACCCTCGATCTGCCCCAACTGACCGGCATCTATACCAGTTCCATGGCCGAGGCAGCGTGGTGGCCGCATCACTATACGGCCCTGACCCAGGGTGTGCAAACCGGGCATATTCAGGTCGGACTCACCGGCGCCATCCACCTGGCGCAGGAGTTTTCGCCGGAGTTCAAGCGCGTGCTGCATTGGCCAAGAGCAGGGAACAAGGGAACAAGGAAATAGGGAATAAAGGCCAGGACGGTACAATGGCGACAATCCATTTCAGGAGGGTCCCATGCGTAAAACGCTGCTCAGCTTGCTCGCCGTGATCTTCGCTTTGTCCTTCGCCGCGCCGTTGATGGCCCAGGGAGCGCCGCCGCAGGGCGGCAGCGACCAGCCCTATACCGTCGAGTACTACTACAAATGCCAATGGGGCCATCAGGCCGAATTCAAGGAACTCTTCCTCAAGAACCACTATCCTCTCTTGAAAAAGATCGAGTCCACCGGCCGCATTCTGTCGGTGAAGATCGAATCGCCCACGCTGCACACCACCGAAGACGGCCGCTGGGACTTTCGCGTCACCATCCGCTACAAGAATTCAACCGTGGGAACCACCGCCAATCCCGACGAAGAAGCGTTCATCAAGGAACTATGGCCGGATCAGAAGACCTATGCGAAGGAGGAGCAGCGCCGCTTCGAGATCCTGCTCGGCCACTGGGACCTGCCGGTGACGGATATAACGCCGGCCAAGTGAACGGAGAGAACAGGGGATCGGCCGGCCGGAGAGGAAATAAAGGCGGCAATTCATGGGTCAAACGCGCTGCACGACCTAGGGGATCGAACCCGCCCTTTTTTCTCCCAGAGACAACCATCCCTAAACCAGTTCGATGGAAACCCGCCGACCGACTATGGCCGCCGCGCGCTGCAAGCTCCCGAGCGTAATATCGTTCTTCGGATCGAGAAGCCGATTGACCTGGGTGCGGCTGGTCTTGAGCAGCGTGGCCATCTTGTTTTTGGAGATCTTCTGCTGCTTCATGGCCTCAGCCAACTGCCAGGCAACGACTTCCTTGATCGCCTCGGCCTGGGACTCCTCCAGGATTCCCTCCGCCTTGAGAAAATCGTCGATGCTCGAACCCATATTTTTTTTGCTCATCGCTCCAACTCCCTTTGACGCTTACGTGCCAATGCCACTCCCGCACCTTTTTCAGTACAACTGTACCTTATACTGTGCAGTATCGCACGTGACATTCTCTCCCCTCGACTAGAACCCGACGGATGGAGCATGGCGGATTTTGGGGATGGAAATTTCTGGCTTCCGGGCTCCCATCCCATCGATCCTCCACCTGGCAGGTGAGGCAGATCACACCGAAAACGCGTATGATGTTCAAGAATGGTTGCACCGGGAGCGCGCTCCGCCAGCGGGGCGCCAGGATTGCGCGCCAGGACGTGTTGCACGCAATCAGCCGCAGCAGCGGCGTCCCCCACCCGGAACGCACCCGTGATCGGTGAATTCCCTGCTCCCTGTCGCACGCTTCCAGGCGCGGAGACTGCCGGTGAGCGTGCGAGAATCATCCTGGAGTCCTGATGGCATCTTTCGGCAGTTTTGCTCTTCTCATTGCATTGGCATTGGCCGCCTACAATTTGTTGGCGGGCGGCCTGTCCCTCTATCTGATGGCCTCAAATCGCTCCGCGCGCATCAGCCCCGAGCGGATGGCCGACACGGCGCGCCGCGCCGGCATTGCCGGCTTTATCGCCGTCAGCGCGGCGGCCTTTGCCCTGGTCTGGTCGGTCTTCGCCAACGACTTCTCCATCTTCTACATCGCCGACCACTCCAACCGTGCCCTGCCCGCGCCTTACAAGTTCGCGGCGCTATGGTCCGGGCAAGAGGGTTCGCTGCTCTTGTGGGCCTGGCTGCTGGCCGTCTATGGCTTTGTGCTGCGCCTGACCCACAAGACGGATGTGAAGCTCCACGCTTATGCGGGAACGATTCTGGCCGGAGTGCAGCTCTTCTTCCTGATCGTGCTGAACTTCACCGCCCAGCCCTTTTCGCTGCTTCCCGGCTACGTGCCCGGCGGCCCCATCCCCAGCGACGGCAACGGGCTCAATCCTCTCTTGCAGTATCCGGAGATGGTGATTCATCCGCCCCTGCTTTATCTCGGCTATGTGGGCTTCACCGTTCCCTTCGCCTTTGCCCTGGGCGCGCTGATGATGCGCTATCCCGGTGAGAAGTGGATCAAGATCACCCGCAAGTGGACCATGGTGACCTGGCTGTTTTTGACCGCCGGCATCTTCCTGGGCATGCACTGGGCTTACGCCGTGTTGGGCTGGGGCGGCTACTGGGGATGGGACCCGGTCGAGATCGCCAGCCTGTTGCCCTGGCTTACCGGAACCGCCTTCCTTCACTCCGTCATGATGCAAGAGAAAAAGGGGCTGATGAAGAGCTGGAATGTGTGGCTGATCTTCTCCACCTTCATGCTCTCGATTCTGGGCACGCTCCTGACCCGCGGCGGGCTGGTCAGCTCAGTCCATGCCTTTGCGCAATCCTCCATCGGCTACTGGTTCATCGTCTTTCTGGTGATTGTGGCGGCGGTGTGCATCTTTACCTACATCTTGCAGTACAGCCATGTGAGGAACGACCCGCCCGAACAAGGGCTGATTAGCCGTGAGTCGGCCTTCCTCTTCAACGCGCTGGTGCTGCTGGCGGTCTGCTTCGTACTGCTCTGGGGTACGCTCTACCCCATCCTCAGCGAGTACACGGTGGGCGCCAAGGTCACCCTCGACGCGGTCTGGTTCAACCGCATCGCCGTGCCCATGGGGTTGTTCCTGCTGCTGCTGACAGGTGTGGGACCGCTGCTGCCCTGGCGCGCCGCCTCCCTGCGCAGTGTCCGTCACAACTTCGTGCTGCCGGCTATCGCTCTGTGGGCCGCATTCATTGGTTGTTTCGCGCTGGGTGTGAATCCCTGGAAGGGCGGCGTCTTCGACCGCGGCGCGTTTTATGCACTGGTGGGCTTTGCTCTTTCGGCCGGCGTGCTGACCGCCATCTTCTCCGAGTTCTATCGCGGAGCCCGCGTCATCATGCGCCAGAACCGCCGCAACTTCTTTGTTGCGACCTATCTTTTGATTCGCCGCAACACCCGCCGCTATGGAGGATACATCGTCCACGTCGGCGTGGTGATTGTGGTCATCGGCTTTGCCGGCATCGCCTTCAACCGCAACGTCGAGAAGGAACTGGCGCTGCACGAGACCATGACCCTTGGCCCCTATACGCTGGAGAACATCGGCGCGACCCAGGACTCCAATGAGAACTACAACACCGAGTTCGCGCAACTGAACGTCTCCAAGGACGGAAGAGTCCAGTTTCAGATGACTCCCGAACATCGCGTCTACCTGGCCAGCCAGCAGCCGCAGACCATCGTCGCCATCCACTCGACCGTCTTCTGGGACCTGTATGTGGTCTACGAAGGCACCAATCCCGACACCGGTCAGCCCATCATCAAAGCGTTCATGAATCCGCTGGTAAGCTGGCTGTGGGCCGGAGTGCTGATCATGATTCTGGGCACGCTGGTGGCGTTGGTTCCAGCCAAAAAGCCCTCTGCCGTCGTCGGCCAGGAGGCAGCGTGATGCAAAGCTCCATAAGTCGTCCAGAGAATCGTTCAAGAAACCGTGAAAGCAACGCCATCGTTGCCGGAGGTAATCGTTCATGACCCCCACCCAAGGCCTGATCGCGGGAATCTTGCTGTCCATCGCGCTCTTTGTCTACACCTTTTGGCCCGACAACGGCTTCGCCAGCCAGAGCGAGAAAACGCGCCTGGAGTATTTGCTGGAACGCCGCGAACAACTCGCGGAAAACCTGCGCGATCTGAACTTCGATCTCCAGTCCGGCAAGTATCCCGAAGAAGATTTCAAGAAGGCGCGCACGCAACTGGAGCTTGAGACCACCCAGTTGCTGGCCGAGATTGCGCGCTTGCAGCACGCCTGAGGTACAGACAGAGAACTCGGTGCGAACAAAGAACTGGGTGCAAACAAAGAGCTGGGCGTAAACAAAGAACTGGGTGCCCCACCCTCGCCGCGTTTTTGTTTTTGCGGCTAGGGTGGGTGGGTAAGCAGAATTCTCCATCCGCCCAAGATCGATTCAACTAACCGCGAACACAGAGGACATCCTCCCGTTATGACGACCACACAGACTCTTCTCCGCAGCGCCGCGCTGGCCCTTCTGGCCGGCGGCCTGGTGGCGCAGGCCGCCACCGTCACCGGAACGGTGACCAACAAGACCACCAACAAGCCCTCGGCGGGCGACGCCGTGGTGCTGGTCGATGTGCAGTCCGGCATGGGCGAAGTGGCCCACACCACCACCGACGGCAACGGCCGTTACACCTTGAATGAGCCGGGCAGCGGTCCCTATCTGGTTCGCGTGGCCCATCAGGGCGCCACTTACTTTATTGGCGCTCCCCAGGGCAGCGCGCCGGGCGACATCGGCGTCTACGATGCCGCGCCCAAGGTGGATGGAATCGGCGTCTCCGCCGATGTAATCGAGTTCGAGACCGGCAACGGCCAGTTGCTGGTGAACGAGCGCTATTTCATCCACAACAACAGCAATCCCGCGCGCACTCAGACCGGCACGCATGGCTTCGAGATCGTGCTGCCGGCCGATGCCGTCCTCGACGGCGGCGCCGCCACCCGCCCCACCAGCACCATGCCCACCAACGTGACGCCAGAACCGGCCGGGCAAAAGGGCCACTACACCATCAACGTTCCCATTCAGCCCAACCAGGGCGAGAAGGAAACCGTCTTCGACCTGCGCTACCACCTCCCCTACGACGGCAAAAAATTCACCTACAGCGGGCGTGAACTGCTCCCCGCCGAAAATGTGGCCGTGCTGCTCCCCAAAAGCATGAGCTTCACTGCCGGCGCGGGTCTGGACTTCAAGCCAGTGCAGGAAGATCCCGGCATTCTCACCTTTATCGCCAAGAACACGCCGGCCAACCGCGAACTTGCTTTCACCATCTCCGGCCAGGGCTCGATGCCCCGCGAGGATCAGAGCAATCAAGGCGCACAGGGCTCGGCCGACATGGGCACGGGCGACAACAAGCCGGGCGGCGGCATCGGCGCTCCGCTCAACACGCCGGACCCGCTGAACAAGTACAAGTGGTGGATTCTGGGCGCGCTGGCATTGCTGCTGGCCGCCATTGCCGCCTTCCTGCTGCGCAAGCCGGCCGGCGCAAGCGCTGCTCTCCCCGCGGCAACCTTCTCTGTGGCTACGTCCCTCCCTACCAGCAGCAACGCCGCCATCCTGCAAGTGCTCAAGGATGAACTTTTCGCTCTCGAAAGCGAGAAGCTCTCCGGCACGCTCAGCGCCGACGAATACGCCGAGGTCAAAGCAGCGCTGGAGACGGTGCTCAAGCGCGCGTTGAAGAAAAGCTAGAAGACAGTTCTCAGTTTTTCAGTTTTCAGTTATCGGTCCTTAGTTCTCCGAACCTGGCGGGGTGCATCTTCAGGGTGCACCCCGCCTTCCGTTCAGGCTGGGATCATTTGCGGCGCGGCCTCCGCTTTTCCGGCAACCGGGCACTGAAAACGGAGAGCTGAGAACTCAGTACTGGCAACTGAGAACTGACAACTAACAACTGACCACTGACAACTGACAACTGAGAACTGAGAACTTATGAAAACTCTTCTCCGCACCGTCCTATTTCTCGCGCTTGCCGTCTGGCTGGGCGCGGAGTTTTTCTTTCCCTTTGTCGCGGCCATCGTCTTTACTACACTGCGCCCGGATACGCACACGGCGGGATTGATCGTGGGCCAATTGCTCGGTATCTTGCATGAGGTTGGATTGGTTTCCGCAGTCGTGGCGCTTATCGCCTTGGGTGCGGCAGCGGGCAAGGGCATGTATAGAGCGAATCCCGCCTTTTTGATGATGGGCATGGTGCTTTTGATGGGCGCGCTGATCCTGGAGTCAAAGTTCGCCATCGTGCCGGCGATGGAGCGCGACCGCATCGCCGCGGGAGGGTCCATCGACGCCGCTCCCGAAACCAACCCCGCGCGTATCGACTTCAAGCGGCTGCACAACAACAGCGAACGCGTCGAAGGCCTCATCCTGCTGCTGGGCGTGCTGACCATTGTCTGTCTGGCCAGAGAAGAAACCGCGCGGGCCTGATTCCCTTCTACCGTATTTTTCTAACCCCTAACCCCTACTCCCTACTCCACCACTCCCAGCACTTTTACGATCACCCGTTTACGGCGCTGGCCGTCGAATTCGGCATAGAAGATGCGCTGCCAGGTGCCCAGGTCGAGGCGGCCGTTGGTCACCGGCAGGGTGGTCTCGTGGTGCAATAACAAGGACTTCAAGTGGGCGTCGCCGTTGTCTTCGCCGGTGCGGTGGTGCCTGTAGGCGGGGTTCTCCGGGGCCAGTTCTTCCAGCCATTTGCCGATGTCTTCGATCAATCCCTGCTCCAGGTCGTTGACATAGATAGCGGCGGTGATGTGCATGGGCGAGACGAAGCACAGCCCGTCGCGCACGCCGCTGCGCTTGACGATCTGCTCGACCAGGTCGGTGATATGCACCATCTCCTTGCGTTTGCGGGTCTCCATCGCCAGATATTCGGTATAGCTCTTCATCGCACCTCCAGAGAAAAACATACTGCCATTGAAACAGGCCTGGGGGCGAGAGACAAGCCACGGACAGGCGCAATCCCTGCTTGCCGTGCGGCTGAACCCCGTTCATTCTCTGGACAGTCTCTCAACTTCCCGGCGATTGGTCCGATGCAGCAGAAAGGGAATATCTTCCCCTGAGGGGCATTGGCATCATGTTCAGTTTGCAATGGAGCGAGGAGTTCGCCGTGGGCGTCGAGTCCATCGATCGCGAGCACCGCGCCCTCTTCGATCTCTTCAACGATCTGCACCGCGGCATTCTCCGGGGTGAAACGCAGAGTCTGACGGCGGAAAAACTCGTGCGGCTGGTTCAGTACACGCGGGAGCACTTTGCCGACGAGGAGCGCTTAATGGCGGAGTCCGGCTATCCCAAGCTGGAGGAGCATCGCGCCTCGCACCGCTCTCTCACCGTGCAGGTGGAAGCGATGATGGCAGACCTGGAGCGCAGCCAGGCGGTGATGAATCTGCCTGCGTTGAAGTTCCTCAATGAGTGGGTAACGCAGCACATTCTCAAAGAAGATCGCGCCTACATTCCATGGATGCGGGAGATCGCGGGCGCGCAAGAAAAAATCTCAATCGTCGCTGCCGGCGATTGAATCCGCTGGCTCGACGCGGATCTTGGCGATGCGGCGCAGTTCCATCTCCACCACGGTGAGGCGGCGGCCGTCGTAGACCACTGACTCGCCCACCTCGGGAATGTGGCCCAGGCGCATGAGCATGAAACCGGCCAGGGTCTCTACGCCGCCATCGCGCGGCAGGTCCCATTGCATCTGCGTCTCCAGGTCGCGCAGGTTGACCCCGCCCTCCATCAACAGGGCTCCCGAGGCGGTGGTCAACACCGGCCGCGCCGCGTCGTCGAACTCGTCTTCGAGCTCTCCGGTGAGCTGTTCGATGGCGTCTTCGGCGGTGACCAGGCCGGCGGTCGAGCCGAACTCATCCACCACAATCGCCATCTGCCGCCGCCGCTGCTGAAAGTCGCGGATCAGCGCCAGCACCGTCTTGGTCTCGGGAACCACCAGCACGTCGCGCATCACCTGGCGTACTTTGAGTTGCGCAAACGGCCCCGGTCGTGCGCCGGTCTGCGCCGCGGGGCGGAAGAACATCAGCCGGGCCAGGTCCTTTGAATAGATCACGCCGACAATGTGTTCGGGGCCGCGCGTCTCGTCGTAGACGGGAACGCGGCTGTGCATGTGCTCGATCACCTGGGCGCTGGCCTGCTCGATGGGCAGATTCGAGGGCAGCGAGACGATCTTCTGCCGCGGCGTCATGATCTCGCGCACCGGCACATCGTCCAGTTCCAGGGCGCGGTGGATGAGCGTCTCCTGGAACTTGGGCAGCAGCCCGTTGCGCTGCGCGGCGGTAGCGATCAGCTTCAGTTCTTCGGGTGAGTGCACCGAGGCTCGCTCCGTCATGGGAATGTCGAATCCGCGCAGAATCACGGCGGCCGATCCCTTGAGAAAGCGCACTGCCGGCCGGGCCAGGGCCATGAAAATGAGCATGGGCGGAGCCACGGCGACGGCCAGCGCGTCGGCGCGGCGCAGGGCCAGGGATTTGGGAACCAGTTCGCCCACCAGCACGTGCATATACGTGATGAAGGCAAAACCCAGGGCCACCGCCGCAAAGTGCGCGTAGAACACGGCATGGGTCAGCCCCAGGTGCAGCGCATCGAGAAGCTGCAGAAAGAACGCCGCCGCCAGCGGCTCGCCGATCCAGCCCAGCGCCAGCGAGCAAAGCGTAACGCCCAGTTGCACGGCGGGCAGAAAGTCGTCCAGTTCGCGCTGCAGGCGGCGCACGGCGCGGGCTCCGGGAACGCCGGCGGCGACCATCTGCTCCACGCGGGTATCGCGAATGGAGACCAAAGCGAACTCCGCGGCCACAAAAAAGGCGTTAGCCAGAATCAGCATGGCCACGGCGACGATCTGGAGCAGCGGAAGACCAAGCATCTCGCTGGCAGAATAGCATCTTGCACAGACAGCGGGGTCGAAGGAAGCTCTCGGCCCAGGGCAATCGTATGAATCCGAACCGTGGACGAGGCTGGTGACGGTTCTCTCGCGCCGCAGGCGCAGTGGTGGTTAGCCTCGCGTTTCAGCGTGGGGAAGATGGCCAGAAATCACCCCTCAGCCCCATCGGGGCGGCTCAAAACACCGATTCTGTCATCGAGAGAACGCTCTTATGAATCTCTGCCCGTTTTGCGGGCTGTCCGATGCTGCTCCGACCAACCATCGCGGAAAAGCCCTTCTCCGGTGGAACCACATGCGCGCGGATTGCGTAGTGAGGAGGGAAGCGATAGGACGGCCCCGGTATTTGAACAGACCACCGGGAATCGGGCCAGCAAGAATATAGTCTTCGACGGCGGGGAAACCTCATCGGTTCCCGCAAACTCAGGGAGGTTCAAGCGTGGCGGCAAAGAAGAGCAAAAAATTCTGGATCTGGATCGCTGTAGCGGCGGTGGTGGTGTTGCTGATCGCGGGATTGGGGCTGCGAGCCTTGGTGAAGGGCTCCTCTATCGATCCCAACCGGCTGGCCAAGGTGACGCGCGGCGATGTGGCCCGCTCGGTGGTAGCCACCGGCAAGATCCAGCCCATTATCAAGGTCGAGGTCAAGAGCAAGGCCAGCGGCATCGTCGAGAAGCTCTTTGTGGACATCAACAACCAGGTGCACAAGGGCCAGCAGCTTGCCCAGTTGGACCAGCAGGAGATTCAGGCCGAGGTACAAGCGCAGCGGGCGCAATTGGCCGCCGCGCAGGCCAATGTCGCCACCTATGAAGCCAATATCGAGCAGGACAAGGTGAACGCCGCCGCGCCCGATCTGCCCATGTACAAGGCCACGCTCGACCGCAACCTGGAGATGCAGAAACTGGGTGTGGTCAGCCGCCAGGCGCTGGACGACGCCAACAAGGACTATCTGGCCGCGCTCACCCGGCGCGACTCGGCCAAGGCGCAGATCGGTGTCGATTCGGCCCGCCTGAAGCAGGCCCGCGCCCAGGTGATGCAGGCACAGGCCAGCCTGAACCAGTTTGAAGAGCAACTCGGCTACACCACCATCGTCGCCCCCATGGATGGCGTGATCCTCTCCCGCGATGTGGAGATGGGCGACGCGGTCAGTTCCATCCTGGTGCTGGGTTCCACGGCTACCCTGGTCATGACCGAGGGCGACACCACGCAGGTTTACGTGCAGGGCAAGGTCGACGAGGCGGACATCGCCCACGTCTATATGAATCAGCCGGCGCGCATCAAGGTGGAGAGCTTCCGCGACCGCGTCTTCAACGGCAAGGTCACCAAGATCGCACCGCTGGGCGTAGAGAAGGACAACGTCACCACCTTCGAGGTGCGCGTCTCCATCGACAACCCCGGCGGCGAACTCAAGGCCAACATGACGGCCAACGCCGAGATCCTGCTCGACGAGCACAAGGGCGTACTCACCGTGCCAGAGAACGCCGTGGTCTACGACGGCCAGAAGAACGCCTCCGTCGAGGTTCCCGACAAGAAGCAAAAGGACGGCAAACGCAAGGTTTCTATCACCGTAGGCCTCTCCAACGGCTCCGTCACAGAAGTGCTGAGCGGGCTGAAGGAAGGCGAGCAAGTGGTTTTACAGCAGTGATCAGTGGTCAGTTCTCAGTTCTCAGTTGTCGGTTCTCAACCATCGGTTTTCTACCACATAAGGAAAATGCTTCTGAATTACAAGAGGCGCCGTTTGGACGAAACTGGCAACTGAGAACTTACAACTGACAACTCGTAAAAGGAGCGCGATGAAACATCTCATAGCAGTGGTAGCGGCACTGGCCCTGGCGGCCATGCCGGCGCTGGCCAGCGAGGCCAGCTTCGAGCGTACGTTGACGGTGAACGGTCGCGTGGAGTTGTCCGTCGCCACCGGTTCAGGCAACATTCACATCATTCACGGCTCCGACAGCCGCGTGCATATCTTCGGCAAGGTCAAGTCCGGCTGGGGCGGCAGCGACGAGCGGGTGCGGGAGATCGCGGCCAACCCGCCAATCGAGCAAACCGGCAATATCGTGCGCATTGGCGCCCGTCATGAGAGCCTGCACAACATCAGCATCGATTACGAGATCGAGGCCCCGGCCAACGCTTATCTTGAGGCCAGCTCCGGGTCCGGCAACGTCACCATCGACGGCGTGGGCGAGAACGCCAAGCTCTCCACCGGCTCCGGCGACATCCACGCCACCGGCCTGCATGGCGGCTTTACCGCCGACACCGGTTCGGGCAACATCTACGCCGATCAGACCGGATCGGGCGACGTAAAGGCCCAGACCGGCTCCGGCAATGTGGAGTTGCGCAACATTCATGGCGGATTGCGCGCCGGCACCGGCTCGGGCAACGTCAAGGTGGCGGGAGCGCCCTCCGCTCCCTGGTATCTTCATACCGGCTCGGGCAACGTCGAGTTGGCCTCCGGCGGGGCCAGTTTCACGCTGGACGCCTCGAGCGGCTCGGGCACCATCCACTCGGAAAGGGAGATGCTGACGCAAGGCACCCAAGATCGCCATCACGTCTCCGGCAAGATCGGCGGCGGCGGCCCCACGGTCCGCATCGAAACTGGCTCGGGCGACATTCGCGTCCAATAGCGGATTGCGGCGAACAGCGTGTGAAGTGCGATTGCGTGTATTCCTTACAGGCGAGACTCCCATGGTCCCATGTGAGAGTCCGCCTGTGTCTTTTTGCCGGAACAGCAACCAGCATTTGGCCTCGATTTGGGCTAAAATGATGGCGAGGTGTAGCCATGCTGACCAATCCCCAAATCGCCGACGTATGGGAGGGCCAGATCTCGGCCGAGGTCCGCTCTTTGTATTTTGGCGATCTTTCCAGCCTTTTCACCCAGCGCAAACAATGGATCACCGGGCTCTCCTTCTTTCTCTCTTCCGGAGCAGCAGCCACGTTGATCGCCAAAATGCCGCTTTGGTTCCCCATTCTTCTTTCTACAATTGTGGCTGTAATCACCGCTTACGCGGTAGCGGTGAACCTGGACGCCAAAATCAGAACCATGGCCAAGCTGCACTATGCGTGGAGCCAGATCGGCAATGACTACAAGCGTTTATGGAGCCATACTTATAGCGACGAGGCGGAAACCGAACTTGCCGATCTACAGCGGCGGGAACTGGAACTGTCCGAACTAGCCACTACAGATGCACCCAACGATCCGAAGCGGATGCTGCGTTGGCAAGATCAGGTCTTCAGACTTCATCGACTGGAGATTGCATGACAAAAACCAGGGACTCAAGAGGAAGCTGGCCCCCGATGCCGAAGCCGGTGCCGCCGCCTCCCCAACCTCCACCACCCCCACCGCCGCGAAAGAAGTAGCGCGAACCGGAGCCCGATCCCCAATTGCCTGTGTTCTTGGCCACCGGAAAGAGGATTGTCTCTATTTCGAGAAGAACTTAGGGCAGAAAATAGTACGGATTCGGGTACTTGACGCTAAACTCTGCCTCGGGCGCGCCCTTCAGGTCGCTCCACTGATCGCCAACGCTGAGGATGAGAACGTAACCCTCCTTCACCATGCGGGCCCGCTCCGCGGATTTGTACTGAGTTGCGGTCAATTCCTTCTCCTCCGCGGAGCGCAGGATCAGTCTCTCCCAGCCTTGAAATCCCTGCGCACGCAGGTTCTTCTCCGTGGCTGCGCGCTGCTTTTCGGCGCGGCCGGTGAGAAAGAGCACCGCCACGCCCAGCCTCTGCGCCTCCCGATAAAGGCGCAGGGTTCCGCCGATCGCCGGCGCCTGCGCCGAATCCACCCAGGCGTTGAAGGCCGCATTGTTGTAAGCGAAATCGGCCTTCTGCATCTGCTCGTAGTTGGAGAGCGTGGTCTCGTCGATGTCCAGCACTACGGCCAGCTTCTCCGCGCCCTGGCGATGGGCGGCGCGCTGGCGCAGAAAGGCGATGGCGCGGTCGGCTTGCACATCGATGTCCTTGGCGTAGCAGCCGCAGGCACAGGTGCAGGCCTGGTATTTCTTGAGCTGGCTCTTAAGCCCATCGAGGTTGGGAATCTGCTCGGCGGAGATATTGACACTAAAGCGCTCAATGGACGACGGAGCGGCCTGCTGCGCAAACACCATACTGTTCGCCCACAGAACCGTTACTGCCACAAGCAACCCTGCAAATTGTTTCTTCACCCGAAACCCCTTTCCAAACCGGCGCGGCCTAAGGCAGGCCGCACCAGCACAGTCCTCCATGATCGCACTCCCCCTGGCCAGAACGCCAAGCGTTCCATTCCGGATCGCGATCCGGCCTCCGCCCCTGGCCGTTAAACTGGAAGCATGATGCGCATTTTTCATCCCCTTCCCGTCGAATCGCTGAAGCTGCTGGTCTTCGATCTGGATGGAACCCTGATCGACTCGGCGCAGGATCTGTGCAACAGCGTCAACGCCTCCCTGGAGCACGTGGGCCAGCAGACGCTGGCCGACCCGGTGATTGCCAGCTTTGTCGGCAACGGCGTGCCCCTGCTGCTGCGCCGCGCGCTGGCCTTCAAGCGCGGCCTCACTCCAGAGGCGGTCGACGACGCGCTCCTGGCCCAGACCCAGCGCTTCTTTCTCGACTACTATCGCGAGCACAAGCTGGACTTCACCTACGCCTACGACGGCGTTCTTGAGGCTCTGGCGGCGCTGCGCACGCTGCACGAGGCGCAGGGCGGCGCGCCCCGCACCATGGCCGTGCTGACCAACAAGCCGGTGCGCCCGGCCCGCGGCATCTGCGAGGGGCTGGGTCTGGCCGATTACTTCCTGCACATCTACGGCGGCGACAGCTTCAAGACCAAAAAGCCCGATCCCGAGGGCCTGCGCTCGCTGATGGACGAGGTGGGTGCACGCCCCGAAGAGACGGCCATGATCGGCGACAGCTCCGTGGACGTGCAGGTGGCGCGCAACGCCGGCGTCTGGAGCATCGGCTGCGCCTTCGGCTTCGGTCCGCAGAACCTGATGGAGACCCCGCCCGACATCCTGGTGGACTCGGCCGCGGAGTGGACGGCGGCGCTGACGCCTGCGAAAATCGAAGCACAGAAATAGCCCATCGTTTTCTCTTCTGTATCTTTCCTGGCCTTTTGAGCGGGCCTGGCGAACGCTTCAAATCGACTTTCTCGATCGCACTTGGGACGATCCGCGAACGTTCAAGCTCTTCGGTTCGTCTTTGGGTGAAGGATGCCGCCGCGCTGGTTTCGATGGCTTTTTTTGCGTAATGTTTGTCCAGTAGCCGAGTTGAAAAAACCGGCACAACAGCTTCAACCGCGGTAGAAACACCTTTTTTTGTTCCATTTTTTCTTTGCCTTGGAGATTTTCATCATGCGTCTTTATGCTCTTGCAGCCTGGCTGCTGGTGCCGGCTGCTGCCGTGGCCTGCAATCCTCCCGCGCCCTCGCCCACAACCAGTTCCGCTTCCATTCTCCAGGGAGTTGTAGCCGACCCCACTGGCGCCATCGTTCCCGGCGCGCAGGTCGACCTGCTGGACGCCAACGGAGCCGTAGCTGTCACCTCTCAAACCGACGGCAGCGGCAGCTTTCAAGAGCTTGCGCCGCACCCCGGCAGCTTCACGCTGGTGATCAACGCGCCGGGCTTCGAGACAGTACGCAAGCCGGTCGAGGTGGCTGCCGCCTCGGTACGCACCTCTTCGTTGCTTCCTCCTCTGCACATCGTGCTGCCCATCGCCTCCTTCGCTACCAATGTTCGGGTCAGCGCCGAGACCAATGAAGACCTGACCTCGGCCGACGAGAACCGCGACTCCTCGGTGATGACCTCGGCGGATCTCAAAGCGCTGCCCATCTTCGACAACGACTACGCCACCGCCATGAGCGCCTTTCTCGACGACAACGTAACCGCCACCGGCGGCACCGGCCTGCTGGTGGATGGCGTCGAGGCCAATCGCGCCACCGTCTCCGCATCCGCCGTGCAGGAGGTCCGCATCAACCAGGACCCCTATTCTGCGCAATATTATTGGCCGGGCCGCGGGCAGATGGAGATCGTCACCAAGTCCGCCGCCGACCATTACCATGGTCAGTTCAACTTCATGTTTCGCGATTCGGCAATGAACGCGCAGAACGCCCTGGCCCCCACCAAGCCCTTCGAGCAGCGCCGCGTCTACGAGGGCCACACCACCGGGCCCATTCCTCGTGCGCAAAAGAGCAGTTTTCTGCTCACCTTCAATCGCGCCGAAGAAGACAAGGATGCCGTCGTCAGCGCTACCCTGGCGGCCACACCCGGCAATCCCAGCGGCGCATTTGAGGCCAACGTCTCCGCGCCCACCCGCGATACGGAGTTCAGCACCCGCGCGGCGCATCAGTTCGGCGAGCGCCACTCGGCCTATGCGCAATACAGCTACCAGGATTGGACCGGCCAGAACCAGGGCGTGGGCGGGCAATCGCTGGCCCAGGCGGGATACAACACCGAGTACCGCGAAGACGACGCCGTCATCCATCTGGATTCGACCCTCTCCGCTTCCCTGCTCAACCAGATCTCGCTGGTCGTCGAGCACGACTCCAACCGCAATCGCAACGCCGTCGAAGCCGCGCGCGTCAATGTCTCGGGCGACTTCACCGGCGGCTCCGCGCAGGCCGATTCCTTCGGCACCGAATACAACGTCCGCATCTACGATATGGCCACCTGGACCCGCGGACGCCATCTGGTCAAGATGGGATTCGGCACGCCGCACATCGACCGCCGCGCCTTCGACGACCACACCAACGAGTTGGGCAGCTATACCTTCGCGCCCACGCTGGCCGCCGATGGCGTCACGGTTCTGCAGACGGCCTTGCAGAACTTCTCCAATAACCTTCCCTCCGGCTTCTCCCAGAACACCGGCGACACCCACTTCGTCTATCACCAGCAGGAGATGGGCGCGTTTATTCAGGACCAGTTCAAGATCGACGCCCGCTTCAGCATCACCCCCGGCCTGCGCTACGACTGGCAGAACTTTCTCGCCACGCGCCGCCTGGGCTTCTCGCCGCGCCTCTCCTTTGCCTGGGTGCTCGACGAGAAGTCGAAGACCGTGGTGCGCGGCGGCGGCGGCATTTACTACGACCGCTTCGGCTCCGGCCCGCTGCTCGATCTCCAGCGCTATGGAAACGCCCGTCGCCGTTCCGTGCTGCTCTCCCTGGACCCAACGCAGACTACGGGCCCGGACTGCGTGCCCATCTCCAACTGCCTGGCGTTGACCGCGCAGCCGGCGGCGCTGGTGCAACTGGCTCCCAACGCCAAAATCCCTTACCAGATTCAATACGGCGTCTCCATTGAGCGGCAGTTGGGCGAGAAGGCTACCGGCGTGGTCAGCGTCTACTCGGCGCGCGGCATCGACAGCTTCCGCTCGGTTGACATCAACGCCCCCACTCCGCAGTCCGGCTACACCGAACGCCCCGATACCGCCTTCGGCCGCATCCGCCAGATGCAGTCGGCGGGCTTCTGGGAAGGCAACGCCATGGACATCTCCTACCGCGGCCGCCTGAACAAATACTTCACCGGCTTTGGCCGCTACACCTGGTCGCACTTCGAATCCAACACCAACGGCATCGGCTGGTTTCCGCAGAACCAGTTCGCCCCCAACGACGAATGGGCCAATTCAAGCTGGGACCGCCGCCATCGCATGGGTATGTACGCCATGTTCAATCCAAAGAGCGTGCTGAACCTCTCTGCCGGCATCTTCGCCAATACGGGAACGCCGTGGACCATCCTCACCGGCACGGATGCCTATGGCGACGACCTCTTCAACACCCGGCCCGACGGCGTGGCGCGCAACACCCAGACCAATCCCAGCTATGTCGACATGGACCTGCGCTGGGGCCACGACTTCGCCATAACCAGCAACAAGGACGACGAAGCGCCCCGCCTGGGCTTTTCCGCCGGGGCCTTCAACGTGCTCAATCACGTCAACGGCGGCGGCATCGACCCGGTGGAGACCTCCTCCTCCTTCGGCCAGATCACCTCGGCCTCCCCGGCGAGGCGCATCCAGTTGGCCATGCGCTTCGAGTTCTAAGCGGGAAGCAAACCCGCGCCACCGCTTTGGATTTCTCCCGGCAACGGTGCTACGCTCGTGCCATGGCGACGCTGACCATCCATCTCGACGAAGAGGCCCTGCGCAAGCTGGAGGAGCGCGCCGCCCGCAACGGCCGCACGGTGGAAGCCGAGGCGCACGACGTATTGACTCAAGTTGCGGAATCAACCCCAACGGCTATCGATATGAGCCGCGGACTGGGTACCGCGATTCATGAGCTTTTTGCGCCTTTGGGCGGCGTTGAACTGGAGCTTCCCTCACGAAAATCGCATCGCCAGATCCCCACCTTCGAATGATCTATCTACTCGAAACGAACGTCGTTTCCGAAGCCATGAAGCCGAATGAGGAGGTCATGGCCTGGATCGACTCCATTCCCAAAGAACGATTATGGATTTGCACCGTTGTTGTCGCCGAGGTTCTTTCCGGGTTGGACGTGATGCCCGCCGGCAGGCGTCAAAGCCTGCTTCGGGTAAAAGCTGTGGCCATGTTCTCCGAGATCTTTAAAGATCGAATTTTTACATTCGATCTGCATGCCGCAAGAGCTGTTGGCCCCATTTTGAGAGAGCGGAAGCAGATCGGCCGCCCCATAGACTCGATGGACGCCCTGATTGCTGCAACCGCCGTGACCCACTCCGCGACCATCGCTACCCGCAACGTGCGCGATTTCGAGTCTTGCGGTGTGACGATCGTCAATCCATGGACCGAAAAATAGGCGGAATGCCGCTTGACCTGACTACGGCATAGCCGTACTATACAGCCATGCGCTACACATGGGATCCGGTGAAGGATGCCGTGAACCGTGGCAAGCACGGATTGCCACTGGCGGATGGGATTCCCGCGCTTCGCGATCCTAACTGCGATTATTGGACCGACGACCGATTCGATTATGAGGAAGAGCGTCTGGTGACGCTTGGTAAGGGACGAGCGCAAATCCTGGTGGTTGTAACCACCGAACGCGATTTTGACACAACGCACATCATTTCAGTGAGAAAGGCCGATGGAGATGAAACATCTTGGTATTATTTCGGTCGTCCTTGAGCCGGGCGATCCGCTCCCAGCGACGGATACGGATTGGGATGCTGTGAAAGGGATTACCGACGAGGAGATTCGCGCGGCAGCGCTTTCCGATCCAGATTGCGCTCCTGCTCCGGTTTACGACACGCCCGGCCTGAATCTACAGGTGAATGTAAAACGTCTGCGGGAAAAGTTAGGACTGACACAGGAAGATTTCGCCGCTGTTTACCGGATTCCCGTGGGCACTTTGCGGGATTGGGAGCAGCGCCGCAAGACCCCCGACGCACCGGCGCGAGCCTATCTGTCCGTGATCGAGCGCAACCCAGAGGCGGTGGCTGCGTTGTTGCGGCCCGCCGCGTAGATTTGCTGCCGTCCTCCAATACAACTGAATCTACAACTTCCGGATTGCGGGTGATAGGCTTGACGGTCACGACCCGACTTGGAGCTAGAGTTCTTTGTCCGGATCAAAATCCTCCAATCCGATAGACTTGGGGTCCAATCCAAACGCAACTGCTTGACAGAGCATGAGGGAAAGAACTTCGTTGTAGGCAAGCAATTTTCCATCCAAAAATGCTCTGTCCGCAAATGTCGCATTAGAACGTTCTGCCTTAACATCGAGAGCATCTCTCTTAAGAAAATTGCCGAGATCGAGCAAGTAATTTGCGAACGTGTCCATGCCTTCAATCTAGAGCATTTCTAGTGTTACTATAATGATGCTCTGTGCATCTTCGCGGACGCTATGCCGCGACCATTTGAAAACGATTTACGACGGAAGTTCTTGGCCGCTTATGCGGCGGGCAAGGGCACA